>Ga0206922_1248_pt1 | contig 9891 bp, 8 predicted proteins | sample Alteio_BWOrgHeat_63_FD_152976 | JGI IMG/M metagenome (GOLD analysis project Ga0206922, IMG submission 152976) | Enriched cells from forest soil in Barre Woods Harvard Forest LTER site, Petersham, Massachusetts, United States -... | ecosystem: Environmental > Terrestrial > Soil > Temperate forest > O... | reverse complement strand
CTGGTGTGCGCCACCCCGTTCACTTCGTGGAAGGAGTCGGGAAAGTAAGCTACTCGAGGTTGTTTTGACGACATGTTGAATGTCAGACGCCGGCGCGGCAAATTCGATTGGGCTGTCTCTCGAAATCAGAATCCGGGAGCCCACTCTCCCCGAATCTCTAATAAGCTTCTTGCTCACCCAGCTCAAGCCGCACCTGGCTCGAATCGGTCCACGCATAGCGCAGGCTGCTCGAGAATGGGCCTTTCCCCATCATACGCACCATCGACAGCACCGCCTGCAATGTCCTGGGCGCCCGGCCGCCCGGCCAGAGCTCACTCAGAGGCCGTATAACCCCCTGAGCGTCCGGATGGTAGACCCGTTCGTCCCATGTCCGCGAACCCTGCGGAAAGTCCGGATAGTCGCGGATCGCGTCCATGGTCGACTGCAGAATGCGATGCTTCCACGGCTCCTTGTATTGCGGCATAAACAACAAGTTGCTGCGTCGTTCCTTGCGAACCTGATGCACAAACTCGTTAAAGCTGGTGGCGTCCGTAAGGTTAATGTTCGCGTTGGGCTCAACTCCGTGCCTGTCTCCGCCCGAGATCAGCATCATGTTCCATCGCTCTGCCAGCCTCCGCACCGCGCGATTCTCCTCCCAGTCGCGCAGGCCGTTCAATTCAAGAGCGTGTAGGAATCCCCCATTTTTTTGCATGAATTCATTCACCAGAAATTCATGCTTCCCCTGTCCCACTCGATACAGGTCCCACAGCGGATGATTGAAGATCACCATCACGTTGCGCTCTTCATTGAGCGCCACAAGAATCTCAGTGAGACGGCCATCATCTGGATGTGCGGTGAACTCATTCAACGTTTCGATCCATTGCGTAGCGCGTGCGCTGGGCAGGTTGTGCACGCCGAGATGAAACGCCTGCTCGCCACCATACGGCGCAGTCCACTCCACAGAGACGGGAATATGCCGAGTCGAAGGAACCGAACGCAGCTTCAGCGGCGCCTGAATATTGTCATGATCCGAGATTGAGACCAGTGCGCCCAGGCTAAGCTTCTGAATCTGCCCACTCTCAAGGTCAAAAGCAAGCTTCGGCGTCAACGGCGGAGTCCAATAGCTCGCGTTCCAGTTCACCGCAATTCCCTGATTCTTGTTAGATCGGTGCTCCAGTTGATTCAGCAAAGGACGGACCAGCTTGTACTGCGCTCCCCAGCTGGCCACAAAATCCAGCGTCTCCTGCGACTGGTTGGTATGACTATGCAGAGAAACGCCCGTCTTGAAGTTGTCGGCAGCTCCGGGGTCGCGCCAGAGATACGAGATCGTCGATGTTGGCATACTGCCTCCTGTCCCCTGTTTGAATCGGCAGTTCTTGCAGACAGTATCGACGGATATTGATAAACAGACGGTGAAAGAATTGCGAAGATGGGTTCAAATCCCGCCGTTTCAACGTCAGGCGAATCAAGGAAATAACGGGCTGATGCAAAATTAGCCCTCTGAACGCCTTAACCATAGCTCAACAACCACGGCGTTGATCGAGAATCCAATCCAGAACGCAATGCCGAAGAATTGTGCTGGCTTGAGGTGAGTCAGAGCAGCAGTGGCGAAGAAGACACCCATCACCGGACGCGTCGTAGCAATCCCAAGCAGGACCACCACCGCACGCAACATCCAGCGCCTTTCCCTGTGCGGGTCTCGGCTGCGCCAGCTCTGCCAGGCGCGAAATAGAGAAAACAGAAAGATCGTATCGAAAATAAGAACCGCAGACCGCTCAACCCACCCACCGACCGAATCAACGCTCATTCCATAGGCGGTGATTCCCACCACTACCCCAAGGGGAAAGATGAGCCGTCTCGCCTGACCCGCAGCCCGTCCACTACCAAAGAAATAGAACGGCACAGCAATAACGAACAGTAGAGCAGGCACAATGTGACACAGTGTAAGAACCGTGTGCGAAGCGAAGAACTCATCGAGGCCGGCCATCGCAGGCGGTCCCGATGTCGAAGGCCGCGCCAGCGCTACGAGCCTGCGCACCACCACCGCAATTGCGATAACAATGCAAACCCAGAAGCCGATCCGCAGCAACAGCGGCGCACTGCCGACTCGCGATCGCGGTATTGAACTGGTCGCGGTTGAGTCCGAAGCCGTGCGCGAACTGGCCGGAGCAGCAGAACTCCCCTTACCCTGAATCAAAGCCTCACCGCGTCTTTGCAAAATCCGGACCAAGCAAATCCTCAAGACTCAACCCAGGAACAATCTCCGTCCCGGCATTCTGAGCAGGATGCGGAGTCTCGGTCTGCAGATGATTTCTAATCAGCCCCTGCTTGAGCAACTCAAATGCCTGCTCAGGAGTGTCGGCAAACTGAAACAGGTCGATATCTCCCGGCGAGATCGCGCCCGTGTCCACAAGCCAATCAAAATTCAGAACATTTTTCCAATACCCCGGCCCGTAGACGATGACCGTGATGTTCTTCGCAAGCTTATGAGTCTGCACAAGAGTGAGCGTCTCAAACATCTCATCGATCGTCCCAAAGCCGCCCGGAAAGACGACAAGCGCCTTGGCCAGGTACGCAAACCACAGCTTGCGCATGAAAAAGTAATGAAATTCAAAGTTGAGTTCGGGAGTGATATACGGATTCGGCCGTTGTTCAAAGGGCAGCCGGATATTGAGCCCAATAGTCTTCCCCCCGGCTTCATACGCTCCTCGGTTTGCCGCCTCCATAATGCCGGGACCGCCGCCCGAGGTGACAACAAAGCGATGCCGCTGCGACGGGCCGGAGAGCGTCTTCGCCCAGCGCGTAACAAGGCCTGCAAGGCGGCGCGCATCTTCGTAATAACGAGCCATTTCAACTGCGGCGACAGCGCGTCGGCGGCCCAGCTCGCTGGCCTTGCCTTCAGCGATTTCATGAACACTTGCGGGCTGCTCGCTTTCCGGAGCAGGAGCAGCCGAACCGGTGTTGTCGAGCAGCTTCACTGCCCTGCCTCCGTTGGCCGATGCATGGTTCTCCGTCATCCCATGAAAGCGAGCCGAACCGAAGAAGACCACCGTGTCCTGAATGCGTTCGCGACGAAAACGCGCGAGCGGTTCAGTATATTCAGCAAGAATCCGAATCAGGCGGCCATCGGCGCTATTTAGAAAAGCCGCGTTCTCGTAAGCAAGGGGAGCGCTCTCAAGCTGCGGAAGTTCCGGTTGCGGCAGGGAATCGAGTTCGGCGTGCGCGTCGGGTTGGGATGTATTACTCATTCTCTCGACTCATCTCGATTCGGCGCAATAATTTGATCGTCGCCTTACTCCACAACCTGAAAAGGCCCGGACCTTGAGTGTACCTTCCCGGAGTGGCGTCGCATGGCCAAGAGTGTTCACCCACTCGAATCCGCTCGTCTCTTTCGCCGAGCTGCATCCGCAAGAAGAGATGGCAGAAACAGAAAACCCTGCACATCAGCGTCGATGGATTCGACACAGATGCGCAGGGTTTGGGAGTGATGCGAACTGCGAAACTACGGATTGAGAGGCCTGCCGCCCAGTTTCGGAGTTTGCGTTGGTTTGCCAGCTCCAATTAACTGAACGATGGAGGCATTGCCATTAGCAGTATTGGCAATCCACACGTTGCCGTTTCGGCCAATAGCAATGCCAATATCGGGACTGGAGATAAGGCCGCCCGCGGTGAATCCACCCGGAGGGCTGATCGGGTTTCCGTTGCCATCAAGTTCGGTCAACGACCCACTGAGGTTGTTGACCCATACATGGTTGGCAGGATCGACCTGGATGCCGGAGGGCTGGCTGGTTGTTGTGATTCCGCCCACCCTGACCGGTCCAATGATAATCGATGGCGTGGCGGAGTTACTGATCTTCGATACGCTTCCGGTACCGGAATTGAAATCCGAGACCCAGACATTTCCGCCGGTGTCTAGGGCCATGCCGCGCAGCTGGGTACCTACAGCAGCGGCCCTGCTTCCGGTTATCGTGCTGGTACCGTCATTCACCAGTCGAGACACAGCGCCCCCTGCGGCATTGGTGACCCACATGATGTTCGGGCTTACAGTGGTGTCAGCCAGAACGATGAACGGTTCGTCCAGTGCAAATCCACTTGAAATGCTGAAATTGATCGCGCCGCCTGTTGATACCACTGTGAGGTCGGGGGCGCCACTGCCTCCTCCGCTATTCGCAACCCAAAGCTGGTTGAAAGAATCAAGAACGGCCGAATTTGGACGGACGAAGTCGGTGGGTGTACCGAAGGCCGGGACTGTGACTGTACCAGCGCTGTTCATCACTTCGACGGTGTCATTGTCAAAATTCGCGATATAGACGTTTCCCGAACCGTCGACGGTAAAGCCTTTCGGACCATCGATTCCGGCTGGCTGAAAACCGCCGATCGGCGATTGTGGTACTCCTACCGAGCTCAATCTGATGATGCTGTTGCCGCCGTAGTTTGCAACTAGGAGATCTCCATTCTTATCGAGCCGCATAAATTCCGGAATGTTGAGACCCGGAGGGACAAATCTCACTCCTAGCAGCCAGTCCGTTGGGGCGCTACCCAAAACAGGAGTGAAAGGCACCGGCTCGCCGGGAGGGATAAGCGCGACTAGCCCGAAGATCGACGATACGTTCTCACCTGGATTGGCGGCGATGTCATAAGCGGCCTGCAGAGTGTTTGTTGGAGCGCTGCGGGCTGTCGGGGTAGTTGCATTGAACACGGTGTCGCACACACTATACGGTGAGACTGCATTCACGCACGCTACCAGAGTGTCAGCCAGCGTGTTAAGCGTAGCGGGTGAATTTCCATTGGTACTGAGAACTGGCGACGCACGGCCTATTCCGACGTTTATCAGATTCGTCAGGAGAACCAAGCCTGCATTGGTAATTCCGATGTATTGATCCGTACCTTGAGCGCCCGGTGCGCTGATCTGGGTAGGATCGGAAGGGTTCATGAACTGATTGAATGCATACGCCGCAGCTACGGTCGATAACTCGTTGATGTTAATGCTGCTCGGCAAAGCGTTGCAGGGACCGACCGCACCCAGGAGCATGATGTTGGGGTTAACGCCGTTGCCGGCATCTCCACCGCTCGCGGTGATATAGAGCTCGGACGCCCCGACACAGCTGAACGAAGCAAAGCTGAAGCTCCCATTGGCGTTAGTCGTCGCTGTCGCGAGAACGCTCGCGTTACCACCGGTGGTGGTGCCGGCCTGGTATAACGTAATCGCTGAACCAGAAACGGGCTTTCGGCCACCCATAACGGTGGCTGTGAGTGACAAGCCCGAAATAGGGCCTTCCATCGAAACAGGGCCGGTGCCGCACCCCGTTCCTGACCATACTGCTGCACTTATGAAGCCGCACAGCAGAACCTTCGTCGCTGAAAAACTTGACCTTGCAAATCGCATTTCGCATCCTCCGTGGGTGAGAGTGAGAAAACAGCTGAGGCAACTCTGACGTCGCGCGCGGCGAGCCAATGCAGTGCCGTGCGACTTAGCGTGTATCTCTGCGATCTGGGAGGGCAATGGGTGCCGCGATTACTACAGCGCCATGGAAATTTTGCAGATCTGTTCATCCAGTGCCACTTAGACTGCGTGGCTACCAACGCACGGATCGCCACTTAAGCGGTGGCTACCAAACCTCTTCCGAGTGGTATGAAGTTAATAATCAAGTAAGCCACAAACATTCGGTGGCTAACTGTCATTTCCCTTGGCAACGCCAAAGTATCACAGCAAAGATGCCACAACATACATTACAACCATCTATTTTTCACAGGATCAACATAAGTTGACGGTGACTAGGTTCATTGGCATGATTCTTGAAAAGGGTTGGCACAAAGTGGAATCTGAGATATAGTTCCGCTTAGAAGGCTACTTTGTTCGCTGCAGCGAGAGCCGACTAGGCAATTGTTATTCTCGAGCAGCAAGACCCGGACCAGAAGGTCAACTAGGAATTTCCTGGAGGGATCCAATGCGCATTAGCGGCAAAGCCGTTCTAACCTTGGTTGCAGTTTCATTTATTGTCCTCGCGTCGCGGTCGGCTTCCGCGCAGGGAATCGGCGGCTGTGTAGAATCCCCGGAAGACCCAACCATAGTAATGGGTATGCTGGGCTTAGGTGCCGCTGCTGTACCTATGGTATGGACGCGGATAAAGTCGCTCAGGAGAAAGAAGTAGATTCAGAGTCGCTAGAAGATCAAGTTCAGCGATTACTCCGGAGTGCACGAAGGTAACATAAATCAGAAGCTCATATAACTTCTATTCTGCTCGCACGTGCATAAAGCAGAAATTTGTACTTCTTCCCAGATCTTTCATCTACTAAATCGCTATCCGAGTCGGTGACTAAGTCACGCACTCGCGGTTTTGTGCGGTTGCTTCCGTCTATTTGCGAGTTGGAGCTAGGCAAGCCTAACTACTGTCACCAGTCGCTTTTAGTGCTTGATCAGCAGACCGCTGCGCGTCATCGCTGACTGCGGTCTGTCGGGTTGTGCATAGCATCCCGCAGTGCAATCCACAGGTTGAGCAATCCAAGGCCCGAAATCACGCCCCGAACCGCTCCCAGTCCGACGAAATGCAAAAACGCCGGAGACGACGCGAACAGCGGATTCTGATCCCATGCCGGCGGAAACCACGGCGCAAAACAAACCAGCAGCCCCAAGTAAATGCGAACAATCACCCGCAATAGCCGCTCAGCCTGCTGCAGCCAATTGGGGATGCGCTGAGGCGCATTGCCTGGATTAGGCGAAACAGGATTGCTTTGAATAGGCGTCGATTGCATTCGGTTGTTTTCTGGATCTGCCTGGGATTCGTTGATTCTGCCGTCCTCTGCGGAGCCTGATCGCTGTTGCTCATCTGCCTGCGAAACAAAGGCCCGGTCTGGCAGCGCCGCAGAGTTTGGTGGTTGTCGGTCGGTCATTCAATCTTTGGCAGCATGGCTCAGCGACCCAGCTTCGCCCAGCTCATTCCTGACGGTACCATAGCGGCGGAACCCGAGTCTTTTGAACGAGCCCGAGACCCGCCTCTACCGGTAACCTATTCGCCCGAATTCTGCCGCTGCTTTGGTCTGCGATTGGCCTGCAAAATCTTCTTCCGCAATCGAAGATTCTTCGGCGTTACCTCAACCAGCTCATCTTCCGCAATGAATTCGATCGCCTGCTCAAGATTCATCATCCTGTAAGGAGCGAGACGCAGCGCCTCGTCTGCCGAAGAAGCTCGCATGTTCGTGAGCTTTTTTTCCCTGACGACATTCACGTCGAGATCATTGTCGCGACTATGCTCGCCGACAATCATCCCTTCATACACCTCGATGCCCGAGCCGACAAAGAGCACGCCGCGATCCTGCAACCCATGCAAGGAATAAGTGGTCGTAAGACCCTGGCGATCGCTGATAAGTGCGCCCGACGGCCGCTGCGGTATCTCGCCCTGATACGGAATGTACCCATCGAAAAGCGTGTTCATCACAATCGTTCCGCGAGTCTCGGTGAGCATTTCACTGCGAAGTCCGATAATGCCACGACTCGGTACGCGAAACTCCATGCGTACCCTTCCCGAGCCATGATTGTGCATCTTCGTCATCTCACCCTTGCGCGGCCCGAGCTTCTCAATGACCACACCGGTGTGCTCTTCAGGCACGTCGATAGTGAGGTGCTCCACAGGTTCCATTCGCACACCATCTACAGTCTTGGTTACAATCTCCGGGCGGCCGACCATAAGTTCAAAGCCTTCGCGGCGCATCATTTCAATCAGAATGCCCAACTGCATTTCGCCGCGGCCGAGAACCTTGAAGCTGTCCGGACTGCCCGTCTCTTCTACTCGAATGGAGACGTTGGTAAGCAGTTCCCTGTCGAGGCGCTCACGCAGGTTGCGCGAGGTTACAAGCGAGCCCTCCTTGCCGCAGAAAGGTGAATTGTTCACGCTGAACTGAATCGCAATCGTCGGCTCGTCGATAACAATCAGCGGCAGCGGCGAGGGATTTTCAATGCTGGTAAAGGTCTCGCCGATGGTGATGCCTTCCACGCCGGCGATGGCCACGATGTCGCCCACTTCAGTGACCGTGGTTTCCGTGCGCTTGAGCCCGGCAAACGTGAAAAGCTTGGTGATTTTAACCTTCTGCAGCGAGAGATCGCGGCGCGAAACCATGACTTCGTCACCGGCACGCAGCGTTCCCTGAAAGACGCGCGCAATCGCAATGCGCCCGAAGTACTCGGAGTAATCGAGATTCGTAACCAGAATCTGCAGTGAAGCGTCAGGATCGCCGGTGGCTGCGGGAATCGTGTTCACAATAGCCTGAAACAGCGGCTGCAAATCCTCCCCCGGCTTCGTCATATCGGTCGTCGCGGTGCCCGTCTTGGCAACCGTGTACAAGACCGGAAAATCAAGCTGATCTTCCTCAGCATCGAGATCGATAAAGAGGTCGTAGACCTCGTTCAGCACTTCCTGCGCACGCGCATCCGGCCGGTCAATCTTGTTGATCACCACAATAGGCTTGAGCTTCGCTTCAAGAGCCTTGGCAAGCACGTAGCGGGTCTGCGGCAGCGGACCCTCAGCTGCATCCACCAGCAACATCACGCCATCGACCATCTTGAGCCCGCGCTCCACTTCACCGCCAAAGTCCGCGTGACCCGGCGTGTCGATGATGTTGATCTTGCCGCCTTCGTAAAAAATGGCCGTATTCTTGGCAAGGATCGTAATCCCGCGCTCACGCTCCAGGTCATTGGAGTCCATAACGCGGTCGGCCACCTGCTCATTCGCGCGAAAGGTGCCGGACTGACGCAGCATCGCGTCGACTAAGGTGGTCTTGCCATGATCGACGTGGGCGATGATGGCGATATTTCGTATCGTCTGACTCACAAAAAACCTAATTTCCTTCTTTGGATTGAGCGGCCCGGCGCCGCATCTCTAGCCGCGGGGCGCATGGAAGCGTAACAATGCAGGAATTTGCCGCAATTGCAGCAGTCTTTATTCTACCAGCTTCAATAATTTAGAGACACAGACCGCTTTATATGCCGAGACTTGCGCCTAAAGCAGTACAGCCTGAGCTTCATGCGCCGGGTGCGGACTAAAGTTCAAATCCGGCAGATCCTCAACAGCGTTGCGCAGCGAGCGCTCCCAAAGCGCATGTATCGTAGCAAGTTCCGAGTCCTGATCCTTGAATCGCCGGTAATTATCGAGCTGAAAACTGTCTTTGCGATACAGAACAATCTCGATAGGCGGCCCCACCGTCACATTCGAACGCATGGTCGCATCGAAAGAAAGCAACGCATACTTGGCCGCCGCCCGCAGGCTGGTCGAGTCATACACGATCCCGCGATCCAGTATTGGCCGCCCGTACTTGCACTCCCCAAGCTGAAGAAACGGCGATTCCTCGGTCGAACTGAGCGGGTTCCCTTGCGGATAGATCAGGTAAGTGCAGGGCGCCTCACCACGCACCTGACCGCCCACCAGCAGATGAACATTGAAGTTGTACTTATCCCGCTCCAGAGCTTCGCGGTCGATATCCGACACCTGCCGGACGACATTCCCAACCTCGCGCGCCGCTTCATACATCGAAGTCGCTTGCGCCAGGCCCTCGCCAGCTTCAAAGCTCGAACGAACCAGGTTCATCACCGACTGGCTGAGAGACAGGCTACCGCTAGACAGAATGACGAACACGCGCTCCCCAGGCTGCACAAAGGTGTGCATCTTGCGCGCGACATTCAGATCGTCAGAACCGGCGTTTGTGCGCGAATCGGAGGCCATGACCAACCCTTCGCGTGTCATGATGCTTAGACAGTAGGTCATGCTACACCCCGGCGTTGGCTTGTTCGCAGCAATTTGATCTCCACACCATTACAACAGAATGAAAATCGAGGGCATCAAAGCATCATGCTCATCCGCTTAGGATATGACATTCAATTCGATATCGCCGTGCCAGTGGCACTTGTGGCCCAGCTACGCG
>Ga0206922_1210_pt1 | contig 9909 bp, 9 predicted proteins | sample Alteio_BWOrgHeat_63_FD_152976 | JGI IMG/M metagenome (GOLD analysis project Ga0206922, IMG submission 152976) | Enriched cells from forest soil in Barre Woods Harvard Forest LTER site, Petersham, Massachusetts, United States -... | ecosystem: Environmental > Terrestrial > Soil > Temperate forest > O... | reverse complement strand
ATGTCTATTTTATTGATCTTGTCCTTCTTTCCGGCGGCAATAAACAGCGTGGTCCATTTCGGCTTATCCGGTATTTCCGCCTTTTCCGGCAGATCTATTGTTGTAATATCGGCCGGCACATAAGGAGGGAGCTTTTCTTCGGGGCCTACTATAAGAATGACCGTACCGCTGGCATCCATCCGGGCCGTCCGGCCATTGCGGTGGGTAAAGACCTCTTCCGTCGAAGGCAGATGGAAGTGGATGATATACCGGATATTCGGAATATCCAGCCCTCTTGCGGCGAGGTCCGTGGTGACCAGTACATCGGAGCTGCCATTTCTGAACTTATTAAGGGCGCTATCCCTTTCGGGCTGTTCCATGGCGCCATGATAAAAGACATTGACGATGCCTTTGTCTTTTAGTAAGGCGCTGGTGCGTTCTACGGATTCACGATGATTACAAAATATGATGGCGGAACGGGAACCGATCCAGCAGATCAGGCGGAATAAAGTGTCTATCTTATCCTTATCCGGGCTTTTTACCTGCTGTACAGCGAGGGCGGCAGAGGGACGGCCTGTGAGAAAATCCAGCCGTAATGGGTTATGAAGCCCTACAAATCCGGGTATTTCCAGGGACTCGGTGGCCGAGGTCAGGATTCTTTTTGTAAGGGAGGGCAGGGAACCGATGACAAAGGAGATCTCCTCATGGAATCCAGCTTCCAGGGATTTGTCAAATTCATCCAGCACAAGGAGCCGGATAGTCTCCGTTTTGATGTTCTTCCGGCGGATGTGATCTGCCAGCCGGCCCGGGGTCCCGATGATCAGGGCAGGCGCCTCTATGAGATTGTTCTCTTCCGTTTCACGCAAATGCCCTCCATAGCAGCAGCTCACCTTATAACCCGTGCCCATGGTCCTGACGACACCGTCTATCTGTAAGGCCAGCTCCCTCGAAGGTACGATGATCATGGCCTGGGTGCCCGCAGCATCCTTATCCAGCCCTTCCAGCATGGGCAGCAGGAACCCCAGGGTCTTTCCCGCCCCCGTATCGGCCAGCAGGACCAGGTCCTGGTCCTTTTTACCCGCCTCCAGCGCTGCCCGCTGCATTTCGTTCAAGGTTTCTATTTTCAGACGGGTCAGAAAAGGCTCGATAGAGAATAATTCGTTGTCCATGGGGCAAAAGTAACCTTTACTTCCCTATCAGCCCCATTACAGCCTCCTTATAATTGAGGCCAATGGGGATGGTGGCCTTGTCCAGCTCCACCGAATTGCCATAAATAGCTTTTATATGGGCTATGGAGATAATAAAAGATTTATGTACCCGGATGAACTGACGGGACGGGAGCTGCTTTTCCAGCTCATTCATCGTCTGGTGAGTGACCAGCGTATATTCAGCCGTATGGATCTTCAGGTAATCCTTCATGCCTTCTACATAGCGGATCTCGGAAAAATTCACTTTGAAGAACTTGCTGTTGGACCGGATAAAGATATGGTCTTCAAAGGTCCGCTGCAGCGTCTGCCCGGAAGGCTCCGGCGCCTCGGGCAAGGTGAACAGCCTTTCGTTCTCTATTTTCCCGATGGCCATAGTAAAGCGTTGGAGACTGATGGGCTTCAACAGATAGTCTATGACACTGAACTCATAGCTCTCCACGGCATATTCCGTATAGGCTGTCGTCAGGATCACCAGCGGCGGATCGGACAGGTGGCGGAGGAACTGCAGACCGCTCATGCCCGGCAAACGGATATCCAGGAACATGACATCCACTTCCAGGATCTGTAAGGCTGCCGCCGCTGCTGCCGCATGCGAATAGACTCCCACCAGCTCCCATCTGTCAAAATGTTGCAAATGGCTTTTGATGACATCCTGGGCAAGTACCTCGTCCTCGACGATAATGCATTTTATCAAGTGGTCCTGGATTTTATGATTAAAGATACGATGAATGAACTCTTGTTTAAAACCATATCCAGGGTAAAGGCATCGGGGTACAGGCTCTCCAGCCGTTCCCGCGCGTTTCGCAATCTTAATTCGCTGAACCTGTTCTCCTCTTTTTCCGTCTGGATAATATCCAGCTCATAAGCATCTGGGTAGAGCAATTCCAGCAGGCTTTTGCTGGTTGCGATGCCTTTCCCGCTCAGCCGCTGCTGCGCCTGGATCTCCTCATCGGGATGGGCGCTGTTGATCACCTGCAGGCTTACCTGGCCTTCCCCAGCTTTTAGCGTGATATAGATAAAAGGCTCTGAAAAGGAATGGGACATAGCGTGCTTAAAACCGTTCTCGATAAAGGAAATAAAAAGATAAGGCTCGATCATTAAACCTTCAGTGGCGCCTTCCACGGTGAATCGGATATCTGCTGTATATCGGATCTTTTCTATTTCGATGTAGTTCCGGATGAACGCTATCTCTTTGTCCAGCGGGATCTTATCCTGGTTACATTCATAAATAAGATAGCGCATGATATCCGCCAGCCTGATCACAGCCTCCGGCGCCTGATCTGATTTTTTCAGACTGAGGGAATAGATGCTGTTGAGCGTGTTGAACAGGAAATGAGGGCTGAGCTGTGACCGGAGATAACGCAGCTGGAGAAAAGCATTTTCTTTCTGAAGACGGTCCAGCTGTTCTTTTTCTTCGACGGACTTATTGATATGAAAAACAATCATAAAAAAGCCCATATTCGCCAGGGCCCATAACGCTTCCCGGAAAATGGTCCCCCTGGAATAAGTAAAGTAAGACTTTGCCCCCGGTGACAAACGGAATTTCAGTAACAGGGAATAGATGGTGAAAAGAAAGGCCTGTACAACAAGAAAGGTAAGCAGGCTCATCAGCGCGGCGCCGTCCCATCTTTTGCGCTGGATAAAAAAAGTGCCCATGATGCGGGAATAGAGAAAATAGGCGGGGAAGAGCAGCAGGTTCACCAGGAGCAGGAGGGACCAGAGGGGGGCTTCTCCCGGTAACAAAGTGATGCCATTGAGCAGGGGAGGGAAAAGCATGAAAAATACCCAATAATAGAGCTCGGTCCGGCTATTGTGTCTCAGGATCCTGTCATTGTCATATTCCATGGTATAGGGGGATGATTAAGGCAAATCTATCCCGGACAGGGGAGAACAGGGAAATATTTCGACCAAATGGGGCTGAGGTTCGATGAATACAATAGTCGGACACCTACCTGACAATCGTCACCCCAAAAGTGACAAGGGTATTCTCACTATTGGTCCGGGTAAATCGATTGTACTGACAGGCGGCCGTAAGGTTCAGCCACTTGTTTAATTTCACGGAGGCGCTTCCGCTAAGCTTCAGGATATAATCACGGTCATGTGTGAGTGCATTCTGGATAAACTCCATTCCATCCAGGATAACTTTATCCCGGATCACCCAATGGTATTTGATGCGGAGAGAATTACGCAGCTCCTGGTAGACATCCCGTTGGGTGAGACCGGAGCCGGGACCGCCATAATGGACGTCGTAGAGATCACCCTGTTCATAGAGCAGACCGTCGCTGAGGATCAATACGGCTTTTTTCTGATCGATGAGATTATACCCCGCGCCTAGTCCGCCTTGTACCAGGTGGTTTATCTGGAGGGAAAGACTGGTATTGTAATTGACAAGCCCCCAATAGTAAAAATGTTTAAGCGTCTTGTAGAGATTGAGGTCGGCCGTAGAGGTGAAATCATTATTGGTCAGCGTACCGGAGCTGCTACCATAGACCCAGCTGTTGTTTAAATTGAATGCCGCGCTTTTTTTGACGGCGCTGAAACCGATGGTGTTGCTGAAAATATAGGCGCTCAGGGTATTCGTATTGTTGACATTGCCGGTACCGGCATAGGAGAAATGATAATGGATAGAATCCGTATAATGCGTGGAGTCCCTGGCGTGGACAGCCGTATCTTTACGCCGCAACGTATCCTGCCGCCGGGAGAGACTGTCATGCACGGTCTTGGTACCCGGATCGCCTTCCTGTCCCAGGCAGAAAAAAGGTATGAAGAATAATAAAAATATAACAATATGCTTCATCGGGGCCGCGAAATTACGTATCTTTTCATGGTTAGAAAAGGATTATCAAAACTCCTGCCATGTCCAAATAGCTATTTGGCATACCTATTTGTGCATTTCACACCCCTTTACTTTTTTTTAACAGTTTTCCGCTGTACTCTTGTATCCGTAAACCAATACGCCTAATCTCATGCAGTTGATCAAATTTCTTTTTTTCTTATTTGTCTGCTTTTTCCCTTGTTGGCTTATTGCTCAATCGCGTTATACCATCAGCGGTACCGTCCGGGATGAAAAATCCGGGGAAACGCTTATCGGGGCCAGCGTGGTATTGCTGGAAAGTCCCCGTTCGGCAGCCGTTAGTAATTCCTATGGTTTTTATGCGGTCAGCGCTGTTCCTGGCCATTACAGGATGGTTGTCAGCTTCGCAGGCTATGGCAACGACACCCTGGAGGTCCATCTGACCAGGGATACCCTTCTGCCTGTTTCCATGGGATTTGGGGGCCGGCAGCTACAGGAAGCCGTCGTGACAGCCGGTAGGAACAGCAACGTGAGCAGACCCCTCATGGGTGTTCAAAAGCTGTCCATCAATGAGATCAAGGATATTCCCGTGCTTTTTGGTGAAAAAGATATTCTGAAGACCCTGCAGCTGCTGCCCGGCGTCGAAGGAGCAGGGGACGGGAACAGCGGCTTTTATGTACGGGGGGGTAATACGGATCAGAACCTGATCCTTTTGGATGAGGCCACCGTGTATAATCCTTCCCATCTCCTGGGTTTCTTCTCTACTTTCAATTCTGACGCCATCAAGGACGTCACGCTTTATAAAGGCGCTATGCCCTCCGAATACGGCGGCAGGCTGTCCTCCGTGCTGGATGTAAAAATGAATGATGGCAATGACAAGGACTACCACGCCAGCGGAGGCCTGGGATTGATCTCATCCCGGTTGAATGTCGAAGGTCCCATCGAAAAGGACCAGGGGTCTTTTATTGTCAGCGCACGGCGCACGTATGCAGATCTTTTCCTTAAGCTGTCAAAGGATTCTACTACTAACCAGAACACCTTGTATTTCTATGACATCAATGCCAAGGCCAACTATAAGCTGGGTGAGAAAGATCGCTTATATCTCTCCGGTTATTTTGGAAAGGATGTCCTGGGCTTTGGTAACCAGTTCGGCATCGACTACGGTAATTCCACCGGCACCCTGCGCTGGAACCATCTTTTCAACAGCCGGCTTTTCTCCAATACATCATTGATCTATAGCAAGTATAACTACGACATCAAGATCAATTCCGGCAACAATGACATCGGGATCACCAGTTATATAAAAGACATACATTTTAAACAGGACTTCCAGTATTATGTAAGTTCTGAAAGCAAGATCAATTTCGGTCTGGACGCCATCCATCATACGACGTCACCGGGTGTGATCACAGCATCTGAAAGCTCCAGCTTTAATCCGCTGACCATCCAGGACCGGTATGCATGGGATAACGCCGTTTATATCTCGCATGATCTGTCCCTGGGAAAATGGAATATCAACTACGGGCTGCGGGGTGGTGATTTTGCGGTGATGGGCCCGGGCGATTTTTATACGTATGATAAAGACGGGAATCCCATCGACACCGCTCATTACAGCAAAGGTGGCGTGGTAAAGAATTATTTTAACTTCGAGCCCCGCTTTTCAGCCAGCTATAAGCTCACCGGCTCCAGTTCCGTAAAGCTGGCTTATACCCGTACGACGCAGAACCTTCACCTGCTGTCCAATTCCACATCCGCCAACCCCACGGATGTATGGATCCCCAGCAGCAATAATGTAAAACCGGAAATAGGGGACCAGGTCTCTTTCGGCTATTACCGGAACCTTCACGATAACCAGTATGAGTTCTCTTCGGAGGTATATTACCGGTATATGCAGAACCAGATAGATTATAAGAACGGCGCGGAGCTGGTGGCCAACGCCAATGTGGAATCCCAGATCGTATTCGGACATGGCCGGGCCTATGGACTCGAATTATTCCTGAAAAAGAAGGCAGGGAAGCTGAATGGATGGATAAGCTATACACTTTCCCGTACGGAAAGACAGTTCGATGCTATTAACAATGGCGCTTATTTTCCTGCCAATCAGGACAGGACACATAATCTTTCCGTCGTAGGCATCTTTAAGGCCAGCAAAAAATGGACGTTCTCCGCCGACTTCACTTATTACAGCGGCAATGCCGTCACCTGGCCCAGCGGTAAATACGAAGTGGACGGACAGGTGGCCTTCCTCTACACCTCGCGGAACGCCTATCGTATGCCGTCTTATAACAGGCTGGACATCGGCGCGACCCTGCAGGGAAAAAAGACAAAAAAGTTTGACAGCAACTGGAATTTCTCCGTCTACAACTTATACGGAAGGGAGAACCCCTATAGCATCACTTTTGAACAGGATCCGGGTGATGCCAGTAAAACACAGGCATTGCAGGTGGCCCTGTTCCGCTGGGTGCCTTCCATTACGTATAATTTCAAATTTTAGCACAACTTCAAATCCAGTCGACATGAAAAAATATGCTTTCCTTATGGCGGTAACAGCTTTCATTTTCTATTCCTGCCAGAAAGTAATAACCTTACCCCTGAATAACACTTATCCTCATATCGTTATCCAGGGCGAAGTGACAGATACCACGGGGCCTTATACCGTGACCATTAACAAGACGGTGAATTTTTATACGGAAAATAATTTCCCTGCGGTGTCCGGCGCCGTCGTGAAGATCCATGATGATAAGGGAAATGCAGATTCTCTTATCGAGACCTCAGCCGGCGTATACAGCACACAGACCCTCGTCGGTCATCCGGGCAATACTTATACGCTGACGGTCCTGTCAAAGGATACTTTATATACGGCCACTTCTACCATGCCCACCGCCGTACCTTTCGACTCTATTACATTCCGTCATGATAAGTTCTTTGGTAATGAGTCGATCTCCGCTATTCCTAACTTTCAGGACCCGGCCGGTGTAAACAATTACTACCAGTTCATGGAGTATGTGAACGGACAGCTGCTGAACCAGGTCATTTTTGTTTTTGACGACAGACTTTCGGATGGTAAATATATCACCAGGGCCCTGCGGAATGACAGTACCCGGCTGTTTGTGGGGGATGACCTGCAAATAAAGATGTATTGTATTGACAAACCCGTTTTTGATTACTTTAATCAGCTGGAAGAGTCCAGCGGTAATTTTAACAGCGCTGCCCCGGCTAATCCGACGTCAAATTTTGACAACGGGGCCCTGGGGGTCTTTAGCGCGCACACGGTGCGGTCGCGTAAAATAACGGTATATTAGCCTTGTCATCAATAACGGGATATGTCCGGTAACCAGCGATTTGACAGGATCTTGTATCATTCATCCGTTTGGAGCGCGCTGGTGCTTTGTGTGCTGTTGCTGGGTCCGCATTCACCGGAAGCACGGTCTATGCGTGAGCCCTGGTCGGAATTGCAGGTGATCTGGTCTGTCATCCCCTGTATCATCCTTTTCTATGTAAATGGCTACTGGCTGATGCCGGCCTGGCTTTTCCGTAAAAGGAAATGGGCTTATTTCGGATGTGTTGCACTTGCTGTGCTCCTGGCTTCTTTTATTTCAGGGCTGGCTTTTTATTTGCATGTTCATCAGCCGGAACTGCATTATTACCAGGTCTCGCTCAGAAGGATCGTCCCCAACGTCTTCTTTGTACTGGCCAGCATCAGCATCGGTGCATTGGCGGAGAAGGACAGACTGGAAAAGGAACGAAAAGAAAAAGAAACGGAACATCTTCGTACGGAGCTGTCCTTCCTGAGAGGACAGGTGAATCCCCATTTTATGCTGAATGTGCTCAATAGCATGGTCTTGCTGGCGCGCAAACAGTCTCATCTGCTGGAGCCCGTATTGCTGGAGCTGGCCGGCCTGATGAATTATATGCTGTATGAGATGGACAATGAAAAGATAAGACTGGAAGATGAAATAGAATATTTGCGGGTCTATATTGATCTTCAGATGCTGCGTTTCCGGGACGATGTGGTCGTACATTTCAATGGACCTGAATGTGTCGGGGAGCAATTTATCGAGCCCATGCTACTCATACCCATCGTGGAAAATGCATTCAAACATGGCATTGGACTGGTAAACGCGCCTTTTATCGACATCAATATCATCGCGATGGGGAAAGATACGCTTTCCGTCACCGTCACCAATAAGTACAATCCTCTACTGAGAGAGGAGGAGAAAAAGACGCCGGGCATCGGGTTGATAAATCTCAGGAAAAGGCTGGACCTCATCTACCCGGGTAAATATTATATGGAGATGACACAAAACAGCCATACGGATGCGGGGATAACGGAAAATCGGTATATTATGCGTCTAAATATTCCCTTGCAATGATCAGATGTCTGGCCGTTGACGATGAAACGCCCGCACTGGATATCCTGGAAGATAATATCAGCCGGGTCCCTTATCTGCAGCTGGTGAAAAAATGCAAGAACGCTTATCTTGCACTGGAAGCCTTACAGCAGGAGCCTGTCGATCTGCTTTTCCTGGATATCGAAATGCCCGGTCTAAACGGTCTCGGTCTGCTGAAGAACTATCCTTATCAGCCCAAACCCATGGTCATATTTATTACGGCTTATCGTAAATATGCGTTGGAGGGTTATGAGCTGGATGTGCTGGACTATCTCATAAAGCCCGTACCATTCGAACGTTTTTTGAAAGCCGCCAATAAAGCCCTGGAATATCATGGGCTACGGCAAAAAGAGACCGGCCCTTTGGCGCCTTCACCAGGGTACATCTTTGTTCAAAGTGAATATAAGCTCACAAAGATCCTCTTGCAGGACATACTATATATCGAAGGGCTGGGCAATTATATCAAGATCCACCTGGATAGTACTTCCCGCCCCATACTCTCCAAGCTCAGCATGAAAGCCATCGGAGACAAGCTGCCGGCGGATAAATTTATACGCGTGCACAAATCCTTTGTCATCAGCATCGATAAGATCACCGCCGCGCAAAACGACAACATCACCCTAAGAGAAGTGGAGATCCCGCTGAGCAGGTCTTACCGGGAGGTTTTTTTTAAGGTGATCAACCCCAATTCCCCATTATCCGGCGCAGCAAAATGATCTCTCCCGTATGATAGCTGTTATGATCGGCGATGACCAGGGCCTCTCTAAAGAGACTCTGACCATCGCCATAAGGGAATGGCTTGTAAATATCCTCGCCTGCGGCATGTAACAGCTGGATAAAGACCTTCCTATCCGCCTTGATCTGGTTCAATGAACGCATCCAGCTATGCAGATTGGGAGGGGCGGATTCCTTTGGCCAGTACTCATCGGGCCAGGCAGGGCTTTTATGCCCCGGTCCGCGGGAAAATTCCACAATATCCCATTGGGCGATGCGGATATGTTCCACCAGCTGCCAGATACTATACGCTGATCCCTGGGAGACCGTTCCGAGAAGATGAACATCAATATCCTTTACAGCCCTGTCAAAAGAGGCGTGTGCGCCCCCTTCTTTCAACAGCAGCTCTAATTCTGCTATAATAAAGGTGATATGCCGGGGATCGATTGTCGTGGTTGCCATATGAACAGGACAGCGAATGGCGTGCCAGCCGTATGATTATCCATTTTATTTAGCGGATTATCCATTTCGGAGGTCCCTGGTTTTGTTAATTTTATGGCTTAATTTTTTTAAATGCAGCGTATAGTACGTCTAACGAGTCATCTTACCCTTGCCATTTTGTTTGCTACCTCCTTTTTTATCGCGGAAAAAGCTGTCGCCCAAAAGGAGATCATCATAGTCTCAACGGCGCATAATGACCTGGTACTGCAGGAAGAGAACAACAAAGACCTCAATATGCTGTACTATGGCAGGCGGTTGTCCAACGCAAAAGAATATGGGGCCATCTCCTCGCTGTATCGCCCTGTTCGGCCGGACCCTACCG
>Ga0206922_1247_pt1 | contig 9932 bp, 4 predicted proteins | sample Alteio_BWOrgHeat_63_FD_152976 | JGI IMG/M metagenome (GOLD analysis project Ga0206922, IMG submission 152976) | Enriched cells from forest soil in Barre Woods Harvard Forest LTER site, Petersham, Massachusetts, United States -... | ecosystem: Environmental > Terrestrial > Soil > Temperate forest > O... | reverse complement strand
CGAATAGAAATCGGTGACCTGGTCATTTGTAACCGTCCCCTGAAGAATGGCCGTAGTTCCCCCGTTGCATTCATCCGATGTATTATGGAATGGATTGGGGAAGGTGGCTGCCCCCTCGTTGTTGGGCCACACAGGCATAACAACATTATACAGGGCGTTGAGGTAGAGGTTAGCCAGTGTGGCATTGGTCCAGGTCTGGTCAGGAGACAGACCGCTCAGGTCCACCTTATCCAGGATATGTTTATTACAGGAAAAATTACCTGAAATCAAAAATATCGCAGATATATATATTAATGTCTTTTTCATTTTTTGTCTTTTTTAAAACTATAAATTCACGTTCAATCCAAATGTCCAGGTTCTGAGGATGGGATAATCTGTTATCTCACCCGAACGGGGATCTCTGTACGGAGTTGGATTGATAAGGGTCCAAAGGTTCTGTCCCGTCAGGTATACTCTGGCTTCAGGGAGCTTAAATCCGTTGATCAAACCCTGGGGCAATGTATAGGACAATTGCATATTGTTGATATACATCGAGGTGGCGCTCCGCAGCCAGAAAGTGGATGTCTGGTTGGCAAAAGGAGCATAAATGGCCGGTAAAGCGGCGTTGGTGTTGGTGGCGGTGTAGGAGTTCTTCCACATGGCCAGACCAGCGGCGTCCTTTGTAGGAGGTGTTATATCCACTTTGCTCAGGGCCTTTGTACCGCCGACGCTCATTGAAATATTTACTGCCAGCTTTAATCCTTTCCATTGAGCGCCCAGCAGGTAACCGACGCTGAAGAGATTATTGGTCCGCTTTTTAATCTGGGTCACGTCATTGGAAGTGATCTTACCATCTCCGTCTATATCCTGGAAATTCAGATCACCAGGCCTGAGCGAGTCATTATTGATCAGCCAGCCCGGGTGCTTGGCATACCATGCGTTGACATCGGCCTGTGTGCGTACGATGCCTGTTGACTTATACCCGGTGATCCCGTGGTCCGTCCTTTTACCGATGGGGTACAAATAACCAGTGTCCGTTCCGGCGTTGTAGTACTGTTGGATCACCTTGTTATTGCCGGCGATGGAAAAGCCAAAGTTGACAGTGGCAAAGACGGAGACGTCCTTGCTGACATGCCCGTTATAGCCCAGCTGAAATTCATCACCCCATGAGTTCAAAATGGCATAGTTCGTATTGTTGATGGTCGAGCCATAAGTGTTGGTAACGGAAGCTGTGGGCGGGTCCAGCATATCGTATCCATGTCTGTACCAGAGATCCACGGTGAAATGGAATTTCCTTTGGCCAAAAGTACCGTCAAACCCAAGGTCTTTCATCAGGGCCCTTTCCCATGTGATGTCGGGGCTGGGCACGCCGGACGTTTGGAGTCCGTTAGCAGGACTGTTGCCATTGGGTCCAAAGAGGTAGCCGATGGGGTTGGAGGCAGTGTAAACCTGGGACCAGAGGAATGAGCCGGTGGCGTCGTTACCAGTGAGGCCCACATTCAGGCGAACCTTGAAGTCATTGATACCTTTGAAGGTCTCCTGGAACCAGGGTTCTTCAGATGCCATCCAGCCAACGGATACGGAGGGGAAGAAACCCCATTGGTGATTAGTCGGGAAATTCGGCGAAGCGTCATCCCTGAACGCGGCCTGTAACATGTACTTATTGTTATAGGTATAGTAAAGCCGTCCCAGGTAAGATACCCTGCCGGTGGAGGAATTCTGACTGTTGTCGAACCAGTTAGCCGTATTGCTCGAGTATGCATAATACTGGTCTACAAAAGGAATGACCTGTTGCATCCGGTACGATTGTAAATAGGTCCCGGTAGTCTGTTCCTGTTCTGAGAATAAAGCTATGTCAAAGTTATGCTTACCCCAAACATTACCATACTCTATTCCTTCTGTTGCCTGCCAGTTAACTGAATTGGAGTAATTCTCCAACAGCTCATCTGCATTGCTGATTTTTTGGACGGAGCTGATCGTATTCGAATAGATCACGTTCTGTGTACCGGTGGCTTTATTCGTTCCGGAAGCAACGTTTGTATGTACACCCGGGCTGGCGTAGTTATTCGCTGTATAGGGTACGTACCACTGTTTGGTAAAATCATTGAAGCTGTTGCGTCCGTATTGTCCCCTCACTGAAAGTCCTTTGATAAAAGGGATCTTATAGGTGGTTGAGATATTGATAGCCGTCTGATCCGAATTATCCTTTGCATAAGATCCGGTTGCAAGGAAGGCGATCGGGTTGAATTTGGTAGGTGCATAATATACAGGCCCGCCATTTACTGTCTCAGGGACAAAACTTGGCGTGGTCAGCAGACTGCCGATGAAACCATTCTCCTGGTCGGTCTGGTCAGCGGTGGTGATGCCTTTGGGTACGGGTTGATTATTAAAACCGGTGTTATAGCTAAATGTCAGATCCACGGTAAGGTCATCAGTGACCTTAGCGTTCGTTCCTATCTGGATCCCGTATTTTTTATGTGTATCGTTTTGAAGATTTCCGACCTCGTTATAATAGTCTCCGCCGGCAAAAAAAGTGATCTTATCAGATCCCCCGCTGACGCTCAGGGTATGCCGCTGAGCATAAGCGTCTTTTTTCCAGCTATTATTAAACCAGGTGTTGGTGCCATTGTGCGCCTTGATGCTATCCAGCTCAGCGGGTGTATAGATCTCCGTGGTAATCACATTACTGGGCTTATAATTTTCCACCCAGTTATTCAACAGCAGGGCCTGGCTGTATCCATCTATCATCTGGGGTATTTTGGCAGCCTCTTCTGTAACATAGGACCCGGAATAGCTTACACGGGGTTTCCCGGAACGGCCTCTCTTGGTGGTGACAAGGACAACGCCATTGGCGCCTCTTGCTCCATAGATACTAGCGGCGGCATCTTTCAGGAAGGTGATGGACTCTATCTGCGAAGCGTCCAGGAGGTCAAAGGCAGTTTTACCAGAGGGATCGACGGACCCACTCCCTGCAATGATCGGCACCAGCCCGTCGATGACATACAAAGGTGAGGTGCTACCGCCTGAGGCAAAGGTCGTGGCGCCCCTGATAGTAACGGTAGTAGTGGAGCCTGGTTTACCAGAGGCCTGGCTGACGCCGACTCCCGGAACGATATTGACAAGTCCGGTGGACAGGTTCGCGGTGGGCAGATCTTCTATCTCTTTTCCCGAAACCACAGCAATGGACCCCAGCACATTCGACCTTTTCTGGGTACCATAACCCACGACGATGACGTCATCCATGGACTTGTTGCTCACGGACAGGACCACCACCATCGGTTCACCGATCTGGGCCTTCATTTCCTGGCTTAGATAACCAATATGGGAAATGTTCAGGGTGGCATCATTCACGCTGTCATGAAGCGTAATGGAAAAAAAGCCCTTTGCATCGGTGACTACCCCATGGGTAGTACCCTTCAATCTTACGGTAACCCCCTGGAGAGGTTCCTTGGTATCCTTGTTGATAACATTTCCGGATACCACTTTTTTCTGTGCCTGGACCGCAAGTTGCGCCCCGATCAGCAGAGAAAACAGCATTAGCATGCATTTTAAATAATGTAGGTTCATAACGGCAATCAATCTTTTAAAAAATAAGCAAACTGTTGTTTTGTGTAATTGTGTTAGGTATACTGAGTCAAGAGTTCTATTTGTTTATCTGCGCCGGCTACCCTCCGGACGCCTTCCTGTCTTTTATACGCTGCATCCAATCCGCCTCTGCCTTTTTCATATCATAACCCTCTTTGGAAAGATAATTATTGATCCTTCCCTTATACTTGCCGAACCAGGCATGTTTCTCTTTGGAGGAACCTGCATCCATAGCATATTCCCTGGCCTCGGTCAGCCACGTTAGGATCTGTGTTTTCTGTGCATCGGTCAGGTTAGGTAATTCGTCCTGGTAAGCATGGTAAGTAAGCGGGAGTACCCCATAGGTCAGCCCATCTTTTACTTTGTCCACCTGCTGAGGGGTCAGCTCTTTACCCAGGCGCGACAGGAATTGAGCATGTAAGTTAGCGATTTGTGTGTCCGTTTCATCGCCGATATGTTTTTTGGCCGAGTCCAGTGCGGCTTTATCCGTACCGCTCTGCTCCTTCGCCTGTTTTATACGGGCGTCCCTGTTATTGTCTATATTATTCAGCGCACGATACTGTCCCGCAATGGTCTCACGGACACGATAAAAGGCAGCGCTGTCAGGCAGTCCCAACGTAACGACTATTTTGGCGGCTCTTTCTGTAATGACACGGGTGTAAGCGGTATCCTCATTCTGAGGAAGAGAAGAAATCTGGCTTTCTTTGCCCTGAGTGTTTGCAAAAGAAACAGTTATGATGAAGGCTGTACTTAGCGTCAGCAGACATTCTTTCATATGACTACACCGTTTTAGAGATTAAATTAAAGGTACAGGTGACGCAACCCCAAAACAATGTAAGGTTTCACTATAATGATGGAACATTTTACTATTTTCCGTATCTTTCTGGAAACCAAAACAAATTTTATGAACCGGTTAACCGTTGCTTTGCTCACAATCACCCTTTTTGGCTCCGCTCTTTCCACCCATGCCCAAAGTAATGATGATATGAAAGCCATGATGGCTTATGCCACTCCCGGCGAGATCCATAAAATGATGGCAAAATCCGTTGGCGACTGGTCATGCGCCATTACCATGTGGATGGCGCCCGGCGCACAGCCCATGAGCTCCACCGCCGAATCAAAAAATGAAATGATCCTGGGCGGCCGTTACTTACAGCAAAAAAACACTGGCAATTTTATGGGCCAGCCTTTCGAAGGCATTGGTGTAACAGGTTACGATAATGCTAAAAAGGTCTTTGTCAGTACCTGGATCGACAATATGGGAACCGGGATCATGTACCTCACCGGCACCTGGGACGCCGCCAGCAATAGCCTCATCCTCACCGGCACGATGGTCGACCCCTCTTCCGGAAAAGACATTCCTGTAAAAGAAACAATAAAGATGATCGATGATACTCACCAGGAGATGGCGATGTATATCACAGCCGGCGGCCAGGAAATGAAGACTATGGAAATAAAGATGACGAAGAAATAGTCAAAACCGACGGCGCTACCCCCTCCCCACTCACCCGTACCACCACCTTCCCACCCTTCCGCCCGGACCGCACGATCCCGAGGCAGAGGCCATTATATGCCCTATGATCAGCTCCCTGAAAAGACTCCAGGTCCGCCTCATAGCCATTGTCCGCACCCGCCAGCACCCCGGCGCCCTCAACAGAAAAATGTAATAAAGGATTCGCATCGGGTACCCGCTGCCCCTGCGCATCCACGATCCGCACCGTAATAAAAGCCAGGTCTTCCCCATCGGCCCGGAGAGTGCTATGATCCACCGACAGCTTTATCCGCGTAGCAGGCCCCGCCGTCCGCACCTCCCGCTCCAATACCACCCGGCCATTCTTCCGGGACACTGCCCGTAACACACCCGGCTCAAAAGCAACCCGCCACATCACATGCAGATCATCCCCCTGTTTGCGACGTATCCCCAGCGAACGGCCATTCAGGAACAGCTCCACTTCATCCGCCTGGTTATAATAGGCCCATACATCCACCGCCTGACCCGCCTTCCAGTTCCAGTGAGGGAAAATATGCAACACGGGTGTCGCCGTCCACTCACTCTGGTACATATAATATACATCTTTCGGAAACCCCGCCAGATCAATGATCCCAAAATAACTGCTTCTTGCCGGCCAGGGATAAGGCGTGGGCTCTCCGAGATAATCAAAACCCGTCCAGATAAAAAGCCCCGATACAAAAGGGTCCCGCTTTGCCGCCTTCCAGGTCTCTTCATGCGTAGAGCCCCAGTAAGCAGATACATTATCATAAGCCGACACCGTATAGTCGGGATTAGCGCCCACCAACGGCGCCTTCGCCGCAGCAGGCCACCGGCGGATACTATCCGAAGGCATATCATAATGCCCCCTTGTCTCCAGCGCAGATGTGGTCTCACTGGCAATAAAAGGATGACCGGAGTACTTCAACAGCACCGAGTCATATTTTTCATGGTTATAGTTCAACCCGATGATGTCCAGCGCCCCGCTGCGATAAATAAAATTCTTCATCGTATCCGTTTCCGTCAATGCAGAAGTGACCGGCCGGGTCGTATCGAGGCTCCTGACAATACCCGCCAGTTCCCGGGCAAGGGAGATCCCCGTACTATCAAACTGTTCCCTGATCTCATTGCCGATGCTCCAGATAAAAACAGAAGGATGATTCCTGTCCCGCAGCACCTGGTCCTGCAGATCACGTACATGCCAGACAGGAAAGTCCAGCGAATAATCATATTTATTCTTTTTCTTCCGCCACATATCAAAAGCCTCATCCATAACAATAAATCCCATCCGGTCACAGGCATCCAGCAGCTCAGGAGCAGGCGGATTATGAGAAGTACGGATGGCGTTGCAGCCCATTTCTTTCAATAGCCGCAATTGACGGATGATAGCACTTTTATTTACCGCCGCCCCCAGGGCTCCCAGGTCGTGATGCAGGCAGACGCCTTTTATCTTCAAAGGAACGCCATTCAATATAAATCCTTTCTGTACATCAAATCGGAAACGACGTACCCCCGTATAAGTAAAATACTCGTCCAGCACATGCCCCTCACTGATCAGCCTCGTGCGTACTTTATATAAATAAACATGCTCCGGCGACCACAGATGCGGAGAGGATACAATAAGATCCTGATTGGCAACATCAAGGGAGTCTTTCAGTAACAACCGCCTGGTCGCATGCCCCTCCAGCCCGCCCTCCATATTGAACAAGGTTGTCTCCAGCTTCACTTCATGTACACCCGGGAGGGCCTTCCTGATGGTCGTGCTTACATGTATCCGCGCAGAACGCCCCCCCACCTCCGGCGTCGTAACAAATGTCCCCCAGTGATCCACGAAGATCCGCGAAAGAGTCGTCAGCCATACATGCCGGTAAATCCCCGTCCCGCTATACCAACGCGAATTCGGCTGCTGCGCATTGTCCACCCGCACCGCCAGCACATTCTCACCCCCGGCCCGCAGCCAGGGCGTCAGCTCATATTGAAAGGAAATATAACCATTCGGCCTCCGACCTAAATAATGCCCATTGATCCAGACCTCGCTGTTGCGATAGATCCCATCAAAATCCACCAGGACAACCCCGGCAGCAGGAAGACGAAAATGTTTGCGATACCAGCAGACACCCGCAGGTAGTCCTCCTTCCGCCTGTCCCGTGCTGTTCTGCTTATCAAACGGTCCTTCAATGCTCCAGTCATGCGGCAGGTCCAGTCTCCGCCATCCGCCATCATCAAATACAGGGTCCTTCGCCACTGCCGTATCACCGCCAAAAAACTTCCAGCCCGTGTCGAATTTCATGACATGACGCCCCTGCGCCGATGCCAGCGCAGGCAATAAAATGATCCATAAAAACAATCTCCGCATGCCCTTATTTTTTATCAGGAAAGGCCACAAAGTTCAACGCGCTCTTCCCCATATCCGCAGAAGTAGCTACCGCAATCCCACGCTGCCCCTTCTTGTTCACCGCACAATAATAATGATAGACTACACCCCTATATTTTATAACAAATGATTTATGCGCAAAGACCTCATCATATGGCTCCGACGGCGAGATCAGGTCCGGGCCTGTCCAGTCCGTCCAATGCACCAGGTCATAGCTGCAGGCAAATCTATTGAACGCCCCCGATGTCCCCTTCCAAAACGCCCCGAAATAAAACATCACCCAGACATCCCCTATTTTCTGTATATAAGGGTCGCCCGTGATCCCCGTTAAATGATCCAGCAGCGGATCACGGCTGGGCCGCGCCCAATGTACCATATCGTCCGATACGGCCATCCCTATCCGCTCACTACCCCTTTTCTTATTCACACTGTCCCCGTTGGCATTATAATACAGGACAAAAGAATGCCCCGTCAGTTTCTTTTTATCCCAAAGCACCCAGCTCTTATATTGCGTATGATTGTCCCACCAGCCAACACCCGGATCATGCACCGTCAGGATGGGATGATCCAGCCGGTCCCACTCGTGGGGCCTCGTAGGGTCTTGCGACGTAAAAGCCATTCCTTCAGATAAGATCCCCGCCTCATATCCACGCGTATTACCCCCAAAATAGGACATCCAGTATTTGCCATTGTATTTTTGCAGGCCATAGCTCCCCCCCCAGGCGGGATCTTCCAACGCTATATATCCCGCTTTTTGATTCGCATCCCAACGAGCGCTATCGGCGCCTGTCGTATCCGTAAAGGACATTAAACGCCCCTGGCTCTCCCAGTGTAAAAGGTCGGCGCTTGTCGCCAGCCAGGTCTCATAACCCCGGCCATCAAAGATCAGATAGATCATATACCACTCATTCCCCTTTCTAAAAATGCTGGGACAATCCATTTTCTTGCTATTGTCCGACGGTGCCATCACCAATCCATATTTATAAGGGGTCTTTACCGCTTCATAGATCGCCTTCATCTTTGCTTCCGATACAGCATTCCCTTCCTGCACCCGGAAATTATAATTACCGGAACCTATTTTCAGGATCAGCCTCCCTTTCTCCCTGCCCGCTATAACAATATCCTTTCTGCTGTCCAGGTCTCTCCACCCTTCCGTAACAACAGCGCCGGGAGGAACAGGTAAGTACATCGTAGCGCAGGCATTGGCAGGAACAGTAACGCTCCAGTCAAATGTCTTCCCTTCTTTTTTCCAGTGCGAAGAAACAAGACCATAAGGAGAATGATAATCCCCGTCCGCCCAACGGATCCCTCCCACCATTTCAGGACGCAGCACGATGTCCCTGAATCCAACACTGGTATCCGATTCCCGGATACCGGCAAGATCGGTATAAAACCATTCCATGATATGCCCCAGCATAAAATGGTTATTGGATACGGAAGGAAGGGCCTGCCAGGACTCCGTCAAAGCCGTAGCGCCCTTTTTCAGCTGGTAGCCATAACCCGGCACATCATTCCGGCTGTTCATGTCAAAGATCACATCGGACCTGCCTTCATCAGCCAGCACTTTTAACAGGTAACGATACCCGATATCTCCGGCCGTCAGCGCATTATTACGGTTCCTGATGTCTTTCACAATATTGGCTACCACGGAGTCTTTATGCGTCGCTTCCACCAGCCCCATGTATACCGCCATGGCATTGGCAGCCTGGCTGCCCGTACCATACTCATTTGTTTGCGGATTAAAGAACTGTGCGTTAAAAGCCGCTTTCACCGCAGCTGCCGTCCCCTCATATTCCACTGCATCTCCTTCCTTACCCAGCAACCGGGCTATCCTGGAGAGGATGGAAAGGTCATAATAATAGATAGCCGTCGCCGTGAGCCCCCTGGGGGTCAGCTGTGATACGCCGGGATGCTCCGGTCCCAGGTCATACCAGTCACTCAGCCCTTCATAAAGGATATGGCCTTTTGCTTCCCGGCTTAAATATCCCGCATATGCCTTCATCATCCCATAACTTTCCGCCAGCGTCTCCCGGTCCCCATACCATTGATACAGATACCAGGGCACAAGGATGCTGCTGCTCCCCCATTCCGGCGAATCCCGGAATGGTTCCGGAAATACGGTGAACTCAGGCGCTATCTCGGGGATCAGCCCATCCTTCGTCTGTGCACTCATCATATCATGGATGATCTTTCTGTATAAGGCGGCAATGTCATAATTATATCTTACCGAACTGCCCATCAAATGCGCCTCTTCCAGCCAGCCCAGCTTCTCCCGGTGCGGACAGTCCGTCAGCACACTGACCATATTGCTCCGGATAGCCCAGTCTATCAACGTGTCCGTCCGGCAGAACAGCTCACTGCTACAGGAGAAATGTCCCGCCCGCTCCGCCGCATTATGTATATGTAACCCCTCCACTTTCATGATCACCGGTAACCCATCCGGATTGGGCTGCCCTTCCGGTACACCTCCTTCCACCTGCAGATACCGGAATCCATAATAGCTGA
>Ga0206922_1244_pt1 | contig 10054 bp, 7 predicted proteins | sample Alteio_BWOrgHeat_63_FD_152976 | JGI IMG/M metagenome (GOLD analysis project Ga0206922, IMG submission 152976) | Enriched cells from forest soil in Barre Woods Harvard Forest LTER site, Petersham, Massachusetts, United States -... | ecosystem: Environmental > Terrestrial > Soil > Temperate forest > O... | reverse complement strand
AGGTACGTAGCTCTCTCGACACTGAGGCCGAGTTGCATCTGGCGGCGTGTGACGTCTGCCGTCAGGAGCTGGCCGAGCTGCGCGCGACCATTAAGCTGCTTGATGCATGGGAGCTGCCTGAGCCGAATCCTTACTTTCTCACGCGGCTCAATGCGCGCCTCAATGAGGAGCGCCAGGCAGCCCCGGCAGGATGGTTTGAGCGGATGCGCGCTCGCTTCGTCTATGGCTCCAGCTTTACCGCGCGGCCGGTTGCGGCGATGGCTCTTACTGCCGCATTGCTTGTAGGTGGTGGAACTTATTTAGGCTTTAACCATTGGGATCAGCCTGCCGCGCAGCCGTCGCAGGCGGCAGTAGTTCGCGATCTGCAGACTCTCGACAATAATGCTCAGCTTCTGGATCAGTTGGAGGCTCTAACGGATCAGCCGGATGAGCTCGATCAGCTCGACCAATCTGACCAGAATGATGGTCAGGTGAATTAAAGCAACCTTAGGAAAGATGAGACAGCAGATGGATTCCCCCGGCAGAGCGAATTTAGCTCGACATGCAGTGCACACTGCGTGTGTGGGGATACTGCTGTCTTCGGCGGTCCTTGCTTTGGCGAGCCAGCACAGTCAGTCGGCTCCCCACTCTGCACCTGCTCCGCATGCGCAATCGCGGCCACAGAACACGCCCCATCAGCAGCCACATAGCCAGCCCAACTACCGCGCGGCACAGCCTCGGCCTAATCAGCCCAATGCTGGCCAGCCTCAAACGGTGCGGCACGCGATGCCCTATGCCCAGGGCAATGCGCCACGCCCTGCCTACAACGGAACACCTTATTCCATCCGGCCGACGTCGCAGCCCGGCCATCTGCCGCAATGGTTTGCCCAGCACCAGAACATGCCCGTAGGTCAACAGGAGCATCTGCTGCGTCAGGAGCCCGGCTTCAACCACCTCAACCCCGCCGAGCAGCAGCGGCAGGTGCAACAGCTATATCGCCTCAATCAGATGCCAGAGGCCCAACGTGACCGCCGCATGGAGCGCAACGAGGCCATCGAGCGCCTTTCGCCCTCAGACCAGATGCGGGTGCACCAGTCCGCGCGTCAGCTCTCGACGCTGCCTGCCGATCGCCAGACCAAGGTGCGCAGCGCCTTCCGCAGCCTCCGCGGTGTTCCTGTCGATCAGCGCCAGACTGTGCTCAACTCCGAGCGCTACACCTCGAACTTCACGCCGGAAGAGCGCGGGATGCTGACCAACCTGTTACGCGTGGAGCCGTACGAGGCACCTCACTAGGGCCGTCTTCTACGATCGCAGCAGATTCTTCGCCAGGAAGAACACATTCGCAGGCCGCTCGGCGAGCCGCCGCATAAAATACGGATACCACTCCCGCCCAAACGGCACGTAGACCCGCACGTTGTACCCCTCTTTAATCAGCTTTCGCTGCAGATCGCGCCGCACTCCATACAGCATTTGAAACTCGAAGTGCTCCGGCTTAATGCCATGGGTCTGCGCATAACTCTTCGCTGCCGCAATCATCGTCTCGTCATGCGTCGCAATACCGTGATAGATCGGGCTCGATAGCAGTATTCCGGCCAGCCGAACATAGTTCGTATCCGTATCCAGCTTCTTGGGGAACGCAATCGCCGGCGGCTCCTGGTATGCGCCCTTGCATAGCCGCACGCGAATCCCGTCATCGATAAGCTGCTGAATATCCGCCTCTGAGCGGTACAGATACGCCTGAATCACGATCCCGATATGCCCGCGGTACTCCTCACGCGCATGCAGGTGGCGAACCAGGTCGAGCGTCACCTGAGTCAGGTGCGAGCCTTCCATGTCGATGCGCAGAAAATTCCCCATCGTCCGGCAGTGCTCAGTAAGTCCACCAGCGATCTTGAAGGCTAGTTCAGGGTCAAGCTCCAACCCCATCTGCGTCAGCTTCACGCTGATGTTAGCCTTGAGTTTTCGCGCGGCGATGGCGTCCAGCAGCTCGTGATAGATCTCCGCCGATTTGTGCGCTTCCGCTTCATTCGTCACGCTCTCGCCCAGGGCGTCGAGCGTAACCAGCATCCCTTGCTTGTTGATCTGCTCCGTCACGCGAAGGGCGTCTTCCACTTCCGTGCCGGCGACGAATCGTGAACTGAGCTTGTGGCCAATGCTCGACCGCTCGCTAAACCGGCGCATGGTTTGATTGGTCGAAAGCGCAATAAACGAGGAGCGAAGCAACGCCATGTCGTGGAAAACTCTCCCTGGAGCTTACTGCAACGTTCACGACGTGTATCAGCCCCACCTCAAGTTTCGCACACGGAAGACCATTGCGAGACGCCCTCACTATGGCGCGAAGGTGTCAATCCGAGCCACATCACTCCGCTGCGTACAGCGCACATCCGTGCGCAGGCAGCGTAACGTCGAGCACTCCTGCCTGTCCCGGCTGTGTTCCGTTCCACAGATCGCGCAGCTTGCGTCCATGAAGCGACAGAGACAGGTTCTCCAACTCCGTATGAAGCGTCACCGGCTTGTCATCGAGGTTGAACACAGCAAGATAAAGACGAGGGCTCGAGAAACCCTCTGCTGACGCCATCCACACACGTGTCTTCTCAAACCCGAGCGGCTTCGAAACGATCATGTGGCTCCCTGTCACCTGCTGGTTCATATCGAGAACAGCTTTGTTGGTCAGCAGTCCACGCGTGAACTCATCCAGCTTTGTCAGGTTTCCACCAAAGATCAGCGGCGAGCGCGTGATGGCCCACAGTGTGAACTCCGTCCGCTGCTCATCCTGCGTCAGATGCGACTCGCGAGCCTCGCCCCACCCGGGGTGCGGAGTCAAAGAGCCAAGAGCGAGCATGTCCTCATCCGGCCATCGTCCCGGTTTCACGTAAGACTGCCATGCAAAGAGGCGAGTAAAAGCCTGCAGCGTTCCCATTGGAAACTCGCCTTCCCCTTCCTTTGGCACATGCGACCAGACGTCCCAGTGATCGTCGGAGATGCGCCACATCTGTGAGTACTGCTCCACTTCCGCCGCATGATCCAGCGCCGTCGGTCCTGGCGAGAGACTCAACACGATCGGCCTGCCTGTCTTCTTGATGGCCGCTGCGACCTGGCGAATTTCGCTTGCCTTGTATGGCCGGTCCGAGATGCAATCCACCTTGAAGAAATCGACTCCCCAGCTGGCGTACAGAGCAATTATCGAGTCGTACCAGGCCTGCCCCGCAGCGTTGTCGCGTATGCCGTAGTTATCCGCATTCCATGGACAAACATCGTTTGTATCCGCCGCTTCACTTGCGGTAAATTTCGACCCGGCAATCGGCTTGTTCTCACGCACGCTCTCTCGCGGAATGCCTCGGATCAGATGAATCCCAAACTTCAGTCCCTGCCCATGCACCCAGTCCGCCAGGGGCTTGAGTCCCTTGTTAGTCGCGGCGGAGGGGAAGCGGTTCACGGCCGGGATCAGCCGCCCGTTCGCATCGAAGACAAATCCCTGCTTCTCGGGCTTGTCGGCAAAAGGATCCTGCAGAAACCAGCCCTCGTCGATCACTGCGTACTTCCAGCCATACTGCTTGATGCTCGCAAGCACAGAGACATTGGCTTTGAAACCAGCTTCGTCGATGGTGAAGCCGTATGCATCCCAGCTGTTCCAGCCCATCGGTGGAGTGGGGGCGAGAATCTGGGAGTGCGAGGCGACTGAGGCGACAGAAACAATAGCAATTACGATCGTGACGATCCGGATCAAATTTCTTGCTGAGAGAGACATGAGGAAACCTATACCACAGCGACTCCCGGTCCGCACAGCAGGCACCTGCCGGCAAGCCGATGCGACCTGGGCTGTCACTAATGACAGGCGGCCAGCCCAAGCCGGCCCTATAATCCGTGACTCACATAAGTCAATTTCGCAAGGTTGTTTTGCTCATGCATAATATTGTTAGTCAGACGTTGTTTCATACGAATGTGACTTTATCCTGACTCCGCCGGAATGGAAGCTTGACCTTTGAAGTCTGGAAGGACTCCGAACTCTAAGTTCCTTTTCCGAATCCTCTGTTGGCTGCAATAGTCTCGAAACATTTATAACCAGGCAAATCAGACGGCTATGTTCTATGGATAAGAAAGAGCTGACTCGGCTTCTGGTTAGTGCGCCCCGGTTATCAGCCGTGCAAGGGTTCGCACTCATTGTCGAAAAAGAACAGTTTGAGTTATCAGGATTCAAATGAGCACTGGGTCGGTTAGCTCAATTCGAGAGAGTGTACTTGCTCCATCAGAGCAAGCAAGTCTTCATGAAGGCTACAAGAGTAGCCAGAGAAAGATCGCGCTCAATCTGGCTGCAATTATTGCCATTTCTGCCTTCGGTTTGTGGTGGGGTTTCTGGCCTCAGTTGCACGTTCTCCGGACGATCTGGTTAGATGACGGCCTGCGTTCCATCGGCATGCTCATTCCGGTGATGTCCGTATTGCTCGCCATACGCGCGTGGCGAGGCATGGTCTGGAAGAGAGATACTACCTGGTGGGGATTGGTGCTCTGTGTTGTTAGCCTGCTCGCGGCCAGGCTGGGGTCGCTATTTGATCCATGGTTAAACATCAAGAGCGGGGTTGTCATTCACATGATACCGGGCGGCCTTCTCTTCTTCGGCTTTGTCAGCGGAGTCGTGTTGCTCTTTGGCGGTGTTTCAGCCTACCGCCGGGCGTTTTTCCCCATTGCACTTTTGTTGCTGGTAAATCCGGTCCCGAAAAGCTTTACAAGTCTGGTCGATCTGCCTCTACAGTACATCGGGGCGCACACAGCAAATGCCTTTGCCGGCTGGCTGAAAACGCCGCTTGACGGCAGCGAGCTCAGGCTCATGTTCTCCCCGGCGCTGGGTATGTTCATTGCACCGGGATGCAACGGATTACGCGGAGCAATAGCAATGGGTTATCTGGCTCTGATCGTGGGCTATCTCTATGGACTTCGGATCTGGCTGCACGCGGTTTATGTTGTTGCTGCCGTTTTGCTGGCTTATCTGTTGAATCTCGTGCGTCTATGCAGCCTTGTACTTTGCTACAAGGTAGCGCTTGGATTTCCGTTCCTTGCCCGGCACATGGAGGCTGCTGATTATCTTCTTGGCAGCCTGATCTTTTTTTCCGCAGCAGTGTTTGTTTTTGCCCTACCGAGACGATGGACAAACAATCGACCACTATCGCTAAGATCATTGCATTTGCAGCAGTAGTGCTGTTATGTGCTGGTGTGCCGCATTTCTGGCACGATCGCGCACAGAAGGCACCGCGCATCCTGCTGGATCCCAGGTCGGCCAATCTCCTGCCGGATAATGTCGGTAGTTACTCGGTCAGGAACCGCTCCAACTTCATCGAGTTTGATTCCCTTGAACAGGTCGCAATCTACTCTGATAAGTCGGGCGCTGAGACAGTACAGGCCGATCTCCGACTGAACAGCGGCCACAATGGATTGAATTGCTATATTGCTCGAGGAATTCCTGTTGTCTGGAGTGGCCTGGAGGAAGTTCAGGCCGCTGATTCCACTGCCATCTTTGACGTCAAGATACTCAAGGGTGCCTCGGTCGTAACTGGAGGCTATTCCATGTATCTGTTGGCGGCTACTCAATGTAACGCTACCAAGTGCACCGAAAACCTGATGCCTATCGAGGATCGAATTGGTATAAGACTCGGCGCTCCCGCTGTCGTCGGCAACGGGGTGGAAGCGGTCCCGCTTTCGATCGTGATTGAGTCTTCATCGGCGACGGCATCCAAAGATCAGTTGATCCGTCAGCTGCGGGTGTTCATGAAGGATATGCCGCTTGTCCCACTCGGTCAATACAGTGCCCTGCAAGCCGCGTCTCACGAACAAGCCATGCACAACAAGTAGCTCGTGTGTCCTCGTGACACTTTCAGGCCTGAATCGTAGCTACTGTCATACTTCAACCCCGGAGGATGTGACATGCGAGGTCGATATTTCAGCGTAATGTTGACAGGATTCACGTTAGTCGCCGCTGGCTTCTTCATGATGATTGGTTGCGGCACCAGCTCCATCCCAATGGGAGGCGGAATCACTCAAGGCAAGTTGAGCGCGACGGTGATGGGCGGTCGCAAACCCATCTCTGGCTCCGCCATAACCCTTGTCGAAGCAGGCAACGCCGGACGATCCGGTCAATCACACGTTCTGGCCAACTCTACAAGCGACAGCAAAGGTAACTTCAGCATCTCCGCCTTCACGTGCCTCCACACGGATTCGCAACTCTTCATCACTGCAAGCGGCGGCGACGCGGGGAATGGCGTTAACTCCAATATCTTGCTTCTCGCAATGCTCGGCCCATGCAGTAGTCTGCCCAACTTTGTTGTCGTCAATGAATTGTCTACGGTAGCAGCCGCCTATACCTTTGCACAGTTTATGAATCCGACTGACCCTTCGCAGATCAACGCAAACGGACTACCTGACACGGACGCTTACCTCGGCATGACCAACGCGGGCCTTGCGCTCGCAAAGAACGTAATCAACATTTCAAGCGGCACGCCTGCGGCATTTCTGAGGATCAACGGAAATTCCCCCGCCACCTTGAATACGCTGGCGGACATTCTCGTATCGTGCGTGAATTCGCCGCCTCCATACACGATTTGCGCAAATCTCTTCACGGCTGCAAAGCCCTCCGGCGGCACTGCGCCGACGAATACCCTCCAGGCTATCTTTGCTATCGCTACCCACCCGGGTCAGAACATCGCCAACATCTATGGTTTCCTGGCACAAGTGCCTGTGACATTGCCTTACACGCCAACGTTCACCACTGCGCCCAATGATTGGCTGCTGACGTTGCGCCATAGGCCAGGCGATTTGAACATCACGCGGGGCCTGAAGATCGACAAGGTGGGGAATGTTTGGATCGCGAACAACACAAATAGCAGTATTACCGAATTAAGTCCGCTTGGAGTCGAATTATCGCCGCTCGGAGGTTATACCGCCGGTGGACTGATAAACCATCCTGAAGAAATCTTTATCGATTCTGGAGGAACGGCCTGGATCACAAACTTCGGAAACAATACGATAATCGGGCTCAATAGTTCAGGCGGCGTAGCGGTGGCGCCCTTCGGAAGCACCACGCTATTCAATCCAGCCGGAATCGTGATTGACTCGTTCAGTCAGATCTGGTCGACCGATACCGGAACCAGCAGTTCCGCTGAAGAGTTAACCGTGAGCACCACCGGAGGTGTCTTCACGCGTTTCGTGGGTGGTTTTGGCCTGGGTACGGCAACCCGCATCATTGCCGATACGACCGTCTCACCCAACATCATGTGGGTTTCCAACAGCGGGACAGGCGGCGTATCCAGGATTGTGAACAACGGGACATCTGCTCTGACCGGTGGCGCTGTTGCAGGAGGCGGTCAGCAAGGCCAGCAAGGGATCACTCTCGATAACAACGGCGACGTTTGGGTAGCGAATACCAGCGGCGGCAGCGTAACAAAGATAAACGGCTCAACTGGCACCGTCGCACTTGGCCCAATCTCTGTCGGAGGAATTACCGCTTCCAGCTCTCCCTGGGGTATTGCCGCCGATAGCGCGAACAACGTGTGGGTAAACAACTTCGGTAGCAACAGTGTTACCGAGCTCGATTCCAATGGGAACGCGCTCAGCCCTCCAACCGGATTCGCCACAGGGCTGGTTCAGTTCCCGAAGAATGACATAGGGATCGACCGATCTGGCAACGTCTGGATAGCGAATGACAACGACGCGGCTGACGGTGCCGTCATCGAATTTCTCGGAGCCGCCGCGCCTGTCGCCACACCGAGAACGAGCGGCAGGCCGATCGCGCCCTGAGATGCGTTCTGTGGTCACGTTAGCGCTGGATAGCCCAGCTTAACCATCCTGTATCCCCAATGCGATAAGCTGTTTCGGAGGTACATGGATGCGGTTGCGTCGGTTTTCATCGTCCAAAATTGCGTTGGGATCGACGCTGTTCGCGGTCGCGCTGGGCATTGGCATCCAGCCGTGCGCCGCTCAGGGCCCCCGCCCAGAGGCCCATGCGCCCGTCGTCATCCACACAGACCACGGCCCGAACTCACCCGCAACCCTCAAAGCCCACTACGTCGTACTCGTCTCTCTGGACGGGTTCCGCTGGGACTACGCCAAAAAGTACGGCGCGACGCACCTGCTTGCTCTCGGCAAGGAGGGCGTTTGGGCCCCTGAAGGTATGCTTCCCAGCTACCCATCGCTCACTTTCCCCAATCACTACGCCATCATCACAGGCCTGTATCCTGAGCACAATGGCCTTGTCGCCAACAGCTTTCTAGATGAGCAGCGCCAGTCCGCAGGCAAGCTGGCGCGTTACTCCATGAGCGACGCCAAGGCCGTGACTGACGGCAGCTTCTACGACGGCGTGCCGCTCTGGTCGCTAGCAGAAAAGCAGGGCATGCGCACTGCCTGCCTCTTCTGGCCCGGCTCGGAAGCAGAGATTGCAGGCGAGCGGCCAACCGACTATCTCCACTTCGACGACAGTGTCGATGAGATGGTCCGAGTCAACCAAGTCCTCGCGTGGCTCCAGGAACCCGAAAGCGACCGCCCCCACTTCATCACGCTCTACTTCTCTGACACCGATCACGCCGGCCACACTTACGGCCCCGACTCCCCGGAAACAAAGGCGGCCGTCGCCAAAGTCGATGCGCTGATTGGCAACCTGCGCATCGCACTCGACTCGACTCACCTGCCCATCGATCTGGTGGTGGTCAGCGACCATGGCATGGTCAAGATTCAAGGTCCCTGGGTCAATCTCGATCAGTTCGCCGATCTTGCGGGAGTCGAGACCGTTGGCTCACTTCTTTACCCCAAGTCCGAGGCGGACAGCGCGCGACTCTACAACCAGCTCAAAAAGGCTTCAGAAAAATTCCAGGCCTACCGACGCAAAGACGTCCCCGCCAACCTGCACTACAACGAGAATCCCCGCGCCGGCGACCCAGTCATCATTCCCACCGGCCCCTACGCGATTCGCGCACACGGCCCGGTCCCCGATGCCGAAGGACACACCCGCCCCGACTCTCGGCCCGTAGGTCAGCATGGGTTTGACCCGCACAGCATGCCTGAGATGAAAGCCAGCTTCTTCGCGGCTGGCCCGGACATCCTCCCCGGCAAGACCGTCGCAGTGTTCGAAAATGTCAATGTTTACCCATGGATCGCCCACATCCTCGGCTTAACTCCGTCCAAAATCGATGGCAGCCTCAACATCCTCGCCGGTACTCTTCGCGACAACGGCAACACGGCCGGCGAGACTCCCGAGCCGCTCGTTACCTCTGGCCCCAATAAGGAATAGGTTCTGATGAGAACGAGCGAAGGATGAGCACTGACTCCGGTAACTTGGTCCTGGGAATCGACGGCGGCGGCACCAACACGCGAGCCGTGATCGCGCGCGGCGACATAGTCATTGGTACAGCACATGGCCGTTCCATCAAGCGCCTGCGCGTCGGCAACCACGCCGCCGAAGCCAATCTCCGCGCCCTGCTGCGCGATGTCTTCGCAGCTGCCGGAGTGAACCGCGTCGACGCTGCATCTGCGGGAGTCGCCAGCGCCTCCATGCCCGGTGTCCGCGAATGGATCACGGAGGTCTTCCGCGAATTCGCCATCGAAACCTCCGAAGTCGTCGGCGACGAAGTCATTGCCCTCGACGGTGCCTTTCGCGGCGGCCCGGGCATCCTGCAGATTGCCGGAACCGGCTCCAATTGCATCGGCCGCACCGCCACAGGAGAACGCGAAAGCGCAGGCGGTTACAGCTCCACCCTGGGCGATGAAGGCTCCGGCTACTGGATCGGCCTTCACGGCATACGCCAGGCCCTGCATGCCTATGATCGCGGCGAGCCCACCATGATCCTCGACCGTGTCGCTGCCGCCTGGCGTACACCCACGCTAGAGGAGCTAGTCAACTTCGGCAACGCCGTTCCTGGGCCTGACTTCTCGAAACTCGCGCCGATTATCGCCACCGCTGCCGAAGAAGGAGACGAGGTCGCCAATCGCGTTGTTCTTCAGGCTGCAGCCGATCTGGCCGAATTCATCCTTCTCGTCCGTCGAAAGCTGCGGCAACGTCATGGCATCCAGGAAGAGGTGCCAGTTGCATGGACCG
>Ga0206922_1243_pt1 | contig 10060 bp, 5 predicted proteins | sample Alteio_BWOrgHeat_63_FD_152976 | JGI IMG/M metagenome (GOLD analysis project Ga0206922, IMG submission 152976) | Enriched cells from forest soil in Barre Woods Harvard Forest LTER site, Petersham, Massachusetts, United States -... | ecosystem: Environmental > Terrestrial > Soil > Temperate forest > O... | reverse complement strand
CAGGGAATCACGATCGATGTCTGGTGGCCTGCGACTGACACACGGCAGCACTTTGCAGGGGTTCAGAAGAATGAGTTCATCCAAATCAAAGAGTTTGCTACATCCTATGCACGACTTGATCGCGCGCCGTTTCACCTTGGCAGAGGTAAGAGAACGGCCGGAAATAATGCGAATCCGGGAGGCACCGGAACTTAAAACCGCACGCAGTGAAAGGGCCCTGATGTTGATAAAACATCTACTGCTACTTGCCACGATACTTACGTCCGGTGTAGTGCGAGCCGGGGAGGCACAGCAGCACACAGCACAAGGGATGCTACTCAAAGTTGATCATGAGAATGGAGTCGTTACGATTTCCTGCAGTGCTATCCCAGGCTATATGGATGCGATGGTGATGCAATTCGAGGTTCGCCAGCCAGCTGAACTCAACGCCATAAAGCCCGGCGCAATCGTACGCTTCAACATGGTGGAACAGAATCATAAGGTCTATGCAGAGCAACTGCAAAAGATACCGAGCGAAAGTGCGGAAGCCGAACCTGCAGAGGCAGCGCGGCTTGCCATTCTCCACAGCGTGGTCCATCCGGCGGAGGCAGCACGCGCTGTTCCGATCGGCGGACAAGTTCCGGACTTCACATTAACGGATCAGGCAGCAAAACTAACGAGGTTTACGTCTTTCAGAGGAAAGGTTGTTGTCTTGACCTTTGCCTACGCACGCTGCCCTAATCCAAACTATTGCTTCCGGCTTTCAAATAACCTGGCACTTCTCGGAAAGCGGTTCCACGACAGAATGGGGCGCGATCTGGTCTTGATGACTATTGTGATCGATCCCGACAACGATCGAGGCAAGGCTCTTCAGAGCTATGCAGACACTTGGAGAGCTGATCCCAGTGCCTGGCGATTCCTGACGGGACCCTTACCGGAAGTGCGTAACGTGGCTGACTTATTCGGGATGAATTTCTGGAGCGATGAGGGGTTTCTGACTCATTCTTTTCACACTGTCGTGATCGACAGGAGCGGACGACTTGTAGCGAATGTTGAAGGGAATCAGTTTGCCGCGGCACAGTTGGGGGATCTTGTGCAAGGAGTGCTGCGATAAGAACCCTTCAGTTCTGAAATTCTCCCATCCATCAGATCCGATGCATCTGTGGGCTAAGGCCGCCTTCGCGGGCATTAACGTCGCAACAGCAAACGCACATTTCAATAGGGTTGCTAAGGCTCGGTCTCTTAACCGTGTCCCTCAACCGTTGCGAGCCTTGTTGACCGCATAGAGTGACTTCCAAAGTGGCCTTCGATTTAACGAGTGATCAATCTATATGATCTTCGGCGAGAGCGGCGTCGGCGTCAAAACGTCCTACCTCTATGCCATGCCCGGCGCCGGACCGTGTTTCAATAAAGCCTCTATCGGGAGCGGAACTTTCGGGTTCGCAGAAGCTCGGCGCGACGTAGAGGTGTCGGCGCCAGTTTCGTCTCCTCAGAAACAAAGATCAGGGATTATTGATGAAAACGTCCTATATTATTCACCGTTTGGGCCGCCAACCCGTTTTCAATCGACTATTTCTGCGACGTCCGCTGAATGCCGATAATGCGCATCATTTGCTTGTATTGCTCTTCGTTCTGATCTTTAATTTCGTCAAATCGCCTGGACTGCTCCGCGCGCCGAGGATCGCCGGTGCGCGCATACAATTGCAGCAAGGCAAAATTAGCAAGGTAGTTCTCATTGTCCAGCACTATCGAACGATACAGAAATTTTTGCGCCTCTGCATACTGCTTGCGAGCCAAGCTGACCTGACCTAACTCCGCAAGGGTATCGGGGCGATCGGGCATCAACTTATCCGACTGTGAAAGCTCTTTTGCGGCATCCTCCAGGCGGCCTTCCTGGAGCGCGATTCTGCCTAGATAGAAGTGTGCTTCAGCAGCCGTGTTTTCCATCGTCGCTGCCTGAGTCAACCACTTGCCGGCAGCATCGAAATTCTTGGCTCGAAAGTAAGTTGAACCAAGCGCAAGCACGGGTATGGGATCGGTAGGGCGCAGGGTATGTGCTTTCTCGAGATAGGGCAACGCACCGCTTGGGTCCTGCGCGAAAGAAGATACTATGCCCATGCCGAGGTTGTACTCGGGGTTATCGGGGGCAAGTTGGACGGCTTCTTGCATAGCTTTGCGAGACTCGCCGAGAAGTTCAAGTTTGAGGCAAATCACTCCGAATTCGTAGGAAAGGCTCGGGTCTTTTGGAGTGAGGTCTCGTGCGTGAGCGAGATAACCAAGGGCGCCCTGATAATCACCGGCAGCTTTTGCTACGCGGGCCAGATCGATCAATGGAGTTACGGAGGAAGTATTTTCTGAAAAGACCTTTTCGAGGGTTCCGCGGGCTTGCTCGAGCTTCCCGTTAGCCTCCTGAGCGAGACCGAGTGTGCGAAGGGCATCGATAGAAAGGGGATTGCGGGCGTTTGCCGCGGCAAAGACTTCTTCAATCAGATCGGCGCGGTGAGCGGCGCGAAGCGAGGGTAGAACTTCCAATGCATCCTGTTCAGTCAGGTCCGGGTTGGCCGCTAGAGCGGACGCAGCGTCATCTGCTTCCTGCCGATGACCGAGAGCTGCTTCGTCAGCACACACAAGGATCTGCGTCCCTACCTGGCTACGTGTGTCTGCGGGCAGCTTTGCCAGGTGGTCAAGCGATCGCTGATGGCTGCCATCCCACATGAGGAGCGTGGCGGTTTGGTAATTGGCTTCTGGATTGTCGGGCTCGATGCGCAGAAGCTTTTCGTAGAGGTGCAGAGCGGATTCACGCTTAGCCTTGTCGGTTGCGGCTGTCTGCATATAAACCCTGGCCAGGTTCAGGTAGGCCGCGGTGAGTTTAGGATCGCGCTGGATCGCAGATGCGAATGCCTGCATAGCCGCATCGGAGTGGCCCTGCTGGATCTCAACTACGCCGAGGAGGTTTTCGATACCTCCGTCCGCTGGAAATTTAGCTCTCGCACTCTCGATGAGAGAACGTGCTTGAACGAGGTCGTGTTGCTCTATCTGCTGCTGAATCTGGAGCACCGTTTGGAGGTAGAGCTCCCGAGAGGTTTGCGTAGGAGTTGCATGAGCGGGGATTAGCAGAAAGGGAAGAAGAGAGCATAGATACAACCCAATAGACGGGTTCTTCGGCACTATCTCTTTTCCTTTCCGGTCTACTACACTACTGCTCATGATGTTAGCGAAGCGCAACGCAGTCGCCGGCATGAAACTGGGTGTTTTACTTTTCGCGATATCGACGACCTGCGCGCACGGGCAGACAAATCTTGAAAGACCGAGCATCGATGAACCGACTCAGGTTTTATCTCCCGTTGCTGCGTTGGATCTTACGCCTCAGGCTATGCTGCTACTGAACAATGCGGTCGCCGATCACAATTATATTGCAGCGGAACAGCTGTTGCTTAAGGAGATAGAGCATGACAGCCACTCGTTGAGGGCGGCTCGTTTGCTGGCATACCTGGGCAGCATCTACTTTCTAAATCACGATTATCTCAATGCTGCGATTGCATGGAAAAAGTCGGATGCGCTTCAACGTCTCGATACATCGCTACAGTTTTCACTGGCGATGACTTACATTCATCTTGGGCATTCCGATTGGGCTCGCGTGGTGTTAACGACATTAGCCGATCAGGCTTCAAATTACGCGCTCTATCCCTACTGGTTGGGGCGTTTGGATTATGAAGCGCAACATTATTCGGAAGCGATGGTAGGTTTTCAAAAAGCAATACAGTTGGCACCAAAAATGGCTCGCGCCTATGACAATTTAGGTCTTTGCTATTTTGCACAAAATCAAAATGATTTGGCCATTCTGAATTACAGGAAAGCCATTGACCTGGAGAAGGACCTACCACATCCGGCGGCATGGCCCTATCTGAATCTCGCGGTCGTATTGCAGTCAGTCAACCACCTCGAGGAATCGGAAAGAAATGCCAGGGAAGCAATTCGTATTGATCCGCAACTTGGGCAGGCGCATTTCAGGCTGGGAAGCCTGCTCGAAGACCGTGATCGGCTTGAAGAAGCCGCCAACGAATTCAATGAGGCAGTACGCATAGACGACTCTTACGCTGAGCCACACTTAGCGCTGGCTCGTATTTATAAGAGGCTTGGAAAAGAGGCAGCCGCACAAAGAGAAGCGCAAGCGTATACGCATCTGCACCTGGAATCGAAGACCGATTCTTTGCCGAATCAGCCCCTTAAGAGATAAACGAAGAACTGATTGAATGGGTTCGACCAGACCCGGAGAAAACGACGGCCACCCGGCATAAACGATGTGCTTACGGTAGCCGTCGATTGTAAACAAACGCGACGATCTAAAACTCGAAGCGGCCTACGAATTGGATCGTGCGCGGGGTGCTAACGGAGTGGTTCCAGCTGCCAAACGAGTTTCCTGCGGCAGCTACGTCAGTCACAAACGCGTATCCAGTTCCACCGTTGTTGCCTCCCTGGCTAACGAAGTAGTGATTGTTAAAGGCATTGAAGAAGTTCGCCGCGAACTTGAAGTTGAATCTTTCACCAATACGGGTGTTCTTGGTGAATGAGATATCCAGGTTGCGATAGCTCGGTCCTCGAACATTCGAAACGGCATTTCCGTAGCCGGTGTAGCCAAAGGTGTTGAAGGCTGCGGCTGACTCAAATCCAGCGGGGTTGAAGAGGCTCCCCCTGGCTGGGTTGAAGTGGTTTCTATCCTGTGCTAGAGCTGTCGCGCCGCTTACTTCTCCGGGAACGCAGAATTCTCGGAAGGCATTGGAACCGGCGGTTTGCAACAGGGAGTTGGTTGCGCAATTAGAAGACCAGTACGAGAACGGTATGCCATCCTCATAGCGGAAGATCGGACTTGTCTGCCACCCGCCTACCAAAGTGTTGACGAATCCGCCGTGGCTGAGGAAGCGCTGGTTCGCGCCAAAGGGTAGGTCGTAAACGACCGCGACGGACGTGGTGACAGGTACGTCGTCAGGAGCAAGGGCGTAGTCACGTCGGGAAGGATCAAAGGGTGAGAAGGCTCCGCTGTTGCCTCCCGAACCCGCGCCGGTGTTGTTTGTCGACTGGGTATTATTCGAGGCATTGGTGAACATCTTTTGCCAGGTCAAAGAACCCAGAACATAGAGGCCGCCTTGCAAGCGCCGCTCTACCTTAGCCTGAAGCGAGTGATAAATCGAGGTGCCATGCTGCTCGTTGAGGCCCGCGAGCGGACCGCAATACTGCGGGAAGGGCAACAGAGCCTGGGCCAGCGTCGGACTGCATGCCTGCATCTGATCGGCCCATCCCACATAGGGCGGGGCGACGCCGTGAGCGGCAAAAACCGCTGGGCCGTTGGCAGCTGTGTAGCTGGTCGAGAGATCGGTCCCAATCGCCTGGATCGAAGGACTGAAAGGGTTGAGGGAGTTGATAGGGCTCAGCGCCGATGGAAGATGAGTCCCCTTCGTGCCGACATAGGAGAGGCTGAACAGTGTGTTACCTGGCAGCTGCCGCTCGACAGTCAGGTTCCATTGGGAAGAGTAAGGCCGGTGGTTTCCGTCTCGCGGGCGATAGAGCGACGGTTGCTGGCCATTGTCTGCGCCCGAAGAGATATTTGAAGTCACTCCAACCTGTTCGGGCGATATACCGGATTCAAGATAAATCGCTGGAGTTTGACCGCCGTTGGCGGCCGATTCCGTCAAGGTGAGATTCTTGTTGAAACCGTCCTGCGCAAGACCGCCACCCCAGCCGGGATAAAACGCCTGCCCGTAGTAAATTCCGTAACCCGCGCGAACGACGGTCTTTTCATTGAAGCTATACGCGAAGCCCACACGAGGCGCCCAGCCGCCGTTGAATGCCTCCTCCGGGTAACGTCCACCATAGCTGGCAGCGCCGAACTTCGTACCCGAGAATGCGAGCCGTCCAAGGAGCTCGGTTCCGCTTGCTGTGACTGCATCCGGATTAGGACCGTATGGATCGATAAACGAAAGGTTGTTGTGCTTGTCAACGAAGGGGCTGATGTAATCCCAGCGCAGGCTGTACGAAACGGTTAACTTTTGGTTGAAGCGCCAGGAATCACCAGCGTGGAATGCCCAGCCGATTTGCCTTGGATATTTCGCCTTGATGTTGAGGTAGCCAACGTTGGCACTCGCGACGGCGCCAAGGAAAAAGCTGGCCTGTGCATCGCCTGGCGAACCGAGCAAGGAATTGCCGGTCGTGTCGGGTTGGAAATTGAAGGTGCCGCCCTGGTTACCTGAGCTATGAATGCTGGTACCGGCAAGCTTCCACTCCACGCCCGCGGTCAGTGTGTGCTTGCCTTGGAGGCGGGTGAAAACTTCGTTGACCGCCCAGGTGCCGCGAGTGGTCAGGTTCTGAGTAGAATCCGGCCCCGCGTTATTCCCAAGCTGTGAATATCCAGCCCCAAACGTCATCTCAGGCAAAAAGGTCTGATCCGCGACTCCTGGGACCGTAGGCAGAGATGCCTTGCCGTTGAGAGCAAAGTAGCCTTCATTTCGATTGAGGTAGCCGACGGTAGCGTGATTGGTCATCCTGCTGTTGAGAGTGTGTTCCCAGTTCAAACGTTGAATCGGCGCATTCTCCGGGCTGGCTGGAGAAGCGGTTGAGATAGCGACTGGCAGATCGCTTTGCGAGTTTACGCCGGTGAATTGCCACCAATAGGTGTAGTAGAGGTGATCTTTCTGGCCGACGTTGGCATCGACACGCCAGAAATAGACATTCTCACTGTTAGTCAGAGAACCTTGCCCGGATTTGGGTATGAAGTAGTTGTTGAGCTGACCGTCGTTGGTAGGCGCGGGCTCTGCATCGAGGAAGGCTTTCGCGACCGGATCCTCGAATGCTGGATCGATTTGATTGTGAGGAATTGGCTGAGCCGCCAGTGCTCCATACTTGGCCGGATCGTTGGGGTAATAGAGCTGGCTTCCGACGGCGCTGAAATCGCCAGACCTGGCCGCGGTCGGCGCGATTGAGAGCGTCGCGGAATTGGCGGAGCCGTGGTCCTGGAATCCCTCCCAATTGAAGTAGAAATAGCCCCTCAGGAAGGCGTCTTTACTGTGGTAGTGAGGGATCCAGATGGGGCCTCCGACAGCGGCTCCAAAGTCATTTTCCTTATCTGCCGGCTTCGAGGCAGCGCCATATTGAGCCGCATTGAAAAAATCGTTGCGGAGGTATTCGTAAGCCGCGCCGTGAAACTGTTCGCCGCCGCTCTTGGTTTGTACGATCAATTGGCCAGAAGTCGAGTTGCCGAATTGCGCGTCATAGTTGGAAGACAAAATTTTGACTTCGCTGGTAATGTCAGGGGACATGCCAAAGTCGGTCTGGAGGCTGACCATGCCACTCTGGTTCATGTAGCCTTCAGATGCTGTGGCGCCATCGACCAGGGCTTCGTCACCCGTGATGATGCCGCCGTTGGTGCGGGCGTTATAGGCATTGCCGCCACCCCCGGTGGTGACGCCCGGCATGAGAATGGCCACAGTAACGGATGAACGAGGCGCGCCGGAGACCACCAGCGGAAAGGACTGCAAAGTCTCAGGACTCACGCCGCCCTCCAGAGTCGGGGTGTCGTAGTTGAGCAGAGGGGCGTCGCCGTTCACGGTCACAGTCTGCGAAGACTGGCCCAGGGTCAGCGTGATCTCGATCCGGGCAGCCTGATTGACAGCGAGCTCGATGCCTTTGTGAAGAGACGATTCGAAGCCGGTCGCGCTGACCGCGAGGTCGTATTTACCTGGGGGCAAATTACGGAAGTTATATTGGCCAGACGTATCCGATTCGAACGCCTGCTGGGCTCCGGAAGCTTCGTTTGTCAGCACGAGTTTCGCGCCCGGTATTACGGCGCCGGTTGAATCGGTGATCGTTCCCGCGAGCGAGGCATTGACGTCTTGCCCAAAGCCCCGATGGCTGAAAGCAGTCAAACATACTCCCATGACTGCGATCCACAGCAGTGCCAGCCGTCCGGACATCAATCTCCTGCTAGTCATATGTCTCCTTGATAAGGTCTTCAAACTTAAAGCAACACGTGCGAGCCTCCGCACTGGATTGCACCTTTCCCGAAAGCCAAAGAAGTTCAAGGCCCGCAAAGAGGTGCAGCCGATCTTTGATCAGGCTCCCCAAGACATATACAAGTCTGGGTCGGGAATACTGTCGTGCGAACAGGGTTGCAATAAAGCATTCAATAAAGAAGCTGAAGCGATGTAAAGGGTTACATCTTGGCCGGTTCTCTTAACCTGGTGGGCCAGGTTTGGGGGATGAATGCAATCCGTTACACAGGACTGAAGAAGACCATATTCTTGGCTTCGTACCCCTGTCAACTCTATTTTCCCTTGTTTCGACAGCTCGAAAAGCTTGAGAGTTTGTCCGGAACCTGAGGTCCCTCGCCGAGAGCTTTAACCCATCAAACGTCCAGCGTCAATGCCAAGGAAAATCTAAAGCTGGGTCTGTTTCTAGACCTTCTCCGATCATATGCTGCCTATTTCTTGGCATTATTCGACGAGATCTTGCTGCTGTGGGGGATATGGGCGGTCGAGAGGCACGACGTGATTCCAGATCGTTGAAGGACAAGCCGATTGGATCGGCACCTTCTCACCGCAACTTTTCGATATCGCACAGCTTAAAGATATAATGCCCGAATGCGTCCGCCAAGCCGACGAGAGTTCCTTGCAGCCCTCGGCTGCTTACCTTTCTTTACGGCCTGTAAAGCACTCGCAGCGCCTCCCGCAATATCTACAGCTCTGTTTGAACCAGTTAAGCCTTCACATTCGGGCATTGCGTGGACCCACCAGAACGGGAGGTCTCAAGATTACTATCTACCCGAAACTACTGGAGCAGGATGTGCATTTCTGGATTACGACAATGACGGCTGGATGGATATTTACCTTGTGAACAGCGGGCCCTGCGATTTTTTCACACCGGCGCAACCTCTACGAAACGCGCTTTATCACAACAATCGAGATGGTACCTTCACGGACGTCACGCTTAAGGCCGGCGTCGCTCATTCAGGCTATGGGATGGGCGCCGCTGTTGGAGATTACAACAATGATGGTTTTCCAGATTTATTCGTAACGAGCTATAACCGCTCAGTACTCTACCACAACAACGGAGACGGGACATTCACTGACGTAACAGAGAAGTCGAGCATTCGGGTCAATGGCTGGGCTTCGAGCGCTGTCTGGTTTGACTACGACAATGACGGACGCCTGGATCTATTTGTCTGCCGTTTTGTTCAGTTCGATAAGCAATCCAACAAATTCTGCGGAAACGAAGGTTCAGGAGAGCGGCACTACTGTATTCCTCGCGTCTATCCAGCCGCGCCAAGCTGGTTATTCCACAATAACGGGGACGGCACATTTACTGACGTCTCCGCGACTACTGGTATCGATTCAGTCAAGGGGAAGGCGTGGGGAGTCGTCGCGACAGACATTAACAATGACGGCTGGATGGATTTGTTTGTTGCCAACGACTCTGTCGCTCGGAGCCGGCCAACGTATTTCAAGTTTGTCGATTTTTTTGTTCTTACCAATGCCCAAGACCTCACGCGGATCGTGGCTCGAAAGGTAACTGCCACCACCACTCTTAAATCGTGTACGTCTTATCGAGCCGGCCTGCCAGATGATACGAGCGCCGATCCCGTCGCGGTTCGCTTTCTTGCCGACCAGTTTGATTCCCAGCCAGTGATTCCCTCGCGCAGCCTCATTGCGAAGGAGCAGAGGCGCGCCGTTATTGGTTGAGATGAGGACGTCCACGGCGCCATCATTATCGAAGTCGCCGATGGCGAGGCCCCGTGCGGCCAAAGGTTCGTGAAAAATCGGGCCCGCAGAGGCGCTGACATTTTCGAGACTCTTGCCATTGTTATGGAAGAGCAGCAATGGTTCGCGATAAGTCACACTGGTAGAGTGCACTTCGATCTGGTCGTCCGGATGGCCGTCGGCTACAAACAGGTCGAGATTCCCATCGTTATCGTAGTCAAAAAAGCGGAGACCCCAACCGCTCATGGTTCTTGTAACGTTGGTTATCCCCATTTGCACTGCAAGATCGTCGAAGGTCTCGTCGTGGTTATTGTGATAAACGGAATATGCCTCCT
>Ga0206922_1109_pt2 | contig 10128 bp, 9 predicted proteins | sample Alteio_BWOrgHeat_63_FD_152976 | JGI IMG/M metagenome (GOLD analysis project Ga0206922, IMG submission 152976) | Enriched cells from forest soil in Barre Woods Harvard Forest LTER site, Petersham, Massachusetts, United States -... | ecosystem: Environmental > Terrestrial > Soil > Temperate forest > O... | reverse complement strand
CCATCATACAGGGAAGATCCAACCTTCCGTCGACACACTGCCTCAGCGGGAACTCATAGATTGTGGTGTAGAGGCGGCCGCGATCACCTTTGTTGGCCACGATGTATCGCGCGAGGATTTCGACGTCGAAGACCCATCGCGAGCAGAAGGGCGACGCGAGAAGCTCCTTGAGTTGCGGTGAGACGCGGAACAGTTTCGCGCCGCATTGTGTGTCATATACAGGCAGCGAGAGAAGAGTGGACGCGGTGGTGGCGAAGATTCGGCCGAGATAGTGCCGCGTGGCCTTTCTATGCACTTCTCTGCCCAGCAATCGAACGCGCGAGCCGAGGACCATCTGCAGGGCGTCGTTCTTTTCAAGCTCACTCAACAGCTCAGGGATTGCGTCGAGCGGGGTTGCGAGATCGGCATCCCAGAAGCCGACAACCTGTGATCCTCCACGCCGGATTGCTTCGAGCATCCCGTCGCGAACGGCTTCACCCTTGCCGCCATTCTTCAGCTTGTTGAGGACGCCGATTCTTTCGGGGCATCTGGATTGTAGTTGTTCAAGGATCTGAAGAGTGTTGTCCGTGCTGCAGTCATTGACAAACAGGATGGAGATTCCGCGATCCTGCGCGAGGAACTCGAGGAAGGCATCGGTGTCGAGACGAGCCGCTTCGTTATAGCAGGGAACGACAACTGTGCAAGTGAGGGAGGAGGTCATCTATCAGTCTGTGAATTGCAGGTACCGGCTATTGCGAGTTTACATCGACCTGATAGACGGAAAAGTAACTGACTCCGAATTTCTCGGGGGCCTTGTAGCTTCCGATCAGGTGTGTGGTGTAGTTTCCCGGATTGGAAGCAGGCGGTAGAGGCGACTCAACCAGGATAAGAAAGCTGGGGTGCTGCTGGGTGAAGGTCGAGAACTCCTGTACGCGAAGGAACTGGAGGCGGGTCGAAAACAGCTTCATTGAGAGCTCAGCGCCGGGATCTTCATCGAGGCGAAGCGCGGAAGGTGTGTTGAGAGTGTAATAAAGACGTGGCTCGAGCGCGGGAGATGCGTAGTGCTGCAGTTGCGTATAGACAGGGGTGTTAGGCGCGATGACTGGGAGCGAGCTCTCTTCGAGGACTTTGATCCAGGGTTGCTGCTGCAACTGCGCAGCCAGTGTCTGATGTGAATGCAGGGCCTCGGAGATCATTCGATGCTTGTCCTGCGCAAAGGCGATGAAGAAGGCCAGCGCCAGTGCAAACCCCGCGAGCCGGTTGCGTTTCGTTGCTTCGGCGATACCGGCGACGATGAGGAGAGTTACTCCGATGGTCAGAGCGATTGTGTAACGCGCTACGTAGACACCTAGGAAATGAGAGAAAGGCCACGCGATGAGCGGCTGAGCGGCGAGAAGGGCGATCATTACCCATTCGGGAACGCTGAAGCCGCGATCTATTCCGGGCGTGCGGGCTGCGGCGAAGCGGTGTTGAAGAGTGGGGAAGGCCAGCAGCAAGAGAATGACGGCGATCATCCAGAGGGTTCCCAGCGCGTAGGAGTACGACCAGATCATGGCGCTGAGATTGGGCTTTGCCCAGAAGCTGCTGCCGTAGAACTGATGCGCGGCGTGCATGCCGGGCAGTTCGATGACGAGGCACATTGGCGCAAGCAGCATCGCTATCCAGACGGGTATGTCGATGCGGCGCGCACGCCAGTCTCGTGTGAACTGAGCCACGGTGAAGGGCACCATGACGAAGATTGCGAACGCGTGGCAGAGGATTGAGAGCGCTAGTCCGGCGAAGATTCCCAGAAGCCCGAGGATACGAGTAGGGCCGCGACGTTCTACGTTTTGCCAACAGTAGAGGGAAACAGAGACGGCGCCCAACACAATTCCGTAGGTGCGAAGCTCCGACGCGAAATAGAAGGCTCCCATGAGAGCGGGTAGGATCAATGCGGCCAGCGCGTAGCCCGCGCTGTAGCGTCTCGCGGTGACGCCGTAGAGGCACAGACACATGAGGAGGAAGCCGATTTCAAAGGGGAGCCGGGCGAGCACTTCGGTCGCTCCAATCAGGTGTAGTGTGGCCTGGACTATGAGCGTTGGAACGGGGCTGGGAGTATCGAGTCCCGCCCGAAAAAAGCTCCAGACATCAGCTGCGTGAGGCAGTTTGGCCACGTCATAGCTGGCGAGCTCATCCCACCAGAAGAGCTTGACTGCAGATTGCGAGGTGGCGGCAATCGCGATAAACGCAAGCAGCACGGATACGAAGGCCCAGCGATACTTCTGGAGAAAATCGGCGGCAGCGCCAAGCTTATCGCTTTTCGTCTCTGAGTATTCGGCGGTACCTTGCATCGATCGGCTCCTTGAGTTCGGGCGTGCTGTTTCCATTATGGTTGGCTCAGGGTACGATGATCGACACACATGAGAGTAAGAATAGCGTAACGAAAGTGTCAGACTTTATTGACAACGCGGTGACGCAGTGAATGCCGGTTCGTCTCAAAGCTTAGGGAAGGCGTTGCCACTAGGGGTCAGCGGGAGTATGTTGTTGGGGGATTGAGTCAGTTGCGGGATCTGCCTAATGCGGGCGACCGTACTGGCGTCAACGATAATACGGCCATTCGATCACCTGTTAAGGAGAGTTCGATGAAGCGTATGGTGCTTTTCTCGTCGGCGATTTTGATGGGTTCGATGTTCGTGGTATCGCAGGGACAGGCTCCCGATTCAAAGGTCGGTGGATCGGGCGATGCGGTTCAGCTTATTCCGGGACGGATGGATGCGGGGTGCCCGATTTCGATGCGGGCGCAGCAGAAAGGTATGGGCGATCTGCTGCTTGCCGATAAGGGGCGTGAGGGCAAAGTGGATGGGCCGGTGCAGCGCATTCACCTGACGCTTGGGAAAGAGACTGAGAGTTCTGAGGAGATTGCCCGGGTGCGGGTGACGGTGCACGGGACCGGCGCGGAGAATCGCATGTATCGAGTGCCCGCCGGCGAGATGGATCCACGGAGCGACGGGAACGGAAGTTTTCGGCCGGGGTTGAGAGTGGACAGGATGCGGACTTTCGACTTGCCCTTTCGCCCGAACGCAGAGGGAGAGATTGCAGCCGAACTAGTGCTGCGCGGATTCACTTCAGTGACGTGGATCAACCTGGATTCGGTAACGTTTGCGGACGGCTCTGTGTGGAGGTCGGGAGCAGGGCTAAGATGCCGAACCTCACCAGATTTATTGATGCTTATCGCTGGGCATTGAGGGTCGCGATTTTACTCCGCGCGTTTGGTTTGCATGAAGAAAACCAGGTTTCTGGCGAAGAACGGGAGAAAGTGCCGAGCTAAAGCCGATGGCCTAGGCTAGTCTGTGATGCACATTTGGCGGGTAAAATGCATCATTAAATCCCCATCTTCTTACACACCGAAGATGTTGTAGCCGATGAACTCGTTGCGGAATTTGCCTTTTGCATCGTAATGGCCGAGCAATGTCTTGTAGTCGGCGAACTTTTCGTATCGCGATGCCAGGGTCTTTGATGGGATGGTGAAGAGCTTGCCCCAGTGGGGGCGTGCGTCGAAGGGGGCGAGCTTTGCTTCGATCTGCGGCAACAGGGCAATGACGGCTTCCGTCTCAGGCTTCCACGTGAAGTGGATGGCGAGTGAGTCGCGTTTGTAGGCCATCGAGATCCACAGATCATCGGCGGCGATGGAGCGCAGTTCAGTGATGAAGAGATGCGGGCTGATCTTCTCGTGCAGGCTTTCGACGGCACGGACGGCCTCGTAGGCGCGGTTGCGAGGAACAAAGTATTCGGTCTGCAGTTCGGCGCCGCTTGATGGCGTGAAGTTCATCTTGAAATGCGGCATGCGTTCGTACCACGGACCGGGAACGCCCATCTGTTCAGTGCAATTGATGGCCGAGTGGCCGTCGATGGGATGCATGTTTTCGGTGGCGCGTTTGGCTCCGTAAAACTCTGCGGCAATCTCGTGGTGCTTCCGGGAACTTACGCGACGTTTGATCCAGACCTGGTTGATGTTGTGGTTTTGCCAATTGGTGAAGAGACTGACGCTGTATCCGCTCCCCATGATGGTTTCGAAGTTTTGTTCGAGTTGATCCATGGAGAGATTGCGGTAGACGATCTGGGTCATATCGAATCGCGGCCGCACTTCGAGCGTGACTTTTGTGACCATGCCAAGAGCGCCAAGGCTGACAACTGCGCCCAGGAAGTTTTCGCCATCGCGGTCGCGTGAGAGGGTGATGACTTCTCCATCAGCGGTAACGATCTCGAGCGCACGAGCAGCAGTGGCGAGATTGCCATTGCGCACGCCCGAGCCGTGAGTTGCTGTGGCGATCGCTCCCGCTACGGTGATATGCGGCAGCGATGCGAGATTGTGTACGGCAAATCCTTTGGCGTCGATGACGGGCGCGAGTGTGCCGTAGCGGACGCCTGCCCCGACTGTTACTGTGTGTGCTTGTTCATTGAGTTCGATGGAGTCGAGATGCTGTAGCGAGATCTGGTTGGTCTGACTATCGGCGATGGTGTTAAAGGAGTGGCGTGAGCCGAGAGCGCGCAGTGTAGAGCATTTCTTCACGGCATCTTTTACTTCATCCAGAGTGCGCGGCGCGTAGAGGTGGTCGGCGTGGTAGCGCAGGTTGCCTGCCCAGTTAGTCATGTGGGCAGTGGGCTCATCTGCATTGGAGTAGCGCGACAGGGCCGCGCCGGTCAGGAATGCGCCGGAGGTTTTCAAGAACTGTCTCTTGCTTAGTTTAATCATAGGTGCGCTGCCGTCTCCCTTGTCGGCTCACGATGGATGGCGGCCGAGCTTCAATCGTTCACCGAGTGTAGATAGCTGTGCGGGTGTAAGGCAATAGAACAAAAAAGGCCCCGGTGCGCGAGACGCGTCCGGAGCCTGTCGAGTGAGTTGGTTGAATGAAGCTAAGCCACGGCGCCGAGGGCCTCGGAGTTGACCGACTTCGCGATCTCGGTGAGCTTCGCGTCGGCTGCTTTTTCTTCTTCGAGGGTTTCTTCGAGCAGATCCGCGATTTCATCCTGCCCGAGCAGCACGGCGTATTCGCGTACAGCTCCGTAGCCGGCCATTTCGTAGTGCTCTACCCGCTGCGCTGCTGAGATTACGCCCGCGTCACGCACCGTGCCTTCGATCACTTCCTCCACGACTTCGGAGCCCTCGGCGAGCACTCCCTTCATGCCTTCACATGTCTTGCCTGTGAGTTTTCTGCCAAGGATTTCGCCGATCTGTTCGAGGCGCTCAACATGGGTGTTGGTTTCTTCGAGATGCTTCTCGAAGGCGGTTTTGAGCTCCTCAGACTCGGCCGCTTTGATCATTTTGGGAAGCGCCCTGGTGATCTGTTTCTCCGCCGAGTAGAGGTCTTTGAGTTCTTCGATGAAAAGCTTTTCTAGTGTGTCAACGCTCATTAGTAATTCTCCGTTGGGGATGAAGTTGAATTGCGTGAAATTTGTGAACTGAAGAGCTCAGGGCGCGCCGACTGCGGAGTGGCGATTTTCTTCAGTCTTCTCGTTTATGCCGTGGGTGCTCACCGCTTTCTCGCCGGTGGAGGCGATGTCTTCTGCTTTGGTTGATTTGAGAATCTCCTTGGCGCGCATGATCTCGCCTGATGTGTCGCAATGCACCGAGAGCAACACACCGCCGTCTTTTACGCGGCCCTCATAGCGCTTGGCTTCGTATTCGGGAATGCCCAGGCCGACGAGCGCACCTACGACTCCACCTACCGCGCCGCCAACCCCGAGACCTGCCAAAGCAGCCATTATGGGGCCGGCTGCGATGATGGGCCCGATGCCCGGAATGGCGAGCGCTCCCAGGCCTGCGAGAAGACCCAAGGTGCCGCCGAGGAGGCCGCCGCTGGTGACGCCGATGGTGGTGCCTTCCGGTGCCTTGGTGTTCTTTTCGTGAGCAAACTCCCTCGATGCATAAGCATCCGCCATCAAAACGGATACGTCTTCGTTGGAAAATCCCGCCGCCACCAGAGCGTCTACCCCAATTTCAGCGTTGGTGGGAGTCGCATAGATTCCAAATACCGCAACGTTTTTGTTATCTGCCATGATCTTCTCCTTCCAATCGGTTGCGGCGAAGGCTGCTGCGGTCAACGCACGACGCATCGCGTGCAGGTTGCCAGACACAACTCCGCCTAGCTCTGACCAAAGCAGTCAAAGCGCGAGAATGATAGCTGGCCGCGGGCCAGATGAGTTATGGACTTATTGCAAGAGTTACAGAGACCGAGCAGTCAAACTTAGAACGAGTAGCGCGAGCTATTTCGTCATCCCACGCTCTGCCTGTCGCAATCCAGCACACAGAGACAGTAGATGCCGGTGCGATCGTTGCGGGTTGGCCTGCCGCGTATCTTCGCCGGAGCCACTGTTTTAGCAGATGAAACCGCAGCGCTCGAGAGAACGGCTGACTGCAACTATGACTGCGGCCTGAACCTTGTCGATGCTGAGGTTGCCTTCGATGGTAACGATGCGATGCGGTTCTCGCGTGGCGATCTCGCGGTACTTGTCATAGACACGATGAAAGAATTGATTCCGTTCGTTTTCGAAACGACTTTCGTCATTTCCCGTTGCGGCTGTATGCCGGTTGTTGCGGCGGCGGGCACGGGCGAGGGAGGCGCCGAGATTTGGGAGCAGCAGGATGGTGAGATCGGGCTGCAGACTGCCGCAGATCAAGCGATGAAGGTCGAGGACGATTTCGGAGCCGAGTTCGCGTCCGCCGCCCTGGTAGGCCTCCGTAGAATCAGTGAAGCGGTCGCAGACGACGACTTCGCCGTTGGCGAGCGCGGGCGCGATGACCTCTTCAATGGATTGGGCGCGGTCGGCGAACATCATTGCCAATTCGGTGCGTGGCGAAAGGCCTGCCGATTTCGAATCGAGAAGAAGAGCGCGAATGCGATCGCCGAACTCTGTTCCGCCGGGCTGACGAGTGATGGTATGAGGCAGTTTCTGAGCCTCGAGCCATGCGGCCAGGCGCTGAATCTGCGTGGATTTTCCGGAGCCGTCCAGGCCTTCAAAAGTGAGGAAGAATCCACGGTTTGAGGGAGATACGGGCTGTGGATAGGGCGGCATGGTGGGAGTCTAACATCCTGCGCTGGCTTGCCTGTTGTTGTTCCTGACAGTTGACACTGGCAAGGATGCGGCGCACAATCCATGAGTTTCATGGGAGCAGACTGCCTATGGCGAAGAAATGGCATAAGAGTTGGCGAGTGATCGCATTTGCCGCGTCTGTTGTGACGCTGACGAATGCGGTTGAGAGTAAGGCACAAAACCTGACGCTGGAGGGTCAGACGGGCGGATTTATTACGCCGACAGCGTATGTGGTGCAGTCGGCCAAAGGCCAGTTTTTTTCGCATCCGTCGATAGGGTTTCATTATGTTCACGCGGGTGACGTGATTGGCGACGTGTATAACGGGAGCGTCACCGAGGGTCTGGGCAATTGGGCAGAGGTAGGCTACACGCGCAATGGGCATACAAATGGAAACAACCCGCTTTTCAGTGCGCTTTGGGAGTATCCAGGGATGAATATCTTTCATGGCAAAGGCGTGGTGTTGCCTGAAAACGCTTTTGGTACGAAGTGGGTTCCGGGTCTGGCTGCGGGGTTTGTGGTGCGCATCAGTGATCGGTTCGTCAGCGGCGCGATCTTAAATACCTCTTACAACAATGAAGATGTATATGCGGTAATGACGAAGGATCTGACTAAGGAAAAGGTTCCGCTGTTGTTGAGCTTTGGGTTGAAGTTTACCAACGCATCGATCTACGGCATTGGCGGACAATCGACTCGTTTTGGGGGAAGACTATTTGGCGGCATTGGGTTTCCGTTGCCGGGGCCGTGGGGGACGACGATCGTACCTGCGGCGGGATTTACTCAGGAGCCATACCACGTGAAGAATCTTGGTCTGCTGGTGCCGGGTGGCGGGCAGATTCCGACTACGCTGGACTACGCCGTGCGCATCACGCAGAGGGAGAATCCGCGCTTCAGCTTCGATATTGGGGTAGGCCAGGTGGCCGGCCAGATTGGCTATACGCAATTGCCCACGCCCATTGGGCCCGTGGTTGTGCCGGTCAACCTGCAAGCGCGCAGCGTATTTGGTATCGGGGCGAGTTACAAGTTCTGAGCGGATGGGTGTGCAGCATTCTGGAATGCGACGGATTCGTGTGCCCCAACGCTGAACAATTGATTGAGGAGACTTGTGAGGGCCGAGATCCAGATTCCGTCCATTCTGAAGATCGGTGGAGGATCCTTTGCGGAGGCGGCGACGCTGCTTGTACGTCTCAAGTGTAAACGGCCGTTGATTGTGACGGACCCTTTCCTGATGAAGGGCGAGTTGCCCGAGAGGCTGCGGCAACAGATGCAGGATGCCGGCCTCAGCAGTGGGATATTCCATGAGACTGTCGCTGACCCGACCACGGCTGTGGTCGATGCCGGTGTTCGGGTGTTTGTGGAGGGCGGCCACGACAGCCTGGTGAGCCTGGGAGGCGGTAGCCCGATCGATACGGCCAAGGCGATCGGCATGCTGGCAGCCAATGGTGGAAGGGTTCGCGACTATAAGGTGCCGAATCCGATCCCGACGGCTGGTCCGACGCACGTGGCTATTCCGACTACTGCCGGCACAGGATCGGAGGTGACACGATTCACCGTGATCACAGATGTTGATAGCGGAGAGAAGATGCTGATTGCCGGGAGTGCCCTGGTGCCAACGGCAGCGGTAGTGGATTACGAACTCTCGCTGACCATGCCTCCACGGCTTACTGCGGACACGGGCACCGACTCGCTCACACATGCGATTGAGGCGTATATCAGCCGCAGAGCCAACGCATTCACCGATGCGTTTGCTTTGACGGCTATGAAAACTATCTGGAGGGAGCTTCCGACGAGTTTTCGCGACCCCGGAAATTTGAAGGCGCGCGAGGCGATGATGCTGGCTGCGACGCAGGCGGGAATCGCGTTTTCTAATGCAAGCGTTGCTTTGGTGCATGGAATGAGCCGCCCGCTTGGCGCACACTTTCACATTCCGCATGGACTTTCGAATGCAATGCTGCTGCCTGCCGTGACGAAGTTTTCGACAGAGGCAGCGATGAGTCGCTATGCGGAGTGCGCCCGTACCATGGGTATAGCGCGTGCCGACGATTCAGACGGAAATGCTGTCGCTGAAATGATTGACGCATTGTATGAGCGAAATGCTGAGTTGCAGGTGCCTTCACCGAAGCAGTTTGGCATCGACGAGGAGCGATACATTGCGCTGATTCCGACAATGGCGGCGCAGGCACTTGCCTCAGGATCACCGCAGAATAATCCGCGCATTCCTACGGTGGAGGAGATTGAGATGATCTATAGCCAGGTATGGCAGGGATAGAGACTGAAGACGCCCGCAGGGGAGTTTTCCTCGCTACATGGCCAATAGAGTGTCGACCCCGACTTTTTCCGGGCTGCCCTCGCCACTTATGATGGACTAGGCGGAGTCTGCGGATACGTCCGGCACGTTGTCCTTGTGGATAGCGGCATATTTGTGGAAAACAAGGATTACGAATGGGATTCAATTGCGGAATTGTTGGTTTGCCGAATGTGGGCAAGTCCACGCTTTTTAATGCGCTCACTGAAACGGCCGCGGCAGAGGCTGCTAATTATCCGTTTTGCACTATTGAGCCGAATGTGGGCCGGGTGGCTGTGCCGGATGCGCGGTTGGCTGTGCTGGCTAAGCTAGCTGAGTCGCAGAAGATCATTCCCACGCAGCTTGAGTTTGTGGATATCGCCGGGCTGGTGCGCGGAGCTTCGCGTGGAGAGGGTCTGGGTAACAAGTTTCTTGCGCACATTCGCGAGGTGGATGCGATCGCGCATGTGCTGCGGTGTTTTGAAGACGGCAATGTGACGCATGTGGAGGGATCGATTGAGCCGGTCCGCGATGCGGAGACAGTTGAAACTGAACTGATGCTGGCTGATCTGGACAGCCTGGAGCGGCGGGTTACAGCGGCACAGAAGAAGGCCAAGGGCAACGATCCTGAAGCGAAGGCACAATTGCCGGTGATGGAAGCGGCGCTCGAGGCACTGCGGGAAGGGAAGTCTGCCCGCACCGTGGCTGGATCACTTTCGCCCGAACAGCAGAAGATTCTGCATCAGCTTGGCCTGATTACCTCGAAGCCGGTGCTTTACGTCTGCAACGTGGAAGA
>Ga0206922_1237_pt1 | contig 10362 bp, 9 predicted proteins | sample Alteio_BWOrgHeat_63_FD_152976 | JGI IMG/M metagenome (GOLD analysis project Ga0206922, IMG submission 152976) | Enriched cells from forest soil in Barre Woods Harvard Forest LTER site, Petersham, Massachusetts, United States -... | ecosystem: Environmental > Terrestrial > Soil > Temperate forest > O... | reverse complement strand
CTCGGCATGTTCCTGCAGCAATACCTGTCTTCGGTGGCGGCGGAACGAAAAGAATTGATCTCGCGCTACCAGGTATTGGACGCGGCGCGCAAAGTGGTCGGCGTAGGCAGCGTTGGCACCCGCTGCTGGGTCGTCTTCATGCGCGGAACGGACGACACCGATCCGCTGTTTCTGCAGATCAAGGAGGCGCAGCAATCTGTCCTGGCGCCGTACCTCAAGGCTCCGACCTACCCAAGCGAAGGCTACCGTGTGGTAACGGGACAGCGCCTGATACAAGGCTCGCCGGACATTCTGCTGGGTTGGGGAACGCTCGGAAAAGTTCAGTTCTATGTCCGGCAGCTTCGCGACATGAAAGGCAGCTACGAGTTCAATCCACACACGAACTCTCGCAAGGGAATGGAAACCTACTGCGGGTTGTGTGGATGGGCCCTGGCTCTGGCGCATGCCAAATCAGGAGACGCCGCAATGATCGCGGGCTACGTGGGCAAGAACGACGAGCTCGATGAGGCGCTGACTAAATTTGCCTTTGCCTACAGCGAACAGAACGTGCGGGACTATGCAGAACTCCAGAATGCGGCGCGCACGCATCGCATCCAGGTAGCGGAAACTGCCTAAAGTAGCAGGGAGAAGAAGCTGGTAGGTGGGTACACAAGGGCTTGAACCCGGAGCCAACAAATCACGGGCTTGCACGCTCCGGTGCAACATATCCCACATTTCCCTTGTGATAAGCTCTGTCTGTCCGATAGGAGGACCAGCCCATGGCATTTCTATTCGCAAATAGCCAACGTAAGGAACTCAACCCAACTGTGGGGAGTGTTGGAGAATTGAAAAATGTCATCGCCAACGCGCTGAAAAGTAACGGTTTTACCGATGTTATCGACAACCCGGCCGAGGTTGCCGGCAACCGGAGCGGGGTGCGTCTCTCTGTCCTGCACCTTCAAATCGACGGCCGTAATTTCTGGCAGGTGGTCATGGCGGGCGGGGACACGCATGATGGCACCCTGGGAGCCGTTAATCAGGTGGTGGGCATCATACAAAACCTGAAATTTCTTTAGTACAGCGTGGGACATTCCAGCGCTATTTCACCGAATAGCCTCGCGCCTCCATGCAGGCTGAGAACGCCCGCTTGAAGGCATTCATGTGTTGGTCGTACGCAGCTTTTTCGCTGCGATACTGTTGTTCAACCTGCGACCCAGCCTGCGCCGATGCCTGATCTTTGGCAGCAGCATTCGATTTGCGTTGCTGCCTGCCTCCCCGCACCGTGCCTACAGTAGCGCCTACGGCTGCGCCTGTTCCCGCATCTCCGACAATTCCGCCAACTACTGCACCGCCGACTGCGCCACGAGCCGCACCTTTGGCTCTGCCACCCTTTTGTTGCGGCGCAGCGTCAATCGCCTGCGCTTGCGCTGCCTGGATATCAGCAGAAGACGGCGGCTGTGGAACCGGCGTATCCGGATTGACGTTTGTCTGCTGCTGACCCGAGTTATAGCAATCTAACTCATCGACGAGCTGTTGATCGTGACTTTGACCCTTTCCCGGATAGGCGTAAAGACCAACTTTATTTGCGGCTGAGAAGGAGGGTACAGGTCCCGCCGGTGCAGCGGGCGCAGCCGGTTGAGCTGCGGCAGCAGACGGCTGGGCTGGGGCACCGGTGGGTTGGGCTGGCGAACCCGCCGAGGCCTGTGTAGCCGGAGTCTCCGTATTGGGCTGCGATGCCTTTTTGCATCCGATGGAACACAAACACAGGGTAGCAACCCCGAGGAGGGTTGTTACACGAAAAGCGTTAACGTTCGAAGTGACAGGCATATAGGACTCCTCTCCTGGGGCAGTGCATTCCCCAAGCTAGCCTGCACACGTCATGCTCAACAACTAGGGATTCTCATAGTCGCAAAAAGTCTTATTCCCTGTTCCACTGTAGCGGTGTGGGACGGTTGCGGGCAGACCTAACGTCGTGATGTGTCCGCAACCAGCTCCTGAGAGAGAAGGAGAACGTCGATGAAATTCAGAATAATCGCTACAAGCCTTGCACTTGTCCTGCTTGCTACCAGCGTCGCCAAAGCCGGCGATTCGCCCGACGAGAAGCGGAATAAGATTCGCAAAATGGCTACCGAAACTCTGCAGGATCTGTACAAGCTGCAACCCGCATCCAAGGGCGCGATCCAAAAGTCTTCCGGATATGCCGTTTTCGACAACATGGGGACGAACCTCTTGCTGTTGAGCACGGCGCGTGGCTCAGGTGTCGCCGTCAAGACCAGTTCCAAGCAGGAAACCTTCATGAAGATGGCTTCGGTAGGCGCCGGCCTGGGCGTGGGAATAAAAGACTATCGGGTAATCTTCGTATTCGAAAACGATAAGGCATTTTCCAACTTCCTCAACTCCGGGTGGTCGGGTTCAGCGCAAACGGATGCGGCGGCAAAGGCAGGCAGTAAAGGCGGCGCTTTCTCGGGGGCGGAAGAACTTGGCCCGGGCATCTGGGTCTATCAAATTACCAAGAACGGTCTCGCCCTCCAGATAACCCTGCAAGGTACCAAGTATTACAAGAACGACGACCTCAACAAGAAATCATAGTCGCTGGTTGCGATGTATCTGCGAAGCGGAGAAGTGAGATCTGGTGGGCCCACCAGGACTTGAACCTGGAACCAACGGATTATGAGTCCGCTGCTCTGACCATTGAGCTATAGGCCCGTGCTTCGGCTGGCACGAAACTCCAGGGAGGAGTTCTGCAGTCTCTAGTTATTGTATGGGAAGCGATCAGGCTTGATCGGGCTTCGTGGCTGCTTCAAGAGCTGCGCGGTCCCATTGGCCGCAGTTTGCGGCTGCCTCGTAAGTGCTCTGCAAAAACTGCAGAAGTGTTGCGTCAGGGTCGGAGGAGCTGCGCACGGCCTCGTAGGGCAGCACGAATTCGCCCATCTGGGTGCTGTACGATGCCTCTGCGGGCAGAATCGGGTACTGTGCATAGCCCGGCGGCTCGGGATAGGCGTAGCTGTAAAACATCGCCTCCATGCCGGGTGCGCCGGGCCAAAAGCCGGCGCTGCTCACTTCATGCGAATAGGCATCGCGGGTGACGCGATCGGGCAGGCCGGCTACGCTCGGGTGCTCCGGCGCGGGACGGCCTGAGAAGCGCGTGCAGGCCAAGTCCATCGCTCCCCAGAAGAGATGAATCAGGCTGACCTTCCCCGTAAACCGCGCTCGGAAGACGGTGAAGACGCGCGTCGCCTGCAGCAGCACACGCCAGAAGCGCCGCGCGTATTCCGGATCGTAGGATTGGTGCGTCTCGTCCTGCTCGAATGGGATGGGCTCAGCGATCTCAACCGGCACAGGCCAGATGCGCACGGGAGTGCCAAGTTTGTCGAGCTCATCCATGACACGCCGGTAAAAGGCCGCGACGGTCATCGGCTCAAGCGGAATGGTGCTGCGGCTGCCATCGCTGGTCGCGAGAATCAGCAGATGATCGATGAAATCGAAGTCGATCTGCAGCATGCGCGTGCCGTGCGGCATCGGCGAAGTGGTGAATCCGCGAACCGTGGTGTAAAACGTGACGCTCCAGGTGTGATTGATGGGCGGCATCAGCGCCAGCCGGATTTTGCCGACGACCTGTGCCCAGAGCTGAAGCGTCGCGCAGGTGTCGCTCCACGCTGAGTGAGGCAGGGCAGGCCATACTTCGGTGGATTGGAGATTCGTAGGCGTCATCGCTGCCGGGAATTATGACACGCGCGGCGCTCTATGAGCGAATTGGCTACCATGGCTACGCTCGGGATGACGGTCAGACCGTAGGCCACCAGCGATACTTCGAGTTGCGCAGGCACCTGCGCAAGATAAGAGTCAGGGCTGTCGGCGTGAGCAGCCGCAGCGCACGCCAATTCGATACTGGCGCGATAGGATCGGCCCTCGCGAGGCCTGAGGTAGCCACGATTGGTATCCAAGACTCGACAGAATACCCCCAGACCAGGGGCCACGGTGCTCAGCGAGAGACGGTCTACGGAATCTCCCGCACCCAGATATTCCGGTAGCTGAGTGGCTCGCTTTTATCCCCGTGCGCCTGCAACTTGATCGGAGCAGCATCGTACTTCCTGTAAAACGGCTTGCCGATATAGAGTGTCTCTCCCTTCAGCTCGAAGTGATTCTCCACCAGCACGCCGTTGAAGAAGACCGTGACATAGGCAGGAGTTTTCAGCGAGCCATCTTCATTAAACTTCGGCGCAGTCCACACCACGTCATAGGTTTGCCATTCTCCCGGCTTCCGAGCTGCATTCGCCAGTGGAATAGCCTGCTTGTAGATGCTTCCGGCCATACCGTTTACGTATGTCTTGTTGTTGTACGCATCAAGCACCTGCAACTCGTATCCGCCATCGCCCTGTCCCGTCGAAGCCAGAAAGACGCCGCTATTGCCGCGTGCCTGGCCTGAGCCAGTAATGTTTTCCGGAATCCGCCACTCGATGTGAAGCTGGTAGTTTTTGAAACTCCGTTTAGTCTCGATATTTCCGGAATCTGGCGCTTTGCTTACCGTCAGCATACCGTCGTGAACGAGCCACTTGGCCGGCGACTTGTCCTTGACCTGAACCCACTCATCGAGATTCTTACCATCGAACAGGACAATCGCGTCCGATGGAGCCGCACCGTTTGTCGCACTCGGAGTCACCACAGCGGGCACGGGCTCCCATATTTCCGTCTCTTCAGGTTTGGGCTTGGCCGCATCCTGCGCGGAGAGCGAAGCGGTTACGGCTGTGAAGGCGGCAAATGTGAGGAGTCTTGAAGTTCGCATGCGCATCGTGGCGGAAGTATATCCCATTCGCGCAGGTCATCGCTTGTCGCCGCTCAGGAGAATTCTCCACCTGCCTACACGCCCCACGCGCTACTCTGTATCGGTGCGCGGAAACGCTGTTTGGAGCGCAAGTGCGAGGAGCTGGAATGATGCAGCGAAGGAAGTTGTTTCGGACGATACTGTCTGCGGGAGTGATTACGTTGGTCGCGATGAAGTCCCCAGCTCAGGCGCCCCTGAGGGTCGCTATCGTTGGACTTGTCCATGGCCACGCGCAGGGACTGCTGACGGCGCTGCCAAAGAATACGCACGTCGAACTGGTCGGCATTGCTGAGCCGGACACAACGCTTGCTGCTCAATACGCAGACAAGTTTCATCTCGACCACAAGCTTCTCTTCACCGATACAGACAAGATGCTCGACCAGGTGCATCCCGAAGCGATCCTCGTCTACACCTCGATTGCCGACCACCGCAAAGCAATTGAAACCGCGGCCCGCCGCGGCATCAGCTCTATGGTCGAGAAGCCGCTGGCAACCACTGTCGCCGACGCGCTTGCGATTCGCCAAGCTGCCCGCGAACACCACGTCCAGGTCCTCGTCAACTACGAAACCACTTGGTACGCGAGCAACGCCGCAGCCTATCGCGAGGTGGCCGACGGCAAGCTCGGCGAGATTCGTCGCGTCGTGGTTCATGACGGCCACGAAGGTCCAAAGGAGATCAACGTTGGCCCGGAGTTTCTCAACTGGCTCACCGACCCGGAGAAGAACGGCGCAGGCGCGATGTTCGACTTTGGCTGTTACGGAGCCGACCTGATGACCTGGCTCATGCACGGACAAACTCCACTGAGCGTCACCGCAGTCGCGCTGACCGACAAGCCTGACATCTATCCGCATGTCGATGATGACGCGACCATCATCGTCCGGTATCCCAAGGCGCAAGCAGTGCTGCAGCCCTCGTGGAACTGGCCCTTTAGCCGCAAGGATATGGAAGTCTACGGCGCCAAGGGTTACGCCATCACTGAAGCAGCGGACCACATGCGCTACCGCCTGCCGGGAGACAAGGCCGAATCACAAGCCGAGGTTCCCCCGCTCACCGGCCCCCAGCACAATTCGCTCGACTACCTCGCGGCAGTGAGGCGCGGCCAGATCCACCCCGACGGGGACCTGTCCTCGCTCGAAACAAACATGATTGTCGTCCAGATCCTCGCCGCCGCTCGCGAATCGGCAAAGACGGGCCGCACCGTGGAGCTGAAACCGCTGCCCCAATAGCAGCGGTTACTCGCTGCGCAACACCTGCATCGGATCGACCGTCGCCGCACGATACGCTGGCTGCATCGTCGCAGCCAGCGCGACAAGTAGTACTCCAAAAGCAGCGACGGCATACGAAACCAGATCAAAGGCGGGTATCTTTCCAAAGAGATTGCCGATCACGCGCATCAACGCCAGACTCAGCACAATGCCACCAGCCATTCCAATCGTCGCGACGATCAGCGTACTTGTGAGCACCGAGCCGAGCACCTGCCCGCGCTGCGCTCCAAGTGCAAAGCGTACGGCAAACTCAAAGCGCCGCTGCGCCACGGTATACGCAGTCACACCGTACATTCCGGTAATGGCCAACAGAATGCTGATTCCCGCAAAGCTGCCAAAGAGCAGCGTGCGGAAATGCTGTCCGCGTTCGGACTCGCCCACATTCTGCCGCATCGTGGACTCGTTTACCGCCACCTGCGGAAACTGTTGCTTCATGTAGCGCGCCAGGGTCGCCGACATTGCTCCGGCATCAGAACGCGTGCGCACCACCACCTGAATATCGGTAGCCGCACGCGGATGCTGCGCTACCGGCGCGTAGATCGTCGGCACGGGCACCGCAGCAGGCGACTCCTGCCGTACATCGCCCACAACGCCCACGATCGTAAACCAAGTGCCGATCGAGTCCCATCCTGCTGTAATCTGTTTGCCGATGGGGTCGACTCCTGCAAAGCTCTGCTGCACCATCGATTCACTGACTAGAATCACCGGCTCCGAACCCTGCCTGTCCGCCTCAGTGAGCCCACGTCCCCTGATTATCCGAATACCCATCGTCTCCAGATATCCCGGGGTCATGCCGACGATATTTGCATCGGGCAGGTTAGCCACTCCAGGCTCAAACTTGCTCACACCACGTACTGCGTAGCCCACATCAGAGCCGGCAGGCCCCATCGGCGCTGAGGTAATCGCCGCCGCGCTACTCACCCCGGGCAGTGCGCGAATGCTGGCCACCATTGAGTTCAACGCATTTACATCTACCGCCCCGGCTGCTAGTTCCTCGGGCGGAGTAAGCGGCGTCGTATTTCCCGCGCCCGTCGCCGGACTGACCATGTGCGTATCCAGTGTCACCAGCTTGTCGGGGGAGAATCCCAGATCCTGCTGCGACTCGGCGATCAGTTGCCGTACCAGCAGTGTGGCGAGCACGCAGAGCGTCAGCGTCAGGGCAACTTCGCCCACGATCAGGCCCTGACGCAACCTGCCGGAGCCATGTGTTTCAAGCCCCCGCGCCGCATCCTGCTTCATTGCCGAAGCTGGATCAACCTGCCACGAACGCCACAGCGGCAGAAGCGCCGTCACTCCCATTGCGACCAGGCTGATCGCAAAAGAAAACGCAATCACGTCAAAGTTCAGCCGTACATCAGCCAGCCGTGGAATATCCTGCGGCGCGAGTCGCACCAGTAGGCTCAGAGAGGGTAGGGCAATCAGCACACCCGCAGCGCATCCGGTAACGGCCAGCAGCAGTACTTCAAGAGCAGCCCGCCGTGCAAGAGCCATCCGCGAAGCTCCCAGCGCTGTCCGGATCGTGACCTCGCGGCGAAGCCGTGTCGCCCGTACCAGCTGCAGGTGAGTAATGTTGGCGCAGACAATCAGCAGTACGACGAAGACCGACCCCATGAGCAGGCGCAGCATGGGCCGAATGCTGCCCACGATCTGGTCCTGCAGCGGCACGGCTTCCAGAGCCTTCTGCTTGTCCTCGGGGTAAGCTGTCTGCAATTGTTTCGAGATTGCAGCCATTTCGGCATTCAGCATGGCCGCGCTTACGCCCGGTTTCACCTTGCCGATTACGCGTTGGTTGTAAGCGCTGCGAGACGCGATCGTCGGCTCCGAAGGGAATTCAATCCACACCTGTGTCTTGCCGGGGAAAGAGAACCCATCCGGCAGCACGCCTACAATCACCCGTACCTTACCGTAGTACTTCAGCGTCTGCCCAACTGCCTGCGCCGGACTGCCGAAGTTCTCCCGCGCAAAGCCACTCGAGACCATCGCCTCCTCGGGGTCCTTCACATTGTCCTGTGCATGCCGGCTTACTCGAAAGATACGTCCAGCCACAGGCTCCACGCCCAGCACCTGGCCAAATTCAGGACTCGCATACGCGAGGTCGGTGTACAACGCGCGGCCGGCCACCTGAAGGCCGTCCCGGTCCGAGTTGTAATAGGCCGTGTATGCCAGCGAGCTAACGCGCTGCGAGATGTCGGTATAGTCCGCGCCCCCGGTCTTGGCAATCGAGCGGTTCTCATTCAAAAAGTGTGTATTCAGCGAATAGATGCGATCGGCGTCATGGTAGCCGAGCGGCTTCAGCAGCACGCAGTCCACCATGGTGAAGATAGCCGCATTCAGTCCGATACCGATCGCCAGCGTCAGAATTACAGCAAAGGTGAAAGAGGTCGATCGCCGCAGTTGTCTCGCCGCCAGTCGCAGGTCCTGCATCCAGTTACCCATGTCACCCTCCCGAACCAGAGATTTTCGCCGAGTTCATCCTGCATTTCAACGGCCACACGGTTCGCATGTTCTGTCAATCACCTAGCTACGCGCGTCACACCACCAATGTTCCCATATGAAAAGAGGTGTCCATCTTCGGACACCTCTTCGGTATTACTAACTCCGCCAACCTCGCGAGCTCCGCCACCGTCGCCACCAGTCTCACACAATCTTCATCGCCACCGGATCCCAATGCACCACTGAGTCGCGCTCATAACTGAGATTCGCAAGCAGCGCCGCCCCGGCAGCGCGATAGCCGAAGACCGCATCCTCTACCGGCTGCTTGCGGCTGCGCACACTGTCAAAGAAGTTATGGAAGTGGTCGTAGCTGTCGCTATATCCCGGCGGCGGCACATAGTTGTCTTCGCCAAGGCCGATCGGTCCTGTGTGTTGTGGAGGATACTTTTTCTTGTAAGCGTCGATCAACTGTGTCTGCATCGCTTCGGTATACGTCCCGACAACATACAACGGACCCTTTTCCCTCGGTGCGCGGCTCACGGTCAGCCCCTTTCGGCCGATCTCCATTGTGCCTTCCGAGCCCACAAAGAGAAAGCCTTCGGCTTCCTCGCCGCCGTCCACGAAGTTCACGCGAAGGCTGAGGTTAAAGCCCTCGGGATAGTCGAAGATTCCCAGCATCACATCCGGCGCATCCCGGCCATCTTTCCAGAAGCGCAAAGCTCCTGAAGCGACCGCACGCGTCGGCCCCTTGGATCCGGTAATGAAGTGCGTCCCGCTGAAGAGATGTACAAACAGATCGCCTGCCACGCCGCTTCCATAAGCCTTCCACTTGCGCCACTGGAAGAAGTGCTCCGCGTTCCACGGAATCTTCGGCGCACTGCCGAGGAAGCGTGGCCAGTCGCAGGTCTCCGGTGAGGCATCGAGCGGCACTGTGTAGTTCCATGCGCCCATCGCCGAATTGCGATCCCAAAAGGCAGACACCATATTGAGCTGACCGATCGCACCCGACGCCAACAGCTCCTTGGCCTTCGCATAGACAACCGAGCTCACGCGTTGGCTGCCAATCTGCAGAATTTGCCCGCTCGACTTCGCCGCCTCGATCATCTGCGGCCCATCCTCGTACAGGTGAATCATCGGCTTCTCGCAGTAAACATCCTTGCCCGCCTTCAGAGCGTCAATCGATGCCTGCTTGTGCCAGTGATCGGGAGTGGCGACAATCACCGCGTCCACATCTTTGCGCGCCAGAATCTCGCGATAGTCGCGCGTCGTGAATACGTCATCGCCCCAAAGCTCTTTGCTGTGATCGAGCCGCCCCTGGTAGCAGTCGGCGACGGCCACGACCTTGACTCCCGGTACCAAAATCGCTGTCTTCGTATCTCCCTGACCCTGAATGCCAGCGCCAATCAGCGCAAGATGAATCGTGTCATTCGGCCCGATCGTTCTGGCGCCTTCGCGCATCGGCGCTGTCAGCGCATGCAGCTTCGCCCCGGCAAGCGAACCGGCAGCCGTGATTCCAGCCGCCTTCAGAAAGCGCCTGCGATTGAGTTCCGTAAACCTGTCCATTAATCCCCCGTTGAATCCAATTCCTTAACTGAATTTCTGAATATATGCAAAGTCCACCTTCGCCGACGCCATCTGCGAAACCGCAAACGGCGGCTCCTGCTCCGCGAAGATATGCTCAACCCCGGCGCCCTTGGCTGCCGCAAAGATCGCTTTGTAGTCGATAAAGCCGGTGCCCAGGTCCGTCCCTTTCGGCCTTCCCGGCCCGGTAAGGTCTGTCGTCGGTTGCGAGACCTTTTGAAAGTCCTTGATGTGCAGCATGCGGAACCGGCCTTGATATTTGTGGAAGTACGCCAGCGGATC
>Ga0206922_1235_pt1 | contig 10430 bp, 11 predicted proteins | sample Alteio_BWOrgHeat_63_FD_152976 | JGI IMG/M metagenome (GOLD analysis project Ga0206922, IMG submission 152976) | Enriched cells from forest soil in Barre Woods Harvard Forest LTER site, Petersham, Massachusetts, United States -... | ecosystem: Environmental > Terrestrial > Soil > Temperate forest >... | reverse complement strand
CGTCGCTCCAGCTCCCGGTCAAGTTAGTCGAGACCAAGATTCGACAACAGAGGAGAGATGGGTCCGCCGTGCGGCGTACCTTCCTCCGTCAGTTCCACGAGTCCGTTGTCCAACACTCCTGCCGTAAGCCAACTCCGAATCAGCCGCAAAAGCCGTCGGTCTTTTATCCGCTTGGCGATTCGACTGATCAGTTTGTCATGGTTGAGTCGATCGAAGAACTTTTCCAGATCTAGATCGACCACCCAACGGTGTCCCGCAGCGACATGCTGCTGGGCACGCGCGACCGCCTGATGTGCCGAGCGTCCGGGACGAAACCTGTGACTGGATTCAGAGAAGGTATGGTCCCAACTGGGTTGCAGAACCTGCTTCACCGCCTACTGAATCAGTCGATCCAGCACGGTTGGGCTTTGGAGGGCCTCATTAGCCTCGCCGACGAAATGACCTACTATGCCTTCTGCTGACTTCTGCCGCACGTTCAAGAATGGAGTGCCAGACTCAATTTGTACCAGTGGAAGTGAGACAAACTGGGACAAGAGGAGGGGAAGATGGCGCGAGGCAAGAAGCATAGCGCAGAGCAGGTTGTGAACCTGCTGAAGCAGATCGAAGCAGCAGTGGAGAACGGAAACACGACACCACAAGCATGCAAGGAAGTGGGAATCGTGGAGCAACCTACTTCCGGTGGCGTAAAGAGTATGGCGGTTTGCGTGTGGACCAGGCACGGCAGCTGAAGGAGCTGGAGCAGGAGAACGCGAAGCTGAAGCGGCTGGTGGCAGAGTTGAGCCTAGATGAGCTGGTGTTGAAGGACATCGCCTCGGGAAACTTCTAAGTCTGTAACGGTGGCCTTGTGCGGTGAGCTATGCGAGTCGAAGGCATGGCATGAGTGAGCGGCGTGCGTGCCAACTAGTGAATCAACCACGCGGTACGTAACGCTACCAGCCGACACAGCGTGAGGACGAAGATGCATTGTCCCGGGCCATTATTGAACTGGCCAGTGAATATGGCCGCTACGGCTATCACCGCATCACGGTGTTTTTGCAGCGTGCCGGCTGGCGAGTGGGCAAGAACCAGGTAGAACGTATCTGGCGCCGCGAAGGGCTGAAGGCTCCCCAGAAGCAGAAGCCGCGAGGGCGGCTGTGGCTCAACGATGGATCGCGTGTGCGGCTGCGTCCGGAGCGGGCGAATCACGTCTGGGCCTACAACTTAGTCAGCACGTTTACGCAAGATGGAAGGGCAGTGCGGATGTTGAACCTGATCGATGAGTTCACACGGGAGTACCTGGCGATCCGTTCCCGGCGCAGGCTGAGCAGCCAGAACGTGATCGAGGTACTAGCCGACGCCATGATCGAGTACGGGATCCCGGAGCATATCCGTTCGGACAACGGCCCGGAGTTCATAGCCAAGATCCGCGGAAGCGGCTTCTTAACTCGGAAGCGAAGACCTCTACATCGAACCCGGCTCTCCCTGGGAGGATGGCTAGTGCGACTCGTTCAACAGCAAGTTACGGGACGAGTTCCTGAACGGAGAGATCTTCTACTCACTGAAGGAGCTCCAGGTGCTGCCCGAGCGGTCGCGCTTGCATTACAACACCGTGAGGCCACACTCCTCGTTAGGTTACAGGCCAACGGCACCGGCTGCCTGGCGGACCGAAAACAACCAGGGGCATGGAAAAGTGGAAAGCCTACAACACTTCCCACTTTTCCACACTCCCGATTGCGACGGGATAACTACAAAACCTGCCGCGCTACACTAACAATCTCGCTGGTACAAAACATCGGGTAGGCCATTTAGAAAAAGAATCACAGGATGTCGTGGAATGGGATGAGGATGGTTGAGCTTCTGGGCAAGCATCGTGAGGCTCAAAAAATACTTGCGACGACCGGCAAGGAGCCGGCTAAGTTGAATCCTTGACCTTAGAAAATTCAACGGAGCCGATCGTGTCGGCCTCCGAAGTAGGCGAATACGGCAATTTCGCCAGCTATTGCACGGTTACGTTGATTGTGAACGGCAGAGAAACCTGATTCTGACTGCCGTAGATGGTGACTGGACCAGTTGGAAGCGTGATCACCTGGCTGCCGACTTGCTGCGCGGTGATTGTAACTGGGTATGCTCCTGCAGGCGTTGTCAACACAGAGGCGGGGCTAAGGTTCTGAGTGGAGCAGGCTGTAAGACTGCCTGCAAATGCTCCGCTGAGGATCATCATGCAGACCATCAGCAGTACTCGGCCCTTCTCCGCCAGCTTGCGCCGGAAGCAGAGACCGATCAACCCGAATCCGAAGAGCGCACCGAACGCGATGGGGCCGCGTTGACTGGCGGTCCCGACTGAGACATTGGTGTTGATCGTGACAGTCGCCAGACCCGGCGAACAATTGTCCGCGGCCGCTGTAGTTCCCGTGCATGGAATATCGACGGCAGTCGCAATGTTCGGGTCAGGGGTCGGATAGGTGAACGTGCACGAAGCATGCGGCGGCAGGTTGCTGCATGCCAACGTCACCGGGAAGTCGTAGTTGTTTAGTTGTTGACCCTTCCCTGCGAATCCATAGCCAAGGATCGAAGTAAGAGTCAGATTTGCGCTCGCCGAGGATCCTGCCTGCACGCTCAGCGATGACGGCGAAGAGGTGATCAGCAGTGCTGGGCTGCGAACCACCTGGAAGGTGGTCGAGGGGCCGGTGAAGCTCATGAAATTCGCATCACCGCCGTATACCGGAATGATCGTGTGGGTTGACACGACCGGAGTGTAGGTCACATTTTGAGGCATCGGCAGACAACCGGTGGCAAAGGTCGCCTGACCGTTGGCATTGATGGGTTGAATTGCCGAATTAGATTGTTGAGGACATGCGACGCTTGATCCGTCCATAAAAGTCACATTTCCGGTTGGCATGCCAGCCGCAGCGTTGACGGTGACAGTGAAGTTATATTGCCAGTACTGCGTCGATCCATCGTATGGCGTCGAGCCATTCTGCTCCAGCACGTAAGAACTTCGCCTGGTTCGGGATCGGGGATGGGACGAGTTTCTCGATCTCTCAAATGCTTCCCCCTACAAGGAGTGCATCCTGCACCGGCACGTGGACCAAGATGCGGCATCGGTGGTGAAGCAGCAAGCCCAGCGCAGCATTTGCTTCCGTTCGCTTGCATCGGGAAGTTGGTGATCGTGTTCGGCTAGGTCCACGGAGTTATATGCATTGGCCAAACGAAATCGGACTCCGGACACAAAGGTTCAAGCCGTCGCGAGAGAGTTGCTTGGTTCAAGGGGCGCAGGTGAAGTCCATCTCGTCCGAACCACCAACGAAGTACCGAACCTTTTAAAGGGCAACGTCAGGAAAGCCGTCATAGACGTTCTCTGACTTGTCCAGAAATGCCCGGAAAAAGGTCCTGAGAATATCTGACCTGAGCGGATTCTTGTCGCCCTTGAGGCAGCCGTCGGCATCGGTGTCGAGAACTCCACTTGATTTTTCATGAGCCACGAACTGATGGATTATGTCCAGGTAGTCCCTGGTCCAGACGTATTCGGAACAGCCGGCAATCCGCTCCTCTTCGTTTAGATTGTCCGGGTTGAAGTCGCCATAGACCCACTCGACAGACCTGCTGCCGCCATCCGAACGGTGTCGCGCGGAACGTGAATGTAACCACGGATGACGTCATTATCGATGGACCGCAGGGCTGCTGACTCGGCATCACTGATCCCCGGATCCCGCAGACCGTTGAGGCGAATACGATCGACCTCTTCAATGCGCTGCCCTACGAATTGATTGTCGGGGCCGCGGCCCTCATCAAGGTCGTCCTCAATGTTCACGGACCAAAGGGCGAGGATGTCCCGAGACGTGAGAGGATGCCAACTCCACTACTCGCTTCCTGATGACGTCCCTATCTCCAACCGATGATCGGACCATACGCCCAGGAGGCAACCATGCGGAATCACACCCCGTGACTTGTAAAGGGTTCCGAGGGAGGTCTTGGCGGCGGACCCGTCAGGTGCTTCCCGGTGAGACAATTCTTGAATTGGACAAGGTCGAGCCTCCGTGCATTGCCCGGCTTTCAACTATTGCCCAGGCCAATGCACTCATCGAGCAAGGCTTTGAGCCGATCTCGATACTTTAGTCTGGATAAACGCCCATCTCGTCACTTGGGTGTTTAGTCGGCATGTCGTCCACCTGTCAATGAGCGTGCGATGTTGGAGGAAAGCCGGTTTTACGTCAAGGTGCCGACGCGCGAGGCTCTCGGAGTTGCTGGATGAGTGATCTGGCCTGGAGTCATCCGTTGAGATTTCTTAGCAGTTCGCGAGGTTACTACAGACCTGCGGATACGAATCAAGGCGGAGCGAAGGTGATCCGCAATGACGTCATGAAGATTCCGCTATCACAATGTGGCGCAATGCTTGTATATCGCGCAGTGGTGGCTTTCCGAAGAATCGCTTGTACTCACGATTGAATTGGCTTGGACTCTCGTATCCAACCTCGAACGCTGCGCTCGCAGCATCTAGCTCGTCCGTGAGCATCTTTTGCCGAGCCGTATGGAGCCGAAGCTGTTTTTGAAATTGAAGTGGGCTCATAGCTGTGAGACCACGGAAGTGATGGTTCAGAGTTGATCTGCTCATGCCTGTCATCGATGCGAGTTCGTCCACATTCAGCGCCTTTTTGAAGTTATCGCGCAGCCACGTGACTGCCTTCGCTGTCCGATAGCTTTGGTCTGCCAGCGTTGCGACTGAACGCAGACGATCTCCCTGTGGCCCCTGCAGAAGGCGATAGATGATTTCTCGCTGGAGCAGCTTGCCAAAGAAAGGAACATCATGGGGAGTGCGGAGAAGCTGCACCATCCGTGAACATGGCGCGAGCAGTTCGACGGTTGCTTCGCCCAGAACCATGCCGCGGGTTCCAACCGGCGGCGCAGGAACATGGACTTCTTCGGAATGAAGAACGTCGCGGACCAGGCCCATATCAAGTTTAAGAAAGAACGCCAGGTACGGCTTCTCCACACTGGCAGCGCACACCCGGCTGATGATCGGAAGGTCGATTGATGTGAGGAGGAATGTTGATTCGCCGAAGACATAACTCTGTTTGCCCAGATCGACCCGCTTCTTCCCCTGCGGGATGAGAAGCAGACTCGGCACATAGGTGCAAGGATTGGGTGCGGTCGGAACAATGTTTCGATAGAGCGTGAGGCCCGGAACAGCGGTTGGCACTTCCGAGGCGTTTCCCATCACTTTGCTAATTGCACTAGCCAAATCGTGGAGCACTTGCGCGATCTGGGGATCGTCGCTCTGTCCTGATGTCTTGGCATTCATTCCATTTCCTCGACATCTTCAAGATAAGACATTCGCGCGGCCATGCCAGAGATTTTTCACCTGCTTCGGCCGAATAGGCAATGATTCCAGTCGATCAGGCTACCGCCGTGATCCGCCACGGGCCTACTCTCAGACCGTCTCCGCCGTCTCCATGATGAGCTTGCCGTCAAGGATCGGCGTCGTCTCGTAAGACGGAATCGCATTTCCCGGTAAGGGCGGTGCGCCAAGAAGGACCTGTTCGGTGCTGAGGGCGCGCAGTTTGGCCAGTGCGGGCTCATCCGTTCCCTCAATCCCCATCGATCGTGCGAAGTTGATACCGATTGTCTCCGCCGACACAGGATAGTTAGGATCGACGCCATCCTTGCTCATCGGACGCGCAGTGAGTACGCTGTCACGCGAACCGCCAGACTCTACGATCGCCTTCTGAAACAACCCGCGCGCCATTGGCATTGTCAGAAGGCTATGTACCGAGACACCACCTGCGGAGAATCCAAAGATCGTGACGTTGTTCGGATCGCCTCCGAATGCGGCGATGTTCTGCTGCACCCACTTGAGGGCCGCGATCTGGTCCATGTAGGCGTAGTTGCCCTTGAGTTCATCAGGATGTTCATGGCTTAGCGCCGGGAAGGCGAAGAAGCCGAAACGCCCCACGCGGTAATTGGCTGCGACCAGGATTACGCCCTGTTTTGCGAACTGTGTTCCCGAGGTGAGCGGCATGGAGCTTGAGCCGCCTGTGAAGCCGCCCCCGTAGATCCAGACCATCACCGGCAGCTTTGCACCCGAGACAGCCCCGGCGGGCCGCCACACATTGAGATACAGGCAGTCTTCCGATGAGCTTGGCGACATCGACATCGTCCTTGTACCCGGAGTGAATCCGATCTGCGCACAATCCGCGCCGAACTTGCTGGCATCGCGATCTCCCTGCCAGGCTTGCAAAGGTTGGGGCGGACGCCAGCAGTTGTCTCCGACGGGCGCAGCAGCAAATGGAATTCCCTTGAAGCTTGAAACGTCCCCCTGGGTCACGCCGCGCACGATTCCAGCCGAGGTACGAGCCGTTGGCGCTCCGGTCGATGTGACTGCGCCGGAGGTCGATTGTGCAAACGTCCACTGCGTGCTCATCAGGAGACAAAACGCGAGCATGGGCAAGTTTGATTTCATGTTCGTAGTCCTTTCTTGCGTTTAAGCCTGCGGACAAGAGCGCATTGAAGCGAGGATTGCCGTTAAAGTCCAGTCATCTTGAGAGCGGCTTCTGGAAGGCGTTCGCCTTCGAGGTTTAGCTTGGACGTGGCCTCATCGATCAACTTGAGATCGTCCTCCGTCAGTTCGACATCAACTGCACCGAGGTTTTCTTCCAGTCGCCGCAGCTTGGTTGTTCCTGGGATCGGCGCAATCCACGGCTTCTGCGCCAGCAGCCATGCAAGGGCTACTTGGGCGGGCGTTGCGGCTTTCTGTCGGGCGACGGACTTAACCAGGTCTACCAGGACCATGTTGGCTTTGCGTGCTTCAGGCGAGAATCGGGGAACGTGGTTTCTGAAATCGGTCGGATCAAATTTCGTGTTCTCGTCAATTTGGCCTGTGAGGAAACCTGCGCCTAGCGGGCTGAACGGAACGAAGCCGATGCCAAGCTCCTCCAGGGTAGGCAACAACTCGGCCTCCGGGCCGCGCCAGAAAAGGGAGTACTCGCTTTGCACGGCGGTCACTAGCTGGACCGCGTGCGCCCGGCGAACGGTCTGAACGCCAGCTTCGGAAAGGCCGAAATGCTTAACCTTGCCCTCGGCAATCAGCTCTTTTACGGCTCCCGCAACGTCTTCAATCGGCACGCCTGGATCGACGCGGTGCTGATAGAAAAGGTCGATATAGTCAGTGCGTAGGCGCTTCAGGCAGGCATCTGCAACGGCCTTGATTTGTTTCGGCTGGCTGTTCGTGCCGGGGCCGCGCTTTCCAGTCTCAATATCGATGTCAAAGCCGAACTTTGTAGCAATCACTACCTTGTCTCGAATAGGCTGAAGCGCCTCGCCCACCAGCTCCTCATTTGCAAACGGTCCATAGACTTCGGCGGTGTCGAAGTGGGTCACACCTTGTTCGAAGGCGCTCCGAATCAGCTGAATCATCTCGCTTTTGTCAGCTGGCGGCCCATAACCAGTACTCATGCTCATACAGCCGAGGCCTATAGCCGAGACTTCCAGATCATCACCTAATGTGCGCTTCTGCATTGTTCTTCTCCATGAGTTCCATCGATTTCGCGCGAATTACTTGCCAACCCATTCAACGTGCCAGACTGTACGGCTTCCATCATCCACGACGAAAAGTGAACCATCCTTGCCCACGGCTACACCTACGGGTCTACCCCAAACTCCACCATCCTTGGTCACAAAGCCAGTTAAGAAATCGTCATACTCGCCACTGGCGTGCCCGTCGCGCATGGGGATGAAAATGACCTCGTATCCGGAGCGATTGGCGCGGTTCCAGGAGCCATGTTCGGCAGCGAAGATACCACCCTCAAACTCCTTCGGAAAGATATGTTCTCCCCCAGCTGAGCCAGTTTTCGACGGGTAAAAGAGCATTTCAAGCGAAGCCATGTGAGGCTGAACCAGCACATCCGGGGTCCGCACTTTGCTGGATAAATCAACGCGCTTGCAGTTGGCTGCCTGTTCCTTAGTCAATGGCGACGTAAGTTGGGGATTTGCGCCGGTTCCCTCAGCGCAGGGGTCGGTTAAGCGCGGGTCGCGCTTGCCGCCCATGTAATACCACGGCCATCCGAAAAAGCTTCCTTCCGGAACGCTTGTAACGTAATCAGGGACGAGATGGTTTCCGAGTTGATCGCGCTCGTTGGTAGAGCACCAGAGTTCGCCAGTGATCGGATTGACAGCTTCGCCCACACAGTTCCTTATGCCGTGGGCATACACCTTCTCGAATTTGCCATCAGGTGTGTACTCAAGCACATCGGCACGGTGAAATTCGCTCGGATGGGTATCAGGATCATCGACATTGGAGCCAGAACCGACGGAGACGAGGAGGTGTTTGCCATCCTTAGTGAAAGTAACATCTCGGGTCCAGTGTCCACCGCCCGCGAGCTGCGCAAAGCCTGGAATATCAGGAACAATGGTCTCAGGTGGACCTGAGACATGCAGATCACCGTTGTGATAAGGGAGGCGGACGACGGTCGTTGCATTTCCGACATAGATGTAGCGAGGATTATCGGCAGGATAGAAGGCGATGCCGAAGGGATGATCAAGGCCGGTCGCGAAGTGTTCAAACTGCTGGAATTTTCCATCGGGACCTACGCCTCGCAAAACGTCAATGGCTCCCACACCCGAATCCGCAAGAAAGAGGTCCCCATTGGGAGCGGTCCGGACGATCCTGGGCTGAGTAAAACTTCCAGAAGCTGGCAACATATGCTCGGTAACCTGGTATCGCTGCAGAGGCCCGTTGTCACCACCCGCATAGAGAGTCACCTTGAATCCAAGAGGAGCGATGGGCAAAGCGTCCTTCGGACGTGAAATGACAGTCGGAAAGTTCATCACCGATTCTTCTTGTTTCGGCTGCCGAAGATCTGCGACGGTGATCTTGTGCCGAACTCCGGGTGTCTGCTGGTTCCAGTCAGTGAAGGCGGCATCGCCCGTAAGCAGGGGCTTGGACTGCGCTTGCATCCACGATGCAGGCAGAAGAAAAACGGCAGAACAGGCGAAACTGACGGTAATTCTTAGAAGCTTCATGGTCAAAGTCCTCAAGATGAAGTGTGGATCAGAACGGAAGAGCGTTATCGAGGCATTGGGATTGAGTCCGCTTTGCCCGCATCGAGTTCGGTAAACCAAAGCACATCGCCCGCAGGTTCGATTCCAGTCGGTCTCTTAAGCCCTTCCTTGAGCACGGTGACGACCGCCTTGTCTGCGTTAATAGTCAGGGCGGCTATCACGCCACCACCGTTTTCGGCGACGAAGAGCTTGCCATTGGCTGCGCGCATGCCATCAGGCCCTTTGAGCGGTTGGTCCGTGGAGATTTCGACGGGCTGCCCCGGCTTGCCGTCTGCGGCGACCGGGATGCAGTAGAGTTTGCCAGTGAACACGTTGTTTACGTAGAGCGTGCCATTCAGGAAGGTAATGCCGTCAACTCCCCTCAACAACTGGTGCTCAAGGTAGAGTTCTGCGGTTGAAGCCCCAGTCTGGAGTTTGTAGATCCTGCCAGTAGACGTATCTGTGATGTAAAGCGCACGATCCGGTCCAAAAGCAAAATCGTTGCAAGCCGTGTTGTCACCTGGGAGGTTCCAACGGAGTTTGGGTTCGCCTGTTGAGAGATCGAAGCCGCGTAGCGCGCTCCGCCCCTGCATGGGAGGACTGTTCGGAACAATTGTTCGTTGACAGGTCCACAACGTGTTACTAGCGATATCTGCCAGCATGCCTAAAAAAGAAGTCCCTGGTCCTTCCGCGCTAACATCTATGAACTTCTCGGCAAGAGAAGAACTTGGGCGTGCTCTATAGACAAACGGCGAACTGGCGCTCCCGACGATAAGTACCCCACCGGGTGCGACAGTCAGGCTTTCGGGTCGCGACTTGTCATCGCCAATCAGAATTGCAGCGGCAGATGCGACAGGGACGATGCTCATGACGAGAGCGAGATGGGCGGCAAGATGTCGAACGCTCAGTACAGCCATTTTCAAATCTCCTCCGTATCAGCTGGAGCGGCTTAATGCAAAGGTAGAGCAGGCAATAAAATGCCGCCCTGCCGGACCCGACAATGTTTCTGCGGATCGCGACAATCTTTTAAGAAAAGATTTTGACGCGTTTGCAGCCTTTCTGACGTCTGTTGCATGGCAGGCTTCGCTCTGAGTTCGGTACTGTAGGACAGGAGGGTTAGGCAATGCTCAAACATTTCCGAGTTCCAGGACGGCTTGCCGTCAAGTTGGAGGAGATGGGAATCTCTGTCCCCACTGTGCTGCGCAGGGCTGGTCTTCCGCGTGATCTTTTCAAGCAGACTCGCGTTCTCGTATCTACGAATGAGCTGTTTGCACTGTGGAGAGCGATCGATGACGTAAGTTCCGATCCGCTGATCGGCGTAAAGCTCGGCGTTGAAACCAAGACAGAGCGCTTTCATCCGATGGCGATTGCAGCCTTGTCCACTGAGAATTTGGTCTCTGCGTCGGAGCATATGGCCT
>Ga0206922_1234_pt1 | contig 10463 bp, 11 predicted proteins | sample Alteio_BWOrgHeat_63_FD_152976 | JGI IMG/M metagenome (GOLD analysis project Ga0206922, IMG submission 152976) | Enriched cells from forest soil in Barre Woods Harvard Forest LTER site, Petersham, Massachusetts, United States -... | ecosystem: Environmental > Terrestrial > Soil > Temperate forest >... | reverse complement strand
GGTGTCGCCCTCACTGCCATTCCCGGTTGAGCCATTAAAGTACTCATCAACGATTCCGGGCGTTGGCCGTAATCTCCCGATTGAGAATGGCGGCTTTTCGAGACTTTCAAGAGCTGCGGAGAAGGCCTTCATATGCGTGATTTCACGAGTCATCAGGAACTGCAGGGTGTCAATTGTGCCTGGATCGTCGGTGTGATCAATCAGGCGTTCGTACACAATCTTGGCTCGTGCCTCGGCTGCGATATTGCTTCGCAAGTCCACATCCAGCTCTCCGGTGATCTTCAAATAATTAGCCGTCCATGCATTACCCATCGAATCAAACAGAGCAACTCCACCGCCGCCCGCAATCGTCACCAGCGGGTCAGCCTCAGCTGCTTCACGATTGGTTTTGAGACCTTTAAGATGCATTCGGATGAGAGCACCTACGACTTCGAGATGGCTCAGTTCCTCTGTTCCAATGTCTAGCAACAGGTCGCGACGAGCGATGTCGTCGGCGCAGTTCCATCCTTGAATTGTGTACTGCATCGCGGCGGCAAGCTCTCCATTTGCGCCGCCGAATTGTTCAAGCAGCATGTTGCCGAAGCGGACGTTCGGCGTGTCGACGCGAACGGAATACATTAACTTCTTAACGTGGTGATACATAGTTGGTTTGCCTCCGGGGATTGAGCAACAATGATGAGATGCTCGATCGAGTGAAAGTCCGAAGGCAGATCCAATTGTCTTTTGAGTGTGGTTCTAATAGCTCATACAAGCGTGGGCGCACGGCACTATTCAGCATCTTTGAGCCATCGTTCTTCACGTTTCCAACTATCCCGTCCTAACCGCACAACTTCCCACTAAATATCGCATCTATGATGGAACGGTAACTATGACACGTGGCGGCCAGATACCACGCAAGTGCTGATGATGCTGTAATCATATTTCCGCACACTTCTCCAACGGCCGTCGGCAGGACGAGTGAGTTCCGTTTCGGTCATAGACTATCGAGGCCCTCGTTTATGGCCGGCGAGGGCAACAAATATGCGTGAACCATGGCGGCGACCTGTTGGGTTGCCTCAGGTGCAAGACCAGCGAAGCGTGCGGCGAGCCATGCCTGAGGGGTAATGGTAATCTCCGCGCGGGCCTGGTCAACGGCGTTTAAAATTTTGTTGGCGACGTGATCAACGTTGGCGGCCACGAGCGGCATCCTCGCAGCAAGTTGAAACCAGGGTCTCTCTTTGCTTGCTTGCCCGCGAAATTGCGCATGAACTTCTCTGCCCGTGCGCATGAGCCCTGGGCACACGGTAGTGACGCGGACACCCTGATTGCGAAGCTCGGCATTTAGGCCTTCAGAGAAGCCTGTCAGGGCAAACTTGGCCGCAACATAGGGCAGGAGATGAGGCACCGGGATCTTGCCACCGATGGACGCGATATTGACGATGGCTCCTGATCGCGGTTAAAGGAAGCCGGGCAAGGCGGCATAGATGCACTGAAGGGCGGCGAAGAAGTGGACTTCCATTGCGTCTCTGTACGCTTGGAGCGGTTGATTCTGTGCCGGACCTACGACAATGATTCCAGCGTTGTTGATCAGAATGTCGAGGCGGCTGAACCGATGTAGGGAGGCGCTCACGAGGCGGGAAGCTTTTGCTGGATTTCGCAGATCGCAGCAGAAGAGCAAGACATCATTACCGTCGAGAACCGAGCCTTGCGCAAGCAGCTCTTCGAGGGCGTGTTCCAGCTCATCCTCGCTCCTGGCGACCAGAATTAGCTTCACTCCCGCTCTACCGAATCGGTGGGCTAGAGCGAGGCCGAGTCCTCTTGATCGGCCTGTGATGATTGCAACTTGGCCGGCATGCAGGTGAGAGCGGGACGGGATGCGGCTCAGGCGTAGGCCAGCAGTGGCACCCACCGCTAAAAGTTTTGCAACGCTTGCGTACGATCTCTTCATGCAGAGTTTGATGCGGTCGATAGAAATTTACAGTGCGGGGCTTCAGCGAGAAAATAGGCTGACCGAAGCCAGCCTCCGAAAGGAATTGAATGGATCAGGCTGCGGACTTTTCTGCCCAGGGATCGATAACGATCTTCGTTACTCGGTCTTTTTTATCCCGCCAGATCTCGTACATTTTCGGGGCTTCATCAAGCGTAATTCGGTGGGAAATGATGTAGCTGGGGTCAATCTGTCCTCGTTCGATACGCTCCAATAACGGTTTCATATAGTTATGCATGTTGGTCTGTCCCATCTTCATGGTGATGCCTTTGCCAAACGCGGCACCGAATGGAACCTTGTCTAGCAGGCCGCCATACACGCCCGGGACAGAAACTGTGCCACCTTTGCGAACAGCCTGAATCGCCTGTCGTAAGACGGTTGGCCGATCTGTTTCTAGCATCAGCGTTGTTTTCACCAGATCATAGATGCCTTGCAGTTCTGTCGAATGGGCCTCGAGACCCACAGCATCAATGCACGCGTCGGGGCCAATGCCGCCTGTGAGATCTTTCAGAGCTATGAGTACGCTTACGTCTTCTTCTGAATAGTCCACAGTGATGGCTCCGATCGACCGTGCCATTTCAAGTCGCTCCGGAATGCGGTCGATGGCAATGACGCGCGCCGCACCCAACATGAATGCGCTGGCAATTGCGAATTGCCCGACTGGTCCGCATCCCCAAACGGCAACGGTATCGCCGGGTTGAATCTGCGCATTTTCTGCGGCCATATAGCCAGTGGGAAAGATGTCCGAAAGAAACAGGACTTTCTCATCCGGCAGATCGCTTTCGATCTTGAGAGGGCCTACATCCGCGTATGGAACGCGCACATATTGGGCTTGGCCGCCCGCATACCCACCCATCATGTGCGAGTAGCCGAAGAGGCCGGAGCCAGAATAGCCATAGGCAGCCTCCATCAGATGAGCGCCTGGATTCGAGTTATCGCAGGCCGACCAGATCTTCTTTTTGCAAAAATGACAGCTCCCACATGCGATAGTGAACGGCACGACTACACGATCCCCCCGTTTAAGATTGTTCACGCCTTTACCGACCTCTTCAACGATGCCCATGAATTCGTGACCCATGATATCGCCAGCTTCCATAGTCGGGATGAAGCCATCGAACAGATGAAGGTCCGACCCACAAATCGCTGTCCTAGTAACTTTGATAATGGCATCGCGAGGGTTGAGCAGCGTTGGGTCATCTACCGTTAATGTTTCAATCTTGCTCTTACCCATCCAGCAAACAGCCTTCATGTGCGTTCCGCCTTCCATATTTAAAATCGGTTGAGATAACAGGAATTAGCTAGCTCGCCTCGAGTTTTTTCGCCGGAGGAGTTGCAATCTTCTCTCCATAGAGGGACTCTTTCTGGCTGCCGACAAAGCCTCTCGGACCATGGGGTTGCCCTTGTACACGCGGAATCTCCCCCGTCTCCATGTAGGCCTTGAAATGACGGAGATTCTCAATTGCGGCCTGTTTTGGATTGCGACCCACGAAGGTTTTAAAGGCGCTGGCCAGCTTGCCCATGCGATATTCCTGGAGGATCGTAGCGATCGTTCCCTCGCCGCTCGGAGCGGCTTCGAAGATGATCTCCCCGGCCTGGTCGAAGTCACCGCCAACCGAGCGCCACGCGATCCTCTTGCCGGGCTCGTCTGCGAGCACTTCGGCGTCCCACTCTATGGTGCTTGATCCATCGCCTGGATTCATCACCCAGTGTGAGGTCATAGGCCCGGTTGCGGTCACACTCGTCAACTCTTCCTGCCAGAGTGGGGCCGATTCAACATTTCGCCATGCCTCATACAGTTTCTGAGACGAAACTTCGATGAGCGCACTAGTTCTGACCCAAAGTTTGCCATCTCCATCCTGTGGTGGCGGCAGATATTTGCCATTGATGGCGGTGGCGGCCGAGGTTTCTCTGGGCACTTGTTCTGCATTCGGTTTTTCGCTGAGACTGACAGACATGGCATACCCTCTTTGTCTTCTTGTGGGTTGAATTAACAGTTGCTCGGCCAATTATTGAGCCATCGGCTTGGCCATTTTCTCGTGCATGGCACCCTTCACCGCGCCGGGAACGACATTTGCGAGCATACCCTCGAGCTTGGTCTTAGTAGACGCGGCATAGACATGACCTTTACCGGCGAGCAGCGCTTCGATACCCTGATGTGCGACGTCTCCGGGCTGACTCTCGGATTTGCCTTCCTGTCCAACCTGGGTGTTGTCCATACCAGCGCGATGAAAGAAATCGGTGTCGGTAGGTCCAGGTTGTAGCGCAGTCACCGTGATGTTGGATTCACGCAATTCATAGCGAACACTATGGGCAAACGAAAGAACGAATGCTTTGGTTGCCGCGTACACAGCCTCACGGGGGGCCACCATTTCGCCTGCTATTGAAGCAGTGAAAAGAATCTTGCCCGTGCCATGCTTCAGCATGTCTTTGATTACGTGCTTGGCCAAATGGACTGTGCCAGAGCAGTTTAGTTCCACCATTTTGAGTTCTTCATCGAGGCTGGTTTCGGCGAACAGCCCCCCTACGCCTACGCCCGCATTGATACATGCGATCGCCACGGGTCTGTCCAGAGACTGGACTTCCTGCCACAGCTGTTCGACTCCATCGCGGGTAGCCAGATCTACTTGGATGGAGACGACCTCTGTACCGTTGCCTTGCAGCGAGTCGGCGACGGGGGCCAGGCGGTCGCCCGCCGAACAAATGACCAAATCGTAACCGCGGCCTGCGAGTTCCTTGGCCAGCGACAGACCTATGCCGCTCGATGCTCCCGTCACTATAGCTAGTTCGTTTGCCATTGCTTGCCCCTCTTATCTTGTGATGCTTCGAACTTCAAGGTGTCTGATGCTTGATTGTGGGCCTGCGAAGGTATGTCCATCAAAGATTTACTGACATCAAAAGTCCGGAAAGAATGTGATTTGTACGTGAGCAGGTGGAGGAAGGACGCCCGAGAACAGCGCGACATCGTGGAGTGTGCGAGGCGGGGTAGGCTGTGTACTGCGTCGACCGCGAGTTGGAGATCCGCAATTGTTACACTGCGCTTAATTGACGCCTAGGGATCGCGGAGGTGCCGGCAAGCGAACTCGAACCTCTGTCCCGATCCCTACCTGACTTCGCACCACCAGATTTCCTCCGTGACGTTCCACAATCTCGTTTGAGATGCAGAGTCCGAGTCCGTTCCCGAGATCGCCCTCGTGCTTTAAAACGGCTCGAAGAGATGCGGTTTAGTTTAATCGTTCATTCCATGCCCGTTATCTCGGACTGCAATTTCTGTAATGTCGCGTCCTCCTCGCGATTCGTCGGGTACAGATGCATTCACCATTAGTCTTCGTCGATAAAACGCAAACTCATGGCGAGCTCCGATACACAAAATACGAAGATGCAGGAATCGTGACGGCGGTAACAACGTGAATAGATCACGAAGTGAGAGGCTCCGGACCGCGAATCACCTCTTGGGGCTGGGCTAACGATACGGATTTTCCGGTTCTAGCGGAGTCATAAATAGCTTCGATGATCCTTTGATCTTGAAGACCCTCTTCGCCAGGGGTATGAGGCCGCAGATTGTTCCGCACGCAGAGCGCCATGTGATCCATCTCAACTGCGAATTGATCAGAAGCTTCAATGGAAGGTTCGCTGACTACGTCGTGACCATCCTGAACCGTGCTCGTGCGAAGCTTGAGGCCTGTGTAACCGAATGCGGGATTGAGCTCAGCCCAGCCCTGATCGCCTTCTAGCCGAATCCACTGCGATCTATGCGTACCGTAGCCCGAAGAGCACGTAGCAATCAATCCGCTCGGAAACTTCACCATGAAAGAGCATGTCTCCTCTACTTCTTTAAATCGCGGATCGTCTTTGGGCTGGTGCAGAGTGCCCCACACTTCGCTAGGTTCCTCTCCAGAGAGGAATCGCGCGGCGTTCAAACAATAGATGCCAACATCAGGCAGACAGCCTCCGCCGGAAAGTGCAATCTTCTGACGCCATTGCCATGGATCGCCCTGGTTCTGAGCGTTGGTAGCGATCATGCCGTGCAGTACGCCAAGCTTACGATCGCGCACCATCTTAACGATGGCTCTGTTCATTGGCTCATACTGTTGACGATATGCAATCATCAGCTTGACGTTTGCCGCTTTGCACGCTGTAATCATTCGCTCGCAATCCGCCGAACTAGTCGCCATCGGCTTTTCGCAAAGGATATGTTTGCCAGATTTAGCACCACGAAGTACATACTCCGCATGCATGCTGTTCGGCAACACGATGTAGATCACCTGCACGTCAGGATTGCGGCCAATGTCTTCATAGCTCTTGTAGTCGTAGATCGAGGAGTCTTTGATTCCATATTGAGCAGCTATCTTTCCTGCCTTGCTTCTGTCCCCACTAATCACGGCCACGGGCCGGCAGTGTTTGCTTTTTCCGAATGCAGGGAGTATCTGTCCAAGTGAGAGGTGTCCCAGTCCGACGATGGCGAATCCGATACGCTCGGATGGCGGATCGAATGGACCTGGCGTCTTGTCCGGAGCCTCAGTCGAAGCATGAAGCGGTGAAAGCTCAACAGCGTTCTGCCCCGTCGAGCCGGCTTTCGATGCTCCCGATGCCTGCGCTTTGGATAGACGTCCCATCCCAGATACAGCCACTGTTGCCGCGGCTACACGCAAAAAGTCTCTTCGATTTGCCTTACACACTCCAAACCCTCGAGTCTGTCCATTCATTACCGCTCAGATGCACGTCCGATCGGGAAAAGATGCACCTCCACTGGCGAAGCGACTACGAAGGTGTATGTGATCAACAATTGAAGAATTGATCCTCGATTTCCTCCGATAGGAGCCCGCAGAATTCTGCCGACCGGTGTCTACTTCATGCACTGTAGGATGCAGGTTTCGGATTGTTACCCGCTTTTTTGGGATTCATGAGCTGATCGTGCATGTATTGAAATCGAATCTATCTCGGTAGTTGCGCAAAAATAGCAACGGTGAAACAGTTCCAATGACTAAGAGCCCACCTCGACTTGTCGAGGTGGCAATCGCCGCATATCCAGATCGATGGACCCTCGGGAACTTTGCCCTTTGCACTCTTCAGCCACTCATACAATTTGACTGTGCTTCCACGAACATAAGCCCGAGCGGAGCGGGCCATTTTCAAGCGCTGCTGTCGTTGAAGAACTTCGATGCGCTGGCTCTCTTTGGGTTGAGAAGACATCATCCCGCTGCGATATCACTCTCGGTCAGTCCGATGTGTCCAATTGCACTAATCATAACCCTGCGCAGTTACACGGACTGACATCCCGCGCCAGGCTCGGTTCATGCCTTTTGACAGTCATTCTCATGACTCTCTTGCTTCTTTTGGCCGGCGGTTGTATACCCAAGCAATTCCGCGGGACGTGTCTCCCCTGTTCGTGATCTAACATAGCGGATATACGTTGACGAGCGAGAGATATGCTGGGAGGTCATTCTCTTTGCGCACATCCAGAATCTGTTTTGGGCATGAGAAGCCTGACTTTACACGTTTGGGCATCTAAGACATGCATGGTCCTCCGAACTCTTAAGGCGCTCGATTGTCGGAAAGGGTCGGAAAACGAAGCCTGGGAAGCATTCGTGCCAAGTCAGGCAGCGGATGCATCGATTCTCGGCTTTGTGACCCAGCCGGCGCATGCCGCATTAGCAGGAAGACTTGCGGCAGTTCTGAATGGACAGCTCTTCGGCAAGATACCGGAGGAAGTGGTCGCGATCATCGGGATGCATGACACAGGATGGGCGGAGGTCGACCTCGCCGCGCTTGAAGATGCAGGGAGTAAACCGCCGTCATCGTTTATCTCAATACCTTCAGCCATCGCAGTTCGAGCATGGCAGAGATCGATCGCGGAAGCAACGACTAAGTCAGCTCTGTCCGCGAATGTGGTGAGAAGCCATTTCTGCTTGCTAGCGCCCCGAGACGAAGATGCTGAGCATCTACTTTTTCGGAACGAGGAAGAGGCACGACTGCGCCAGGTCAGCCCAGATCCTAAGTATGATGTCAAAGATATTGAGCATTTCATCGCTTTTCTAGGGTTCTGTGACCTGCTCTCCCTGCAGCTCTGTTCCGGATGGCCCGGTGACTTCAAGCTGCCTCTCGCTCACCCTGCTCACCCTCGTGCGAAAGATGCTCCGAAGATTTCAATCTCTATCAACGAAGGCATAGTTCATCTCAGCGGGACAAAATTCCCGCTAGGCACTAGCGTCCACGTAAATGCTTGGCAAGCCACCCTAGCCGGAACGCTCCGAAATCAACGCTATGAATGGAAATTTCGATAGTTGCAATTGGAGGAGAGATGCCCAGCGAACAGGACTTGCGATTCATGGAGCTCGCGATCGACACTGCGCTCAAAGGGCAGCGAACTCCAGGAGGCGAATGTGTGGGAGCCGTCCTTGTTTATGATGGGCAAGCGATATCGGTGGGCTTCAACGAAGGGGAGATGCGGCATGATCCCACTGCCCACGCTGAGATGGTCGTCATCCGCAGATTATGCAAAAAGCTTGAATGTACATCCTTGAAGGGCCACACGATCTATTGCACACTCCAGCCTTGTGGCATGTGTACTATGGCATGCCTTTGGGCGGGTATTAGTCGAATCGTGTATGGAGCGGGGCGGAACGACGTTCACCACATATACTTCGAATCGCGGCACAACAACACCGTCGATTTTATCCAGGACGCATTTCGAGATGACCTTGAGATCGAAGGAGGTGTTCTCGCTGCTGAATGTTCACAACTATACGCGAAGCCAACAGACTACATTCCTGAAAAAGATAGTCCCGCTCATGAGGTGACACAACCTTCATCCTGAGCTTCTATCGCAGCGAGCCGATCACTTTGGCTTGCATCCGCGGATGCAAGAAAGACAAAAAGCTTGGCGAGCTCAATCGGCTGGGCCGGACGCTTGAAGACCGAGTTCTCTCCGAGGTTTGGACCTTCTCTTGCGACATCGTGGAAGGGATGAGAGGCGTCCAGACTGGACCCGGTGCGACGGCATTCACCCGTACACCTTTTTCTGTTGCGAGTTTTGCAATGCTCTTTGTCGGGCTGGCGATCGCCGCTTCGTCGTGGCATAAGCAATCAATTCTTCGCCCGGCTGAAAGATCTGAATCGAGGTCGTATTGATGATCTGGAATGCTGCGTTATTCACCACGGCATCCAGACCAACCACCTCGTGGATCGCAGTTTCGACAAGAGATTGGGTATAGGTGGAAGATCCGATGTCGCCCGGCTGCGCGATTGCCTTTCGTCCGCAATCTTGGATCAAGGTCACCACTTCACGCACGTCCGCTTCTTCTTCCTCCAGATACGAAAGCATGACATCCGCGTCTTCGCGGGCGAAGACGATAGCAACCGCTCTTCTGATGTCGCTATCTGCTCCTGTCACGATGGCACTTTGGCCCAAAAGTTTCCGAGGTGTTGATTGCCGTGTCAATTCTGGTTTCAGCAATTCACGCGATACGGCCGCTTTTTCCCGGCCGTGAAGCAATCATCGCAGCCTCGTTCGGACTCAATCACGGGCTCGCGTTTGCTTCCACTCTCAACGAACTCGGCGTCACCAGCTGGTACCGGCTGATCAGCGTGTTTGGGTTCAATCTCGGCATAGAGGTGACGCAACTCGCTGTCGTCATCGTTACGCTTCCAGCCTTGCTGTTGTTGAGCCGTACGAGATTCTATTCTGGGTTTCAAATTACTGGTGCTGGCTTTGCCCGCGTGGCGTCCTGTGCGTGGATTGTCGAGCGGGTACTCAACCAACCCTATCCGATTGGTCAAGGAATCGAGAACCTCGCGCATCATGGCGTGATGATCGCAATTGTTTTATGGGTTTCGAGCGCAATTGCGCGGATGATACAAGGGCAGGATCATCTCTTCTCACCTGGATCCGCAGCCGCTTACGAACGGTGATCGGTAACGGCGAGTCGGTTTCTGTTTACCGATCCTCAGCAGTCTACCTGGCAGTAAAACCGGTTTCTCGGCCAAATGCGTCAGAAACCTGATCCGTGCTTGCCGACCGGGGGGCTGAATGGTAAAGGACGTTCACATCAACAATTCCAAGGCCGATCATATCTCGGAGTAAACGCATTCGTAGCAACTCTAGGGGTCCGCTTCGATATATGAAAGTAGATGGTCGTCTGGCACGAAATTGGAATTGTTTACTTGGGATACCATGGCAATACTTAATTGCCATGGCCGAACTTTCCAGGTTGTCTTCAGGCGTTGATTTGGAACATCGGCATCCGCGCTGGAGGTGAGACGTGATATCGAGAAGGAAATTTACGGTGACTGCAGATGTGGCAGTAGCCGTGACGGTGGGTACTCCATTGGAAACCGTTGGCGCCCAACCGAAAAGTGGGGAGGGGATACGACTTGGGGGACCAATCTTCGTGAAGTCGGAAGATCCGGCCATTTTAGCGAAAGCTCATCGAAAGTTAGGGTACCGCGCTGCTTATGCTCCGCAGAATTTTCTTTGAACGATAAGAACAAGATCGCCGTG
>Ga0206922_1201_pt1 | contig 10528 bp, 12 predicted proteins | sample Alteio_BWOrgHeat_63_FD_152976 | JGI IMG/M metagenome (GOLD analysis project Ga0206922, IMG submission 152976) | Enriched cells from forest soil in Barre Woods Harvard Forest LTER site, Petersham, Massachusetts, United States -... | ecosystem: Environmental > Terrestrial > Soil > Temperate forest >... | reverse complement strand
GATGGCAAAGGGACCGTCGGTAATCCGCACGGACTCGTTCTTCTCAAACCTGATCTTCTGCCGCGGCTTCTCCTTGGCTTCGTCGGAGCGGTTCAGCAGCGAGCTGATCTCCTCGTCGCTCAGGGCCACAGGCTTGTCGCCCGTGCCGAGGAAGCCGGTAACGCGCGGCGTTTCCTTGATGATGTGCCAGATCTGGTTATCCAGCTCCATCTCGATCAGCACATAGCCTGGCAGGAAGACCCGCTCGATCGTACGCTTCTTGCCGTTGACCGTCTCGGTGACCGGCTCGGTGGGAATCATGATGCGGCCGAATTTCGACTCCAGCCCAAAGGCCTGGATGCGGCTCTCCAGCGATTCCTTGACCTTACGCTCAAAACCCGAATAGGCGTGCAGAATATACCACTTGAAGTTCTCGTTCCGCTCGGGGAGCGCCTCGGGAGGCGGGCCCTCCTGTCCGGGTTCCTGTTCCAGTTCGTCTGTCATCCGTATCTCTTTTAACTACTGTGGTCCGACAAGCTTCGTCAGTAGGCGGTTCAAGCCAAAGGTAAAAACGGTGTCCACAACCCAGAAATAGGCGGCGAAAATAAAGACGGTAACGAGCACGACAGTCGTAGTCGCCTGCACCTCTTTGCGCGAGGGAGTAACGACCTTGCGCATCTCGTTGCGTACGTCGCCGAGGAACGTACGAGCCCGTTCGATGCTCGTCGTTGTTTGCTGAACAAGCGCGTTTGGCTTCGTGTCTTTCTGCCTGTCTTCCGCGACCAATGCTGTCTTCGCCATACTTCTACTTCCTTTTGCTATCCGGAGCATCTCCGGGAATTACCGCGCTCGGATCGGCACTCAATCTGGCAGGGGCGCTCGGATTCGAACCGAGGAGTTCGGTTTTGGAGACCGACAGTTTAACCACTGAGCTTACGCCCCTAAAACAATGGTCAGTAGTCAGGATCAGTAGTCGATAGACCCTGAACTCTGAAAACTGTCCCCTGCTTACTTAGTTTCCCTGTGCTTCCGGTGGCAGCGGCAGCGCTTACAGAACTTTTCGAACTCAAGACGGCCGGTGGTCGTCTTCTTGTTCTTCGTAGTCGTGTAATTGCGCTCCTTGCACTCGGTGCACTGCAATGTCACAATTTCCCGCATCTTCTTATCCTATCCGATTCGGCATCCGGCTGCTTTCACCGCTCCATGCCGCCTCTAACCTTCTGAAACCTGGGACCAGAGTCCAGCCGAATCGGCCATCCCCTGATCCCTATTCCCTGTTCTTACGCCAAGATCTCGGAGATAGCCCCAGCGCCGACTGTCCTGCCGCCCTCGCGGATCGCGAAGCGCAATCCCTTTTCCATGGCTACCGGCGTATGCAGCTCAATCTCCAGCTGAATATTGTCCCCCGGCATCACCATCTCCGTGCCTTCCGGAAGCTTGGCCGTGCCCGTCACATCCGTCGTGCGGAAGTAGAACTGAGGACGATACCCGTTGAAGAACGGAGTGTGACGTCCGCCCTCTTCCTTCGACAGCACGTACACCTCGCCCTTGAACTTGGTGTGCGGCTTGATCGAACCGGTCTTGGCCAATACCATCCCGCGCTCCACGTCTTCCTTCGGAATGCCGCGCAGCAGCAAGCCGGCGTTGTCCCCGGCCAGACCTTCGTCCAGCTGCTTCTTGAACATCTCAACACCGGTCACTACCGTCTTGCGCGTCTCGCGGAAGCCGACAATCTCCACTTCCTCGCCCACCTTCACCTTGCCACGCTCGATACGACCGGTGACCACTGTTCCACGTCCGGAGATCGAGAAGATATCTTCGATCGGCATCAGGAAGGGCAGATCCACCATACGGTCCGGTTGCGGAACGTACTTGTCCACCTGGTCCATCAGCTCGTCGATCTTGGCTTCCCACTGCGCTTCGCCGTTCAGCGCGCCGAGCGCAGAACCGCGAATCACCGGGGTCGCATCGCCGGGGAACTGGTACTTATCGAGCAGCTCGCGAACTTCCATCTCCACCAGCTCGATCAGCTCTTCGTCCTCAACCGCATCGCACTTATTCAGAAACACAACCAGCGAGGGCACGCCAACCTGGCGGGCCAACAGAACGTGCTCCTTGGTCTGAGGCATCGGCCCATCGGTCGCTGCAACCACCAGAATGCCGCCATCCATCTGCGCCGCTCCGGTGATCATGTTCTTGATGTAGTCGGCGTGACCCGGGCAATCCACGTGCGCATAGTGACGATTCTTCGTCTCGTACTCCACGTGCGCGGTCGCAATCGTGATGCCCCGCTCTCGCTCTTCCGGCGCGTTGTCAATTGTGTCAAACGAGCGGAACGTGTTCTTCGGGTTGTGCTTCGACAACACCTTCGTAATCGCCGCCGTCAACGTCGTCTTGCCGTGATCAATATGCCCGATCGTGCCCACATTCACGTGCGGCTTCGAACGATCAAATTTCTCCTTCGCCATATCCGTCCCCAAATCCCTTTCAGTCGCTTACGCCCGTTGCTCTCAAGAGGCGCCGGCCACCCGGCTCCAGCCCCATTAAACTCACAAATCTCGCTACCGGCCTCAGTAATACGCGTACAGCTTCAAAAACCTTTGCCGCAATCCGTTCGGCACCTTCTCCACCGCGGCCAGATACTTCTCTCGAATCAGCGCCTGATCGCTAACAGCAAGCTCGCCGTACAATCCCGGTGCATCCTTGCCAAAAAGCCCCACCGCCAGAATCTCCTCAAACTGCCTGACCCGCAGTTTCTTGCCCGCTACCGAAGCCAGAAACAGATCAGCCCGGTTGGGTGCCAGCGCTGCCTCGACCTTAGCCGAGAGCTGCTGAAACTGCGCTTCCTTCTGTACCGCGAATGCTGCCTGTTCAAACATTGCTTTCCTGCGTGCCTTTCAATCTCTGGAGCGGGAGACGAGGATCGAACTCGCGACCAACAGCTTGGAAGGCTGTGACTCTACCACTGAGTTACTCCCGCTCATGCAACACGAAGAACCAAAACCTGGAGCTGATGACCGGGATTGAACCGGTGACCTCTCCCTTACCAAGGGAGTGCTCTACCAACTGAGCTACATCAGCCCTGCTTACAACTTGCCTGCTTCGCCTTCGCCTCGCCGGATCTTGTCTGCCTCGCGAGCAATGTAAGCCCGAAAGACGAAGGTTCCGATGACGAAAAGCGGAATCCATCTGATCTCAATCCGCCTGCCAAAGAGAGGCACCGAACCCTCACCCATGGTCAACCAGACTACTACCGCGAGAACACCGAAAAGAGCCATTGCGATCCAGAACTTGCGGTCCCTTCTCTGGACCGAATCCGCTCCCGGAACAAGCTCGCTCGACATCCCACCAACCCTCAACACATCCTGCCCCAACTACTGGTGCACAGGGAAGGATTCGAACCTTCGTAGTCCCAAAGGACGGCAGATTTACAGTCTGCTGCCATTAACCACTCGGCCACCTGTGCCCATCTTCCAAATCCGCCGCCGGCGTCCCACTTTAGCGCATCGCTCCGCTACCGGAAGCCTCCGGAGTAGTCGAAACTGATAACTGCGCCTCTGGGGAATTACCGCGGAGGACTGGATCGTTCCGCCTTCACAGCCCGTCGGCTTACCGACTGCAAACCGGGCGATCCATAAAACTTTTACTCCTCAATCTTCCATCTTCCGGCAGTTCATACGCCGGGATTGAGTGGAGCTGGCGAAGGGATTTGAACCCCCGACCGTCTGATTACAAATCAGATGCTCTACCAGCTGAGCTACGCCAGCCTGAACCTGCCGCAAAACCGGCCTGTAACCACAAATATGAGCGGACACACCACCACTCGCCACAGCTGCGGCACAGAATTCAAGATTAGCACAGGCCCATCAGAGGGGCAAACGGTCTGCCGCACGACTGCGGATATCCCACTTACACCCCTTCTCATTTGCCATTTTCCTACGTCCGTCCTACACTGAATTGCCCCCGGACATCAGTTGGAATCTCAGGAGTACCCCGTGTACCGTTGCAACACTTTCCTACCTGTTTTCTCCGTCGCCCTGACCCTATCGCTCGCTCAGCACACCGCACCACTCTCGGCTCAGGAGACATCTCCACAGGCTGCGCCCGCACCATCCAGCACGCCTAGCCCAACTGCGGGAAAGCCCAGAGTTTTTATTACTGATAGCCAATCATGGGAGGTAAGTGGTTCAGCAGGCGGAAGCAGCGGTACCTTCGCCGCACAATCACATGGAGGTGCAAGACCACAAACTGCAGAGATTATCAAGACGTTCGGCGAGCGTTGCTCTGAGGTAATTGTCAACAATAAACAGGACTTAGCTGACTACATTGTCGTGCTGGATCACGAGGGTGGGAAGGGCTATCTCCGGCATAGGAATAAGGTCGCCGTCTTTGAACATGTTTCAGGCGATGTCGTTGTTAGTCATTCGACATTATCCCTTGGCGGTTCGGTGGAAGATGCATGCACCGGAATCGTCCATCATTGGCAGACTCATAGCAGTGACATCCTTGCTGCAAAAGAAAAGGCTCCCGTCCCTCCCTCGACAGCTCCCGCCGCAGTCCCAATTGCCGCGGTGGCTCCCCCCGCGCAATCCTCATTAACCATCGACTCTACTCCTGTTGGAGCCGATATCGAAATAGACGAAGACTTCGTCGGCAATACACCATCCACGATTTCTGTCGGTCCTGGCACGCACAAAATAACCGTCAAGAAAAAGGGCTTCACAGTCTGGACTCGAAAGCTGAATGCCTCCGCGGGCAGCATCCACGTCAATGCCGAGTTAGAACCGGAACCGGCTGCGGCCTCATCAGCAGCCGAGGCTCCTAAGTAGACTGCTCATCGCGCCCGGCACCTCAGATGGTAGGGTTATCGATAGCGACTTTCGATGCTCAGACGCACCCGCAGAACACTTTGGATTGTGGCTGTTGTGCTGCTCGTACTGGCAGCGGCCATCTATCTGCGCTTCAAAGCTCCACCGGAAGCCGCTCGCCTGCTTCCCGAATCCGATGGCATTCTCTACGTCAACCTGCGGCCCCTTCGCGCCCTCGTTCACAAGAACCTGAAGCCGGTAACGCGTGCCCCTGATTACCAGCAATTCATTGACGGGACCGGAATCGACTGGGAGCGCGACCTCGACGAAGCCGCGATCGCCCTGCACCGGATGGCCGATCCGCGCGGACCGAACGGCCCTGTAGCCTACTCCATGGTGCTGGTCGGAAAGGTCGATGGAAAGCGTGTCGCTGCCTACTTCGAACAGCACTCGAACGGAAAAGAGATCTACGCGGGAAAGACGATCTTCAGCGTGCCGAGCGAGGGACGCACAGTACGCATAGCGCAGATTGGCTATGACATGGTCGCTGTCTCAAACAACCCCGGGGCAGAACAGATTCACTCCATCATCGATCGCCACCGCACCGCTGCTTTGCCTTTTTCCGGATCGACACTGCTGGCCGAACATTACTCTGAAATGCCAATCCTCTCACTCGCGTGGGGTATGGGTCAGATAGGTCTTCCATTTACCGAAAACGGCAGCATTCAGGTGCTGGGAATGTCACTCCCCCTGCCGCCCGATACCACCTTTCTCGCATCAGTCCACTGGGCCGGCGCCCTCAAACTCCGCGTCGTCGAAATCGCCGACACGGACACCACTGCGTCCAGTCAGGCAGCTACCCTCAACTTGCTGCTCAGTGTTGCCAAGGCCGCAACAGCCGGCCTCGCGCCGACGGCCGCCAACAACGGCCTGAAAGAGGTGTTGCGCACCGCCGAGATCAGCCAGCACCGCAACCGCGTCGTAGCCAACGCAACTCTCCCGCAAAGCCTGCCAATCGCACTACTTAACGAACCTGCCCCCGAATCAAGTGCCGACTCCGGCGACAAAAAATAACAGAAAATCAACGTCTTTTTCCGTCCCGCTGCTTCTAAACAGGTGGAATGGCACAGCGTCGCAAGAACCAACAACGTAGAGAGTGCACGATCGTTGCGTCCTGAAAACACCGCACTTCGTCCTCGTACACAATCCAGTTTCCACCCAAGGAGTTTTATGCTGGCATCCATTCGAACATTGATCTGCGTTCCTGCTCGCTCTGCTGCGCTTCGACTCGCCATCCTCTGCCTGACCCCTGCAGCGCTGCTCACCTCTTCCTGTCACTCCCAATCGACGGACACGGCGGCTGCATCCACCGGCGACCCGTCCATCTTCGCGGACTGGGATCAGCAGCACCCAGGCGCACACCATAAGATCACCTCGGCCGATCTGCCTGCACCCGCTCCCGACGAAGCTGTTAACAATACTCCCCATCTCATCCCTCGTCCCGCCGACGCCTGGCCGCAGGCTCCGGCAGGGTACAAGGTCACGCTCTACGCAGGCGGCGATGCGGCACCCATGCAGCGCGCCGACAACACGGAGCGCATGAGATTAAGTGGAGGAACATTTACAGAACCGCGCCTCATCCGCACCGCTCCCAACGGCGACATCTTCGTCGCAGACTCCGGCGCCGGCAGCATCCTCGTTCTGCGCGGTATTGGCAAGGATGGCAAGGCCGCCCAGATTGAGAAGTTCGCCACCGGACTCGACCATCCCTTCGGCATCGCCTTCTATCCGGCCGACAACCCGAAATATGTCTACGTCGGCAACGCCACCACCGTCCAACGTCTTCCTTACCACGCAGGTGATCTCCACGCTGCCGGAGCTCCTGAGACCATCGTCCCCGACGTTCCCGGCTATGCGCAGCTGACGGGTGGCGGCCACTGGACCCGCGACGTCGTCTTCACCAAGGACGGCAAGTATATGTTGGTTTCTGTCGGGTCGGCCTCGAACATCGACGACCCTGACACTCATCCACGCGAGTTCCACCGCGCCGATGTGCTCGAATACACACCCGAGGGCAAATTCGTCGAGGTCTACGCCTCCGGTATTCGCAACTGCGTCGGTGAAGCCATTAACCCAATCACTGGAATGCTCTGGTGCTCCACCAATGAGCGCGACAACCTCGGCAATCATCTCGTTCCCGATTACGTGACCTCAGTCAAGGAAGGCGGCTTCTACGGCTGGCCGTGGTACTACATCGGCGCTCACAAGGAACCGCGGCTTCCGCAACCCTGCGCCAACGGTACCGCCGCCAACCTCCAAGCTGCCGCTCTTACCTCTGACCAGGCTCAGAGCTGCCAGCGCGTCGATCTCTCTTCCAAGGTCATCACACCCGACGTCCTTGTGCAGCCGCATATGGCCTCGCTGCAGATGATGTTCTACCCAAACACCGGCAAATTTCCCAAGGCATTCGACGGCGATATCTTTGCCGCCGAACACGGCTCGTGGAACCGCGCCAGGCGCGCCGGCTACGAGGTCATCCACATTCCTATGCGCGATGGCCACGCCGCCGATGGCAGCTATGAAGACTTCCTGACCGGATTCGTGACTTCGGATGGCCAGGTATGGGGACGCCCCGTCGGGGTAACTGTCGGCAGTGATGGCTCGCTCTACGTGTCTGACGATGGCACACGCAGCATCTGGCGCGTGGAGTACACGGGTAAATAAACACTGGCTCCGGCCAAAACAAAAGGGACAGGCCTCGGCCTGTCCCTTTTCTGTCTGCTTACAATTTTTGCTTTGTTACTTGCCCCCTGAAACCGCAGCGGGAGCCGTCGGCGCAACATTGTTCGCCGTAATCTCCGCAAAGGTCGTCCGTAGATATTTATGCGGATTCACGGGAACATTATTGATGCGTACCTCATAGTGCAAATGCGGACCCGTCGAGCGGCCGCTGTGGCCAACGTATCCGATAATCTGGCCGCGCACGACATTCTGGCCGGCCAGCACGATCATGCCCGACAGATGCCCGTACACCGTTTTCACACCGTGCCCGTGATCGATGATGACCTCGCGACCATACCCGCTGACCATCTCAGCAGAATCGACTTCGCCATCGGCAGTAGCTCTCACCACCGTACCTGAGGGCGCCGAGATGTCCATTCCAGCATGGAAGGCACCCTCTCCATTGAATGGATCTTCGCGCTCGCCAAAGCTCGATGTCACTTTGCCTTCCACTGGCCACAACTGAGGAGCATCCGCAATCTGTGTCCAATCGCCCAGGCGCGAGCCCATGCCGGTTGTCAGGCCGCCCTCAAGCGCGTGCGAAACACGGCCAGACAATGCCTGACTGCGCAGCGCATAAAACTGATCCAGGGAAAGCTTTACATCCTGCTGGTTCACATCGTCGGTGAGGGCCAGGCTGGGAGGCGTAGGAGCCGCAGCGGCCGCTGCGGCGCGCTTGCCGGGGGTAAATCTATTCTGTTTCAGACCGTAGATTGCAGTCACTTCACTGGCCAGGGCCCCGAGCGAGGCGACCTGAATATCACGCTGGTGAGCGATCTCCGCCATCTGCTGGTAGTTTTTGCGGAGCGTCTCACGCTCCTGCCGAACCTGGTTAAAGCTCTCTGTTTTCAACAGCATCCGGGTATATGATCCCGCAAGGCCCACGATCGTGAACGCACCCACAAGCGCCGCAGCCACAAATCCATACACATATTGCACTGGGAGAGAGATCTTGCGGACGGAGCCGTCCTCGTCTCTTGCGACAAAAAGAATGTAATAGCGCTTACGAAGCATGAAAATTCCTCAATGCCACCCCCACTGGTAGCCTTGGTTCGCCAGTGATCGCAGCCGGAATTGTGAAGAACTCCGAGCCCCCGCTCAGAATCTTCCTACTGAACAGACATGACCGAATCTGGTAACTACTATTGTAGTTCAATTGAGAACGGCTTCCTTCCGATTACCAAGGTTTGATACACAATACATCATTTTTTTCAGCCGTCTAGGCAACCCTTTTAAATTCTTCGAGGGTTATGCTGCAAAAAGAGTGCATCTTCGCCACTCCAACCCGCAACCTGTTTCAGAGACCGGCATCTCCCTCGATACTGTCAATAGAATGTCAGACGATCAAACCGGCGAATTGGTTCTACTAAAGGCGATTCGGGCCCGCGCCAGCCGTCTTCCAAGCGCAGGGGTCCGGCTGGGCATTGGCGACGATTGCGCCCTTTTGCAGCCTCGTTCCGGCGAAGAATTAGCAGTGACCACCGATTTGTCTATCGAGGGCCGGCACTTCCGCCTCGACTGGCATCCCCCCGAGTCAGTTGGCCATCGTGCTCTCGCCCGCGGGCTAAGCGATCTGGCAGCTATGGGAGCAAAGCCCATGGCCGCATTTCTTTCACTCGGTCTGTCACGCGAACTTACTGCGTCCAATGCTGGAAAAAAGCCGTGGGTCGAGCGATTTCTCGACGGGCTGCTGGCGCTGGCGGCCGTGCACAAGATACCCCTCGCGGGTGGCGACCTTTCAGAATCGCCAATAGCCATCGCCGACATAATGCTGGTGGGAACCGTGCCCGCAGGCCATGCGCTTTTGCGCTCAGGAGCCCGATCCGGCGACCGCATTTACGTGACCGGTAGCCTCGGCGGTGCGGCCGCCGAACTGGCCGCTTTGGGCAAATCGCCAGAGAGCTTCGCCGGCGCAACGACAGCAACCCAAATTTTGCCTCATCTCTATCCGCAGCCTCGGATCGCGCAGGGCATCCGGCTGCGCAAGCTGGCCTCTTCCGCAATGGACTTGAGCGACGGCCTCTCAACCGATCTGGCGCATATCTGCGAAGAATCCGGAGTAGCGGCAGAAATCGACGCGGCGAACATACCGCTCGGCTCCGGCGCAACACTCGAAATGGCGCTGCATGGCGGCGAAGACTACGAGCTGCTCTTCACCGCGCAGGTCTCAACACGAGTTCCGCGCATGATCCTCGGCGTTCCCGTCACCTGCATAGGCCGAATCAAACCGCTCACCCGAAACGAGCCACACGTCACCCTCCTCAGCTCGGCAGGCGCAGAGCGCCTGCTGCAGCACGGCTGGGAGCACTTTTCGGGAAACTAGTGATCGGCCTTTATTTGGGCTTCAACATCTTTGTGAATTCATAGCTGCGATCCAGGTATTTCTGCAGCTCTTTCGTCTTTTTCAGAAGCGAGTCAGGCACTGCAACCCAATCCTTTTTCACCACTCCATACGTTTCGAATAAGGTAGTTTTGTATTTCTTCATAAACGAATCGACATCGTCGTGAGGCAGTCGGATCCCAAGTACGCCCGCCTGGTCGAGATAGGTGAACATGTGGCCATTCGCCGAGGTATATGGGTGAACGTCACCTTTACGCTCGATCTCCGGACGAGTAGCGATCAGCTTCTCGTAAAGCTCCAGCGTCTCGGCCGGTATCTTACTCTCTTTTTTCTTCGCCACAGACTCCTCCAACGCGCGGACAACCTAACATCCCTCCGCCGTCATTGGCAATGTAGCTTGACGCTCAATTCACCTGAAACTCGTCCTCATCCGAACCGATCGGCTGCCCCGGCGGCGTGGAGAGGGTCGCAGGAGCAGCAAACTTTGCCGGCTCCTTGAGAAACCGCTCGATCGTATCCAGAGAACCAATCACATGAGCGCTGTTCTTCGGCTGCACCACACCGTTCTTCAGCCATGTCTGCAAATCGAGAATCGCCGCCAATGTCTCCGCCCGCGCCT
>Ga0206922_1229_pt1 | contig 10671 bp, 6 predicted proteins | sample Alteio_BWOrgHeat_63_FD_152976 | JGI IMG/M metagenome (GOLD analysis project Ga0206922, IMG submission 152976) | Enriched cells from forest soil in Barre Woods Harvard Forest LTER site, Petersham, Massachusetts, United States -... | ecosystem: Environmental > Terrestrial > Soil > Temperate forest > O... | reverse complement strand
TCGACGGTAATGACACCATCAATGCGCTGGACCAGACCTACCTGGGCACGGCCATTCCCAAGATCTATTACGGGCTTAACCTCGGCGTAAGCTGGCATAATTTCGACCTGTCCGTTTTCTTCCAGGGTAATGCGGGTAATAAGATCGTCAACGGTCTTTACCAGACATTGATGGCGGGTCAGTATACCAACCATTATATCGACGAACTGAATTACTGGTCGCCCACGCATACCAATACGAATATTCCCCGGCCTGTGATCGGTGATCCCAATGGGAATGACCGGGGTTCTGACCGATGGGTGCAGGATGGCTCTTATGTCAAGCTGCAGAATGCGCAGCTGGGATATAATTTCCCTGCCCAGGCGCTGCGCAGGACACATGTCATCAACAGCGTTCATATTTATGTGTCCGGTCAGAACCTGCTTACCATTACAAAGTACAAGGGATATGATCCGGATATAGCCAGTGACGGGCTTTTCAGCAGGGGATTTGATTATGGCTCTTTTCCCAACCCCCGTTCCTTTATGGCGGGAGTGCAAATAGGATTTTAATAAAGTCATCTTTTCATCCATAAAAAAAGGTTATGAAAATCCATATAAAATATTTCTCCTTTCTATTGTGCACGATGACGCTGTTGGCTGCGGGTTGCAGCAAACGGCTTCAGCAGGACAACCCCAATCAGCAGACGGCGCAAACATTCTGGAAAACGGCTACCGATGCATATAATGCGGGTAATTCCGTATATGGCAGCCTTATCCTGGATGGTTCTTATATGCGTTTCACCCATGTGATCCTGAATACGAGGGGTGATGATGCCACAAGCAGCAGTCCATGGGACCAGATCTATAACTGTGGTAAATTTGCGTTGAATGTAGATGGCTTTGCCGCATCGGCTCCATTCACGGCTTATTACCAGGGAGTCTTCAGGGCAAACCAGGTAATTGCGAACGTACCGGGTATCCAGATGGATACGGCTTTGAAGAACAGGGTGCTGGGGCAGGCTTATTTTCTTCGCGGGCTTTATTACTTTCATCTGGCGTCCATTTATCGCAATGTGCCCATGCCTTTGACCATCGCCCAGTCTTCCGCGGGATACTATGTTCCCCAGTCCTCACAGGACAGTATCTACCAGCAGGTGACGGCTGACTTTCAGAAGGCTGTTGACCTGCTGCCTGTATCCTATGCCAATGTCACCGGTCCGGACCAGGGACAGGTGGGCCGGGCTACAAAGGGAGCTGCCATGGCTTATCTGGGCAAGATCTATCTCTTCCGAAAAATGTATGCGCAGGCAGCCCAGCAATTCCTCGATGTCATCAACCTTGGCATTTATTCGCTGGTGCCCAATTATCACGATAATTTTACTGATCTGGATGAGAACAATGCGGAGTCTATCTTTGAAGTACAGTTCTCCCGTAATGTCGGTGGAACGGCGGATGGATGGGGGCCTGGTGATCCGGATCCCACCTGGGGCAAATACGAGGCGCGGGCAGTCACTTTCGGTCCCCGCAGCTTTGCCTATTGTGATGTGCAGCCTACCAAGACCCTCTATTACGAGTTCCTGCAGGAAAAAACGGTCACTAACCAGGTGGATCCCCGTCTCTACGCGACCCTGTTCTATAATACGCCTACGATGACAGTGTATGGCAAGCTATTCCAGACCATCTATGGGGTGGCGGATTCCGAAGTGTTCTGCCGGAAATACGAGAATGACGGTGAGTATCCTGATGAGTTTACACCGGCTGCTTTTCAGTCAGGGATCAATGCCCGTTTGATGCGGTATGCGGATGTCCTGCTGATGTATGCAGAATGTCTTAACGAGCAGGGGATGACGACACAGGCATATCCGTATATCCAGCAGGTGAGGGACCGTGCGCAGCTGCCGAACCTGTCCGTTACCATGCCGAATATGAACCAGCAGCAAATGCGTGATCAGCTGGTGCATGAACGTTTCCTGGAATTCGGGCTCGAAGGCCGGCGCTTTGAGGACCTCGTACGATGGGGCTGGTTGCAGGACCCCGCAAAGCTGGCCCTGCTGAAAAGCAGGGACCCTGAATTTAATACGTATTTACCCGGTCGTGAATACATGCCCATACCCCTTGCAGAAATACAGTCCAATCCCGGGATCCAACAGAATCCCGGCTGGTAAATTTAAAAAATGTGCTTATGCGTATCTTGAAGACCATATCCATCTTAGTAAAGGCGCTGATTATTCCCGGGATCTTTATACTGACATCGCCCTCCTGCAAAAAAGCAGGAGGCGGTGGTCCCGGTTCGACGGACACCGTAGGAAGACCGCCCGTGACGACGCCACCTGTCTTCAATATCAATTCTATTGAAGATGAGTATGCTGATGTCGCTGCTTTGTCGGATTATGCCAACTGGGGACCTTATAACGTACACGACCCCTCTATAAAAAAGATCAACGGCGAATACTATTGTTATAGTACGGATGTGGCTTTTGGCGCCACACCCCCTGCCGGTATCCAGGTGCGGAAGTCAGCTGATCTCGTACAATGGAGCTTCGTCGGCTGGGCCTTTAATGGCGTTCCTTCGGTGGCATCCCAGTACATCAGTTCCGGAGGTGGCACAGCCAATAACGCGCTTTGGGCGCCTTATATCATCCAGGTGGGATCGGAGCTGCGGCTGTATTATTCCATATCTTCCGCCACCTGCAAGCTCAGCGCCATCGCGCTGGCTACCGCCACCAATCCGGAAGGGCCCTGGACACAGAAGGGTATTGTGCTTGGCTCAGCCTGTAACCTTGCCATGACGAACGCCATCGATCCGACGGTGGTCATTACACCTGGTGGCCAGCATTGGATGTATTATGGGTCTGCCTATGATGGTATTTATATCGTCCAGCTGGACCCTGCCACCGGTCTTACACTACATCCGGGAGATGTCGGTAAACGTATCGCCAACAGGGGTTTTACCAACGGTCAGTATAATGGCAATATTGAAGGGGCGGAGATCATCTACCACCCCCAGCTAAAAAAATATTTTCTTTTTATCGCCTATGACTGGCTGGAGACAAAATACAATGTGCGGGTGGCGCGGGGTGATAACCCCGACGGTCCTTTTTATGATTACAATGGCACGGATGTCAATACGAACATCGATCATATTCCCATGATCATCGCTCCCTATCAGTTCAGCGGACATGGCGGGTGGCAGGGAACGGCCCACTGTACGGTCTTTGATGATGGGGCCGGACATTATTTTATTGCACACCAGGGCAGACCCGGTGTGGATTTTTATTATATGGACCTGCATGTGCGCAAGCTGTTCTGGACCCCCGACGGATGGCCTGTGGCTTCACCGGAGCGATATGCCTGGGAAGGAGACTCTACGGTGACGGCGGCTGTCCTTACAGGCGACTGGGAGCAGATAGACCTGGGATACCAGGTGGTACCCGGTTACCAGGCGGAGCAGGTGTCGCCTGATCTCCAGGTGGCTGTCACGCTTAGCGTGGCTGCGGATGGGACCTTTAACGGCAGCAGCAGCAATAAATGGAGCTATACGGCGCCATGGCTGACCCTGAGCTGGAATGGGGGAAGAACGGACCAGCTGTTTGTACAGCCGGGCAGGGATTGGGAGAATAAGAAGTCCACTATTATATTTACAGGACTGAATAATACGGGTATGGCCGTATGGGGTAAAAAGAAATAATGATAATGTACAAGATCCTCCTTTTTCTCATCGTGGTCTCGTCTGCTGCGCGTGCGCAGCCATTGGCACAGGGGGACACGTTGCCGGTGGTGCATGACCCTGTTATGATCAGACAGGACAGCCTTTATTATATTTTTTGCACCGGCCAGGGTATCAGTGTCTATTCCTCCACGGACCATCGGCATTGGCGCAAGGAACCTTCTGTCTTTAGTCAGCCGCCTCAATGGGCGGTAGATGCCGTACCTGGCTTTAGGGGGCATATCTGGGCGCCTGATATCAGCTATTACAATGGTCTGTATTATTTATATTATGCGGTCAGCGCTTTCGGAAAGAATACTTCCTGTATCGGCCTGGCTGTGAATAAGACCTTACAGCGGGATGGGAAGGATTATCATTGGGATGATCTGGGCAAAGTGATCCAGTCCGTGCCGGGGAGGGATCGATGGAATGCCATCGATCCTAATCTTGCGGTGGATGAGAACGGGACACCCTGGCTGGCCTTTGGCAGCTTCTGGGATGGGATCAAGCTGGTACGGCTTAACAACGACCGTCGTTCGCTGGCGGAACCGGAACAGTGGTTCACCATAGCCTCGAGGCTCCGGGACCGCACCGCTGCTGATACGGCGGCAGGAGATGACGCCATCGAGGCGCCGTTCATTTTCAGGAAGAACGGCTGGTATTATTTGTTTGTTTCCTTTGACTATTGTTGTCGTGGTGAGAAGAGCACCTACAAAATGATGGTGGGACGTGCGCAACAGATAACAGGACCTTACCTTGACAGGGAGGGTAGGCCAATGGCGCATGGGGGAGGATCGCTCCTGCAGGAAGGGGACAGCGACTGGTATGGCGTAGGACATAACGCCGTGGTGAGCTTTGACGATGGCGACTGGCTGATCTTTCATGGATATGACGCCCATGACAAAGGCCGGCCAAAATTGAGAATGGAAAGACTGGCATGGAAGGATGGCTGGCCTAATCCGTTCTAAGACAATCTTCTGAAAAAAATTAATGTCATTCTAACATTTTTAAATAATATTGTAGAAATCATTGCGCCAGATGAAACACCTTCCCTTATTGCTCATACTCTCCTTATGCATAGCCCGTATCGAAGCCCAGGAAAAGACGGAGCTCATCGCAGATGCCGGACATCCCGGCGCGGCTATTTCACCTACTATGTGGGGGATCTTTTTTGAGGACATCAATATGGCGGCGGACGGCGGCATTTATGCGGAGCTGGTAAAGAACCGTTCATTTGAGTTTGCCAACCCCCTGATGGGCTGGAAAGAGCATTCCGATAAAGCCGGTGATGGCAGCGTGCTGGTGTTGAACCGTTCCGGTGAAAAGCCTGCTAATCCCCGTTTTATCCGTGTTACGCATTTTACTGATGGCGCTTATGGTCTTTCCAATGAGGGGTTTCGCGGCATGGGGATCAAAAAAGATGATCTGTATCATTTTTCCGTATGGGATCATGTCCCTGCGGGAAGCCCTGTTTCACTACGCCTGGAGCTGGTGACGCCGGATGGTCAGAAGATAGGCGGCGCAACGTTAAAACCTTCGGCAGGCGCCGGCTGGAAGAAGGATACGGTCAGCTTTACGGCCTCCGTTACAGAACCGAAGGCCAGCTTATGTGTCTGGATCGAAGGACGGGGGAGCATCGATATGGACATGGTCTCTCTTTTTCCACAGGACACCTGGAAACAAAGACCCGGTGGGCTGAGGGCTGACCTGGTGCAATTGCTGGCCGATATGAGACCCGGATTTATAAGATTTCCCGGAGGATGTATCGTAGAGGGGCGTGATCTGACGAACCGTTATCAATGGAAAAAAACGGTGGGTAATGTGGAGGACCGGCAATTGATCATCAATCGCTGGAACACTGAATTTTCCCATCGGCTGACACCTGATTACTACCAGTCTTTCGGACTGGGCTTTTTTGAATATTTTCAGCTGGCGGAGGACATTGGCGCCGAACCGTTGCCGATCCTTAACTGTGGCATGGCCTGCCAGTTTAATACAGCAGAAGTAGTGCCGACGGATGATCTTGCGCCGTATATACAGGATGCGCTGGACCTGGTGGAATTTGCCAATGGTCCTGTTTCTTCCAATTGGGGGGCTTTGAGGGCTGCCATGGGGCATCCGGAGCCCTTTCACCTGAAATTAATGGGCGTAGGCAATGAACAGTGGGGCCCGCAGTATGTGGAGCGATATAAGATATTTGCAAAGGCCATCAAGACCAGGTACCCGGAGATCCGGCTGGTGAACAGCACCGGGCCCAATCCTGAAGGACAGATGTTCGACTTTCTCAGCGACACCCTGCGTAAGTTGCATGCTGATATTGTGGACGAGCATTATTATCGCGATCCGGAATGGTTCCTCAATAATGCAGGCCGGTATGACCACTATGACCGCAATGGCCCGCGGATCTTTGCGGGGGAATATGCGGCACAAAGCAAGGCTGTCGTGTCACCTGAAAATAAGAACAACTGGTTATGCGCCTTATCTGAAGCTGCGTATATGACCGGGCTGGAAAGAAATGCCGATCTTGTGAATATGGCTTCCTACGCGCCTTTGTTTGCCCATGTGGAAGGCTGGCAGTGGACACCCGATCTCATCTGGTATGATAATCTCCGTTCTTACGGCACTCCTGATTATTATGTGCAGAAACTATATGCCAATAATAAAGGTACGGCCGTTGTCTCCCTGACCCGTGAAGGACAGGCCCTGGAAGGGAAGGATAGTCTTTATGGCAGCAGTTGTTTTGATGGCAAGACCCATGAGCTGATCCTGAAGCTGGTCAATACCGGCAGCACGGAACAAACTCCTTCCATCCTGTTAGCGGGTGTAAAAAAAGTAGCTTCAAAAGGGAGTGTTACGGTGCTGAAAAATGCACTGGACAAGACCAATTCGCTGGACAGGCCCATGGATGTAAGCCCCATACAGGAAGAAATAGCCTGTAAAGGCAAAAAACTGCATCCAGTGCTGGCCCCTCATTCTTTTAGTGTGATAAGGATCAGGATTGGGTGAGTACCCAACCCAATACAATAAAGGCGATATAGAGATCGCCCAATGATCCGCGCAGGTGCTGCAGGGCCCTGGTAAGCTGGTTTTCCACGGTGCGTTTGGAAATGCCCAGTCTTGCGGCAATTTCAGCGATGCTCAGCTGTTCTTTCCGGCTGAGAATGAAGATTTCCCGGCATCGGTCGGGAAGGTCCAGCAGGTGGCGGTCCACCGTGGCCAGTAATTCATCATAACGAATATTATTCTCTCCTTCATTAAGGGCATTGTGTCCCGTGGTTTCCCGGATGGTATCCGTATAAATGACCTTTAGATTTCCTTTCTGTTGTATCCGTTTATAGACCTGGTAACGGGCTGCTGCTGTCAGGTAATGATAGACCGAATCCATTTCCAGGCGATGTCTTTTTAGCCAGATGCTGAGGAAAATGTCCTGTACGATCTCTATACAGGCCTCTCTGTCATGCAGGTAAGAGAATGCCGTGGAGAAAATAGTCTGCCAGTACCGGTCATAAAGCGCTTTGAAAGCCGGCGCTTCATCCTTTTTTACAGCATCCCATAACTCACTGTCCACCGTATGTTGCCTTAACGCGCTCATGTAGATAGTACTAAGTTAGGTAAAAATTAAATATTCATTATGAATGTGTGTGCAACGTCCATAAAGGAACTATTATATGATCAAGATTTCTTTTTGTGTAGTCAAACCACCTTGCTATGACAAAAGACGATTTTTTAGCGCTATATGAAAGATCCCTGTCCGGCATCATCACGCCGGAAGAAAAAAAGTTACTGGAATTATACCGGGATGAATTTGTCCTGGCGGATCATCCGTGGGATGAGGTTTTGATGGGGAACAGGGAAGGAACGGGAAAGCTCATATATAGTGGCATCGAGGCCGGCATGGCAAAGGACCATCGAAAGGCCGTAAGGTCTTTGTTTAGCGTTGGGATAAAGGTGGCGGCCGTGTTATTGCCCCTGATAGTGGCGGGAATTTATTTATGGCGGGAAGCAAAGAATAAAGACAGTTTACCGGTTACGGAGCAGACCGGCCGTCCTGTCAATGATGTTCCTCCGGGTGGGAACAGGGCTGTCCTGACGCTGGCAAATGGCTCGTCCATTGTGCTGGACAGTGCGCAGAACGGCTTGCTCAGCCAGCAGGGCAGCACAAAAGTGATGAAGACCGAAAATGGGCAATTATCGTACATGAAGGGAAGAACTGCTGATAATGTACTTGCCTATAATACAATATCCACTCCCAGGGGAGGGCAGTACAATGTGGTATTGCCGGATGGGAGCAGGGTATGGCTGGATGCGGCATCTTCTTTACGTTTTCCCACGGCCTTTACGGGGGAAGAGAGAAGGGTGGAGGTCACGGGGGAAGCCTTTTTTGAAATAGCCAGGGACCCAGCCCGACCTTTTAAGGTCATAGTCCCCGGCACTACCGGCCGGAGCATGGAAATAGCCGTCCTGGGAACATCTTTTAATATCATGGCCTATGAGGAAGAGGATGCCGTCCGCACAACGCTGGTGGAGGGTGCGGTGAAGGTAGAGAAGGACGGGCAGGCCTGGCAGCTGAAGCCCGGTCAGCAGGGAATTTTAAAGGAAGGGGTGTCTGGGAAAAAAGAAGGGGCGTCTGTGAGTGTGGAGAATGATGCGGATATAGATGCGGTGACGGCCTGGAAAAATGGCCGCTTTGAGTTCAGGGGTAATATCAAGGGGATCATGCGGCAGATAGCAAGATGGTATGATGTGGAGGTGGAGTATGAGGGGAATGTTTCCGATAAGGCGTTCAATGTTGCTATCTCGAGGGCGTCCAATGCCTCCGAGGTGTTGAAGTTCCTGGCGTTGACGGGAAGTATCCACTTTGCCATCGAAGGCCGGAAGATCAAGGTAATGCCCTGATATAAAATGCTTAACAGGTAAGTAAAAACAAAACCGGAAGTGGTACCAGCACTTCCGGATGATCCACCGCTATGCGGAGGATAGCGTTTGAGCTTATCCATTAATACAATCGTTACAGGACTGCTTATTGTTTAACCCAAACATTACAAATGTATGCATTTGACTGCACTAACCAAAACAGTGTTATTCATGAAACTCACTGCTATTCTCGTGCTGGCCGCCTGTCTGCAGGTCTCTGCCCGCAGCTATTCCCAGCAGGTGACGCTCAAGATCCGGAACGCCCCATTGGAAAAAGTTTTCAGGTCCATCCGTCAGCAGACGGGGTATTTATTCGTCTATGATCTGCAGATGATCAATACTACCACATCGGTGGACCTGGATGTGAAAAATGCGGATATCCGGGACGTTCTTGACCTTTGTCTTAAGGGGAAACCATTTACGTATACCATCCTGGAAAAAACAGTGGTGATCAAATACCTGTCGCCCGATCTGATGGGCGTGCTCATACCGGCGGAGGAGGCTCCGCCCGTGGAAGTGCATGGGAAAGTAACGGATGCCAAAGGCATTCCCTTACAGGGGGTATCGGTATTGAATAAACGATCAAAAAAAGGCACCAGCACGGATGCCGGGGGGAACTTTACCATCCGGGCCTCGCAAAATGATGTGTTACAGTTCAGCATTGTCGGGTATAAGACCGCTACCTACAAATTAAATGATCCCGGTCAGCCTGTCGCCATGTCCCTCGAAGTGGAGATCACTTCCCTGAATGAGATGGTGCTCATAGGATATGGCGCCAGCCGCAGGGGAGACCTTACCGGCTCGGTGTCAACAGTTGCAGCAAAAGATATACAGGATATTCCTTTTAATACAGTGGATAATGCCATCGCGGGAAAGGCTGCCGGTGTACAGGTGACCAAAACAGATGGTACTCCCGGGGGAGCCGTTAGGATCCGGGTGCGTGGTACTACTTCCTTATTGGGAGGTAATGATCCCCTTTACGTCATCGACGGGGTGCCGATACAGGTGCAATCTAATTTTATCAATCCGGGTTATGATGTCAGCAATCCTGTGGGCAATGACATCAATGGCGCTGGTGGCGTAGCTGCGGGTATGTCCACCGCTTTTGTAAACGGATTGAACAGCCTGGGAGGATTAAACCCCGATGACATCGAATCGATCACCGTTCTGAAGGATGCTTCGGCTTCTGCCATTTATGGTTCCAAGGCAGCGAATGGCGTAGTGCTGATCACGACGAAGAAAGGGAAAAGGGATATGAAGCCCCAGATCACCTTTAACTATTATGGTACGGCCACCACCATTGAAAAACGCCCGCATTTATTAAATGCTGCGCAATATAAAGCGTTGCTGACGGAAGCCGCTCAGAATGACAATACCGCAAGGGATGCAGTAGGTAAGGCACATCTGGCTGAGGCGGATCAGATAGTCAATAACCCCGGCACTTTTTTTGACAATGGGAATACCGATTGGATAAAATCCGTGACCCATTCGCCCATCGCGCATAATGCGGAGATTGCCGTACAGGGCGGCGGCGCCAATTCCCGGTATTACACCTCGGTGTCCTTCAACAGCACGCCCGGTCTTGTTATCGGTACAAACTATCAACGTATCGTCGGTAAGGTCAACCTGGAGAATGACATCAGCAGCCGGCTGAAGGTCATTTCCAACCTCAACCTGGGATTTACCAATCAGAATATCACCAATGGCGCCTATGACCAGGCATTGAAGGCAAGACCGGATTATGTGCCTTATGATTCCACCGGGGCATTCACCAACTTTGCCAATGTAGGCTACAGTTACCAGGGATTTCAGAACCCGCTGGCCCTGACCACGGCTATCAATAACTCCAGGACCACCAGCATCCTGGGATCACTGAGCCTCATGTATGACATCCTTTCGGGGCTGCAATTCAAGAGCACCGTGTCCCTGAACGACCAGGTATATAACCAGCGCACCTATACGCCCAGCTATCTGCAGATTGGCAGCTTTTATGGGAATGTTGCCAATAACGGCGGTATCGGCAGCGATGGCAATAGTCGCTTTGCCGATTGGTTCATAGAGAACACGTTG
>Ga0206922_1060_pt2 | contig 10672 bp, 12 predicted proteins | sample Alteio_BWOrgHeat_63_FD_152976 | JGI IMG/M metagenome (GOLD analysis project Ga0206922, IMG submission 152976) | Enriched cells from forest soil in Barre Woods Harvard Forest LTER site, Petersham, Massachusetts, United States -... | ecosystem: Environmental > Terrestrial > Soil > Temperate forest >... | reverse complement strand
GTTTCTTCCTCGCCATCGAACAGCAGGACTCAGCCGCGCATGCAGTTTCCCGGCTTCACCACCCGCGACATGGTGCAGGCCGAATACCGTCTCGCGACCGAGGTGCTCCATCTGAAGCATCTGCGTGCGGTTATGGGAATCTCGATGGGCGGAATGCAGACCTTCGAGTGGATGGTCGATTACCCCGACTTTATGGATCTCGCAGTGCCCATCGTGGGCTCAACGCGCCTCACAGCCTACGATCTGCTCCTCTGGCACGCGGAGGAAGATGCCATCCGCGAGAACCCCGCGTGGCGCGGCGGCAATTACGAGAAGACTCCTGCACTGCCGCAGGTTGCTATCTTGCATGACATGAATCTCAGCAGCCCTGAACATTATGCGAGAGAAATCGGGCGCGCTGGTTTTGCGGCGCGCTACGAAGACTACCGCGAGAAAGGCGCGACGGAGTTCGACGCCAACGACCGCCTCTACCAGCTTGAGGCAATGATCAATCACGATGTAGCACACGGAAGCAGCATGGAAGCTGTAGCAAAGAAGGTGCACGCAAAGGTGCTCGTGGTTGCCTCGCAGCAGGATCACATGGTCAACCCCGGACCGGCGCTCGAATTCGCCAAGCTGCTAGGTGCTCAGACACTGCTGCTCACGTCAGATTGCGGTCACAGAGCCCCCGGTTGTGAAGGAGCGAAGATGAACCCCGCAGTAGCCGCGTTTTTGGAATCGAAGTAAGGATCCCTAAGCCATCACGATCTCACTGAAATCAGCAATACCGGAAAAACCATCGAGAACCGATTGAATCAGCGCCAGTCGCGCGGCACGTAACTGCGGGTCCGGATCCATCACCATCACCTTGTCAAAGAAAGCGTCGACCGTCGGCCGCAGCGCAGCGATCACCTCGAGTGCTGCCGCGTAGTTATGATCCCGACGAAGCACGGCGACCTTAGCTGCCAACTCTGTTGACTCGGAATAGAGACCGAGCTCCTCTGGATGCTTGAGTGTGGCCTCTGACAGAGATGATTCACTAAAGTCTTCGTTCTTTTCCGCGGCCTGGCGAAGGATGTTCTTGATGCGCTTGAATGCAGCAGAAATGGCGATGAAATCCTGTGATCCGCGCACCGTTGCGAGCGCCTCTGCACGCGCGATCGCCTCGCGTACATCGTCCGCACCTGCGGCAAGAACCGCATTCACAATGTCATAAGCGAAGCCGCGAACGTCTTTGAGATAAAAGCTAAGACGTTCTTGCATAAAGTCCGCAACCAGCTTTTCAACATCCGGCAGGCACGAAGTGGACCGGACAACCTGGGTGAGGGACAGCGGCAGAGAAGACTCCGCTAGAATCTTTACGATGGCATTGGCTGCACGGCGCAAGGCGAAGGGGTCCTTCGACCCGGTCGGTGCGTTGCCAATGCTGAACATCGCCGCAATAGTCTGAATGCGATCTGCCAAACCAAGTAACTGACCCAGCACCGTAGGTGGAATTGAATCCTCAGTACTCGCCGGTCTGTATTGCCAATAAATCCCGTCAGAGACGGGTTCGCCCAATCCTTGAGCACGGGCGTAAAGGCCGCCAATCACGCCTTGTAGTTCGGTAAATTCCTTTACTAATTCTGCGGTTAGATCGGTCTTGGCAAATGTGACAGCCTTAAGCAATGCACCATTGTCGTGATCAACACCGGCGTCATACACGTCCGACGAAAGAAAGTTGGCGACATCGAGATTCTCACTCGTCTTCCATCCGTAGCTGCCCAATTCTTTCTGAAAGGTGACGGAATCAAGCAACGCTACCCGTTCCTTGAGCGGAATCTTCTGGTCCGTATCCCAGAAGAACTGGGCGTCCTTAAATCGCGATCGCAGCACTCGCTCGTTGCCGTGGCGAATGATGGCGCGGCCCTGCTCATCCACCTGTGTATTGAGCACCGTAAGAAAGTGCGGAGCCAGTTTGCCATCCGCATCCCCAACGGCAAAATACTTCTGGTGGTCGCGCATGACGGTCACCAGCACCTCTTCCGGCAAAGCAAGATACTCAGGCTCGAAGCTCCCGTGCAGAACCGTCGGCCACTCGGTGAGATGAACGACAGTCTCAACGAGCTCTTCATCTTCGCGCCAACGCGCGCCGGGAGTTTCAGTAATGCCGCGCGTCACATGGTCAAGCGCCTTGCGTATCGTGTGACGTCGAGCGGCAACATCCGGCTCCACAAAAGCCTCGCGCAGAGCAGCGCGGTAGGCCGAAGGCGATGCAATCGCGACCGGCGCTTCACCATGCAGAACGCGATGTCCACGGCTCTGATTGCCGGCAGCGATACCAGCAATCTCAAGTGGAACAACCGCGCTATCAAGCAGCGCAACCACCCAGCGAATCGGGCGCACAAAGCGTTCAGGCTTATTGGCGCGCCAGTACATATTCTTGGCCCAGTAGAGCGACAACACCTCTTTCGGTAACTCGGCCATCAGCAAATCCTGTGCGGTTCGGCCTTTCCGCTGCGCGGTTGCTCCTACATACTCACCCTTGGCGTTGGTGATTTTCTGCAGTGCGGCAACTTCAACACCTGCCTTTTTGGCAAACGCAATCGCCGCCGGAGCCGGCTCTCCGCCTTTGAATGCGATGGCCCACGACGGACCGACAAGTTGCTCCTCGCTATCGGGTTGCGCAAGCCCAATCCCCTCAACATGCACCGCCAGTCGGCGCGGCGTAGAAAATGTAGTCACTTTGCCGCCGTCAAGAAGCCGTTCGCGTGCGAGCAGGTCACTTAGCCGTCGGCCTAACTCGGCCTCGGCGCCAGCAATCATGCGCGCCGGAATCTCTTCGAGGCCTATCTCCAGTAATAACTCCGCCATAACCTGAATATCTTTCCTTAAGCTCTAGTTGGCCTACTCTGCTGTAGTGCATAAGCTCTGGCTACGCCAACGGCAAGATTGCGAATGCGCCCGATGACACCAACGCGCTCAGTTACCGAGACAGCGCCCCGTGCGTCGAGGAGATTAAAAAGATGCGAGCACTTCAGCGCCAGCTCATAAGCTGCAAGTAACGGAAAGCGCCTTTTGGCAGCCCAATCCGCGCCGGCATCCTTCAGGAGCGCGCCGGCTTTGTCGAGCAGGGATTGTGCCTCTGCTTCGTATAAGCGGAAGTGCTCCCACAGCTTCTCAACGTCCGCCATCTCGAAGTTATAGACCGAAAACTGCACCTCTTCGGCCAATCGCACTTCACCATAAGTGATAACTTCGCCGGTCTCAGGATCGCGCGCCCACACAATGTCATAAATCGAGTCAACGTCCTGAAGAAATGCGGCAATCCGTTCCAGACCGTAAGTCAACTCGGCGCAGATCGGATCAAGGTCCAGTCCACCGCATTGCTGAAAATAAGTGAACTGAGTTATCTCAAGCCCATCGAGCATCACCTGCCAGCCAACGCCCCACGCGCCTCCGGCGGGCCACTCCCAGTTATCCTCTTCAAACTTCAAATCGTGCCGGCTCAGATCGATTCCAATCGCGGTCAGCGACTCGAGATATAGTTCCTGAACATTCACCGGTGGCGGCTTGAGTATCAGCTGAAACTGCGTGTGCTTGAAAAGCCGATTCGGATTCTCGCCATAGCGGCCGTCTGCAGGCCGTCGCGAAGGTTGCGCATAGCCGACGCGATACGGCTTCGGTCCGAGCACGCGGAGGAAGGTCTCCGGCGACATCGTTCCAGCGCCTACCTCAACATCATAGGGTTGCTGCAGAACGCAGCCCCGGTCAGCCCAGAATTTTTGCAAGCGAAAGAGCAGGTCCTGAAAGGTGAGCGGAGTAGGAACAGCGGCGTTCGCGCTCGATGCGCCGGAGATGCTTAAAGATGAAGTCACTTAGAGTCTCGTGGGCTAAAAAGCTATCCCAATTCTACCGGAGGCTCGCGAGGCAGCTTCCATCAGATACGACTAAGCGCCTCAGCCGAACGCAGCCTGCGTTCAATGTGCCTCTCAAGCGACTGCAGCGTGAAGCGCCGCAGATCTTGCGCTCGCCGGCGCGACCACTGCTCGTTCGTGAATGCAGTGACCGGCTCGCGCAACATGCGCTGGGCAAGCTGCCAGGAATCCACGGAAAGCGTGCTGCCTGCCCCCTGCCGATGCAGCGGGCAAAACAGCCCATCACTCATGGGGTGAAAACTGGCCTCGCCTGCCACCAGTCGCTCACCGCAAACCGTGCAGGTCGCGAGATCCGGCAGCCAGCCCATCAGCCGTGTGATCCAGAGCGAAAAGTAGGTCAACGGCATCCACGGCTGATCGACCGTGGTCTGCTCTAAAACCGCCAGTAGAAGCCGAAAGACCGTCTCCTGCGTGTCGTGCTCCGGCAGTGTTTCCTCGAGCGTTTCGGCGTAGAAACTGAGAACGGCCGCGCGGCAGTAATCGACAGGCCCAGAGAGCGGCGAGCGAAGCAGCTCCAGCTGGTCGAGGCGCACCAGTTCCTGTCGAGGCCGGTCAGCGAAGAAGGCACGCGTCAGAGTCATCGGCTCAAGAGCCCCGCCAAAGCGTTTTCGGCTCTTGAGAGCTGCCTTGGCCACACCTTTGATCTTTCCGTAGTCACGTGTAAAGAAACTGACGATGAGATCCGCCTCATTGACAGGCCAGGTGCGCAAAATCAATGCATCGGAAGCGAAAAGAGCCATCGTGAGTTTATCTTCGCACTTCCGGAGCTTGCTCCCGTAGGCCATACAACCAATTCCTTACCTAAAAGTAAGATATAATGATTTTTGAAAGGAATTACGATGCCCACCGCGACCATGACCTCCAAGGGGCAAGTAACCATCCCTATCGAAGTACGGCGGAAACTCAAGCTCGATGCAGGCGACAAGATCGATTTCTTCCAGGACTCGGAAGGGCGATACGTAATTCAGCCCAAGACCGGATCGATTATGGAGATGAAGGGAATCCTGCGCAAGATGGGCTACGTGCCCGACCACGTGGTCACAATCGAGGAGATGAACCAGGCCGTCCTCGGCGCCGTGGCTGAGTCAGATACAAGATCAATGAGCCACGCAGCCAGAGGCCTCGGGGATGATGAAGTCGCGTGATCGGTCTCGACACGAATGTTCTCGCGCGGTTCTTTGGCCAGGACGATCCGGTTCAGAGCCCCAAGGCTAATGCAATATTAGATTCTTTGACAACGGAAGAGCCGGGATGGGTAGCGACCGCTGCCTTGCTGGAATTGGTTTGGGTCATGACAAGCAAGTTCCGCGCCGATAGAACAGGAGTCTGTCGAGTTGTCGATGTACTGATGAGCCGCTCAGAGATCGTAATTGAGAATTCAGACCTGGTGCGGCGGGCTCTCAATCAGTACCGTCACGGCAGCGCTGACTTCGCGGACTGCCTCATCGCTTCACACGCCGAGAATGCAGGCTGCGTCCAAACCCTCACCTTCGATATCGATGCAGCGAAAACCGCGGGCATGACCCTCATCTCCTGAAAACACAAACGCGCGCACCGGATGACCGGCGCGCGCGTTGCGACTGACTGAATCTCTAGCGTCCGAAGTGTGCGGCGTTCTTCTCGGTGTAGCTCGCCCATTTCTCCGGCAGGTCGTCCTGCGCAAAGATGGCCGAGACCGGGCAGGCCGGCACACACGCGCCGCAGTCGATGCACTCCACCGGATCGATGAAAAGCTGGTCCGCAGCCTCGTGATCGCCTTCATCTTTCTTGGGGTGGATGCAATCCACGGGACACGCGTCTACACATGCGCTGTCTTTGGTTCCGATACAAGGTTCTGCAATCACGTAAGCCATATCTTTATTCTCCAGTGAGGTCGTTCTGCTCGCTCATAGTAGCACAGTGGGTACTGCGGTTGGCAGAGGGTTAAGCGAGCGTAAATCGCCGGTCCCAAAGGACGGGACAACGGTGACTACCCTTTGTGCAGGCCGCGGGCAGCGCGCTGCGCGGCGAACTCCGCAGGGCTCTTGAGCGGTGTCAGATCCCGCCCTGCGAACAGGTCTGCGAAGACGCTCAGCAGTTCGTGATGAATAAGCTGATTCGTGGCCAGCACCTCGCGGCTGTCGAGACGCCGGTACGCGCCATCGAAGCCTGTGACCATGCCGCCAGCCTCTTCCACAAGCAGAAATCCAGCAGCCGTATCCCACGGGTTGAGGTTGAATTCCCAGAAAGCATCCAAGCGTCCGCAGGCCGTATATGCCAGATCGAGTGCCGCCGAACCGGCCCGCCGCACACCATGCGAGCGCAAAGTGAATTCCTGATAAAAATGAATGTTTGGATTATCGTGGCGCTTGTGGCTGGGAAAGCCCGTAGCCAACAGAGCCTCACTCAGATACGGCACCTTTGAAACATGAATCGGCCTGCCATTGATCGTCGCACCTTTGCCACGCTCGGCGACAAAAAGCTCGTCGCGCATGGGATCGTAGATGACACCGGCAACGATCGGCCCGTCGTTCTCTTCCGCCAGCCCTTTTGGACGATGCTCCAACCCCATCGACACACAAAACTGCGGAAAACCGTGCGCGAAGTTAGTCGTTCCATCCAGCGGGTCAATGTACCAGCGATACTCCGCATCGAGGCGATCGCGAGTACCCTCCTCGCCGTACATGCCGTGCGAAGGAAACGCCGTATGCAGCGCCTCCTGCAGATACGCCTCGACAGTGCGATCGGCAACGGTGACCAGGTCTACGTCGCCCTTGTACTCCGTCACTACACCCTGGGCGAAAAACTCACGCAGCTTCCCGCCCGCGACTCGGGCAATCTCGACTGCTTTCTCGATTCCGCTAAATCCAGCAGGGCTGGCTGTGGCCAGATTTTCCGCAGGCACCGGAACAACCGTAGAGGTACCGAGGTCGTTGACCGGCAGGCTCATGATCCATTCTCCGACGCGCCCGCACCGCGGCCCAATCCGCGGCGGTTCGATTCCGTGATCGTTCGAATTTGGTGCTTGTAGATAAAAAGATTGGGATGGCCGTCGCGGGTGATGCGAATCATGCCATCGTCAAAATACTCGATCCAGCCGTTAATCGTTTCGCCATCGCGCAACTGTACCTGCACGCTCACCTGCCGGTCGCTCAGCGACCTCAGGTAGAGCGCCTCCTGGCCGGTATCTCCCGGCGGAGGAGTTCGAGAGCGCCGCAAGTGGGAGAGGGCAGGTGGACACATAAACCAATTCTAATTGGGAAGCACCGGTCAGGTGAATGGTTGTTCGACTGGACCGGTCCGAAACTGGCTGCTGCGGCTAATCCCGTGAGCGATTTGAAGATGGCGGCTCCGAATAATATCCGGTCCGGTAGCGGATATCGAAATTGTCCGAAGCTGCCCGAGGGATCGTCACGCGAATGCGGTGAAAGTTCTCTCCCGGCAGTTGTTTGGCAGGATAGTAGCCAATCAAGTACTGCGTGCGCAGATCCTCTGAGACCTGTGCAAATGCCTTATCGAGCCCGCCGGCAGTGGCATAGAAATACTTGCCCCCAGTCTGCTCGGCAAGCGTAATCAGTGCGTGCTCTCCACCCAAATCACGACCGGCACTGGCCTCGATCGGAACATCAATGATGCTGTAAACCATCACCTCTCCGCGCAGCGCCTGCTCAAGCGCCTGGGTGTAGGTTACGGTGTTCGCGGTATCCCCGCCGTCTGTTACGAGCACGATAACCTTGCGACCCTGTTTCGTCGCCAGGCTGTCGGACGCGAGATAAATTGCGTCATACATCGCCGTGGCCTGCCCGCCGCGAAGACTTGCCAGCCCCCGGTCAATGCGGCTCGGCTGATTGGTAAAGCCAACCACCTGGCGCACGTCGGTGGAGAACTCCAACAGGCTGATCTGATCCTGCGAGCGAATCAGCGCATGAACAAATTTGCGCGCGGCATCCTGTTCCAGCGGCAGATCCTTGTGGACGCTGCCACTGGTGTCGATCGCCAGCCCCAGGCTCAGCGGAACCGCCGACTGCCGCTCGAAAACTGAAATGCGCTGTTGCTTCCCGTCCTCCATCACAGCGAAATCTTCTTTGGTCAGTCCGCTGACGACAGCGCCAGTTGCATCCGTGACGTTCGTGAAGACATTCACCAGCTTCACATTGACCTTAAGCGTAGGAGTGTCTGCATCGGCCGGCAATGGTGCAGAGGCCGTCTGCACAGCGGCAGCTGAATCGGCAGACTGCGCGGCAAGGGGCAAAGCCGCCAGAAGACCCGCGCAAATTGTCAGAATGGCAAGGCACGTGCGGCGAATCATGATGCCGCCTCCGCTGCTTCCACGTGGCTTTCCGCAACAAGCTCCGCTGGAAACGGCTCGCCATCGGCCCATTGCACGCCGTCGACAAAGGTCTCTTTCTTCCAGATCGGCACCGTCTTTTTGAGCGTGTCAATGAGCCATCGGCAGGCGTCAAAGGCCGCCCCACGATGCGCCGAGGTGACCACAATCAGCACACTGGTCTCGCCAATCTGCAACCGTCCCAGCCTGTGAACCAGTGTCACCGCACGTACTCCAAACTGCTCGATCGCCTGCCCGGCAAGAGCAGCGATCTGCTTTGAAGCCATCTCCTCGTAAGCTTCGTAATCCAGATGCAAGGTACCACGGCCTCGCGAGTTGTCGCGCACAATGCCCTCAAAGACCACAACCGCACCGTCACTCGGTTGTTTCGTCTCAGCGATCAGGCGGGCTGCAGGAATCTCGTCCCGCGTAAGATAGGTCACTTTGGCGTTCGCCAGCATCGGCGAACCAACGCCTCCCGAGACAGGCGGAAGTAGACCCACCTCGTCACCTTCGCTGAGCAGCTGGCCGGGGAGAGCGTATTCCGCATTTACACTAACCGCGAGCCGACTAATCAGCGCCGCTGTCGAGGGCTGACCGCGCAGCCTCTCGCCAATCACGGCGAGCAGATCTGCCACGCTCGACTCGGCAGGGAGCTCCAGCGGAGCCGCACTAATGTAGTCCTTCAGCACTCCAAACGGAAGCAGATTTACGCGCATCTTCTTCAAAGAATACCCTCCCGTTAGACGTGGGAAGAGCAGTTTCTGTATCCGAAGCTGGCGTCAGATTCCATTCTGAAGCAGGTCGCGCAGAGTGACCGTCCACTGCTCCAGTTCCGCGATTGGAACGCACTCGCGGTCGCTGTGGGCCGTGCGCATGTCTCCGGGGCCAATTACGATGACCTCGTCGGCGATCCGCGTAACCCGGCTGGCTTCCGAACCAAAGCTGATGCCGACCGGTTGTGCGGGGAGGTTGTCTGCCAGCCGCGACCGCAAGGGCCCGCCGTCAGCAGGCGAAAAACCAGCCTCAGCCCTCAGGCCTTCAAGATCTATCTGAGCCTCGGGCGTTGTCTGCTTCGCTTCATAGACCAGAGCCTCGAGGTGGTTGAGTACATCGGTAGCCGGCTCGTTCGGAAGCGCCCGCCACTCAACAAGAAATGTGCACCTGCCCGGAATGATGTTCTTCGCCGTACCGCCTTCGATAACGCCGATGTTCAGTGTGGTCCGCGCCGGATCAAATAGCCCGAACAACCCGCCGCTCGCAGCATCCGGCTGTCCCGTCGCGAAAGCATCCTCAATTTGCGAGATGAGCCGCGCTGCAACTGAGATCGCCGAGACCCCCTGTTCGGGAAACGCCGAGTGCGCCTCCCTGCCCCGCACAGTAATCCGCGCCAGACCGTAGCCTTTGCCTGCAATTCCAGGACGCAGCGAAGTCGGCTCGCTCACAATCGCCGAGCCAATGCGAACACCGCGAAACTCCTCTGCAGCCAGCAGCCGCTCCATACCCTTGCAGCCAATCTCTTCGTCAGCGGTGAGGACCAGCGCAACGCCTTGGCTCATTTCCTGCGGGCCGAGGCCAGAGGCAGCAGCCAAAAAACATGCCAGCGCACCCTTCACGTCGCAGGCCCCGCAGCCATGCAGGTCGGCGTTCCGTTTTTCTAACAACAGCGCGGCAGGCCAATCCGCCGTATAAGGAACGGTGTCGGTGTGACAAATAAACGCCAGATCAATCTTGCTGCCACTGCGATTATTCGCCCGGGCAATCAGATTAGCCTTCTCCACTCCATTGTCATCGAGGTATGGAAGTATTTCCACGCGCCAACCGCGAGACTCCAGAAACGTCTCAACCCATCGCAACAGTGGCAAATTTGAAACAGCCGAAGGCGTCGGAATCGCAACCAGTTCACGCAGTATCTCTGCCGCGGAGAGAACCGAATTCAAAGCGTAACCTCAATGCCCGCAATAAACACTCGAGGGCGCGCCGGAGCAGCAACAAAGTACGCAAGCTCGCGATAATCCGCGCATTCATGCACAACAAAATCCGCCGCCTTACCCGTCTCCAAAGACCCAACCTCATCGCCAAGACCCAGACTCCACGCCGCGTTAATCGTGGCCGCCGTCAGCGCCTCTGAGGGCAACATCTTCATCGCAATGCATGAGAGCGCCATCACAAACGGCATAGACGGAGCAGGCGACGACCCCGGATTAAAGTCCGTCGCGATGACCACCGGCAACCCCATCTCGATCATCGTTCGCGCGGGCGGATACTGATCGCGCCCCAGGCAGAACACCGACGCCGGCAGCAGCACAGGTTGCACACCAGCCACAAGCAACTGTCGCAACGTCTCTTCCGTCACCGCTTCAAGATGGTCAGCAGTCGCCGCGCCAAGCTCCGCCGCGAGCGCCGCTCCGGTGCCGGGCCGGAACTGCTCGGCGTGAATGCGCAATCCCAGCCCATGCTGCGCCGCGGC
>Ga0206922_1228_pt1 | contig 10709 bp, 11 predicted proteins | sample Alteio_BWOrgHeat_63_FD_152976 | JGI IMG/M metagenome (GOLD analysis project Ga0206922, IMG submission 152976) | Enriched cells from forest soil in Barre Woods Harvard Forest LTER site, Petersham, Massachusetts, United States -... | ecosystem: Environmental > Terrestrial > Soil > Temperate forest >... | reverse complement strand
GATCTTTTTTGCCTGTAACGATACTGAAAATGGCCACCAGAACCTGTTAGAAGCAAAGGCCGCCAATGCCATCAGCTGTACCAGTATAGGCCTTATGCCCAATGATAGTGTTTTATATATGAAGGGTGGGGGAAAGGAATTTAAACCTTCCTTCATCAATTCACAAAAACCGGGGGGCGATGCACCCGACGGCATGGTATGGATACCGGGAGGGGAGTTCAGTATGGGCAGTATTGACCCTGTTGGTATGGATAGCGGTGGTAACGTAAGTATGAATGACTCCCGCCCCATACACCGTGTTTACGTTGACGGTTTTTATATGGATGCTAACGAAGTTACCAATGCACAGTTTGAAAAATTTGTAAAAGCAACCGGGTACATAACCTTTTCTGAACGTATGCCAAACCCGGCGGATTACCCCGGTGTCCCCAAAGAAAGCTTAGTTGCGGGGTCTGCTGTTTTTACGCCACCTGGCCAGCCGGTGCCGCTGGATAATTATTTGGCCTGGTGGAGCTATACACCGGGTGCTAGCTGGCGTCATCCTGAAGGGGCGCAAAGCTCAATTGAAGGGAAAGACAACTATCCCGTTGTGCAGGTAACATGGGAAGATGCTGCGGCGTATGCAAAATGGGCAGGTAAACGTTTACCAACTGAGGCAGAATGGGAATTTGCAGCCAGGGGTGGCAAAGCAGGTAACCTTTATCCATGGGGTAACCAGTTAAAGCCAGACGGAAAATGGATGGCTAATATTTTTGAAGGCAGCTTTCCCAACAGCGATAATGCTTCTGATGGTTTTGCCGGAATTGCCCCGGTAAAACAATACCCGCCAAACAGTTATGGCTTGTACGATATTGCAGGCAATGTTTGGGAGTGGTGTGCTGACTGGTACCGGCCTGATTATTATGCGCAACTTGCAAAGTTGGGTACCGTTAAAAACCCCAAAGGCCCGCAAACACCTTTTGACCCTGATGAGCCACATGCACAAAAGAAAGTACAACGGGGGGGATCATTTTTATGTACTGACCAATATTGCACGCGCTATATGGTAGGAACCCGTGGCAAAGGGGAAATAAGCTCTGCTTCAAACCATATTGGCTTTAGATGTATTAAGTAAATGCAAACTTTACCCAAAAGTTTAATGGGATGATTTTTTCATTTTTACAACATTGTATTATCTTCACGCCATAACAAAACTAACATGAAAGTAATTGTTCCAGTGGATTTTTCAGAAACATCTTCTAACGCGGCGGAATATGCAGCAGGGTTAATAGCCGGTTTCGATGACGTAAAAATGATCTTATACCATCTTTCTGCAAAAGCTGATGATGCAGCAAAAGCGCCGGCACAACTTGATGAATTGTGCGAAAAACTAACCGCTGCCTATAAAATTGATATTGAAAGCCGGTGTGTACTTGGCCACGACCTTATCAGCCATCTTGAAATACTGGTTAAAAGCGAACGGGCAGACCTTGTTGTAATGGGTATTACCAGCCATTCTGAGCTTGTACAAAAATTTGTAAGCAGCAATACGCTTAAAATGGCAGAGACAAAGGCATGCCCGGTACTTATCGTTCAGGAATCAGCAAAATATACAGGGATAAAAAATGTGATGCTGGCTACAGACCTGCAGAATACTTATTATACCACGCCGGCGGAGTCTATTAAGAAATTTCTGGCAACATTCAGCCCGGCCCTGCATATTGTAAATGTTAACAGCGACCATTACATTGCACTTACAGAACAATATGAAAGAGAAAAGAAAGCGCTCCAGGGCCTGTTCTCAGAATTCAACCCCGAATTTTACTTTCTTCGCTTTTTTGATGTGGAAGATGGGTTACATCTTTTTGCACAGGAAAAGAATATTGATCTCATCATCAGCATACAACGTGACCATTCGATGATGCACAGGTTGTTCAGGCCAAGCACCACAAAAAATATATCTTACCAGGGCAATGTACCAGTACTGGTAGTGCACGAAGAAACAACCTAGTACAACGCGTGCAATATAACAGGCATAAGTGCATAATGCGCTTATGCTTTTTTATTTTTCGCTGATCATTTGCTACGGTTGCTAAACTTTGCAATCGCGTCTTTAGTAAAATCACTCAAAACAAGCCTTCCGCTTATTGCCGCCCTTTCCGGCAATAATTCATTCCAATGTTCAGTGCCTTTCCAAAACATTTTTTTCATTTCAGCCATAGCTTCAGGGTTTGAGCTTGCGAGCGTTTCTGAAAGTTTTTTAACAGCGGCATCCATATCTTCCAAAGTTGGGTGTAGTGCTGCATACAGCCCCTTTTCTTTGGCCCACTCAGCGCTATGCCAGTTGTTTGCATCAACCGCCAGTTGGGTGAATGCTGATAAGCCTATTTTTCTTTCCACAGCAGGGCCTATCACAAAAGGCCCGATACCTATAGCGAGCTCACTTAGTTTTACGTCTGCACCGGTTAGCGCAAAAGTATAATCCGCGGCTGCAGCTAACCCAACACCGCCACCCACACACTTGCCCTGGATGCGTGCAAGAATAAACTTTGGGCAATTGCGCATTGCATTAATTACGTGTGCAAACCCGCTAAAAAACCGCGTGCCTTCTTCTTCATTTTTAATGGCTTTTAATTCATCAAACGAAGCACCTGCGCAAAAAGCTTTGTCGCCTGCGGAGCGCAATACTATTACATGTATATGTTTGTTATTGCCTGCTTTAGTTATTTCAAGAGCAAGTTCTTCCAATAATTTCCCGGGCATGGAATTGCTTTGCGGATGAAAAAATTCTACGGTTGCAATATTGTTGTGCAGGCTTGTTTTTACATAGCCGTTTTGTGACTGTTTTAATTCTGGCATTTGTTTCTCTCCTTTAATCTCTTAGCTTAACCATGGTTAATATTGTCGCTACTGCAACCGTTTCATTGGCGTCGTCAAACACTTCCACATACCATTTTACTATACCTTTTGGAATATCGGCGGGCTCTTTCCTTTCCTGTTTTACTTTTTCCTTTACGGTTAGTTTTACACCAATGGTGGTGCCCGCATATACAGGCTTGGTAAACCTTAACTCATCTATCCCATAGTTCAATAATACCGGCCCTTTTTTTGCATCCACAAATAAACCGGCAGCAGCGCTCATAATAAAATAACCGTGCGCCACAGGTTTTTCAAACATAGTGCCTTCCAGCGATGTATGGTCTGTATGCGCGTAAAAATGATCCCAGCTAAGGTTTGCGAAATTTACAATATCTGCTTCAGTTATTGTGCGTTTTGCCGTAACAAGTGTTTCACCAATTTGTAACTCTTCAAAATATTTTCTGAATGGATGTATGGCATCTTCTGTTTGTTTTGCATGCGGCTGATACACATTGCCAACCTCAGTTATCATAGTGGGGGTGCCCTGCACTGCCACACGCTGCATATAATGTTTTACACCGCGAATGCCGCCCATTTCTTCGCCGCCGCCCGCACGGCCGGGGCCGCCATGCACCAATAAAGGTAATGGAGAGCCATGCCCTGTGCTTTCTTTAGCACACTCATTATTAAGAATAAGTATCCTGCCATGATGTGTGCCTGCGCTTAACACATATTGTTTTGCTATTTTTTCATTTGCCGTTACGATGGAGGAACACAAAGAGCCTTTGCCCATTTTTGAAAGGTGAATAGCCTCATCTAAAGAATGATAAGGCATTAAAGTTGATACGGGCCCGAATGCTTCCACAGCATGTACTTCAGCACTATGTAAAGGATTTTCATTTAGCAATAATAAAGGGCTTATGAACGCTCCTTTTGCGGCATCAGCATCAATTACCTCTACACTATCCAAAGATCCATAAATAATTTGTGAAGATGCCAGCAGCTTTTGCACCTGTTGTTTTACCTCGTTGCGCTGCGATATGCCGGCCAGCGAGCCCATCCTTACTTTATCATTCAGCGGGCTGCCAATGGTTGTTTGCGCCAATGCTTTACCAAGCGCAATATGCACATCTTCCAGTTTATTGGCAGGCACAAATATCCTGCGTATTGCGGTGCATTTTTGCCCGGCCTTGGTGGTCATTTCTTTTCTTACTTCCTTAATAAAAATATCCCATTCCGGCATGTTGGGGGTTACATCTTCTCCCAATACAATGCAATTGAGCGAATCTGCTTCCATGGTAAAAGGCACATTCTCTTCTAATACCCTTTTATTGGCTTTCAACATTAATCCTGTTGAGGCTGAACCGGTAAAAGTAATTACATCCTGCGAGGTTACATGATCCAGCAAATCTCCTGCAGAGCCGCAGATCAATTGCAAAGCACCGGCAGGCAAAATACCCGAAGCAATAATTTGCCTTACTACCACCTCGGTTAAATAGCATGTTATGGTGGCAGGCTTTACAACCGCCGGCACGCCCGCGAGTAAGTTAACCGCTATTTTTTCCAGCATGCCCCAGACGGGGAAATTGAAGGCATTAATATGTATGGCTACACCTTCTTTTGGAATGAGAAAATGTTGCGCCATAAAGGAGCCCGTTTTACTTAGGTTATGCCCTTCCCCATCTAAACAAAAAGGCTCATCCGGAAACTTACGCCGTAAAGAGGCGTAAGAAAACAGGTTACCAATGCCGCCTTCAACATCAACCCAACTGTCGGCTTTAGTGGCACCGGTTTGATAACTTATGTTGTAAAAAGTATCCAAATGTTCGCGCAGGTGTAATGCCAAAGCACGCAACATCAGGCCACGCTCATGAAACGTCATTTTGCGCAGTGCAGGGTTACCCTTTTGCCTGGCAAAATCCAACATTGCAGCAAAATCCAACCCCTTGGATGAGGCGGCGCCAATTACATCGCCCGTTACCGCATTGTACAATAACTGGCCTTCGCCTTGCCCTTGCACCCATTCGCCGCAAACAAAATTTCCCGGGTTATTCATATAGCTATCTATTAATTTATGCAGGTGAAAATACTTTCAATTATCAAAACTAACAATTGATAGCTGTATTTTGTGTGTAATTTGTACCTTTCAACGATGCTTCAACCACCGTTAAAATATTGCACCGAAGAAGAATATCTTGCTTTTGAAAGAGCAGCACAGGAAAAGCATGAATACTATAAGGGAGAAATATTTGCAATGAGCGGTGCTTCCTTTAAACATAATGTTCTTCAAATTAATATTGTTACTCTTTTAAGCAATCATCTTAAAGGTAAAAATTGCCGCCCCTTTGGCAGTGATTTGAGAATACACATTCCTTCTAACTCTTTTTATACATATCCTGATGTAATAATTGTATGCGACGAACCTGAATTTGCAGATAAGGAATTTGATACATTACTAAACCCTTCCGTTATAATTGAGATATTATCGCCTTCAACTGCTAATTATGACAGGGGGGCAAAATTTGATCTTTACCGCGAAATCGAATCACTACAGGAATATATTCTCATTGATTCCAATTCTATGCATTTCGTACATTATATTAAAAACCCCGATGCAACCTGGACTTTATCTGAAACCCGGAAACCAGGAGATGACTTTTTTATCACCTCTGTAGATTTTAAAGTTCAGCTTGCTGAGGTATATGCCGGTATTTAATTGTTTAATACTGATCCTGCTGCCGAAGGGAGTGACACCCGTCCGCCCGGACCATCCGGGCGACCAAGAAAGCCAAATAGCAATTTTACAGCCTGTTTCCAACGTCACTATTTAATTTTTCATCCAAAAATTTTATTGAAAATCAGTGCATTGCACGGGTGCGATAAAAATAATTGCCTAAATACTTGGCGGTTTAAAGGCAGTTGTGCACCTTTGCGTCCCATTTAAAAACGGCGGGATAGCGCCGTTATAATTAAAACATAATATAATGAGTAAACTACATTTCACAACAAAACATGCGAACGAGGCTACCGTACAACGTAACTGGTACGTTGTGGACGGTACTAATCAAACCGTAGGTCGCATCTGTTCTAAAATTGCGGCTGTTCTTCGCGGTAAGAACAAGGCCTATTACACGCCCCACGTTGATTGCGGCGACTATGTAATTGTTATTAATGCCGAAAAGGTTGCATTCACAGGCAATAAGATGGATGAAAAGCTGTATATAAATTACTCCGGTTACCCCGGCGGTAAAAAAGAAGAAGCTGCCCATGAACTTATAAGACGCCGGCCAACAGTTATTGTTGAAAGGGCTGTAAAGGGGATGCTGCCTAAAAACCGTCTTGGACGCAAAATGTACACTAAGCTATTTGTGTACGAAGGAGCCCAGCACCCGCATATTGCGCAACAACCTAAAGAACTTAAGTTCGGTAACTAACAACTAAATAATTCCAAATACAAATAAATGGAAAAGCAAAAAAACGCTGTTGGCCGCAGAAAAGAAGCCGTAACCCGTATTTTTATTAGTAAGGGGGATGGCAAGATCATTGTCAACAACAAAGACTATAAACAATATTTTCCGCTTGTCTATCTTCAAAACCAGGTAGAAGCGCCCTTAAAAACCGTTGATGCAGTTGATAAATATGATATCAAGATCAATGCGCAGGGCGGCGGTTTAAAAGGCCAGGCTGAGGCTGCAAAACTGGGTATTGCCCGTGTATTGCTTGAACTTAATCCTGACCTTCGCCCCGTACTTAAGGCTGCAGGCCATTTAACCCGTGACCCGCGTGGTGTTGAACGTAAGAAATTCGGCCACAAAAAAGCACGCAGAAGCTTCCAGTTCAGCAAACGTTAATCTGTGCGCCGCAGGCTGCAAGCTTTATGCTTTACGCCTTGCTTACAGCGTATGGCTTATAGCGTAAAGCGTAAAAAATTTATATACCAATTACAATAACAAAATACATGGAACCTAACACTTCGTTACAACAACAATTACTCGATGCGGGTGTACACTTTGGCCACCTGCGTAAGAAGTGGAATCCTAAAATGTTGCCTTACATCTTTGCAGAAAAGAAGGGCATACATATCATTGACCTGAACAAAACAGTTGACCACCTGCAGGAATCTGCCGCTGCTTTAAAGCAAATTGCAAAAAGCGGTAAGAAGATCATGTTTGTGGCTACTAAAAAGCAGGCAAAGGAAATTGTGAGCGACTGTGCCAAGAAAGTAAACATGCCCTATGCCACTGAACGCTGGCTGGGTGGAATGCTTACCAATTTTAACACCGTGCGTAAGAGCGTTAAGAAAATGCAGAGCATTGAAAAAATGCTTAACGACGGCAGCGCTGAAAGCCTTACCAAAAAAGAACGTTTGACCCTTACACGCGATAAGGATAAAATGGAGAAGGTATTGGGCGGTATTGCACAACTTGGCCGTTTACCTGCAGCATTGTTCCTGGTGGATATTGGCCATGAGCATATTGCACTTGCAGAAGCTAAACGCCTTGGTATTACCACATTCGGTATGGTTGACACAAACTGCGACCCCAACAAGGTTGACTTTGCAATACCTTCCAATGACGATGCTACAAAATCAATAGCTATTATCACTGATTATATAGCTGCTGCCATATCGGAAGGTTTGGCTGAACGTTTGGCTGCTAAGGAAGATGAAACTGAAGAAGTGGATAACGAGAACGAAAAGAAAGCAGCACGTTTACTTGCCGAAGCCGAAGCTGAAGGTGGCCGTGGCGGACGCCGCGGTGGCGGACAGGGTGGCCCCGGAGCAGGCGCTCCTAAACGCAGGGTACCGGGTGGCGCAAGCCGCAGGCCGGGCGGTGGTGGCCCAGGTGGCGGAAGAAGATAATATTACTTCATTTAATGTGGGTCAATTAATCATTAAAGAGGTGATAATTGGCCCACATGTTTTTATACCCGGTTTAACGCATTATTATCTTAGGTGTATCTTCTGTATCATGGTGTACACATCATCTTTTAATAACATAGTTACTGTTAAGCATGTAGCTAATTTTGCCGGGCTGAATACTATTAATTATTAACTATTAATTTTTAACTTTTATGTCAACTACAACTGCAACAATAACAGCAGCGGAAATAAACAAATTACGCCAAACAACAGGCGCGGGGATGATGGATTGCCGCAAAGCATTAACTGAAACAAACGGCGATTTTGAAGCTGCTATTGATTGGTTGCGTAAACAAGGCCAGAAAGTTGCCGCCAAGCGCAGCGACCGTGATGCTAAAGAAGGTGTTATTATCGCTAAAACAACTGCCGATAACAAAACAGGTTTTATAGTATGCATTAGCTGCGAAACTGATTTTGTATCAAAGAATGCTGACTTTGTTGCTTTTGCACAAAGCATTGCCGATGCTGCCGTTAGCAACAATGTTAAAAGCGCAGACGAGCTAAGCGAACAAACCGTTAACGGCGCTAAGGTTGCCGACCTTATAAATGATAAACTGGCTGCTATTGGTGAAAAAATAGGCATTAGCCGTTTTGAAAGAATAGAAGCGCCTTATGTGGCTGCTTATATACACGGCGCATACCGCCTGGGGGTATTGGTTGGGTTAACAAGTGAAGCTGCTGAAGCAGGCAAGGATATTGCTATGCAGATAGCCGCTATGAACCCTCTTGCCGTTGACCCGGCATCTGTACCTGCTGAAACAGTAGCCCGTGAAAAGGCCATTGTTATTGATACCATGAAGCAAGACCCCAAAATGGCAGGTAAAACCGACGACATGCTGGGTAAGATAGCCGAAGGCAAACTGAATGCCTTTTTCAAAGAGCAAACATTGCTTGCACAGCCTTTTGTAAAGGATAACAGCAAAACCATAGCTGAATACCTTAAGAGCGTATCTGCCGATCTTAAAGTGATTCAGTTTAGGAGAGTGGCGCTGGGATAAGGAAGTGACCCTGAAATTTCGAGAGTGAAAAGGCAAAAGTGAAATAATAAACGGATTTATATTGGAGCCTCTCAGTGATGAGGGGCTTTTTTTATTGTTGAATTGCTTACCGCTTGCCTTCATCGCTTTCTTGTGGCATTTTGCCGCTAAATGATCTTTCACATCGTGGTAAGATAATTTATTGAATCAAATCAAATATGCAGGGATATGAAAAGGAAATACCAATTTTCCCAATGATCCTATTGACAAATGCCACTTAATTATTCAGCCTGCCCATTACACCTGCCAATTCGGATTCTTCTAAAACTTTGCGGGTAGAAATATCATTATCATACTCCCATTTTATCAATCGTATTTTGCCGTCTTCTATTTCAATGCCAGTAATATCGCCATCGTTAAAGCAGCAACAGCCGCTATTAAAATAACCGGGCTTGAATTTGGTAAAATCGGTGGCAGCATCGCCTTTATTCTGCCGCACCGTAATATGCGATTCAATTTCTTTTACTGCGGCCATATCATTTTTTTGTTTCGCAATTTCCAGCCTGTCATATAAGCGCTCAAGCAATGTAAGCGATTCAAAAACCGGCTGGTGTGTATGCCCGGTGATGAGTATGGTATTTTTTTGCACACTGCTCCATGCATACATCAGGCTGTTGTGCAATGTTTTTAATTGCACGTTATATGCGGGTGTATTGGGGTTTATTTTTAAATAGGCCTGCAGCGGCTCCCATACATTTGCCACGAACCATTTGCTAAACCAGTTACCATCGCTTTGCAGGTCGCCCTGGTGGCCATGCGTGCAGTATATTTCCAGTGTTTGATTATTTATAGCAGCGGTTATAATAATGCCCTCGTAAATAGGGATTTTTTCACCATAAATAGATTGCAGTTCAAGCCCTGCAAGCGGGTCGTTATCCCAATACAGGTCGTGGTTGCCAAAAATCTTCGTGAACCTCTTTTGCTGCAGGAATAATTTCTCTTTTTCAAAGGATGCAGTATTGTGCTTTTTAACGCCAAAGATGGTATTCTCCCAAAGCTCTTCGCTGTCGCCAAGGTTTACATAATAAAAACCATTTTGGTAATAATAATCCAATGCGGCGAGGTAATTTTTCTCGGCAAGGGCAAAATCATCTGCATCGTTTTTTGTACCCTTATGCTGGTCTGACAATATAACCACGCGCTGGTTAATATCTTTTAAGTCAACCACTAACCCTTTCTTGCCCGGTTTTTCTTTTATATTTTCATGCAGATCCGTTAATGCAGTAAATATCCTTTCCTTGTCCGGTTTAGACGAGAATTTATTAGCCGCCCAAATAACAGGTTTTGTGAATAGTTTTTGAAATAGTTTTCGCATGGTGATTGAAGGTAATAAAGATGATTATAGGATAATGATAAAACAAAAGGTTAGCCAAAAATTTCTACCTTTAGGTAAATTAACGGATATGGAAGCGATAACCTTATTGACAGATAAAAATAATAATCACCGGTTAATGCAAATTGATCTTGATGTATTGGCCGATAACGAAGAGTTGCTGGAAGACATATATGATGTGATAGCAATAGAATTGCGCAAAAATGAAGAAACCATTCCGTGGGAACAGGTGAAACAGCAACTGCTGAATGAGGGAAAACTCTAAGTATGTACAGAATTGAAGTAAAAAGATCTGCTCAAAAAGAATTGTTACAAATCCCGCAGCTTTATAAAACCAGAATAATTGAAGCAATAGATGCATTGGCAGAAGAACCGAGGCCTCCAGGCGTTAAGAAGCTTAAAGGTGAAGAGGCCTATCGTATTCGTGTTGCTGATTACCGTGTCATTTACAGTATTGAGGATGTAATTAAAGTGATTGAAGTACAAAGAATACGTCACAGAAAAGAAGCCTATAAATAAGCCCCTGCGTTAATTCATTATTACCTCTCTTTTTCAAACTTCATTTCCCTGTATCTTTATA
>Ga0206922_1227_pt1 | contig 10764 bp, 8 predicted proteins | sample Alteio_BWOrgHeat_63_FD_152976 | JGI IMG/M metagenome (GOLD analysis project Ga0206922, IMG submission 152976) | Enriched cells from forest soil in Barre Woods Harvard Forest LTER site, Petersham, Massachusetts, United States -... | ecosystem: Environmental > Terrestrial > Soil > Temperate forest > O... | reverse complement strand
CCTGCTTATCGAGCAGCTTGGCAATGACACCGGTGCGCTGGGCGTTGATGGGGCCGCTGATGTCGCCGACCTTCATGGCAAAGAGCTCTGGCGCAACCGAGCCGACCTGACCGAAATCAGGAACCTGGCCGGAATCGCCAACCAGATCGCTGGTCTTGACGGTGGCTCCCACTTCCTTTGCTGCCTTGGCCAGATCGCCGGAGGCATGGGCCTTATCTGCAAGCTCCTTGGTTTTCTGGGAGAGAAGCTGAGGAAGGCGTTCATCGGCGAAATCGGTGGCAACTTTGCTCTTCCAATCGACGAACGCGGGAGCGTGGGGCGGCGTGACGCCGGTAACCTGGAAGATGGCGTAGCCTTCTCCCGTGGGCGCAGAGGCGGGATCACCGTTCACTTTGAGGGTGAAGGCCTTGGAGACGGCCTGAGTTCCGTCAGGCAGACCGGATATGACTCCGTTAGCCGGGATGGATGGGGATTCGCGACCAGTACCGCAAGCAGAACATCAAGATCAAGTTCGACTACGCCGTTCTTTGCCGCCTCAGTGGTGAGAGCCTGAGCGTATGACGACTCACCCTGAGCTTCCTTCTGGCGGATGAGGGTGGCCTGAATGGTGGGAAGAACCTCGTTCATCGGCTGGCTGTGCGCTGTCTGGCGCTCTTCGACCTGAACGATGTGGTAGCCGAACTGGCTCTTGACGATCTTCACGTCGCCGATCTTCTGCGAGAAGATGGCAGTGTCAAACTCGGGAACCATTGTGCCGTGACGGGCAAAGCCCAGTTCCCCGCCCTGAGCGCCGCTGCCAGGATCTTCGGAATTCTTTTTGGCGAGGTCGGCGAAATCAGCTCCGCCTTGAATCTGCTTGAGGAGCGCTTCGGCCTTGGCCTTGGCCTCGGCATCGCTCTTGGCCGCGCCGCCCGTTGCCTTGATCAGGATATGGCGGGACTTTGCCTGTTCAGGAACCGAATACTCCTGCTGATGTGCGTTGTAATAGGCCTTAATCTCGTCCTGAGAGACTTTGGGAGCGCCGCCAGGGATCTGATCGACCGTGAAGGCGAAGTACGAGATCTTGCGCTCCTCCGGGACCGCATTTGCATAGCGGGCAGCATTTTTGGTGAAGAAGGCCTGCAGTTCGGCGTCGCTGGGATTGATCTGCTTGCGCAGGTCGTCAGAGGAGATAACGGCGTAGTCGAACTTGATCTTGATGTTCTGCTTGCGGTACTGGTCGCGAATCTCGTTGTCGTCGGCCGTGACGCCCGCGGTGATAAAGGCGCGTAGGCGGTTGATGATGATGCTGTCCATCAGCTCTTTTTCGAAGGCGTCGGTGGACATGTTGAACTGGGCACCGATGAACTGGCGGTACTTGTCTTCGCCGATGAACTGGCCCTTGGGAAAGAGAAATTCACCGTACTGGCCGGTATGCAGGAAATTACGGATATCGTCCTTGTTGGCGGTGATGCCGAGACGGGAGGCCTGGATGAGGAGGAGCTTCTGCAGAATGAGCTGCTGGCCGGCTCGCTGAACCATGTATGGCAGGGCGAAGTCGGGCAGGCGCTGGCGCTGAAGCTGTTCCTGGGCTGCCTCCTGCACGCGCTCCATCGAGACCTTTTCGCCGGTAAAGGTGTAGCGGCTATACCAGTGCGGATAGACGGTGGCGTAGGTGTCGGCTGTATTGGCAGCGTCCTGGAAGATGCCGGGGATCAGCGTGATGACCATGGTGATGACAGCAGCGCCGATGATGACAATGAAGATGGCCTTGACCAGGCGATTGTCTTTGCTTTGCAGAAAACGAATCATGTGCGGGGACGACCTTTAGGGATGGGCGTTTCGCCGGGGCTATCTGTTGCAGGCCCGGGAAACGAACTTCTCCTGCAGAAATTCTTGGTTCTCCAAGATTATAGACGAGCCGACGTTTACTTTGCCGTCTGTCGAGTTGTAACACGGGACGGTTAGCATAAGGGCATGCGCCACTTTTCTTCCGTTGTTACTACCCGCATCGCTTTGGTGTGCCTGCTTGCCGGGTTGATGGAGTCACCGGTTGTCGAGGCCGAGACTTATGACGCACATCCGAAGCTGGTTGTCATCGTAGTCATCGACCAGTTTCGCGGAGATTATCTCGAGCGATACCAATCTGAGTTCAAGGGGCGCGGATTTCGGCTCTTTCTGGATGAGGGGGCGTGGTTTCCTGACTGCTATTACAACTACGCTAATACCAAGACTGCTCCCGGCCATGCAACGATCGGGACGGGCGCATATACCGATGGGCATGGGATTGAGAACAACGAGTGGTGGGATGCAAGCCGGTCTTATGACCACAAGGTGACTTCCGTCGAAGACGAGCGCTATCGCCTGGTCGATTTGCCTGCTGGGGAAGCGGACACTCCAGGCGCTTCGCCGCGCAGTCTCCATGCTTCAACCCTGGGCGATGAAATACGGCTTGCGACGAAGGGACAATCGCGGGTTTTTGGCATTTCGTTGAAGGACAGGGCGGCGATTCTGCCTGTGGGACAGGCTGCGAACGGCGCATTCTGGCTCGACGATGCCAGCGGGCGCTTTACTACTTCGACGTATTACATGGAGCATCTGCCGTCGTGGGCTACAACGTTTAATAGCGGAAGCAGACTCTCGGAAGCAGCCAGGGAAGGACATGCCGTCGAGACTGGCAAATTTTCTGACACGATCGAGTTGACGACAGCGGCAGACCACTATGAATTGGATTTTGCCCAGGCGCTCATTTCAGGCGAGAGGCTTGGTCAAGGTGCGACGACCGATCTGCTGACCGTTTCTCTTTCAGCGCATGATGCGATCGGTCATCGTTATGGACCGGACTCCGAGCAGGCGCATGCCGAGGTGATCGGTCTGGACGGGAGCCTCGATCGCTTCTTTGGCTGGCTTGATCAGACGGTGGGGCTCAAGAAGGTGTGGATTGCGCTGACGGCGGATCATGGTGTGGCTCCCGTTCCTGCTACTGCCGCTGCATTGGGAATGAACTCGGCAACCGTCGATCTGACGATGCTGGTTCAGGATCTGAATGCCGCTCTTCGAAATCGCGTTGACGCAGTTGGGACAGGGCCGTTCGCGTCGCCTGAACCGGCGGGCTATCTATTGCCTGGTTCGGATCTGCCATACATTACGCTGGACCGGCGTGCGTTTGAATCACGCGGCATCGATGAGCAGGCTGCGGAGAAGATGCTGAAGGAGGCTTTGCCGGAAGTGATCGCTATCCAGGCCCCCTCGCAGCCAGTCGGGCCTTCGACTCACCGGGTTGCTCCTGTTCCGCAGATACGCGCCATGTACTCCCGTATTGAGCTGTCCCACAGCGAAACCCTGCCGCTCACTGAGATGGGCCGGGAGTTGGCGCACAGCTACGCATACCACGGCAACTGGTACGTCATGCTGCTGCTCGATGGCTACCAGATGGCCGACCTGCACAGCACAGGGACGACGCATTTCAGTCCATGGTCGTATGACCGGCATGTCCCGCTGGCTTTCTATGGAGCGCCCTTTGAGCCGGGCACCTATCGCGGGCGCGTGGAGCCGGTCGATATTGCAGCTACCTTCGCGTCCCTGCTGGGTGTCAACCAGCCCTCGGCTTCGGTGGGCCGGGTGCTCACCGAGTCGCTGAAGAAGTGAGTGCTTTATTCTAGATTCGAGCTGCAGGATTCGCGAGTTACAGGAGAACGACTGGCTTTGAAGCCTGACATGACAGTGCGGTTCGCGGGACTGGAGTTGGCGAATCCGGTAATTGCCGCCAGCGGCACCTTCGGCTATGGGATCGAGTTCGAAGAGATAGTCGCCCTCGACAGGATAGGCGCCTTTGTAACCAAGGGCCTTTCGCGAGAGCCGATGGCCGGGAATGAGGCTCCGCGCATTGTGCAGACAGCTGCGGGAATGCTCAACGCCATTGGTCTCCAGAATATCGGCGTCGCGGAGTTTGTCGAGAAGAAGCTGCCGGAGCTGAAGCGCTATCCCAAAAGCAAGGTGATCGTGAATGTCTTCGGCTACAAGGTGGAAGACTACCTTGCGGTGATTGAGCGGCTCAATGACGCTGAGGGGATCGTAGCCTACGAGCTCAATGTTTCATGCCCCAATACACACCAGGGCGGCATGACGTTTGGCGCCGATCCTGGGTCGCTTGAGTACTTGGTGGCGAAGTCGAAGACCGCGGCAAAGAGACCTCTCATTGTGAAACTGTCGCCGAATGTGACATCGATTGCGCAGATGGCGCGAATTGCAGCACTTGCCGGTGCAGATGCGATTTCGCTGATCAATACTTTTGTGAGCATGACGATCGATGCGGAGACGCGGCAGCCGACGATACGCAACGTAACGGGCGGCTTGTCGGGTCCGGCGATCAAGCCGATCGCTCTACGCATGGTCTACGAGGCTGCAAAGGCAGTGACGATTCCGATTCTTGGAATGGGTGGGATTGTGACTGCGGAGGACGCTGTGGAGTTTCTGCTTGCGGGGGCGACTGCCGTGCAGGTGGGGACAGCAAGCTATGCCGACCCCAGGGCGGTGGAGAGGCTCGTGAAAGACCTTGAGAGCTGGTGCAAGAGCCATGATGTCGAAAAGGTGGCGAGCCTGACCGGTGGCTTGCAGATTCCCTGGAGGACGTGACCTCGCGGCCGACTTGCTGAATAAGCTACGGGTAGTTTCGTTGTTACTTGATAATTTAGAGGACGTTTCTCAGAAAATTATGGAATTCGCTTCTCTTATCGTTCCGGTGGGATTTGTTTTCTGCTGCGGCATCGGCATCACATTGTCGCTGATCGCAGCCATGCTGAGCAGAAATTTCGAGCGTGGAAGAGGAGCCTCGATTGTTGGAGCATTTTTTGCGCCGTTTCTCTTCGCAATTTATCTTCTGCTGGCTGGTTATCTTCGCAATGACTATCATCGAAGGCATCATGAAGCGTCCAATTTGGATGGCGACTGCACGCTCCCGCTGAGACATGGATTTAACCTCATATTCTTTGATGAGATGCCCGAAGACTCGTCGATTGGTAGGGGTGATTGGCAGAAGAGTGGGCCTCCTATCCTGGGACACGTCCGGAGAGTAGCAGTTACCAACGCGAGCGTCGTCGGGCAAACGGGCGATTCGGATTATTCCGCAAGCCCCTCAGCTTTCTTCTCATTCGATCTGAAATCGGGAGCTGTTACAAGATTCGAAGATGAGGCCGCGTTGCGCCTGCATACACCTCAAGTTGGCGTGCTACAACGTCCCGACGAGGCGTTTCGTGAGGCTGAACGCAAGCAGCGCAACGCTTTGTTTTGGCCCTTGGTGGCTGGGTTGCCGCTAGTGGTGGTCGGTTGCGGCGCCTTCTGGGTTCGTCGTATAGACAGGCAATGCCAAATTCGACAAATCTAAGGTTCGGTACCGATGTCAATTAGACCTTGAAGTTTGATGCTCTATGCTTAGCCATTGCTCATTGGAAGGGCGGCTGGTAAGTTCGTCTAACAGTATTCTTCTAATTCCTGCGAGGTGAGTTGATGGCTTCTTCTGCACAAACTGACCTTAAATACCAGACACCCCCATACGCGGTATTTTGTTTCACTGAAACTGCAGGCGGTGGGTAGTGACGAGCTTGCGGAGAAGCGCATCTAGCTGTCACAGGCGCCGTTTTTTGAGGTGTCTTCCGCAGTGATGGTGTCGGGGCGGGAGTCGCGAGCGTCAATCTTGAATCGACTACGCACGCACACGAGCAACGCCAACCTTGGCCGGCATCGCAGTGGCAGCTGCAAACAACGCTGAGAGCAAAGACCAGAAAATCCAGTTCACGGCATTCATGCTACGATCCGACACGCTGCCATAAACTGAAAATCATGGAGACCGGTCGCGCCAGCCGTACTGCATGGGCAGTTGCCAGCCGACGGGCGGCACATCAGGTCCTTGACCATCCAAAGGTGCTGAACGACCCCATCGCCGTTCCCATAGTCGGTCCAAACTTTTCAGCAGATCCTGTACGTCATGCTGACCCGCGGGCGCGTGCCTTTCGCGCCTTCATGGTCGCGCGCAGCCGGTATGCAGAGGACAATCTCGCGGATGCCGTCCTCGCAGGCGTCGATCAGTACGTCGTCCTCGGCGCCGGACTCGATACCTTCGCATATCGCAATTCTTTTCCGCAGCTCCACGTCTTTGAAGTCGACTTTCCATCGACCCAGCTTTGGAAGCGCGAGATGCTCCGCGCTGCAAAGATTGCTGAGCCCACGAACCTGACCTACGTTCCGCTCGACTTCGAACATCACACGCTTCGCGAAGGTCTGTCCCAGGCTGGCTTCGATTTCAACCGCCCGGCGTTCTTCAGCTGGCTTGGCGTTGTTCCATACCTGACTCGGGCTGCCTTTCGCGCGACGATCGATATGGTTGCAGAACTACCCCCAAACTCCGGCATCACATTCGACTTTGGCCTTTCGGCCGACGAGATGAGCCCGCGCCTGCAAGCGAAAGCAAAGGCTCTCGCCGCCCGGGTCGGCGCTCTGGGAGAGCCCTTCATCCTGGCATTCCGTTCCGAGCAGCTGGAGAACGAGTTGCGCTCCGCTGGATTCCAACGTACCGAGCAACTCGACGCGCTCGATCTTAACCAGCGTTACTTTTCCGGCCGCACAGATGGTCTCCGTTTACCTGACGAAGGCATCGGCAAGCTGGCCAGCGCTTGGGTTTAAGTACACTGAATAACAGCAATGCGCAGGCAAATTTCACTTTTCGCTCTGGCAGCCACCTTATTCACGTCCGGTTGTGGCTACCACACCGTGGGGTCGGCTGCACACCTGCCGCCCGGGACACACACTCTCGCTGTTCCCGTCTTCGCCACCCGTACAAACGCTTACCGGACAGAGACGGTAATGACGACAGCTGTCATTCGCGAATTCGCCACTCGCACTCGCCTTCGCGTTACGCCTGATAACTCAGCCGATTCCGATGCCGTCCTCCACGGCACAATTCTTACTCAGACCGTCGCCCCGCTCACCTACAACTCGCAGACCCAGCAGTCCTCGAGCTTTCTGGTCACCATTACCGTTGCTGTCACGCTCAACGCTCGCGACGGACATGTTCTCTATAAGAATGACAACTACGTCTTCCGACAGCAGTACCAATCCACCACCGACCTGCCGACCTTTATTGAAGAAAGCCCCGCCGCCATCGAGCGGCTCTCGCGTGACTTTGCCCGCGCCTTGGTAGCCGATGTTCTCGAGGGCCTTTGAACTATCACGCTGTATCGGTATTTATCCAGAGCGCAGTTTCTTAAAGCTCCAAAGCTCCCTTGGCGACCCCGGGGGTAGGGGTATGCCTTTTTTCTGCTTGGGCTCATCTTACTTCTTTGGAATGACTCTCTTGCGGTATATTTTTTGAGTGCATTTGCGGCGTTTTGCGCACCTTTTGTGCACTTAACGCGCGACATTTCCGTCGGATCCCGGTTCGCTTCGACACCTTCGGTCTGCGGCACGTTGTTTCTCCGATTTGATTATGCGCTTTTGCGGGTTTATTAAATGCAAGGCGAGAGCGGGTGGAAACCGTTGCCGAGCAGCCGTAATCTACTGAATTCCCTCAGAAAATCCCCGAAACTCACAAGGCAGGTCCCAGAGTTGAACGGGTATCCTGAAAGCTATGACACCGGTGGCTCTGACGAGGCAGCCCGCATGAGCAACCAGCGCTCCGGACTGGGCTTCTCAGCAAGCGAACGATTTGTAGCTGAGATCGCAAGCTCCGTAACCAACCCCGCTCTCCTAAAGCCCGGCTATATTCTCGCCGGCGACGAAATATTTCTCTACGAGCGCTGCCGCAAAGCAGTCCTAAAGGCCTTCGTTCCCGACGATCTTCGCGACTTCTGTCTCTCTGAGATGGATCTCAGCGAAAGCTCCATCTTTGAAGTGCTTGATCGCGCCCGCACGCCATCGCTCATGGCTCCCTTCCAGGTAGTCATCGTCCGCAATCTCAAGCCGCTCTACACTCGCGGAGCAAAGAAGGACGAGTTCGCAGAAATCGACCGGTATTTCGCCTCGCCCAATCCGCAGGCGCTCATCCTCTTCGTCGCCGATCACATCCGAATTCCCTCCGACCCCCGCCGCATGGATATGGAGGACAAGACTAAGTTCGAACGCCTTCGCGAGACCCTCGGCGAGCACTGCAGCATCGTCGAGCTTGCGCGCGTCGACGAATCCGACGCGATGCGCTGGGTCACCGCAACCGCACTTGAGCAGTCAACGAAGATCGATCCCGACGCTACCCACGAGCTGGTCGACGCGCTTGGCTCGGATATGATGCTCATCGCCTCAGAACTGGAGAAGCTTCTGCTCTTCAGCTTCGGCCGTGGCCGCATCACTCTGGGCGATGTCGAAACGATGGTGTTGAGCGCCAAGCAACGCAGCCTCTACGAGCTCACGGATGCCATCAGTTTGCGCGACCGGCCCCGCGCCCTGGCGTTGCTGCACGGCCTTATCAACAGCTCTGAAGCGGGCGAAGAGGCGGCTATCGGCCATCTCTACATGCTCGCTCGTACCTTCCGCCAGATGCTCGTCATTCTCGAGAAGAACGTGCGCGACTCCCGCGCCATCTGGCAGGCGCTCTGGCAGGGCTTTCGCATGCCTCCCTTCGCTGCGGACGACCTCATCCGCCAAGCCCGCCGCTACAAGAGCCGCCGCGCTCTCACCCGCGCCCTGCGCCTAATCGCGCGCGCCGACCTCGAGTTGCGCTCATCGCCTCCCGATAAACGCATTGTCCTCGAACGCCTCATATTCGACCTCGCCAGCGAACCGAAACCGTTCGCGACGGCCTATACATCGCCGCAACTCAGTTTTGAGAGCTGAGTTGCTTATTCAAGAATGACCTCAGGCTCGTTGCCCCGCGCGGTCAGCGTGACCGCCGCAGCAAGTATGAGCCCGCCTCCCACCCATGCAAACGGTCCAAGTCGGTCACCAAGGAATTGAACGCCGAGCCACGATCCCAGCGCAGGCTCAATATTCAAAAACACCCCAGCCCGCGACGCCGGAACATGATGCAGACCCCAGTTCCACAGAGCCGTCGTCATTGAGGTACACAGCACTCCACTCGCGCCAAGCGCCAGCCACGCAGTCCGGCTCACTCCGCTGACCGGCGGCGGGCCATCTACCGCAATCACCCAAACCGCCAGCATCGCCGTACCCGTCAGAATTCCGTAGGCGGTGACGGTGATCGGACTGTGTGCCTGCACCAGGCTCTTGTTCATCAGGATCCATCCCAGCGCAATCACCATCGACAACACTACCAGCAGATCGCCGCCGAGAGTCGGTCCATTTCCGCCCGACGAGTGTTCGCCGCCGAGTACAATCAGTGCAGCGCCGGCTGTGGACCCGGCGAGCGCCAGCCAACCAATCCAGTCCAAACGTTCCCCGGCAAATATCGTTGCCCCAATTGCCAGCAACACCGGCATCGTCCCCACCATGAGCGAAGCGTGGCTCACAGTGGTATGAGCCAGCCCCTCAAACTGCATCAGAAACTGCAGCGGAATTCCCAATCCGGCAGAGGTGACCAGCGTCCATTTTTCGCGAGTCGTCCATCGCCGCCCTCCCCGACCTCCTACCAACATCGCAGGCAGCATTCCCACGCAGGCAAATAGAAACCGGTACAGCACCATGTGTCCCACGCCCATCTCACGCAGAGCCAGCTTCCCGAAGTAGAATCCCGTCCCCCAAAAACACCCCGCCAGCGCGCAAGCGCCATAGCCCAGCCACATTGTGCTGCCCGTTCTTCGCTCGCCAGAGTGTGGAGCAGTCATTCTTTCCACTTTCGCATACGATCGGGCGAATCAGGTTTTCACACGCACCCCGAGACACGGCAGCCAAGATGCGCGACAATAGATGACGAATGGATCAGGGACTCCGCAGTATCGCGCCAAGGGTTCTGGCCCTTCCTCTGTGCTTATTCTGTGCCGCGGCAACGGGACACTCCGGGCTCGCACAACAGCCTCTACTTCCGTCGATAAATTCCATCCTTAATCCCGGCCCGGGCCCGTCGAATCACGGAAAGCACACCGAGCCCGCGCAATCCAGTCTCCCGCCCAACCTATCGATTCCCGTCGAACCGCTTGGTTTTGCTCCGCCGGCCCATTTTTACCTCGGCGAACGAGTGGCCCAGGTCTCATTGCATTTTCTCGACGAAAGCCACATCCTCTTTACCTTCCGTGTGCCGGGCCTGATCGTCCGCGAAACGCCTGCCGTGAAAGCATCTACGGATCATGGTTCTCTGTATAACTTCTTGTGGGGAGAAGAGGAAGAACGGCACTCGGAGCGGCAGATTCGTGCCGTCGTTCTAGAGCTCCCGTCAGGCAAAGTCACCGCAGAAGCCATCTGGAAGCTCCATGATTTTCGCCCCTATCTGTGGTCACTCAAGGACGGGCGATTCCTGCTGCGTGACAGAAATTCGGTCCTGGTCGGCAACGCAGACCTCGAGCTGGACCAGTTTCTGCGCTTCCCCGGCTGGGTGAGATATCTTGAGCTTGATCCGGATCAGGGCCTGCTTGTGGCAGATACTCTGGAGGCGGCTTCTTCGGCCTCCGCTTCGCGCCCCGCGCCCACCCGTGCCAGCATGGCGGTGGATGGCGGCCCCTCGAACGCTTCAGATTCCAATCCGCCGGCCGCTCCCATGAATGAAAACCTGCTACGTATTTTGCGTATGGAGGATCGATCCGTTACTCTCTTCAGCCGCGTGGATGGAGTCAAGCACCTGCCGCTCGATCGTGACGGATACTACGAGGCCATGCGGGGCAAAGGGAATGGTTGGCTGATCACCCACCA
>Ga0206922_1205_pt2 | contig 10768 bp, 7 predicted proteins | sample Alteio_BWOrgHeat_63_FD_152976 | JGI IMG/M metagenome (GOLD analysis project Ga0206922, IMG submission 152976) | Enriched cells from forest soil in Barre Woods Harvard Forest LTER site, Petersham, Massachusetts, United States -... | ecosystem: Environmental > Terrestrial > Soil > Temperate forest > O... | reverse complement strand
ACCTCAACTGGCGCAACCCGGAAGTGCGCAAAGCCATGTACGGCGTACTCGAGTTCTGGATGAAGCACGGCGTCTCCGGCTTTCGAATCGATGCTGTTTCACGTCTCTTCGAAGATCCCGAATGGCGCGACGATCCCTATCTGCCCGGATACAACGCCTATGGCGATCGCAACATCCGTCATCAGTACACCGACGATCTGCCCGAGGTTCATGACGTTCTCCGCGAACTGCACAGCGTAGTCGCCGCCTATCCCGGAGACCAGGTCCTCGTAACCGAAGCCGACGAGCCCGACATCGCCGCGCTCACCAAGATGTATGGCGCCAACGCCGACGAAGTGCAGCTCCCCATGGATTTCCAGATCGCTGACGTGAACGAGCTCTCAGCCGTCAAATTCCGCAAGCTCTTCAATGAAGTCGAGACCAACACCGCCCACGGCCAACCCGAATACTTCTTTAGCAATCATGACCAGCCGCGCCAGTGGGACCGCTACGGCGACGGTACTCACAACGATCAGATTGCCAAACTCATGGCGACGCTTCTCCTCACTACCCGTGGCACGCCGCAGATGTACTACGGCGAAGAGATCGGCATGCGAACCACCGATCCCGCCCGCATCGAAGACGTCCACGATCCCATCGGCAAGCTCGGCTGGCCCAAGGAAAAGGGCCGCGACGGCGAGCGCACCCCCATGCAGTGGACCGCCGGTCACAACGCGGGCTTCACCACCAACGCCAAACCCTGGCTGCCAGTGCCATCCACCGCGGCAATGTACAACGTAGAAACCGAGTCACAAAATCCCGACTCCATCTTCAACACCTACAAGCGCCTACTCTCACTGCGCAAAAGCGAACCCGCCCTGCGCGACGGCGATTACGAAGCCATCGACGAAAACGACACCCACGTCTTTGCCTACCTCCGCAAAGCCGCCAGCGAATCCATCGTCGTAGCCCTCAACATGAGCGCACAACCCCGAACAATTTCGCTGCAACAAGCAGGCGCCACTGCAGAGGTGTTATACCGGTCGCCATTAGGCAAAGGCAGCACATCGCCCGAAACTCTCTCTCTCGGACACGTAGCCGTCGAGCCATTTGGAGTAGTAGTAGCAAAAGTAAAGTGATGGCAAAGCAATCATGAGTGAAGACATGAAAATCACGTTCCCCGGCGAGTCCGCTGAATACAGAGCAGCCCGCGAGCAGCTACTCGAGCAGGAGATTAGCCTCCGCCGCGCCATGGAGGTAGTAGCAGCAGCACGCCGCAATTTGCCGCCGGGCGGCCTCATCCCTGAGGACTACGTCTTCGACGCCATCGACTCAAACGGTGCGCCGTCCATAGTAAGACTCTCGGAGCTCTTCGCACCGGGCAAAGACTCACTCGTCATCTACAATTTCATGTTTCCCCGCATGCCTCAGGACGAGCGGCCCAAAGCAGCTGCTGGCATAACTGCGGCGCTCAAACGCGAAGAGGGCCCGTGCCCATCCTGCACGGCTTTTCTCGACACCCTCGACGGCGCGGCAAAGCATCTCGAAGCTGGCGGCCTCAACTTCGTCGTGATTGCCAAAGCTCCACTGGAACGCGTACTCGCCTTCGCAAGAGAACGAGGCTGGCGCAATCTGCGCCTGCTCTCAGCCGCGGGCAACAACTTCAAGCGCGACTACCTCGCCGAGTCGTCCGAAGGATATCAACTACCACTGATGACCGTTTTCCATCGAGACGACAACCAGATCCGCCACTTTTGGAGCTCAGAGCTGATCTTCGCTCCCAGCGACCCTGGCCAAGACCCGCGGCATAACGGTACAACCGAGCCGCTGTGGAACATCTTTGACCTGACCCGCGAGGGCAGGCCCGACTGGGATGAACAGCTCGACTACGACTGCTGTAGCCACTCCCAAATCCAGGCTGCCGAATCAAGTTCCTGCTGCAACCCCATTACTCCTTCATAGTCACTACTTCCTCACACCCTTCGAATCATGCCCATTCTGATGCAACATCATATAACTAACCTTACCCTTATCATCCAAAAAGAACTCAACCTCAGCATCCACCACAGTTAAAAAGAACTTCGTATCCGACTCCGCATAAACAGGAAACTTCGGCTGATTCGTAGCCTGCGTCATCAACTGATCGCCCTCAAGCGTAAACGCAATGCTGAATGTAGGCGCAAGCTCGTAAGTCCCCACATAACGCGCCAACACATTGCGATCAACCTTGACGGCAGTGCGAACGACAGGTCGAAAATCGGGCCAGCCATACACAGTCGCAATGCTGCCCATCACTTCTTCTGCCAGCCTGGACCCACCCGCAGCATTCGTCATTACAGCCGCACCTTCGCCATTGTTCGCATACGCAACAAACATGCTCTCGAATCCTTCGTTCACCCCTCCGTGCGAAAAGTAAGGATTCGTCGCCGACCCGCCAATCTGCAAACCAAGCCCCCAATTGCCTTTACCTGCAGTCAACATCTGCTGCGTCAGCTCCCGCGACAACACATGATTCGCCTTACCCAACAGCGATTGCTGCACCTCGATCATATATCGCGTAAGGTCTGATGGAGTAGTCCACAGCCCCGCAGCAGCCATCTCAGGATAGGTATGAGCTCCACCCGGAATTGGTGATCCACTATCGGTGTACGGCGTCGCGGCATTCGCGCGAAGGCGCTCAGGCAGCGGCTGTTCGTAAGTGCTGCGCGTCATCCCGATTGGCGCCAGCACCGAATCGTGCATCAACTTCGGAAAGGGCTCCTTCGCGACATCCAGCACAAGCTGCTGCATCACGGTATAACCGCCGCCCGAGTATCTCCATTCCTTACCCGGTACGTTCTCGAGCCGAATAGGATCTGTATTCGCAGGCTTCTCTCCATTCAGCACCTGCACCACAGTAGGCACAGCAGCACCCGCCGCATATCCGGGAAAGCCATGCACTGTAAATCCCGCCGTATGTGTAAGCAACTCACGCAGCGTAACCGTCGCTCCTGGAGCAGCAGAACTCGGCGGCACCTTCCACGAAGTAAACTTCGCATTCACATCCTCATCCAGCGAGAGCTTGCCTTCACCCACCAGGTGCAGCGCAGCCATTGCCGCCACAGGCTTGCTGATCGACCCAGCCTGAAACAGTGTCTCCGCATTCACCGTCGACCCACCGATCTGCCGCGCGCCAAATCCTTGCGCCCACTCAAGCACACCATTGTGCAGCACAGCGATGCTCACCCCGGGCACATGCAGCGCAGCCATTCGCTCCGCAAGTGTCTGGCAAGCATGTGGATCATCTTTCACAACCACCGGCCCAGTCACGCAGCTTGTCACTTTCTCAATCCGTTCTTTCGCCTCAGCCTGTGGCAACGCCGGCGCTGGCGGAGCCTGCGCAGCAATCAGCGCAGCGCTCACAGTAAAGAAAGCTAACGTAGCAATCCTTCGCATCAGGATCATAAAAAGTTTCCTCGCTTCGCCAAGTTGCAAACTCTGCGCTCCAGAATTCTACGGCGTGTGGCTCTCTTCGAGTTTCTTCAACTCCTCTTTCGCGTGATCGTTCGAGTTGTCTTTTTCAAGAGCCTTCTTGTAGTTATCGATAGCAAGCTGCTTCTTTCCCGCGCTTGCATAACTCTCGGCAAGACTCGAGTATGCATTGCTCGATTCAGGATAGAGAGTAACGTTGAGCTTCAGCAGATCAATCGCCTCATCAAAATGCTTATCGTCCGCAAGACCAGACGCCCATTCATTCACCGTATCCTCGTCAAGCTTGAACGAAGGCGTATCTTTCTTGAAAACTGCATAAACATCAGTAGCATGATCAAAACCCTGTCGCCCCAATTCCTCACGAAAAGCGCCAACAGTAGCGGGATGGCCCTGCGCGGCACGAAAATTTGCAGTCATGAAATGTTTGGGCACACCATTCTCCGCTGGAGTCTTCTTCAGATACGCCAGTGCCGTCGCATCGTGCTTCAGATAAGCATCCAGAAAGTTCAGCGTGTAGCGGCTGATCCACGCATATCCAGGAATCCCATCTTCACGCCCATAGTCCGCCTTATGCTCATTGGCAAAGCCCTTCCACACGTCCTCATTGCGTTGATACATCGAGCTATGCTCCGTATGAACAAGGCCAAGCATGTGCACAGTGACCAGGTCTCCATGCTTCCACTCATTCAAAACACTGGGACCGATGTTCTTCGCATCCGCCAGATACCGCGCCTGATCCTCCATCGTGAACTCCCCCTGCGCGAAGTAAAGCAGCGGAATCGTCATATTCTCCGGATGAACATCGGCCGCCTTCACCAGCCCCGGATAGTAGCGCATGCTGCCGTCCAGCGCGACAAGTGCATCAATGCGATTGTCGTGCGCCGCAGCAAAGAGATTCGAAATACCTCCCCAGCTGAATCCCGCCACAGCCATCGCAGATAGATCCGTGTTAGGCAAAGTATGCGCATAACCGATCAGGAATGAAATATCGCGCGCTTGCGCATCAATACCTGCAACATCATTCGTCATGCCGCGCGTCGTAGCTCCCATGTCGGGCGTCGCGATCACCACGTATCCGTGACTCGCCAGAAACTCACAAAGATCGGCGTTCTCCCAGGACATCGCCGAATAACTCGGAGCATAGATCACCACCGGATAGCGGCCCGACGCCATCGGTGCGTCGCGCACAGCCCACAATGCATCGCCAAGCGCGGGCGTCATCGCGGCAATCCAGCGCTTGTTATGCGGCGAAATGCTTGGATCGTCAAAGTCGGTCTCAGCCGCCGTCAGATTGCCGTAGTCCGCAACCGTCATCGGCTTCCCTCCATTCTTCTCCGCCGGATACCAGATTAGAGTCTGCATCGGCCGCGCCCGCTCGCCTTTGTAAGGCTTGCCCAGAGCATCGGTCGTATCGCGAAAGATCCGCGAATAGTCGTACTGTTGAACAACCTTCAGACCAACCGCATTCGGACCGCGCGGCTCGGTGAAGCGAAATCGCGGAGCCTCCTCGGCAAACGCGCCAGTCGCAAAAACCAACAACGCAAGCGGCAGGGCAGTAAGAGTGTGTCGAATGTGCATTTGCAGCGAATGAGTTGCCGGCATGATCAGCTCCGCTCCATTTGATAGCGATAGGCACCAATCTAACACCAATCGCCCGAATGATCCGGCCAGCCGCACTAGAATCGGTGGCATGGCAGACACGCAAGTGAGAGCAGCAGCCCCAGCCGATTACGATGAACTGCAGCAACTGCGTCTCCTGCTTTGGCCCGACGCCTCAGGCCTCGAAGATGAGTCGCAGGTAAAAGCGGCGCTCGCCGGTGAGCCAGTGGGGACGCTTCCCACGACAACATTTGTAGCAGAGGTCGACGGCACGCTCGTAGGTTTCTTGGAAGCCGGCTTGCGCTCTCACGCAGACGGCTGCGACATTCAGCAGCCAGTGGGCTATGTCGAAGGATGGTTCGTAGCTGAGCCCTGGCGCAGCCGCGGCATCAGCACACGTCTGTTGGCGGCAGCGGAGGACTGGGCGCGCAGGCAAGGCTGCAAAGAGATGGCCTCCGATGCGCTGATCGTCAATGAGCTCTCGCAGAGGGTACACGAAGCACTCGGCTTTGAAGTAGTGGACCGTTGCGTCCATTACCGCAAGGCCATAGCCGAATCGCAAGAGCCCAAATAAAGGATTCGCTGCGGAACTCTCAGAGTGTGCGACCATAAGCCAACGATGGCTGACAGTGCTGAATCGCCTCCAGCAGCAACCGTAACCAGTCACGGCCCGGACACAGACCACCCTCTGGCCCGCCAGCTCGGCCTCCGCGACCTCGTCCTCGCACAGGTCCTCTGCGTCGTAGGCTCCAGCTGGGTGGGAGTAGCCGGTGGCCTCGGGCGCGCGCAGACACTTATGTGGTGCGCCGCCATGCTCGTCTTCTACATCCCCATGGCAGTCATCGTTATCGGCCTCAACTCCGACATGCCTCTCGAAGGCGGCCTCTACGTCTGGGCCCATCGCGCATTCGGACCACTCGGCGGCTTCCTCACCGCATGGAATCTCTGGGTCTACGGAATCGCCGTCACCGCGGCCATCCTCTACACCATCCCAACAGAACTGGCCTATCTCATCGGCCCCAGCGCAGCGTGGCTGCCGGAAAACCATCTCGCATCCGAAGCGATCGTGATCAGCCTCCTCGCCGCCATCACCCTCGCCGCAGTGCACGGTCTCGACTGGGGCAAGTGGATCCACAACATCGGCGCCGTCGCAATCGTATTTGCATACGCGGTGCTGATTCTGCTCCCCGCTTGGGCCTGGTTGCGCCACATCCCCAATCACGGCATGGAGCTGGCACTTCAGATGCCGCGCCGCGACCTGCGTTCCATGGCGCTCTTCGGGCAAATGATGTTCGGCGCGCTCTGCGGCCTCGAATACATCGCAATCTTCGCCGGAGAAAGCCACCAACCCGGCCGCAGCATCGCACGCTCCGTCTGGATCGCCTCACCCATCATCTGTGCAATGTTCATACTCGGCACCAGCTCAGTCGTAGCCTTCGCAACCGAGGGCAAAATTGACTTCATCGCACCGATCCCGCAAACACTGCGCATCGCACTCGGCAACACCGGCTTCGGCAACCTGCTCGCCATGGTTACTATTCTGCTGTTGCAGCTAAGGCTCCTCGGCGCATCAAGTTATATTTTCACCGGAGTTACCCGACTGCCCATGGCCGTAGGCTGGGACGAGTTAGTTCCGCAGTGGTTCACGCGCCTTCACCCCAGGCGCCGCACGCCGGTAAATTCCATCCTCTGCGCAGCAGCCCTCGTTTGTGTGCTCATCGTAGCGGCCAACGCCGGCGTCCACGCGCAGGAAGCATTCCAGCTCCTCTCCAACGCAAGCCTCACCCACTATGAGCTAACCTACCTAGCCATGTTTGCAATACCCATAGCCGGGGCAGCCGCTCTCCGCAAATCCCTGCCCAGCTGGCTCAAGTGGGCCGGAATAGTGGGCTTCGCCGCCACATTGTTCAGCCTGCTCATCTCAGCCTATCCATTCGTCAACGTGGTAGACCCATTGACCTACGCAGCAAAAATCATAGGTACAGTAGCAGCAAGCAACGCAATCGCCCTGGTCTTCTACACACGCCGCACAAAGCACCTCGAAAAACAGCGCACATAATGTCTATCTAAAATACTGTTGTCATTCTGAGCGAGCAAAGCGAGTCGAAGGACCCGCTTTCATCCTCGTCTCGAACCACCACATCACTGCTTCTTAAAGAACAACGAAACGCCCCGCAGTTGCCCATAACCGGTATAAAGCTCAAGCTCCATCGAGTTCGGCTGATTCCTGAAATCAAAATTCTGCGTGTGAGTACTCGGAAATCCCTCATACTCGAGCCGCTGCAACTCGAGCGGAGCGATAGGCGTTGCGCTCTGCGGAGTCAGCGTCAGCGTCACATGCCCACTCGCATCCTGCCGAGCCGCATAGACGCCCGTAACAACTAGCGTCCATTGTTCATCGGCGGTTCCGGACGACTGCATCACGGTGTAGTTATAAACACCACCGTAAGCGCTGCCGCTAAAGCTGATCGTGCCGGTAAAAGTCCGGAGCGGCAACGTCAGATTGCTCATCGTTCTCTGACCTATCGGGTAAGTTACAAAGGTTCCCAGGTCATCCGCAAAGCTGGCAGTAGAGATAACTCCCAGCATCACAGCAGTCAAAGCTACACGAGTGCAAAGTTTACAAAATGGAATCATGGCTCTTCTCCTTAAGCTGGCTCTGTCAGAAGGATTTGATACTCCCGCGTGAGTTACCCGACCGGCTAACACCCGAGGGCTGATACAACCCACAGCGAACTTATTATGAGCAAATGCGCGAAGATTTTCAGAAAATTCTGCCTCTCTACGCACGGGCGTCGCAACGCTCGTCCCAAACATCAATCGCCTGAGACAATTGCCACCGCTTGGCTCGTCTCAATAGCAAAGCTGGTATAGTCTCTCCGGATACCAATAGGGGCAAGCATGAATCGGTTTCAACACACGTTATCGGCGCTGATATCTGGAACCGTCCTTCTGACCGCAGCTTTCGCCGCCGCCGCTCCACAGCAGGACGTCCCGCCCGTTCCCCCGGTAATTCACAGCGAAACCAACCTCGTCCTGATCGACACCGTAGTCACAGAAAAGGGCGCCCCAATCCACGGCCTCGACAAGAGCAAGTTCCATCTCTTCGAAGACGGCAAAGAACAAACCATCACCTCCTTCGAAGAGCACCGTCCCGGCACCGAGCCTCCGCCTGCGAGTGAGCCCCTGCCCGCGCACGTCTTCAGCAACAAGCCGCAATACCCTCCAGCCGCCACGGTCAATGTCCTCCTCCTCGACAGCCTCAATATGCCAATCCAGGATCAGGCCCGTTCGAGAGTACAAATGATCGAGTACCTCGGCACAATCCCGGCAGGCACTCCCATGGCTATCTTTACGCTCGGCTCTCAGCTGCGGCTTGTGCAGGGATTTACCAGCGATCCGGCGACTCTGCTGACAGCGATCAAGGGCGCGCGCGCGAACTCGAGCCAATCGCCGATTCTCGAAAACGGTTTGACTGCAGAAGAGACCAATGCCGCATTGACTGGTCTTGACAGTGTGGGTGGGACAGCAATGGCATCTTCCGCCATCAAGCAGTTCGAGCAGGACGTGCAGGCAACGCGAACCGATGCACGAGTCAAAACAACCCTCGATAGCCTGAACCAGCTCGCCCGCTATCTCGGCGGAATTCCCGGCCGCAAAAATCTCATCTGGTTTTCCGGCTCATTCCCCATCTCGCTCGACCCGGAAAAGCTCCAGGGCGTTGCCCTTCCGGATTCTCCAGCTGCCGCCGGACAGGCGAGCTTGCAGGGAGGATCGTTCTCGACGATGGCCGATTACTCCAGCGACATCCGCAAAACCAGCGTCCTGCTCACCACCTCACGCGTGTCGGTATATCCAGTCGATGCGCGCGGCCTCATGAACGGCAGCTCGGTCGATGCATCCAATCACGGCAATGTCACGCCCGTTGGCGTCAACGGAATCGCAAACGCGGACCAAAGTGTGCTCAGCAACACCATCCAGGATCACACCGCGATGGAAGAACTCGCGACCGAAACCGGCGGCCGCGCCTTCACGAACACCAACGACTTCAAGCAGGCCGTAGCGGGAGCCATCGACCACGGCGGCAGCTACTACACAATTACCTACACTCCCGCCTCAAAACACACCGACGAGACCTATCACAAGCTAAAGCTCAAAGTAGACGGCGGCCCCTACTCCGTCGCTTACCGCCACGGCTATTTCACGAACGATCGCAGCAAAGGAACCAAAGGCAAGGACACCATCCCACAAAGCAGCCTCATGCTCGAAGCCACCAAGCGCGGAGCCCCTCCAGCCACCCAGATCCTCTTCCAGTCCCGCATCCTCCCAGCCGACGATCCAGAGATCGTGGCTGGCCCCAAGCTCGTCTCAGAGCAAACCGGCGAACTCACCAAATCTCTCAAAGGCCCCACCCGCCGCTACGTAGTCGATTCACTCCTCGACGCCCACGACTTCGCCTACACCGTCGCCCTTGACGGTACCCGGCAAGATCAAGTAGAGATGACCCTCGTCGGATACGACGCCGACGGCAAGCGCCTCAACTACGTCGATCGCGGCCTCGCGCTCAACTTCACGCCCGATCTCTACGCAAAGCGCCTCCAGACCGGCATCCCGCTCCGGATGGCAATCGACTTGCCCAGCGGCCCTGTCTTCCTTCGCATCGCCGTCCGTGACGTGAATGGCAGCAAGGTAGGATCGCTCGAAGTCCCGCTCCCCACAGCAAAGTAGGCGCCACCTGTGCCGTGCCCACATCGCTGTCCGATTGCGGACGGCGCTTGCGGTTTCCGGACAGCGCACCCTTGGAGCACTCAACGTTCTCATCACCATACGAGGATCAATCGCGGCCCTCGGCGTGCAACAAGCACAGCGGGGACCCGCCTCTGCGAGGCCGCCGGGAGTTGAACGATGCGAACTTTTCTAGCCGATCTTAAATTCAGCGTACGCCAGTTGCGCCGCTCGCCGGGATTCACCCTCACCGCCATCCTCACGCTAACCACGGCTATCGCAGCCAACGTCATCGCGTTCGGATTAGTCAACGCGCTGCTCCTGCACCCGCTGCCGGTAGCCGACCCGCAACAGATCTACCAGATCCAGGGAGCACGCCCCTCCGACTTCGTCGTCTCCTACCCCAATTTCCGCGACATCCGCGACCGCAATCAGACCTTCGCCGCCGTCGCAGCAACCCGCACTCAGCCCATGGGCATCGGTGTCGACGGTGTCGCACAGACCGTCTGGGGATACGAGGCTAGCGGTAACTACTTCTCCATGCTCGGAATCCAGCCCTACCTCGGCCGTTTCTTCACCACCGCCGACGACGTCAAAGTCAACGGTAGCCCCGTCGTCGTCCTCAGCTACGACTGCTGGCGGGTTCGCTTCAGCGGCGACCCGACCATCATCGGCAAAACCATCCCCATCAACAAGCATCCCCACACCGTCGTAGCCGTAGCCCCGCGCAACTTCTCCGGAACCGAGCGTCTCATCTGGCCTGAGCTATGGGTGCCCTATCTCAACTCGCCCGAGATCGAAGGCATCAACACCCTCGAAGAGCGCCGCGACTTCAACTCATGGATCGTCGGCAGGCTCAAGCCCGGCGTCACTCCCGCACAGGCTAATGCTGACCTGCAGCGTGTAGCCGACGAGCTGGCTCGCCAGTACCCATCCGACAACAAAGGCGTCGGCTTCAAAGTCTCCAAACCCGGTCTCCTCGGCGATCTCCTCG
>Ga0206922_1196_pt1 | contig 10796 bp, 16 predicted proteins | sample Alteio_BWOrgHeat_63_FD_152976 | JGI IMG/M metagenome (GOLD analysis project Ga0206922, IMG submission 152976) | Enriched cells from forest soil in Barre Woods Harvard Forest LTER site, Petersham, Massachusetts, United States -... | ecosystem: Environmental > Terrestrial > Soil > Temperate forest >... | reverse complement strand
TCTCCAGGCCCGGGTGCCGGGTCTATGTCGGCAGCCAGGAAGTTCCGAAGGTGCTGGGCGGTCTCGGCATCAATATTCTGACCACGGCGCGTGGCGTGATGACTGGCAGCTCGGCGCGCAAGGAACGCGTCGGTGGCGAAGTTCTTTGCCAGTTGTGGTAGCGAGGTAAAACTATGTCGCGAGTAGGTAAGAAACCGATTCCTCTGCCCAAGGGCGTGAAAATCACCATGGGCGCTCAGTTGCTTGTGGAAGGCCCGAAAGGCAAGCTCAGCGTGCCGATCCCGGAAGGTATTCAGCCGCATCAGACGGACGGGATTCTCGAATTTCAACGCGATTCCGATCAGCGAGCCGCTCTTCACGGACTCACCCGCGCTCTAGCCGCCGCCGCCGTGCAAGGCGTGTCCGCCGGCTTCACGCGCGAGCTCGACATCACCGGCACCGGCTATCGCGCCGACGTCAAGGGCAAGATCGCTATTTTCACTCTTGGCTACTCGCACCCCATCGAATTGCTATTGCCCGATGGCGTGGATCTAAAGATCGATAAGCAGACGCATCTGGTCCTCAGCGGCTACGACAAGCAAATGGTGGGACAGGTGGCGGCGAACATCCGCGCGCTGCGTCCGCCCGATCCGTACAAGAACAAGGGCGTCCGATACACCGGTGAAGCGCTCCGCAAGAAGGCCGGCAAGACGGCGGGAGCAGGAGCGAAGTAAATGGCGAAGTCTTCCAAGAACGACGTTCGCGTTCGGATTCATGAACGCACTCGGATTAAGCTCAAGGGCAGCCAGGAGCGTCCGCGTCTGGCCGTATTCCGCAGCTTGAAACATATCTATGCGCAAGTGATTGACGATCGCCAGGGCAAGACTCTCGCGGCCGCCTCTTCGGGCGAAAAGAATTCAAGCGTGGGCAGCGGTGGCAATTTGGCAGGGGCCAAAGAAGTCGGCAAGCTGATCGCCGAACGCGCCAAGACCAAGGGCATCAGCAAAGTTGTATTCGATCGCGGGGGCTATCTTTACCATGGGCGTGTTAAAGCCCTGGCTGACGCAGCGCGAGAAGCAGGATTGGAGTTTTAACCATGGCGGCAACACCCACGGCGAAACGGATCGATGCCAACACCTTGAACCTCAAGGAGCAGGTGGTCTCGATCAATCGCGTCACGAAAGTCGTGAAGGGCGGCAAGAACTTGAGCTTTTCGGCTCTGGTTGTCATCGGCGATCCAGGCGCTAAGATCGTCGGATTCGGCACCGGCAAGGCCAAGGAAGTCCCCGCCGCGATCAAGAAGGGCATTGAAGCGGCTAAGAAGAATCTCCGCAAAGTGAACGTCCTCGAAACCACTATTCTGCATATGGTGCTGGGACGATTCGGAAGTGGCCTGGTGCTGTTGAAGCCGGCCCCGGAAGGAACCGGGGTTATCGCGGGTGGTCCGGTGCGAGCCGTCATTCAAGCGGTTGGCATTACGAACGTGCTGACGAAATCCATCGGCTCGCGCAATCCGCACAACGTCGTCAAAGCCACTATCAACGCGCTGGAACAGCTCCGCGATCGCGGGCAAACGTCGGAGATGCGTGGTTTGGCGCAGGAGAAAGTGGTCTAGTTATGGCGGAAGGCACCATTAAGATTAAGCTGATTGGCAGCGTCATATGCTGCCCTGAAAAGCACAAAGTGATCGTGCGATCGCTTGGTTTGAAGAAAATGAATCGCATTGTGGTACGGCCGGACAATGCCGCATTCCGCGGCATGGTGGCCAAAATCCCGCATTTGCTGGCGATCGTCAAGGACTAAAAGGACCCGTCATGAATCTCAGCGATCTTCACCCGCCGAAAGGGCAAAAACAAAAGAAGCAGCGTATCGGACAGGGCATGGGCACCGGTCGCGGCAAGTATTCGGGTCGAGGCGCCAAAGGCGCGCGATCCATTTCCGGCTACAGCATTATGCGGGGTTTCGAGGGCGGCCAGATGCCCCTGCATCGCCGTCTGCCCAAGCGCGGCTTCACCAACATTTTCAAGAAAGAGTATGCCATCGTAAATGTGGGGCGGCTGGAGCAGTTGGAAGGTAGCGCCTTCGATCCGGGACGGTTGCTCGAACTCGGCGTTATCAAAAAATTGGGCGCTGGGCTCAAAGTGCTCGGTTCCGGGGACATTACCCGCAAGATCGAAGTGCGGGCGCACGTATTTTCGAAATCGGCACTGGAGAAAATCCAGAATGCCGGTGGCAGCGGAAACGTGATCGGGAGCGAGTAGCTAACAAACCGATCGAGGCAGGCAAAAGATGAAGCTGTTCGACACCATCGCCAATATGTTCCGGATTCCGGACCTGCGGAAGCGCATCTTCTTCACGCTGGGTTTATTGGCCGTGTACCGGTTCGGCGGGCACATCCCGACGCCGGGAATCGATGCCAACCGTCTTGCGGAGTTCTTCCAGCAGAATTCGGGTTCGCTCTTCGGTTTTATCGACCTGTTCAGCGGCGGCATGTTCCGCCGGCTTACCATTTTCGCCTTGGGCATCATGCCCTACATCACGGCGTCCATCATTTTGCAATTGTTGACGGTGGTGGTTCCCACTCTTGAAAAGCTTCAAAAGGAAGGCGAACTGGGCCGCCGCAAGATCACGCAGTGGACCCGTTACCTCACCATTATTTTGGCCTTGGTGCAGTCCTTCGGGATCGCTTTGACGCTTCAGAAATCTGGCGGCGGATTTGTTCTGAATCCTGGCATCGGGTTCATATCGATGACCATTATCACGCTGACCGCCGGAACCACGTTCATCATGTGGCTAGGCGAGCAGATCACCGAACGCGGCATTGGAAACGGGATGTCGCTGCTTATCTTCACCGGCATCGTGGTCGGCCTGCCGCGTGCCATCGACAACATCTACGACCATGTGTTCCGGGTCCGCGACTGGACGCCTATCCACCTGATTATCATCCTGGCTGTCATGGTCGCCGTAGTCGCTTTCATCGTATTGGTCGAGCGCGGCGAGCGCCGCATCCCCGTACAATACGCCAAGCGCATTCAAGGCCGCAAAATGATGGGCGGGCAATCCACCCACTTGCCCTTGAAGGTCAACGCAGGCGGCGTTATCCCGGTGATTTTCGCGTCCTCCTTGCTAGCTTTCCCGCAGACGCTGACGAACTGGGCCATAGTGAAAAATAGTCCCATTCTGAGCGGCATGCTCGAGTCTATTGGCGGCAACCAGCCTCTGTACTACCTGCTGTTCTGCGTCCTGATTATTTTCTTCTGCTTCTTCTATGTGTCCATCATCTTCAATCCCAATGAAGCCGCGGACAACATGCGCAAGTACGGCGGATTCATCCCCGGCATTCGGCCCGGCAAGAACACTGCCGACTACATGAACACGATCCTCACAAGGATCACTGTGGTGGGCGGCCTTTACCTGTCAGTGCTGTCCCTGATTCCGCAGATCATGATTGCAGGCATCAAACTGCAGCGCCTGCCGTTGATCGGCAACTTTATCGATAACTATTTTCCGCGCTGGCTCTTAGATGGCTTAAACGTAAACTTTTTCTTCGGCGGCACGTCGCTGCTGATTGTAGTGGGCGTGGCGATGGATACGGTCAACCAGATCGAAGCTCAATTGATTATGCGGCATTACGAGGGTTTCACCCCACGCTCCGGTCGGATTCGGGGCCGCCGGAGTAGCGTATCCTAACCCGATGATTTTGCACTATAATGGATTTATCAGTCATTTCCGTGGAGAGGGCGAGCGTGTGCCCAACCGCGCGACTGTTAGGTCATCGGAGATGATTATCCGTAAGAACCGCAACGAGTTGGAACAGATGCGCAGGAGCGGCATGCTCGTCTGGCAGATCCTCCAAGACCTTTCGAAGATGGTCCAAGAGGGCGTCTCCACCCAAGATTTGGAAGTTGCGGCCGAAAAAATGATGAAGGATGCAGGCGCGAAGCCGGCATTCAAGGGTTATTACACGCCGTCGGCGGGAAGCAAGTATCCGTACGTGCTATGTACCTCGGTGAACGATCAGATCGTACATGGGATGCCATCGGCGAAAACGAAATTGAAGAAGGGCGACATCGTTTCTATCGACACCGGCGTCCAGTTGAACGGCTATTACGGCGATTCGGCCGTGACAGTACCGGTGGGCGAGATCAACGAAGCGGCGAAGAAGCTGCTGGAAGTGACCAAGGAATCGCTGGAACTGGCAATCGAAAAAGTTCGGCCAGGGAACCGGTTGTTTGAGATTTGCGGAACGGTGGAACAGCACGTAGTGGAAAACGGATTTTCGGTGGTTCGTGAGATGGTGGGGCACGGTATTGGCACTAAGCTGCACGAAGAGCCGCAAGTTCCCAATTACGTGGATCGCCGCAACGAGAATCCGAGGCTGAAGGAAGGCATGGTGCTGGCGATCGAGCCCATGGTTAACGCCGGCGGCGCGGATATGCAGGTTTTGTCCGACAAGTGGACGGCTGTCACTAAGGATCATTCGCTGTCGGCGCACTTTGAACATTGCGTGGCCGTGACGTCCGATGGACCGTGGGTTTTGACGCGGCCGTGATTGCGCCGAAGCAGGCAGTAGACGCAGTCGTCATTGAGTTATTGCCGAGCGCGGTTGTAAAAGTGAAGTTGGAGAACGAAGCCGTAGTTCTGGCGCATGCGGCCGGCACGGCGAAGACGAATTTTGTCAGGGTTCGGCCAGGAGATCGGGTGCAGGTGGAGTTATCGCCGCACGATCCCGGCCGTGGAAGAATTGTTCGATTGCTAGAGTAGCGCAGGCACTCTTGCCTGCGGGAGATCATGAAATGAAAGTCCGAGCGTCCGTCAAAAAGATGTGCGACAAGTGTAAAGTGATCCACCGCGAGGGCGTGGTGCGGGTCATTTGCACCAATCCGAAGCATAAGCAGCGACAGGGATAAAACATATGGCGCGTATTGCAGGTGTCGATTTACCAGCCAAGAAGCGGGCCGAGATCGGTCTGACATATATCTACGGAATCGGGCGGACCCGTGCGCTCTCGCTCCTCCACCGTGCCAACGTGGACGCGACCAAGAAAGTGTCCGACCTCACCGAAGACGAAATCAACCGCGTCCGAACGTTGATTGAAAACGAAGGATCGGTGGAAGGCGACCTTCGCAAAGAGCTCTCGATGAACATTAAGCGTCTCATCGAAATGGGTTCGTATCGGGGTTTGCGGCATCGCCGCGGCTTGCCGGTACGCGGACAGCGCACTCACACCAACGCCCGTACGCGCAAGGGACCGCGGCGCGGAACCGTCGCCAATAAGAAGAAGGCGACCGGCAAGACCTAAGGACGACCATGGCAAAAGCTCCTGTAAAATCCACAAAGAAGAAGACCTTCAAGAAGAAAGAAAAGAAGGTAGTATCCAATGGCTTGGTGCATGTCCAGGCCTCGTTCAACAACACCATCGTGACCTTTACTGATCTGGTGGGCAATGTTCTGGCATGGTCGAGTTCCGGTTCACTTGGATTTCGAGGATCGCGCAAGGGCACTCCGTTTGCCGCTCAGCAGGCTTCGCTGACGGCCGCCAACAAAGCGAAAGAATATGGGCTCCGCTCGGTGGAAGTGCGAGTCAGCGGACCAGGCGCCGGCCGGGAATCGGCTGTGCGTGCTCTGGCCACGGTAGGAATTGAAGTCAAGTCGATTAAGGATCGAACACCGATCCCGCACAACGGTTGCAGGCCGCCGAAGCGTCGCCGAGTATAAGAGACCGCTTGCTCACGCGCGCGGCTCGGAAGCGCGATCGCGGTTGTTTCGTAATCTTAACTGAGCCGCGACCGTAAGGGAGCGGACGTCTGGTGAAGTAAAGCAGGACGAAGGCCTTTGGTCGTAAACTGCACCTCTGAAATTGGGAAGGTAAAGAAGGAATGGCAAGATACAATGGCCCCGTTTGCCGGCTGTGCCGGCGCGAGGGCATGAAGTTATTTCTAAAAGGGGAGCGCTGCCACACTGAAAAGTGCGCTATCGAAAAGCGCAACTTCGCTCCCGGCCAGCACGGCAAGGATCGCAAGCCGAAGCTGGTTGGCTACGGTCTCCAGTTACGCGAGAAGCAGAAGGCCCGCCGCTACTACGGCATCCTCGAAGGCCAGTTCCGCAACCTGTTCGAGCGTGCCTTTCGCACCAAGGGCGTCACCGGCGATAACATGCTCAACTCACTCGAGCGGCGTCTCGACAACGTGGTCTATCGCATGGGCCTGGGTACCAGCCGCAGCCAGGCGCGCCAGTTGGTCCGCCATGGACATCTGCTGGTGAACGGCCACAAGGTCAATATTCCTTCGTTCGAAGTCCGGGTGAACGACGTCGTCGAAATTCGCGAGAAGAGCAAGGAAAATCCCACCATTTTGGCGGCCCGCGACGCCACCGCACACGCACCCTCGCCCAATTGGCTCGAGGTAGACCGCGATAATCTCAAGGGCCGGATGATCGCACAGCCCAAAAGAGAAGAACTCGTCCAGATCCAGCTCAACGAGCAGTTGATCGTGGAATTGTATTCGAAATAGCCGAGTTGTACTCGAAGTAAGACAGACAGAAAGAATTGAGGAAACTGAATTATGTTTAAAGGTTTTCAAAAGCCGAAAAGGCTGATCGCAAACACCGAGACACTCACCGAACGCTATGGTATGTTCACCGCTCAGCCGTTCGAGCGCGGCTTCGGAGCCACCATTGGCACCGGACTGCGCCGCGTCCTGCTCAGCTCCATTGAAGGCGCCGCTATCACCTCCATCCGCATTGAAGGCGTTGCTCACGAATTCAGCCCCATTCCGGGCGTGGTCGAAGACGCCACGGACATCATTCTCAATCTGAAGCAAGTGCCGTTCAAGATGAGCGGTGAAGGCATCCGCATCGCGCGGCTCCGCGTGGACCGTCCCGGCCAGGTGCTCAGCGGTCAGATCGAGACCGACGCCGACGTCGAAGTGCTGGACCGCAACCTGCCGATCGCAACAGTGGGCGAAGGCGGCAAGCTCAATATCGAGATGCGGCTGAAGACTGGCCGCGGGTACGTGGCTGCTGACCGTAACTACGACGAAGACCTGGCTCTCGGGTACATCCCGATCGACTCCGTGCATTCGCCGGTTCGCAAAGTGAACTTCGCCGTCGAAGCGGCGCGCTTAGGCCAGATGACCGACTACGACAAGCTGACGCTCGAAGTCTGGACCAACGGGGCCATTTCACCGCAAGACGCCATCGGCCAAGCAGCCAAGCTGCTCAAGGACCACATGGCGATCTTCATCAACTTCGAAGAACTGCCGGAGACCGCCGAAGAACCCGCCGAGCGCGGCGCCAGCCAGATGAACGAAGTGCTCAACCGTTCAGTGGAAGAACTGGAGTTGAGCGTCCGTTCTTACAACTGCCTGAAGAACGCCAACATCCAAACCATTGGCGACTTGGTGCAGAAGACCGAAGCCGAAATGCTGCGCACCAAGAATTTTGGGCGCAAATCGCTGAACGAAATTAAGGAAATCCTCTCCAACCTGGGCCTGACCTTCGGAATGAAATTTGACGCTCAAGGCCGGTTAGTTGCCCCGCCGCCTTCGCTGCCGCACTACGGTGTCGAGGACGAACTGGCAGGCTTGGACGAGGTAGCGGAGTAGCCATGCGCCACGGGGTTGCCGGATTCAAACTCAAACGCAATGTCGCGGCGCGTAACTCGCTCCTGCGCGGCTTAGTCACTAGCGTCATCGAAAGCGATTTCATCATTACTACGGTGCCTAAGGCCAAGGCGGCTCGCCCGCTGGTGGATAAGATGATCACGCTGGCCAAGGATGACACACTGCATTCGCGCCGTCAGGCCGCAGCTTTCCTGCGCACGCCCGCTTCCGTCCAAAAACTGTTCGACAAGCTCGGAACCAGGTTCGGGCAGCGCAGCGGCGGCTACACTCGCATAGTGCGTTTGGGCTGGCGTAAGGGCGATGGCGCCGAACTCGCCAAGCTTGAACTAGTGGGCACCGAACTGGTCAAGCGTGCCGCCGAACGCGCCAAGCGCCGCGAAGAACGCCTCAAGGCAGTCCAAGAAGGCCGCGAAGGCGAAGAGGGCGGGCAAGAAGAATCGTAAATCCGGGAACCAGGCTAACTGCCATTCCCGCCACAGTATCTGCTGCGTAGTGGTAGCGGCCATAAACGGTCGCCACTGCTACGCTGACGGAATAAATCAGCATTCCCCAACCGTATCTCTTGCGCTCCGGCAGAAAAGCGAACAGCGCCCAGGCCGCGGAAAACGCCGACGAGACGTGTGCGCTCGGAAACACGCTGGAGTGGATCCCGAAGTCGCTCACCAGCCATAGATTCAGTTGCCGTATGGGCGTCATGATGTTCGGCATGTCGCTAATTCCAAACGCAACGCGCGGCGGATCGGATGGAAAATACGGAAAGAGCGCATACGCGAGCAGCGTTCCGAGCAAATACAAAAAGACGGCACCGTTCACTCGAGCTCGCCGATGCTGGAAGTACAAAACAGCGACAACAAAGGGAGCCACCGCATACACCAGCAAGTAACAAAGCTCCAGAAACATCGGCCCCACGGCCCCCAGGGATTCGATCGCGCGCTGCAGACCCCAGTGACACAAGATAGTGCGATCCCATTCCACCCAGCGCAGTTCCAAGTCGAAGTTGCGGGGCAGAGCGGAGAACCAATCCATCTCGCGATACGCCAACAGGATGAGCGCCACTGAAACCCAGTCCCGCATGATGCTGAAGAGTTTCACGTGCTCGCTTGACTCGCCGTACGCTAGCGCCAGAAAAAGCACGCAGACCAGCACTTCCACCAGGAACGGCCGCCAGGACAGGCGCGTCTCCAGCGGAAACCTCGGGGCAATCGCGCCTATATACCCGAAATAGATTACAAGCAGCCACTCCGCCGATCGAAGCCGTAACGGTTGCGCGCCGAGTTTCGCGTTCACCGTCGTGCCGCACCCAAACGGATTAATTGCTCGGCGTGTTTCAGAGCCTCAGGCGTCACCTTCTGGCCCGACAACATGCGACCGATTTCCCGTGTGCGCGCGTCATCCTTCAGCTCTTCGACCTCCGCCACCGTGCGGCCCCTTACTTCGCGCTTTTCCACCGAATAGTGATGATCGGCGAACCCAGCCACTTGCGCCAGATGCGTGACGCATAGCACTTGGCTCGAACTGGAAAGCTTCTTGAGCCTGCGCCCCACCGCTTCCGCGACGCTGCCGCCAATGCCGGTATCGATCTCGTCGAAGACCAGAGTCCGCTGGACGCCATTGCCCTCCGAGTGCCCTAGTGACGTTTTCAGCGCCAGCGCGATGCGCGAAAGCTCTCCGCCCGACGCCACTTTATCGAGCGTCCGCGGCTCTTCGCCCGCATTCGCCGAGATCAAGAACTCCACACCGTCCGCCCCATTTTCTGACCAGTTGGCTCCCCCCACTTCGATCCGAAACACCGCGTTTTCGAGCGCGAGCGAATCCAACTCGGTCTCCACTTTCTTGGCCAACTTCTCCGCCGCAGCCTTCCGCGCCGCGGTCAGCGCCCCCGCCAGTTCTGCGTACGACGCACTGGCTTGTAAGACTTCCTGCTCCAGCTTGGCTCTGCGTTCGCCCGCGGTTTCAATGGCCTCCATCTTGGACCGCACGTCCTCCAAGAACGCCAGCACGTCCTCCAGGCTCGAACCGTACTTACGTTTTAAACGTTCGATCAATGCTAGACGGGACTCGATTTCATCCAGCCGCTTTGGGTCAGCCTCCAACTTGTCCAGATAGTCGCGAATCGAATCGGAGGCGTCGTCGACGCCGATCGCAGCGCTTTGCAGCGTCTCCACCACGCGCTGCAAGCTACCATCGATGCGCGCGAGTTCCTCTACCTTTTTCAGTGCCGTCCGAAGCTGCGTCGAAACGCTCTCCTGCTCTTCATACAGCGCGGCGTAGGCCGCATTGGCGTTGTCCTGCAGCTTCGCGACATTGCGGAGCACCACTCGCTCTTGCTCCAATTGGGCATCTTCGCCAGGTTTTAGCGCCGCTAATTCGATTTCCTTGAGTTGGAAGCTCCACAGATCCGCCATTCGCAGCTTTTCCTGCTCCGAGCGATTCAGCTCGTCGAGTTCGCTTGTGAAGCTTTTCCACCGGCGAAAAGCATCCGCTACTTCCTCGCGCTGCCGATTTAATCCTGCGAACTCGTCCAAAGACTCCAACTGCGCTTCGCTCGAAAAGAGCTGTTGTTGTTCGTGCTGGCCATGGATATCGCCCAAAAAAGGCGCGAGCCCGCGCAGGAGCGCTAGTGTTACAGGCCGGTTTCCGAGAAACGCTCGCGACTTACCCCCGGCCAGAATTTCGCGCTCGATTAGCAGCTCGCCATCCTCAGCTGGTGCGCCAGCCTGGTCAAGTAGCGCCAAGAAACCGGCGTCGCGGGGCGCTTCGAAAATGGCTGCTACCCGCGCCCGCTCCGTCTCAGAGCGCACCATATCCGCCGATGCACGGCCGCCCAAAACCAGCCCAAGTGCATCTACCACAATGGACTTACCGCTTCCGGTCTCGCCCGTGAGCAGGTTCAATCCGGCGTGAAACCGCACCCGAACGCGCTCTACCACGGCGTAGTTCTCTACCACCAGTTCCAGCAACACTCGATGAAATTATACGAGGTTTTCGTTCGTCTAACGATGGGTAGGACTGTCCATTCGCGGCGGTTATGCGTCATACTATAAAACAGAACAACATAGTTCTGTTTTTTAGAACCTGGAGTAACAGTGGCGGCGCGATATCATGAACCTTAGGGGATCGCGTTGAGCCGGAAGGAGCCTGGTTGATACTTTCGTGCGTGGGCGGCCTGTTCCTGCAGTTGGAAGTTTGGGACCT
>Ga0206922_1226_pt1 | contig 10850 bp, 8 predicted proteins | sample Alteio_BWOrgHeat_63_FD_152976 | JGI IMG/M metagenome (GOLD analysis project Ga0206922, IMG submission 152976) | Enriched cells from forest soil in Barre Woods Harvard Forest LTER site, Petersham, Massachusetts, United States -... | ecosystem: Environmental > Terrestrial > Soil > Temperate forest > O... | reverse complement strand
TGTGAACTCATAATGCTGCCAGAGATTATTACAAAGCCAGCCGGAACCTACCTTGGTCACGCCCCAGGAGGCGCTTTCACCCGGTTCGGTGAAGCCCCAGATATTCGTGATAACATGGGCCACCCAGCCTTCTGCATTATAATAGGCTTTTGCTGTTCTCTCTCCATGGGATACCATGCCCTGTACCAGGTCTCTCAGCGGCAGGTTGAGCTCCGACAGATTAGACACTTCGACGGGCCAGTGGTTCATTTCTACATTGATGTCAAGATGGTAGTCCCCGTTCCAGGGGGTATGTACCTGGTTAGCCCAGAGACCCTGTAAGTTGGGTGGCAGGAGTCCTACACGAGTGCTGCTGATGCTGAGATAACGACCGAACTGGTAAAAGAGGGTAGCAAGATCATTGTCCCCTCCCCCATGCTCACGGAAGGCGGCGATCCGCTGATCTGTGGGGAGTGTGGCGGGGTCAGTGGAAGAGGATGTCTCTCCCAGGTGAAAAGATACGCGGTCAAAGAGCTTACGGTAGTGAGCTATGTGCAGCTGTTCTTCTTTTGCAAAAGGAGTTTCTTCCGCATAGGCCAGGTCCCGGCCTAACCAATCCCGGAAATCGGGATGTTTCCAATCCGTACATGCGGATAGATAGAGGATCACTGTTGTCGCATTTTTGATCACCAATGCGTTGTTTTCCATGCTGAGCTTTCCTCCCTCCAGGTGTGTGGCCAGCTGTGCTGCATATTGCATGCCGTGACCGTTGATGCCATTGTCCAGCTGGCCGGACATATACAGGGTATTTGCTTTTGTGGTGACGGTGGCGCGTTCGGGGCGGCTGAGCGCTATTTTTATATTGAGCATGCCCGGCTTATCGGCTGTGAGCTTTATAATATCTATATCCGTGCCAAAGCTGGTGAAGTATTCACGGGTATAGGTAGTACCTTCCACCTGGTAGCTGCAGCGTGCGATGGCGCTATCAAGGGACAATTCCCGTTTGTACGACGCGAATGGAAGCGCGTCGTTATTGACTCCTTTATAAGTGAACTGGAGATCAAGATCACCCAATGTCTGGAAACATCCCCAGCGTGCTCCGGCTGACCCCTGTCCTGTGCAGATGAAAGACTGGTCAATGATCCGCTGTGCTTCCTCATTCTTTCCTTCCAGGAGCAGTTTTCTGATCTCCGGCAGCTTTTTATATGCCTCATGATTATTGGCATCCTGTGAAGAGCCCGACCAGAGGGTAATATCATTGAGCACGATGTGTTCATGAGAGACGCCTCCATCTGGCATCATACCCAGCCGTCCGTTACCGAGGGGAAGGGTCTCCTCCCATTGTCCGGCGGGTTTGTCATACCAGAGCTGTAAGGGTTTAGATTGTCCAAAAGAGGATGTTGCTACAAAAAGAAGGATGGCGGGGAGCAAATTTTTTATCATTGACATGCAATTCTTACGGTGGATACAATATCTTAACCGGGCTAAAATTAGGACAAAGCCATTCACCGGAGAATAGATAATTCGCTAGAATAGATGGACAATATTATTGTGAAACGATCTCTTTTATCATGCCGTTCACTTTTACCTTTACTTTCCGGGGCTCTTTTGACGATATGCGGTAGGCCGTCACTTTCCCGTCCTTCCATTGCATGTCCACGGTGAAGTTGCCTCTCGCCTTTAGTCCTTTTACCTCGCCGGAAGGCTTCCATACATCGGGGATAGCGGGTAGTAATTCGATGAACCCGGCATGGCTTTGCAGCAGCATTTCCGCGAGCGCGGCGGTGGCCCCGAAATTTGCGTCTATCTGGAAAGGAGGGCCGGCAGAAAGGAGATCAGGATAAATGCCTCCGCCATCGCCGTAATTGATAAAGGTTGCCAGGGTGGGATGGATGAGCATATCAAATAACTTATAAGCACGGTTACCTTCATGCAGCCGCGCCCACCATAACATTTTATAGGCCATGGCAAAGCTGGGGCCATCGTCGCCCCTGGCCTCCAGCGTCTTTTTGCTGGCTTCCGCCAGCAGCGGCGTAGATTCCGGCGTTATGAGGGAGGCAGGGAAAAGGCCGTAGAGATGGGAAATACAGCGATGGTGTGGTTCCAGCTCTTTGTAATCTTCCAGCCATTCCATCAATCTGCCGTCCTTTGCGATGCGTCCGGGCGGGGGAATATGTTGTAACTGTGTGAGCAGGGTGTCCCTGAATTGTTCGTCTTTTTTCAGGATTTTTGATGCGGTGATGACGTTGGTAAACAGCTCACGGATGATCTGGTTATCGATGGTGGGCCCCATACAAATGCTGGCATGATCTCCATTAGGCATATAGAAGCCATTCTCGGGGGAAGAGGACGGAGCGGTCACCAGCCAGCCGGTCTTTGGCTCTGTGATCAGCATGCTGTTATAAAATTGGGCCGCGCCTTTGAGAATAGGATAGATGTCTTCTAAATAGGCTTTGTCATCGGTGAATTCATAATGTTGCCAGAGATTATTACAAAGCCAGCCTGAACCGACTTTTGTTATGCCCCAACTGGCGGACTCTCCGGGCTCGGTGAAGCCCCATATATTGGTGATGACATGGGCGACCCAGCCTTCAGCGTTATAATAGGCCCGGGCTGTCCGTTCTCCATTGTGCACCATACCTTTTACCAATGCTGTCAACGGCATGTTCAGCTCCGACAGATTAGACACTTCGAAAGGCCAGTGATTCATTTCCACGTTGATGTCGAGATGGTAGTCGCCTGTCCAGGGTGTTACGATCTGGTTTGCCCAGAGTCCCTGTAAATTGGGAGGCAGGAGCCCTACGCGGGTACTGCTGATGGCGAGATAGCGGCCGAACTGATAGAACAGTACGGGGATATAGTTGTCGGAAGGGTGGTCATGGAAGGCTTTCAGGCGGAGGTCTGTGGGGAGGCTGGAAGCTGTTGGAGCGCTGTTGCCCAGGTGTACGTGTACGCGGGCGAAGAGCTTACGGAAGTTGGCGATATGTTGTCTTCGCTGGAGGGCATAGGGTTTTTGTTTGGCGGCTTTTAAGATCTGTGCTATCTTATTTTTATAATCCGGGGTTTTCCAGTCTGTGGCAGCCGAACAATAGAGGATCACTTCTGTCGCATTGCTGATCACGAGCGCGGTGTCGTTGACGCTGAGGGCGCCATCCTTGAGCTGTGCTTGTATGCTGGCCTCGTATTGCATACCTTTCCCGTCGATGCCATTGTCCAGCTGTCCTCTCATGAAGAGGGTATTTTCTTTTGTGAAGACGGTGGCGCGTTCGGGCCGGTTAAGGGAGAGCTTCAGGTTTAGCTTGCCGGGTTTACTGGCTGTCAGCCTGATCAGATCGATGTCATCGTCAAAGCTGGTGAAGTACTCACGGGTGTAGGTGACGCCATCCACCTGGTAGCGGCAGGTTGCGATAGCGCTGTCGAGGGACAATTCTCTTTTGTAGTGCTTATATATCGGTGTGTCCATTTCATTATAGGAAAAATGCAGATCGAGATTACCCAGGGTCTGGTAACAGCCATAATTGGCGCCTCCTGAGCCGGGTCCTTTACAAATGAAGGACTGGTCGATGATGCGTTGCGCTTCGTCGTTTTTTCCTTCCAGCAGCAGTTGTCTGATCTCCGGGAGCTTTTTGTAAGCGTCATAATTATTCGCGTCCTGCGGGGCGCCGGACCAGAGCGTGATATCATTGAGCACGATGCGGTCACGGAGGATGCCGTCGTCCGGCATCATACCGAGCCGGCCATTGCCGAGCGGCAGGGTTTCTTCCCATTGGTGGGCGGGTTTGTCATACCAGAGTTGCAGGGGCTGGTATTGTGCGAAGCTGTGTGTGGTGATGCTGAGTAGGGTGAATACTATTGTAAAATGCCTTTTTTTGATCATTGCGGGGGAGTTGTGACAAGCGATGTATGATGGGACAAAATTAGTTATGCGGGAAGGGGGATTTATTGCTTATAAGGATGAATTAGTAAACTTTTTTAACATGGGGAGATTAATTAAATAGCTGGAGGCCTTTTTCGGTGAGTTTGTATTTGCCGGTCTTAGCCGGGCCGATGAATTCAATGAAACCGGCTTGTTTTAGTAATTTCATATCCCGCTGGACTGTTCTACGCTCAATTGTAAATTCTGATATTAAACTTTGAAGGTTCAACCCTTCTTTTTCCCATATCCTTTTTAATTCCTTTGCCAATCGCTTTTTTACAGGCTCACCTGCCTTAATATTATTTACAGCGTCATTTACAGCGTCATTTACAGCGTCATTTACAGCGTCATTTTGCTTATTTAGCGCGTCATCCAATGGAATAATTGTTCTAAAAAGTTGTTCCTCAATAAATTGTGGCTGTTTTCCGGGAGCATAAATTTTGAGATATTTATAGACATTCAATATACCGGAACCAAGTTCATCGACGCGTCCTATCTGGGCGAAAAAGCGGGCGATCAGGGGATTTTTGGGGAAAGGAACGAACTGATGGGGTAATAGTAAGCCGTTCCCGTGGGGATTATTGGGATTGCGTGTCTCTACCCTATCCTTGTAGATGATCAGAGTGCCTGCGTAGCCACTGGTATATTCCCGGTGGACGATCAGGTTAGCTATTATTTCTCTGAATATTTTAGATCGAAGGCTGATGCTGATGTCGTCCTGGAGGTAAAATTTATCGGGGAGATGTTTTTCGATGAAGCCCATGAGCTGATCGTAGGCTTCGATGAGATTAGTGGTGATATAGAGCCGATCATCATAACGATCCACATCCACTCTTCGGAGCAGCGCGTCAATCTTATAATGAGAGACTATCCGGACAATTGTTTCATCTCTGCCAAATAATAATACAGATGCAAGATTATAGCCTTCCTGTTGGGTTTGGGAGTCTTTGCCATAGAACCCGGCCTTATGTAATAGTTGTTCGTCGTCGAGGTCCAGCCAGGGATGATTTTGATAACGGCCCCGGATCAAATTACGTATCCGGGGAAACATTTCCGTTTTAAAATCGGACAGTTTCAAATAAGGATAGATCCTGTTTTCCGTGTAATAATTTCGTTTCTTGTTATATAACAGAGCGACCCTTGAGGTTTGGGTTACTTTAAAATCACCATCGTTGCTACGATCATAAATGAAATTACCTGTTTTATGTGTCTCGGAGCTTTCGGGAATTGAAATATGGAGAATGCTTTTCCCATCGATCTTATAATGACAAGGATGTAAAATAAAGGGAGGATCGAGCTTATTGGGGTTATTGGACAGGTTGACCAAATTAGCGATCATATTGTCTATACAGCCTTCCTCTACTCCTTTGACCGTTCTGTTGTCTTTTACCCCGAGGAGAATGTCCCCTCCTTCCCGGTTAAGCATAGCACAGATGGTTTCAAAGAGATTGCCAGGCAAGTCGGTAGTGGCCTCTTTGAATTCAAGCGTTATGCCTTCCTGTTGAGTCAATAAGTACTTTATCTTTTCCACGCTCATAACATCTCAAATTAGGATGTTATTTTTTGATTAGCCGGACAAGTTTTTTACCATTAAAATATTTCGAATTATGAAAAAGTTCTTTTTTCTGAATCAGGAAAAATCATTAATAAAACGAAGATTATTGCGTGGGAGGAGAACTATGTCGGGGAAAAAGATTAAAGATCAGGGTGACCAGCAGGGCGACGAGACAGCCGGCTACTACGCAGAGGACACGTTCCAGCGGAAGATACCATTGCCGGAGGGATTCCTGGTGGATCATTACAATGACGAGGGCGGCCATAGCGCTTCGTAAGGCGCTGGTGATCTTTAGCGCGGAGCCGATGGATATGGTGAACAGAATGCCAATGCAAAGAAGCAGGAGAGATGGCAGGTGTATGGGATAAAGGCAAAGACCTACGGAGCATCCCAGCAGATTAGCCTGCATACGAAGATAGGCCAGGCGATTAGTATCGTCGGGGGACAAGGCCACGACTACTGAAACAATTGCCCAGTAAAAGGGATATTTTGGTATCTTTATATAGAGCATATAACAGATGACAACTCCTAACAGACATTTCAGCAGATAGCGCAGATCGGGTATCAGTTTTTTTATAAAGGGAATCAATGTTGTCATGGGAAAAAGTTTCCGCATACTAAAGTAATACAATTTTATTCACCTCTAATCTATAACAATGAAGATTGCCAAAATGCTTATCGACACGCTGGTCCATGCAGGGGTCACGCAAGTGCACGGGCTGGTAGGCGACTCTGCCAATGCCATCGCCAATGAGATAAGGGAGAATAACAAGATCACCTGGCGACATTACCGGCACGAAGAGGCAGCGGCGTTTGCAGCGGGCGCTGAAGCACAGCTGACCGGTCAGCTGGCGGTGTGTATCGGCAGCTGTGGACCGGGGAACATGCACCTGATCAATGGACTTTATGATGCGCATCGCAGCATGGCTCCTGTGCTGGCGATAGCCACGCATATTCCCAGCTCGGAGATTGGCACGAGCTATTTCCAGGAGACGAACCCCCAGGCGCTGTTCAGGGATTGCAGCCATTACTGTGAGACTATTTTCTCGGCGGCACAGATGCCGAGGGTATTACAGATGGCTATGCAAAGCGCCTATAGCAAAAAAGGTGTCGCTGTAATAGTATTGTCGGGAGATGTAGCTGTAGAAGAAGTAAAACAGGATTTCCTTCGACATGAGCTGCTGAAACAGGAACCTTTGGTCCGGCCTTCTGATAAGGAGCTTAGCGAACTGGCGGACCTGCTCAATACGCATGAAAAAATCACTTTATTATGCGGCAGCGGTTGCCGGGATGCACATGACGAGGTGTTGGCCTTATGTGAAAGATTAAAGTCACCTGTGGTGACGGCATTGAGGGGAAAGGAATTCGTGGAATATGACAATCCATTCCATGTCGGTATGACGGGACTTATTGGCTACCGGTCAGGGTATGATGCCATGGAACGTAGTGAAGTATTGCTGATGCTGGGAACAGACTTTCCTTATAAGGACTTCTACCCTTCCGAAGCCATCATCGTCCAGATAGATATCCGGCCGGAGAACCTGGGGCGCAGGACAAAAGTACATACAGGGCTTGTCGGGGATATCCAGGCGACGCTGCTGGCATTATTGCCCATAATAAAAATAAAAGAAGAAACTGAGCACCTGCGACATTGTCTGGAAGATCATTCCAGGATACGGCGGCAGCTGGATAAAAAGGCGGCGGCAGACAGGAGCGACAAGATCATCTATCCTGAATTTCTAACGGCTGTTTTAAGTGAACAAGCTGCCGACAATGCAATTTTCACCTGTGATGTCGGTACTCCTACGGTGTGGGCGGCCCGGTATCTGACCATGAAAAAAGGGCGTCGTCTGCTGGGTTCCTTTAATCACGGCAGTATGGCGGGGGCTATGCCGCAAGCCATCGGTGCGCAATTTGCTTACCCTGACAGACAGGTGATCTCGTTGTCAGGCGATGGAGGATTCAGCATGCTGATGGGGGACCTGCTGACTATCAAACAATATGATCTTCCTGTCAAAATAGTCATCTTCAACAATGGTTCTCTTGGCTTTGTCGCCATGGAAATGAAAGTACAGGGATACCCGCCTTATGTGACGGATCTGAAAAACCCTGATTTCGCCATGATGGCAGAAGCCATCGGTATAAAAGGGATATTGGTGGAGAGACCTGATCAACTGGAACCTGCCATTACGAAGGCATTGGCGCACAATGGTCCCGTCTTGTTGAATGTGCATGTCAATCCTTCGGAACTTGCCATGCCACCCAAGGTGAACATGGAGCAGGCGAAAGGATTCGGGCTGTATCTTTTCCGGCAAATGCTGGATGGTGGTATGGACGAGGCTGTGGATACGATAAAGACTAATTTTTTACAATAACCTCCTCGTCATCCGGCTCCAGGGATACCGAGGAAATATCATTCAGTTCCTTGCTGTATTTTGACTTTTCGTAGAAATAGTTTTTTTCCAGCGTGTATATATGCTGCAACTGTAGTTTTGCTTCGGTGCTCTTCGCCCGGGTGATCAGCGGCATCAGGTTAGGCAGGGCCAGGAGGATAAGGACGCCGATGATGATCAGGACGACGAGAACTTCGGTGAGAGTGAAGGATTTGAGGGAGGAATCAGGAAGTCTTACCTTCTTCATATCCAAGGTCGGTTAAAAATTGGTTTACCAAATTGATATTTCGCTTCTCTGCTTCTTTCCATTTTTTGATGAATTCATCCAAATTATCACGATTGTAGGTCTTCAATAAAACAGCCAGACTTCTATACACACCAGCTGGTGTCAGCCCTCCGTTCTTCCCCTCCAGCCAATACTCCTCAAGGCTCTCGTCTTTTATATACTTTTCAATTTTTGGAACAGCCAGATCCAAAATAAAAGAGAAAACATCTTTTGATAAAGCTTCATATGAAGTATTTTCATTTATCTCCCACCAATGATCGCCTGGTCTGGGCAATAAATCTCCAATACGCATCTGCCACTGGCATTGCAGGAGATCAGGGGGTGATGCCAGATCCTCTCCTGGCATCAGGCGGCTTCTCCATGCTCTTAGTACAGAAGAGCAAATACCTAAATTAATCGTAAAAAGGGTATTCGTTGCGGTGGTTTTTGTACTTTTTTGAAAATCGATGACCCCCCAGTTATTCTCTTTTTTAAGATAGAAAAAACTTCTCTTCTTCGTGTAGCCAATTGGTTTTAACAAAGCAGCAGTGTCAATAAATAAATTTTTATATATATCCATATTACCAGTTTGAAGGTAGTCTTACCAAATTTACAATATATGGATTGTTATCATCAAAACGAAGGAGATTATCTTTCATCCGTTGTAATGTACTGTATGGAGAGCCGCCAGTTTTTACTTCAATCCCCCCTAGATGACACCGTACGATTGATCAAAGGTATCCGGCTCTCAGTAAAAGTCAACAATACGACAGTTTTTCTTTCAGGAACAAAACGCTATTCCTCGGCAGATGTTATGGCGATCGCCTTTCCGGATTATCCAACATACTGAATAAGGATATACAGTTGTTTGGAAGCGGTCTGCCTGACAAAATAAAAGAAGGCTTTTACCTGGAGCTCAGCACGTTGCTAGAAGCGGGGATGGATATCCGCGGCTCTCTCGAGCTTATACAAAATGAACAGACCCGGAAAAAATATTCGCATCTGTTCGAGACCGTTCTAAACCGGATCGTCGCGGGAGCAACCCTATCCTTCTCCATGAAACAGGCCGGGCTATTCACTCCATATGAATATTTCAGTGTACAGATAGGTGAAGAAACCGGTAAGCTGGCAAACATACTGGGTGAGCTGGCCATCTATTTTAGGAAAAAGATAGATCAGAAAAGGCAGGTTGTCGGAGCGTTGACCTATCCCGTGCTGGTCATGATAGTCGCCTTTACAGCCGTCGGCTTTATGATGACATATGTCGTCCCCATGTTTGCAGACATTCTAAAAAGGTTTGGCGGGGACCTGCCTTTTATTACCAAGCTGGTCTTACGTGCCTCTACTCTCTTGAAAAATTAGCTTCCCGTTATTTTTATTGCTTACCTGTCTTATGATCCTGATCCTTTCTCAAAGGAAAAAGGTATGGTACCGAAAATTGATAGCCATGTATCTCCCGTTATTCAAGTTAGGACAGGCGGTGTAATTCATAGGACATCCGGCTCCAGGGATACCGATGCGGTGCTTGCCTTCCCCTGCCCCCATGCAAATGCCAAAGGCAGTATGAACAAGGCGGCGAAGGTGGAAGCGATCAGTCCTCCTACCACGGCGCGGCCGAGGGGTGAGGATTGGTCCCCTGCTTCACCGATGCCGCTGGCCATAGGGATCATACCCACTACCATGGCGAGGGCTGTCATGAGAATGGGACGCAGCCTTAAGGCGGCAGCCTCTCTTGCAGAGAGCAGGGCATTGCCATTATGCCGGCGCAGCTGTTCCGCATTTGTAATGAGCAGCACCGCGTTGGAAATAGAAACCCCCACGGACATAATGATACCCATATAAGATTGCAGATTCAGGGTTGAGCCGGTGATGAGCAGCAACAGTAAAGAGCCCAGCAAAACAGCTGGCACCGTGGCCAGCACAATGGCGGACACCCGGAAGGACTGGAAGTTGGCGGCCAGCATAAGAAAGATCACAACGATGGCTACGAACAGCCCTCCCTGTAAGCTGGTAAGCGTATCAGTGAGCGTCTCCCCCATCCCGATCATCTCTACGGAAAGCCCTCTGGGCAATGCTCCGAGGGATGCGATAGCTGTCTTTACATCCCTGGTGGCTGCACCCAGATCCTTATCATTGAGATTTGCCGTAACAGAAAGTACGGGCAAAGCTCCCAGATTGTCATTTTCTCCATAAGTGGTATCGGGCGTAATGCGGGCAACATCGCTGAGAACAGGGCGGGAAGCGTTTTTCAGGAGTGGGATCTCGCCGATGTCACCAATGTCTTTCATCTTATTCTCCGGAACTTCTACCTGGACGTTATAGCTGTTTCCTATCTTTTCATCTATCCATATGTTCTTCTCGGTATAACGGGAAGAAGAGGTAGAGGCGGTGAGGGAGCGGGCTACATCACTCATATCCACGCCCAGCTGTGCGGCCCGTATACGATCCACCTCGATATTGATGGAAGGATATTTATTAGACTGTCCCAGCTGTACATCCCGCAGCCGCTTTCTCCGGTTCATGGACAGGATGATGCCCCAGCGCAGGATCATCGTTACCGCTTATCTGATCGTCACCTCTATCCTCGCATTTTTGTTGTTAGGTCACATCGGGAAAGATGTGCTGCCAAAAGTGAATGGCAGCCAGTTCCAGGTAAGACTACGGGCGCCGGAAGGTACCCGTATTGAACGCACGGAAGAAAAGACATTGAACACCATCGACATCATAAAAGGGATCGTAGGG
>Ga0206922_1203_pt2 | contig 10894 bp, 7 predicted proteins | sample Alteio_BWOrgHeat_63_FD_152976 | JGI IMG/M metagenome (GOLD analysis project Ga0206922, IMG submission 152976) | Enriched cells from forest soil in Barre Woods Harvard Forest LTER site, Petersham, Massachusetts, United States -... | ecosystem: Environmental > Terrestrial > Soil > Temperate forest > O... | reverse complement strand
CTGCGTAAACTTTTGGACGCTGGTAACATCTCCGGGCTTTGTCCACCGGTTCAATACATATGTCGGCTCATTGGTATTATTGTACCCGGGTAAGTAAAAATAATTCAGGTAGTTATAGCCTGTTTGTTTGATGAATTGGAAAAGAAAGCTCAGCTGCAAGCCTTTATAGCTGAACGTATTCTCAAAGCCTCCATAGTATTTTTCTGCAATGGGCTGTGTGGGGCGGATGTCATCCGGAAAAGTGGGAATGCCATTTGCATTTTTCGTAGCTATCGAATACAGGCCTGTTTGAGGGTTTACACCTGTATAGTGATACATTTGTTTTATGAACAGGGATTTTCCTACCACATAGAGATAGAGCCAGGAAGAGCCCTGGATGTTCGGATAGGCCACCAGCTTGTTTCGGGGAAGGGTGAGGTTGAGCGAGCTGGCCCAAGTGAAATCCTTTGATCTGATATTGACTGTATTCAGGGTCAGCTCCAGGCCAGAGTTCTGAATGGTAGCAGGCAGGTTAAACTGTACGGAAGAAAACCCTGTAATGCCGGACAGGGGGTAGCCTACCAGCTGTGAGCTGGTACGATTACGATAATAGCTGGCTGTCATGTTGATCTTATCCTGAACAAAACCCAGCTCCAGGCCTCCTTCCAGCTTATTCACTCTTTCCCAGGCAAAATCCGGGTTAACCAATTGGGTGGGATTTAATGCAGAGATGCCCTGATAGGTAGATGAAAGCGGTGTATAGGTGCTGATGTACTGGTAATCCTTAATCCCGTCGTTACCGGTGCTGCCATAGCTTACCCGTAGTTTACCGAAGCTGAGGAAGGATAGGTTTTCTTCCATGAATTTCTCTTTGGAGAAGATCCAGCCGGCGCCGATGGCTCCGAAATCACCAAACTTTTTGCCCGGACCAAAACGACTGCTCCCATCGCGGCGACCCGTGATATTGAGCAGGTATTTTTCATCCCAGGCGTACCCGATCCTCCCGAAAACCGCATTGTAGTGGTATTGGGCATAAGTGCTTCCTGCAAACCCGAAATTAGACCCGGCGGCAGGGTTGGAGATCAGGGCGTCGCTGGCAAATCCCGAGACAGCATACCCGATGGAGTGCGATACGTTTTCCTGAAAAGTAGAGCCCATCTGCAGATCCAATACACCCTTCTTTATTTTCCTGTGATAGAGGAGCTGAGGTTCGATGATCCAGGTTTCCGTATTCGACGTGGCAAGTCCGATGGACCTGAACTGGGGGTCCTCATCCTGGGGAGGAGGCTCAGCAATAGCGGGCGAAAGATTGGTCTGGTTCATTTCGCTGCGGGTATAACCGATGCTGGTCCTTACATCCAGTCCGGGTAATATACGGTAGCCCAGGTTCAGATTGCTGATGAGGCTATTGGTAATGGCAACGTCATGCTGTACCCTATATGATAGTGGATTATACCAGGTGATCGATCCATTTTGCAATTGCCAGTTCAGATGGCCTTGCGCATCGTAAATGGCTGGTGCATCCGGCGCCAGGGTGATATTCTGTGTGAGGTCCACATCGGGTAAGCTGTTGTTGTCATTTACATAGCTGGCGGAGACCAGGACATGAAGGCGTTGATTAGTCGAAGCGTGTGTGAGATTAATATGAGCCGCTGCTTTTTTATCATGATAGTCACCTGGATAAACAGTGCCCTGGCTGCTATATCCTCCCCCAATTACGAATTGTGTCTGCTCATTGCCCCCGGAGATATTGAGCTGTGCGTTGGTGAACTTCGCGGTATTGCCGATCAGCACTTTCTGCCAGTCCGTATAACGGGTGGTATCCCATGTGCCATTTACATCATAATCCGTGGATCCCGGCGTGACGCCGTCATTATTGAAAGCTTCATGGCGCATCTGGAGGTATTGCTGCGTGTTCAGCAGGGGAAGTCTGCGTGTCACCTTTCCCCCACCCGTATACATATTGAGATCTACCCTTGTCTGTCCGGCCTTCCCTTTTTTTGTCGTGATCAGAACGACGCCATTGGCGCCCCGGGAACCATAAATGGCTGTGGCATCCGCATCTTTCAGTACTTCAATACTCTCGATATCGGAAGGGTTTAAATTGTTGAATGGACTTAGTCCATGTACTTTCGCGCTCTGCCCCGTCGAGGAACCCGGGCTCCCTACTGCACCGCCATTGATCAGGTCTGTGGTAAGCGTGGCAGAGCTATAGGGAACCCCATCCACGATATAGAGCGGATCGTTCACCGTATTCAGCTTAGTGACCACATCGGGAATGCTGTTCTGCCCCCTAAGGCGAATGGTACTGTAAGCTCCGGGGAGACCGGATGTCTGCTGGATGAACAGGCCGGGCACTCTTCCTTCCAAAGCCAATAAGGGGTCCGTCACGGGCTGTTTCTGGATGTCTTCGGCTTTGACGATGCTGACATTGCCTGTGTTCAGTCTTTGCGAGGTGGAATAATACCCTTTATTGATAACGATGTCCCGGAGAGAGGTGACGCCTAATTTCAACTGGACGTTGATTTCTGTCCTTCCGTTAAGTTTTATTTCCTGTGTCTCGTAGCTCACCCCGGAGATGACCAGGGTATTTTTAGCGGTGATGCCTGAGAGAAAAAATTCTCCGTTGGCATTGGTGACTGTTCCTTTATGGGTACCCTTCACCAATATATTAATACCTTCCAGCGGTTCGTTCTTTTCATTGACGATCCGCCCATGAACATCGACGAAGACATTTTCATCTTTTTCCAGTCCCGGCGGGATACTGATCTTTTTGGTGATGAAGACCGTATTACCCTGGATCTCGAAGTTCAGTGGCTGATTAGCCAGTACATTTTCCAGGGCGGTCTGGACGGGTACGTTTTTCAGGCGGACCGATACCGGTGCAATCCCCTGCAGGTCTTCATTGTCATAAAAGAAGAGATAGCCTGTCTGGTCCTTGATGACAGCGAAAACCTTTTGCAAGGTCACTGACTGGCCTGAGTAGGTGACAGTCTGCGCCATGGTGTTGGCATTCACCTGGCAAACAGCCGCCAGTAAGAGTAAAGTCGTTAGTCGCATAACTAACCAAGTTTTGGTTGATAACCCGATCCTTCGCCGAAGGGCATGAAGGGTCGGATTGCAAAGAGCCTTAATTTGCATACATTTGCATTGTTAGGGTTAATGAATAAGCAGTTCTACCAGATTTGTTTATTGGGGTTAACCTTTACCAAAACCGGGATAGGACGCCAATCTTTATTCCCGGTTTTCGTTTTAGGCAAACCTCTCTTCTTCCCCCGATATAAGGGGGCAATTTTCAACAGCAAGCTATTTTTATAGGAAGGTTATGAATAGGATCTATGGCAGGATAACGATCTTATTTCCATTCATGATTTTATAGTTGATCCTCGTTTTACTGAGGCCTTTTAATACCTGGTCGAGCGTGAGGCTTCTGCCGATGTCCCCGGTGAAAGATCGTTTCGGGATCCCTTCCGGAAAGGTTACGTCAATGGCATACCAGCGGGACAACTGCCTCATGACGGCGCCCAGATCAGCCTGTGTAAAAGAGAACAGGCCATTCTTCCATGCGACAGCCTGCTGTACATCAGCCGCTGCAATCACCCGGATAGGTTCGTTTTGCGTGCTCACCTGCGCCTGTTGACCGGGTGCAAGCGTCACTGCCTGATCATGCTGTGCTACACTTACCTTTCCCTGCAACAGGGAAGTATTCATCGTGCTTTCATCTGCGTAAGCGTTGACGTTGAACCAGGTGCCCAGCACGGTTATTTCCATTTCATTTACGTTCACCCTGAAGGGCCTGGATTTATTATCCGCCACTTCGAAATATGCTTCTCCCGTTATGGTCACTTTTCGTTCTGGTCCCGTGAAGGCCGTGGGGAAGGTGATAGAGGAAGCTGCATTGAGCCAGACCTTTGTGCCGTCGGGAAGCTGGAGCTGGTACTGTCCGCCTCTGGGTGTCGTTAAAGTATTAAATGATACGGCCTTATCTGTTCCCTGGTATTGGACCTGCCCCGGAGCTGTTTTTAGAATGAGGACGGATCCCTGTCGGCCGAGGGCGCCATTGGCAGCGCTGTCCAGAAGAATCTTTTGACCATCCGCCAGGGTCAATGTGGCACGGTTGCCGCCTGGGGGTATATGCGCTTCGACTGCCAGGGGCAGGACCGTTGCAGGATGCCGGGGTAGCCAGCGCCATATACTTCCGGCCAGTAGGAGCAGGATGGCCGCTGCCGCCCACCAGGTGCGGACGTTTGAGAAAATGTTATGTGGGGGCTTTTGCGCGGTGGTTGTTTTCGTGGAAAGCGCTGTATCAAGCCGTTGCCAAATGTTCTCCCTGCTTTTATAAAGGGTGGCGATGCCCTGGGTCAGGGAATTTTCTTCCAGAAATTCTTCCACGGCCTGTCGGTTGGCATCTTCTTCCGCCATCCAGTCCGTGAGTTGGATACGATGGTCGTCGGAAAGTGTCCCTTCGAGGTGTTGGATGACCCATGTTTTTATTTGATCGATAGCTGGCATCTATTATAAAACACCGCTGCTTTTCGATTTGTACTCATTCGGTCCGAAAAAAATCAGGCGGAAGCTACTGGATAATCCAGGGAAAGTAATAAGAAGAGTACCAGGAGCCCTTCCCGGCTGGTCAGGGTCAGGCGGAGCTGTTTCAGAGCCCGTGCCTTATCGTTCCGGACAGATTGATTATTGATGTGGAGCCGGGCTGCGATCTCTTCGTTGGAGAGCCCGTCAATATAGGAAAGGATAAAGACCTCTTTCAGACGGGGGGAAAGCTTCTCTACCTCGGCATAGACATGGGCATAGATGTCGGCCATTAGTTGCTGGTTGGCCAGGGACTGGTCATCCTCCTGTTCCAGCAGCTGGATCAGCCGTAGGTGGCGGGTGTTCATGCGTTCTTCAGCCCGAAGATGGTTGAGACAGGCATTCTTTACTGTAACGAAGAGGAATGACCGGATGGCGGCCATGCTATTAAAATCTCCCAATCGTTCCCAGAGCTTGAGAAAAGTCTCGGTAGCCAGGTCTTCGGCAGCCTGGATATCAGGGACAAATCGTTTGGCTGTATAAAAAACGGCGATGTATTGGTCTCTGTAAAGAGCTTCGAAGGCAGATTTGTCGCCAGTGTGCAATCGGCGCAACCACAGGGCCTCGGAATATGGCGGGGACTTCGACATGCTCTACGAAAGTAAGGAATGTCTGGAGAATTTATCTTCAAATTATTCACGTAAGTCATGGGATAAATGGGGATAGCGCCCGGCTATAATGGGGAATGTGACTATGGCTGTAGGATCACCGACTGGCCGCCTGTTGCCTGAAGATCAATGGAAAGCAGGTCTCCCTTTTTTACGCGGCTGGTCCTTTTTCGGATATGTCCATTATGGTCGTCTTCGTAAATACTGGCCGTGTATACCTTGCCCGGAGATAAGCAATCGAGCCGGACGGAAGTTTTCCAATCTTCCAGACCGGCGGCGCTGCCTATAAACCAGGTATTCCCCTTTCTCCTCGCCACGCAGATGCCTTTTCCTATGTCCCCGGCGAGGTAATGGGATTCATTCCATACGGTGGGGACCTTTGCAAAAAATTCGATGTCGCCTTCATTGGTGTAGTCATTGGGATTGCCATACCAGAAGATGGATTGCAGCGGGCTGAAGAAGATGACGGTGAGGGCCAGTTGCTGGGCCATGCTCACCTTCAGGTTCTTTGTATATTTATTCCTGTCATTGGGGTAACAGAAAGTAAAGTCGGCCGGACCGGCTAAGAACCGGGTAAAGGGTAATACGGTGGTGTGAAATGCGTCCGGGCTGTTCTCGTCCCCCCTGATCCCTTCCTGGGTAAGCAGCGCAGGCCAGGTCCTGCTCAGACCGGTGGGTTTATAGTTGTCATGGATATCGAGGATAAAGCCGGCATCATTCACTTTTTTAATAGCAGCTGCCAGCCAGCGGATGCCATTCTCCGTGAGTCCATCCACAAAACCGAATTTAAACCCGCTGACGCCCCATTGTTTGAACAGCGGGAGGATCGTATCCAGTTTCAACCTTAGTCCCACATAATTTACGTACAGGATGATGCCAATGCCCTTTTCTTTTCCATGGCGGATCACGGCGGGAAGGTCGATGGCAGGGATGACCTTCGTCGGATCGGAGGTAGTCCTGAACTCCGCACCATACCAGCCGGCGTCAAAGAGCACGTACTGAAAAGCATGTTTTGCTGCAAAGTCGATGCAATCCAGCCCGGCCTGTGTTGTCAGGGCGGATCTTATCAGCTTTCCGGGTCGGATGGTTTTTGTTATGTCGGTTGTGGCCGGGGGACAGAGCTTTAGAAACAATTCACTGCAATGATGTAAGCCAATAGCGGTGTTTGCCATACTGATGGTCCGCCAGGGCGTATGAGAAGATCCGGCTATTTTTACTGCCGTATCGCGGGGATAGCTGAGCCAGAGGCCACCTTTCACTGATTTTAGCTCGGCTTTTGTATAATTATCGTTACCCGCTTCACCGATGCTGAGATAAGCCTGATCATTTGTCAGGGTGGCCGGCAGATCGCAGGTCTTATGTAAAGTATCTATCGCCGTGGGAGTGAAGACGGATTCCTGGTTATATTGATAGATGCGGTAAGATGCCGGGAGCTTAAACTCCGTGAGCTCTTTTTTTATGACGAGGCTGTCTGCGCCCTTTATACTGTAACGAAATGCAATTGATCCGTTGTAGGCCCGCAGGTCCAGCGTGAAGGAGAGAGAGGGGGTATGGGCATCGAGCGTGCCTTCATTATACGTGTTATCGATGGTATCATCCTCGCCCAGGGGCCAGGGGAATTTTTCTTTGTGCAGCCGGGGCTTGCTGATGCCGTCGATGACCGTGGCAGTGCCATCGCTGCCTGCTGTTATGAGGCCCAGCGCAGACCAGCTGATGAAGGGTTGCTGGTTGAAGCTAATTTGGTAGTAAAGTACACCGGCACTATCCAGACCGAGATCCATTTGTTCCTTTTGATCGGGGGAGGTGATGGAGGCGGCGATACGGATTTGCGCAAAGATGTTGGTTAGGAGGAGGAGGGAGGCAATCAGCAGGCAGACCGTTCTTTTCATGAGCGTCGATGGTTGATCCGTAAAATTATCGAATCAGGGGGACTCCCGGGAAAATAGCCGGGAAATATTTGTGCAAACGTCGGTCATGGGAATACTGCCGGAAAAAGATCCTCACTCAAAGCAACTCGCCGATCCGGAAGGACGTATTAATGTTTAACCATACATTTATTTAACTTATGAAAAGACCATTCCTGTACGTGATCCTACTTTCATCCGGGATCAGCCTGCTGTTGTCTTCCTGCCAGCCTGTCAAAGAATATCAGAAGAGCCGTCTTAATGATTCAGAAATGACATTGAGCAATCGTGCCGTAGAAAAGGAAGAGCTTAATTTTCAAGCCTACCGGGAAGGTTCCTCGGGAGCGAATGGAGGAAAGACCGGCGGCGGCTGTGGTTGTAACTAATTACTGCAATCCTTTACCTGCAATCGAATGAGAAAGATCTGCCTGACCGTCATCGGTCTGTACATCACGTTATTACACGCCTTTTCACAAGTGGCACCTAAAGACAGTTCAGCGTATAAGTCCAGACCGTTGAAGCTGGATGAAGTCAATATCGTTTCCAGCTATTATGATCAGACAGCGGACAAATCTGCTGTTTCGGGAGGGAATCCTGGTCCGACCGGGATAGGGAATGTTACGGATATTTCCAATGGGATAGAGCTGAAGCTTGTCGGATGGGATCCCAAAGGCCGTAAGAATACGCTAAGCGCCGGGATAGGCATCGACATGCATACGGCGGCTTCGCAGGCTTATGTGGACTCGAGCGGACATGGCAAAAATAATGGGAAGCGCATCTACCCTACGCTTGACTGGACCATTGAAAATGGTCAAAAAGGGTCTTCATTTGGCATTGGCGCTTATTATTCCGCAGAGCACAATTATTATCATTCCATCGGGCTCAACACTTCCTTCTCCCAAAAAACAAGGACCAATGGGGAGTTCAGCGCGAAGCTGTCGGGTTATTTCGACAGAATCAAAATGATCAAGCCTTCAGAGCTGATCCCTGTGGACTCTGTAACGACCTCTCCCGGTGTGACTGACAGCGTTGTGTATATTACCACCGCCAGCGGCAGGACGGAAGCCCTCAGCTACAGCAACGGGCAGGTGGTCGGCAGCAGTGGCAGCACGACGCAGCTGGCTTCCAGCTCAAGGGACTCTTATGCCGCCTCCTTTATGTTCTCCCAGGTGATCAATCCCCGCATGCAGGGGGCCGTCATCATTGACCTCGCCTGGCAAACAGGTTATCTCGGGCTTCCTTTTCATCGGGTATACTTTGCAGATAGCTCCACCGCTGTCATCGAGCATCTCCCCTCACAGCGCTTTAAACTCCCCATAGGATTGAGATTAAATTATTTCCTGGGCGACAAGGTGATCATCAGGACCTACTACCGGTATTATATTGACAACTGGGGGGTCAGGTCCCATACGGCCAGCATCGAAGTACCTGTGAAGATCACGCCTTTCTTTTCCCTCTCTCCTTTTTACCGGTATTATGTTCAGACTGCCGCAGACTATTTCGCAGCGTACAAAGTGCATACGGCTGCAGATAAATATTATACCAGTAACTATGCCCTTTCCGCCTTTTCAGGGCAATATTTCGGGATGGGCATCCGGCTGGCGCCACCGGCGGGCATTCTAATGAAAAGCTTTACCGTGCTGGAAATACGATATGGCCATTATATGGAAACGACTGACCTGAGATCGAATGTTATTTCAGCCAGTCTAAAATTCAAATAAGGGCCTGGCATCATGATTTCCGTTCTTCTTTGATCAATTCTCCTTTATCTGAAAAAAACAGGATGTATTCACTCCCGATATCCGCATCGTCAGGACCCAGGCTTTGTACCTGGCCGACGTGGATGGCATACAAGGTCTGGACGGGCTTCACTATCTTTTTCATATCCAGTATAAGCCAGTCCCTGTATTTACAATTACTCCATCCCGTTCTCACCGCCCCGGGGAGATCCCGGGTCCATTTAACGGACGATTCGGTAGCTACCCAGGTGCCGTCGGGGGTATAGCAGGCAAAGTATTTCCTTCCGTTTTGCCGGAATGTCGCCATATACCCTTCATTCTTTTGTTCCCAGTTTTTCAGGCGGCCCTTTGGGAATTGCGTGACAAAAGCTTTATCAACGGCTGCCGGGATATGTAGCAGCTTACTTTGGGCTGCCAGGTGCAAAACCATCATTGCAGCCACCATCACGGTAAAAACATTCTTCATACAGCGTAATTTTCGCGTTGTGTATGCTATTGAAGTTCCTACAAAAAGTGCAAATGTGATTTTGAGTCTGATGGCATCTTATAGGGGTTTTTCTGGTGATATATTTGATTCATAGCGTTAAAGACTGACTATCTGCTTAATTGCATGTGTTAAAGAACAAACTTGTTCGTTAGTAATATACAATTTTGTATATTTGTGCTATACAGCTTTAAAATGATAGATCAATCATCTATTAATCAGATACTTGCAGCACAAAAACAGAACCTTCTTTTGAAAGATAGTGGTCTGCAAAGGGAAGCTTTACAAAACCTTCCTGACCTCACCTCTTATGCTTTGATCGTTTCAGGGATAAGAAGATGCGGCAAAAGTACCTTACTCTTTCAACTTTTGAAAGAAAGATATCCGGATGCCTTGTACTTGAACTTTGAAGACCCACGATTATACGAATTTGAAAGAAAGGATTTTATTAAACTGGATAAAGCTATCAATGAGACAAAGACTAAGGTGCTTTTATTCGACGAAATACAGATCATTCCGGAATGGGAACGATATGCCCGCCAAAAGTTGGATGAAGGCTTTAAGCTGGTGATTACAGGGTCAAATGCCAGCTTATTAAGTAAAGAACTGGGGACTAAATTAACCGGCAGGCATATTACTAAAGAGCTTTTCCCATTTTCCTATCGGGAATTTAACTCATTTAACAAGCTAACTCCCTCTACAGACTCTTTACTCCAATATCTCCATACCGGAGGATTTCCTGAATATGTGAAACAACAAGCCAATGAGATCCTGAATTATGTATTCGAAGATATCCTGATCCGTGATATCGCAGTACGGTATGGTATAAGGGATGTAAAAAGTTTGCAGCGCCTGGCCCTCTACCTGATATCCAATGTTGGAAAACTGGTCACTGCGACCAGATTAAAAAGCCTGTTTGAAGTCGGTTCTACCAATACTATCACCGAATATCTTTCACATCTGGAAGACACTTATCTGTTGCACCTGGTACCGAAATTCAGTTACTCTCTACGTAAGCAGATGGTAAATCCCCGAAAAGTATATGCTATTGATACAGGCATGGTCAGTGTGAATTCCGGTTCATTCACTGAAGACAGCGGTCGTTTGCTGGAAAATCTTGTGTACCTGCACCTGAGAAGAAAATACAAGGACATCTATTATTTTTCTGAGAAAGGAGAATGCGATTTTATCGTTTTTGAAAAGGACACCCTTCTGGAGGCAATACAGGTTTGTTTTGACCTCAATTCCGATAATATCGATAGGGAATTGGACGGTCTTTGGGAAGCCCTTGCGTTCTTTAATAGCCGGACAGGCAAGCTTATTACGCTTGGACAGAAAGACCGCTTCGAAAAAGAAGGTCGGATCATCGAAGTGATCCCCTCCTATGAGTTTTTACAATAGAAGGAGTTAATTGTCCGGACCAGAGGGCGTGTCCTTAGTGTCATCCTTATCCTTGTCCTTTTTGAACTCCAGCTTCCCGAATTTATAGGTGATATTGATCCCAAAGGAACGATAGGGCACCTGCCGCAGACTGTTCAGTGTAAAGTTCGTACCGGATACTGCGGTGGCCTGGTTCACGTATTGACCAAATGG
>Ga0206922_1225_pt1 | contig 10901 bp, 11 predicted proteins | sample Alteio_BWOrgHeat_63_FD_152976 | JGI IMG/M metagenome (GOLD analysis project Ga0206922, IMG submission 152976) | Enriched cells from forest soil in Barre Woods Harvard Forest LTER site, Petersham, Massachusetts, United States -... | ecosystem: Environmental > Terrestrial > Soil > Temperate forest >... | reverse complement strand
TGATTATTCGGAGCCAACCTTCCGGATGCAGCCGTGTATGTCTCCTGTGTGGGATACGGCTTATGCCGTGTTTGCGCTGGGAGAGGCGGGTGTGCCGAACAACGATCCGCGACTACTGAAGGCCGCTGACTGGATGCTGGCCAAGGAAGTGCGGCATAAGGGCGACTGGGCGGTGAAGGTCCGCAATGCGGATCCAGGTGGCTGGTACTTCGAGTTCAATAACGAGTTCTATCCAGATACGGATGATACGGCCCAGGTATTGCTCTCATTGAGCAAGGTGGAGAATCCGCGCGAACGATATCAGTATGACGTTGCGCAGCGGGCGATCAGCTGGCTTTTTGCGATGCAGTGCAAGAACGGCGGCTGGGGCAGCTTCGACAAAGACAACACGAAGATGATCTTCCAGTACATTCCGTTTGCGGATCATAACGCGATGCTGGATCCGCCGACGGTCGATATTACAGGGCGCATTCTGGAAATGCTGGCGACGTACGGGTATACACGCGCGGATAAACGTGTCGAGAAGGCGATTCAGTTTATTCTGCGCGAACAGCAGCCTGAAGGAAGCTGGTTTGGGCGCTGGGGCGTGAATTATCTGTACGGGACGTTTCTCGTACTTCGCGGCCTTGAGGCGATGGGGATTTGGAATCACGAACCGCAGATACAGCAGGCGGCAGAGTGGATTCGCATGGTGCAGAATGCCGATGGCGGCTGGGGTGAAAGATGCCACAGCTACGACGATCCGAATACGCGCGGAATAGGGCCGAGTACTCCTTCGCAGACTGCATGGGCGCTGCTTGGGTTGCTGGCGGCGGGCGACGATCGCAGCGATTCGGTGGCCAAGGGAATTCGCTGGATGCTGGAGCGGCAGAAGGCTGACGGCTCGTGGGACGAATCTACGGGCGAGGGCGCAACGAAGCAGGCGCTGTACACGGGCACCGGCTTTCCGCGGGTCTTCTATCTGGCTTATCACATGTATCGCAACTATTTCCCGTTGTTGGCGTTGACGACGTACAAACGCGCAATGGAATCCGCGGCCTGAGTCGCTGGTGCTCGCCCAACAGGGCAGGAGGATTGAACGATGGCTGTACCCATTTCGCAGATGTGGACTGTGGCGAGTTACGTTTTCAAGAAGAGGATGAGCGGAGTTCAGAAGTATCCGCTAGTACTCATGCTGGAGCCGCTTTTCCGCTGCAATCTGGCGTGCGCGGGGTGCGGGAAGGTGCAGTATCCGCCACACATTTTGAAAAAGCAACTTTCGCCTGAGGAGTGCTTTGCAGCGGTTGAAGAGTGCGGCGCACCGATGGTTTCGATTCCGGGTGGAGAACCGTTACTGCATCCGCAGATTGTGGAGATCGTTAACGGACTAATCGCACGGAAGAAGTACATCTATCTGTGCACGAATGCGCTGGAGCTTAAGAAACGGCTGCATGAGTTTACTCCATCCAAGTACCTAACGTTTTCGGTTCATTTGGATGGACAACGCGAGCATCACGATATGTCGGTTTGCCGCGAGGGTGGATATGACCTTGCGGTGGAAGGGATCAAGGAAGCGGTTGCCCGCGGATTTCGCGTGACGACGAATGCGACGTTCTTTGATGGCACGGATCCGAATTCGGTGCGGGCGTTCTTTGATGAAGTGATGTCGATGGGTGTCGAGGGCATCGTTCTCTCACCGGGGTATAGCTATGAGAAGGCTCCTGATCAACAGCACTTTCTTGGACGGGCGAAGACGCGGCGGTTGTTCCGCGCGATTCTTTCGAATCGGAAGAAGTCGTGGAAGTTCAATATGTCGCCACTGTTCCTGGAATTTCTGATGGGCAAACGTAACTACGAATGCACTGCGTGGGGTTCGCCGGCGTATAACATCTTCGGCTGGCAGAAGCCTTGCTACTTATTGCAGGATGGGTACGCGGAGAGCTTCCAGGAGCTGCTGGATACGACGGACTGGGATAACTACGGGACTGCGAGTGGAAATCCGAAGTGCGCGAATTGCATGGTGAGCTGTGGTTACGAGCCGACTGCGGTGAGTGCGGGATTTGGCAGCCTGAGCGGATTTTTTGCGATGGCGAAGGCGGCGCTCTTCAGTACTTACAGAGATCAGGGCGCGCTTGATCTGCTCAACAATCACACGACGTTTGTGGCACAGCGCGACCATTTTGTGAAGCTGGATACCATTGCCAGCGCTCCCAAGCTTGAGGAGACGCGCGCATGAGCCAGCCTATGCAGCACAGTGCGGTTGACGTCGACCAGTTAGAGGTGGTTGACGGACGCGCTTACGAGAACCTGGAGGGCTGGGCTCCGACGTTGGCGAGCGACGAGGAGCTCCGCGAGGCGCTTGAGAAGGCCTTCGATTATCGCGGGGATATTTCGCTTACGTTCAAGAATGGCGAGCGGGTTGAGGCGTATGTTTTCAATCGCCAGACAGGGGATTCGCTGGCTAACTCCTATGTGCAATATTTTGCGGCCAACGCTCCGGACAAACGCAAGGTGAGTTATGCCGATATAGCTCGCATTGAGTTTACGGGCAAAGATCGTGCTGCTGGGAAGCATTGGGAGGCGTGGGTCAAGAAGTATTACGAGAAGAAGGCTGCGGGCGAGACGAACATAGCGCTTCATCCCGAGGCTTTGGATTAAAAGGCAGAGAATTGAGATTGAGGAGTAGGACATCTGGTCCTGAATCTCTGCCGGTAGCATCAACGAAATGCGATACTTACTTCTGGTTCCCTGATTCTTCTTTCCCAGTTACTTTTCTCCATGAAGATACTTCTTACAGGTGCCACCGGCTTTGTTGGCCATCATGTGGCGCGCGAGCTTGCCGGCCGGGGTGCCGAGTTGTGCATGCTGGTTCGCAGGACGAGCAGTCTTGCCAATCTTGAGGGGATTGCGGGGGAGACTTGCACGGGAGATCTCTCAGATCCGAATTCGATCAGGCCGGCGCTGCGCAACTGCGATGCAGTGATGCATGTGGCTGCGGATTACCGGCTCTGGATACCAGATCCGCAGGCGATGTACCGGGCAAACGTCGATGGGACGCGGGAGTTGCTGCGAATGGCTCGGGAGGAGGGAGTTCGACGTGTGGTGTATACGTCTAGCGTGGCCACGATGGGCTTTCGGGCGGATGGGCTGATTGTGAATGAGGATACTCCCGTTTCGCTCGCGATGATGGTGGGCCATTACAAGCGGAGCAAGTTTCTTGCCGAGCGGGAGGCCGTCGCTGCTGCAGAGAAGGGCCAGGAAGTGATGATCCTGAATCCGACGACGCCGGTGGGATCGCATGACGCTAAGCCGACGCCTACGGGCCGCATCTTTGTCGATTTTCTGAACCGGAAGTTTCCGGCTTATGTGGATACAGGGCTGAATCTTGTAGATGTGCAGGAAGTGGCTCGGACGCATGCGGATGCGTTGGAGATCGGGACGCCGGGACGGCGGTACATTCTGGGTGGAGAGAATCTTACTCTGAAGCAGATTCTGGATAAGATGTCGGCGATTACGGGTATTCCTTCGCCAACGACGAAGATTCCTTTTGCGATCGCGGCTATGTACGCCTTCTTTGAAGAGAACATAACCGGCAGAATGCTTGGTAAGGAGCCGCGCGCTACGCTTGAAGAGGTGCGGATGGGGCGCAAGAAGATGTTTGCTTCGTCTGCTCGAGCGCAACAGGAGCTTGGATTCAAGGTGGCTCCCGTATACGCGGCGATGCGGGCAGCGATTGAGTGGTTTCGGGCAAACGGGTATGCGCCAGCGGAGTGACCAATTTTCATGCCGATCGACGGTCAACCACGTCCGGTTTTCATTGCAGCCGTGCCGCGCGAGATCGCTGCGGTGGTTGCAAAGCGTGGCTGGCGCGCTGACCGGACGCTACTGAGCCGAGGAATTCATCTCTTTGAACACGAGGATGCCGTGATTGCGTGCGCGGGGATGGGAGCATATCGGGCTACGCTTGCCATTGATGCGGCGTTGGCGCTTGGACCGGCGCAGGAGCTGATTTCGATAGGATGGGCTGGGGCGTGCAATCCCCGATTTGCTGTCGGGACAGTGATTCATCCGACGATTGTGATTGATGCCAAGACGGGAGAGCGGTTTTTCATTGTCGAGCCTGAGACGTGCGAGACTCCAGAGATATTAGTGACACTGCCGGGGCCTGCTGGTGCCGTGCAGAAGGAGCGGGTGGGGATCAGTTATTACGCGAGCGCGGTGGATATGGAGGCTGCTACGGTGGCGCGGATGGCACGGGCGCGGGAGCTGCCTTTTTCGGCGATCAAGGCGATCTCGGATGACGTGGATTTTGAGCTGCCGGATATTGCCGGGTTTGTAGATTCGTCGGGAAATGTCCGGGAGGGGGCGTTTGCGGTGCATACGGCGATGCGTCCGTGGACGTGGAAGCCTGTGCTGAGACTGGCAAAAGGCAGTAGACTTGCTACAGAACATCTTCACGCTGAACTGGATCTTCAGATCAGCAGGTATCGAGATCAACGACGGAATCTCAATCAATGAGCACACTCACAGCAACGCCAGTCGCACGTTATTCCGAAGCCATTCCCACGACTATGCGAGCGGCAGTTTATCGCGGCATTAATGACGTGCGGGTGGAGACCGTTCCAGTGCCGGAGATTGGCCCTGGTGAAGTTCTTGTCAAGGTTGCGGTGTGCGGCATTTGCGGCACCGATTTGAAAAAGATTCATACCGGATCGCACTCGGCGCCGAGAATATTTGGACACGAGACTGCAGGCGCGATTGCTGCGGTGGGTGAGGGTGTGACGAACTTTGCAGTTGGCGATCGGGTGATGGTATTTCATCACGTGCCGTGCGGCCGGTGCTACTACTGTCGCAAGCGGACCTACGCGCAGTGTCCGGTGTACAAGCCTGCAGGGGTAACGGCGGGGTTTGAGCCTTCGGGTGGTGGCTTTGCGGAGTACGTGAGGGTAATGGATTGGATTGCCCGGGATGGCGGAGTGGTGCGGATTCCGGATGATGTACCGTTTGAGCAAGCGGCTTTCGTTGAACCGATGAACACGGTGCTGAAGAGTGTGAAGTTGCTCCGTTTGCAACCGGACGAGACGGTGCTGGTGATTGGGCAGGGGCCGATTGGGATTATGCTCGCTGCGATGGCGGCGCGTACCGGGGCAACGGTGTTGACATCAGATTTGTATCCGGGACGGCATGCAATTGCTGCCGGATACGGGCTGCGGAATTCGATCGATGCCAGCACAGAAGATGTGGTGACGCGTACGAAAGCGGCGACTGCTGGCCGAGGGGCAGACGCGGTCATCGTGGCTGTGGGTGTTAATGCTTTGATTCGCACTGCAATGGATGTAGTGCGGCCCGGCGGGAAGGTGCTGCTTTTTGCGGCAACGCAGCACTGCGAAGCATCTTTTGACCCGGGTGCGGTTTGCATGGATGAAAAGACGCTGATGGGATCGTACTCGTCGTCATTTGAGATTCTGGATGAGGTCACGGAGCTGGTGTTTGACGGTTATCGCAATGGCTTTGACCTCACGCGACTGATCTCGCATCGCTTTTCGCTTGAAGATGCAGTCGAAGCCATTGAGCTGGCATCGAATCCTTCAGAGAGTTCGATGAAGATTTTGATTGAGCATAATACGACAGGGCATGGAGCTTAGCCGGTGTCATCGACAACCATGACCGAGACTCTGACCGCTGCGCTGCCGGCGACGATGACGGCTGCTGTGCTGCATGGACGCGAGGATGTTCGAATTGAGCAGGTTCCGGTACGGGGCGCAGGTCCGGGGGAACTTGTGATTCGCGTGGCGGCGGCGCTTACATGTGGAACCGACCTGAAGGTTTTCCGGCGCGGGTATCATGCGCGGATGATTCAGCCGCCGGCGATCTTTGGCCACGAGCTGGCCGGGATTGTGGCGGAGGTGGGCGACGGTGTTGAAGGATTCGCTGTGGGAGACCGCGTTGTGCCGCTGAACTCGGCGCCTTGCGGATCATGCTATTTCTGCCTGCGGAATCAGGAGAATCTTTGCGAAGATCTGCTGTTCAATAACGGCGCCTATGCGGAGTACATTCGCATCCCTGCGCGGATTGTCGAGAAGAATACGTTGCATGTGCCTGGCCATGTGTCCTTGGAGCATGCAGCGCTGACGGAGTCTCTGGCGTGCGCGCTGCATGGTTTTGAAGATACGGACCCTCGGCCGGGCGATACGGTTGCGGTGATCGGCGGGGGACCGCTGGGGCTGATGATTCTGCATGCTGCGGCTCTGAGTGGATGCAGGGTAATCGCGGTGGTGAAGCATGCGGCGCAGGTTACAACGGCGAAGGCCCTGGGTGCCGCGCACGTGATTCGGACGACGATGGTGCGGAATGTGGTGGAGGCGGTGCGGGAGCTGACGCCGAATCAACGCGGCGTGGATATCGCGATTGAGGCTGTAGCGCTGCCCGAGACGTGGGAGCAGGCCGTTGCGATCGTGAGGAATGGCGGCGTGGTGAATTTCTTTGGCGGTCCTGAGGCGGGAACCGATGTGCGGTTGGATACGAATCGGCTGCACTATGGCGATCTGACTCTCAAGGCGACCTTCCACCATACTCCAGCGATCTGCAAGCGAGCGCTGGCTCTGATTGCGAGCGGCAAGTTCCAGGCGGCGCGATTTATTACCGGGCACGCCCCATTGAGCGAGCTGAATGAGGCGTTTGCTCAACTGTTGAATCGAGGGAATGGCAGCGGCACCTTCCACAATGGAATCAAGACGGCCATTGTGCCTACGGTCCAAAACTTAGAAGCATTACCATAGAGACTGTGAGTACGACCGCCAATCCGGGAACCGATCACGATTTGCTTGTTGAGAAGGGCTGGGCGGCGCTGCCTGCAAGCTACCGTATTCCTGCGATTGCTCCGTCGCTCGAAGATGCCCGGGCCTGGTGCAGACACTTGGCAGAGACACACTACGAGAATTTCCATGTGGCCTCGTGGTTTTTACCGAAGCGGCTGCGGCCTCATTTCCACGCCATTTATTCGTATTGCAGAGTCTCGGACGATTTGGGGGACGAGGTTCCGGATCGTGCGCAGGCGCTTGCATTGCTCGACGTGTGGGGCGAGGAACTCGATGGCTGCTATGAGGGCACGGTGCGGCATCCTGTATTTGTGGCTCTGGCCGAGACGATTCGTGCGTGCGATATTCCGAAGGAGCCATTTGCTGACTTGCTGGTGGCTTTTCGGCAGGACCAGACGGTTACGCGCTTTCGCGATATGGCAGAGGTGCTGGCGTACTGCCAGTATTCGGCGAATCCGGTGGGGCCGTGGCCAACGACGAAAAGCGACTGAAGTCCGCACAGATCCTTCTTCGCCACACCGCTTTCCGCCTCAACGAGCTGCTCCACGCCAGCTCTCTCGAAGATCGTCCTCTCGTCGCACAGACCCTCGCACAGGTTAATCAGATTCAGACCGAGACGATGATGCAGGTCTTCCGCAAGTAGTCTTCCTTAAGCGAACCACCTTCGCATCAGTTCTTTTTCTCTGCTCAAAATCCCATTCGTAAAAGATCCGTTCGCCGGATTGAATTGTTCTGTGTTCGTGTTTCAATAATCAGCAGCCGGATTGGTATGATCCACGCATTCATGAAACCCATTCTCCATCCAAATCTGCTCCTCGCATTTTTACTGCTGGCGCCATCAACGCTGCACGCACAGCATGTCCGCACCGCAAGCCTCACGGAGACCGAGATCGAGCAGGTACGCGAGGCCGCAGTCTACCCCGTGGAGAGAGTCAATCTCTACACCAAGTTCCTCGAACAGCGCTCTACTCGGATCAAAGACCTCACAAACCGTCCTAAATCAGCGCAGCGTGTACTCAAACTCGACAACGCTTTGCAGGATTTCACAGCTCTTATGGACGAGATGGGCAGCAACCTCGATCAGTACTCCGACCGCCATTCCGACATCCGTAAGGCCCTCAAACCGCTCACCGAAGCCACGCCTCGCTGGCTCAACGTCCTCCGGACTCTTCCCGGTGAATCAGGCTTCGACCTCGCCCGCAAAGAAGCGATCGAAAGCGGCGAAGAGCTCGCCGACCAAGCCACACGTCTACTGCATGAGCAGGACGCATATTTCGCAATCCATAAAGATGAGAAGGATCAGGAACGCAACGACGACACCATTAAGCCGACCGAATCCAAGCCTGCGGAACCCAAACAGTAATCCGCCGTTCTCAAGCCAGCATTTTCATCAGACCTGTCGGTTTAAGATCCGGAAACAACAGGGTCCGTTTCTCTCCCCGACTCGCACACAGAGCCTCAGCAGCGAGATGCCCGCTGCGTGCCGCCGACTCCATCGTAGAAGGCCATCCGGTAGCCGTCCAATCCCCAGCGAGAAAGCAGTTCGGCCACGGCGACACCGCTCCTGCACGCGCAGCATCCACTCCAGGAGGCACTCCGAAGGTCGCCCGCATCTCTTTGTTCAGCGCCGACTTCACCAACTTCGCCTGCTTCACCGCGGGAAAGAACTCCGCAAGCTGACTCATCGCACGACCAATCGCCTGTTCCCTGCTCAAAGCCGCAAACTCCCGCGATGCGCTCACCACCAGCTCAACATAGCTAGCCGCCGAGTCCCGGCGCGGCTGCCACCGCGACTTGTGGTACATCCAGTGAACATCGCGATCCAGCAGCACCGCGTGGTCAAGCTCAGTAATCTCCCGGTCAAACCAAAGATGTATGCTGCATATCGGCCAATGCTCCAGTGTCTCAAGCCGTGACTCGAGTGCCAGCGCCTCTTCATTCGCAGGCATATTCGGCAACAGCTTCGCCGTCCCCTCGTAAGGCAGCGCAAGCACCAGCAGCTCCGATTGCACGTCCTCTTCCTGCATTCGAACATTCCACACGCCAGTATCCGCATCCCAGCTCGCCGACTCGACGTTGTGGTTATAGCGAATCCCGCTGCCGCGCGCCTCCAGGTAAGTTCGCGCATTCTCGTACAACTCGCTCAGCGGAACCCTGCTCATCCCCATACTTCCTGCGTCCGGCGAGTTCAAAAATAGCTCGCGAATCACCTTCTTCGCGTACGGCAACGCAATCTGATCCAGATCGGCATTGAGCGCGCTCGCGATCACCAGCCGCCAGAATCTCTCCAACGCCCCGGGTGTTTGCCCATGCGACTTCAACCAATCTTCAAGAGAACAATCCGCATCGCCGTTTGGATGCATCAAAATCGAACCAAACGCCAATCCAAGCGCCAGCTTGTCTCGCAGGGAATAGCACTTCGCTTTGAGAATCGCGATCAGTCCATGCATCGGCGCTGGAAGAAAAGAAGGCGCAAGCACCGACCGCCGACCACCTGGCTCGATCAGCGTCATTCTGCTATCCCAGAAGATCTTGTCCGCCACCCCGATCCGCTCATAAAAACCGATCAAGTTAGTGCAGCACCCAAACAGCACATGCTGGCAGTTGTCGATTACTTCACCCGTGCCAGGATGCAGATACGAAGACGCCCTGCCCCCCAAATACCCGCGCCGCTCCAGCACAGTCACCCGAAATCCGGCATCACTCAAAGCGCACGCTGCTGAAAGCCCCGCAACGCCACCACCGACTACGGTGACCGTTGATTGACTGCCGGCGTCTGGCTCACTAATAGATTGCATGCTGAAGGGGGAAATGGCTTGCCTCGCAAAACGATCTATCTAGAGAATATCGGTCCCATCAGGCGCATTGCGCCCATCCGCGCCACGCCACAGCCCAAAATTCCAAGCTTCTGTATCGTAAGCACACTGATTCGTCGCAGAAAGACCTCGTAGTCGGACGCCTCAATGCGCTTCAGCAGCCGGTGATAGATGGTCACAAGCACCCATAGCGCGGGCCGGCTTTCCGGATCGATCAGCAGCAACAACTCCTGCGCCGACCGATAATACGTTTCCGCGCGATCCGCAATCGACTTGAAGAGCAAGCGCTCTTCCGCTGTAATGCCGCTTTTCGCGTGCCTCGCAAGCTGATCGACACTCACGCCATATTTCGCCAGATCATCCAATGGCAAGTAAATCCGATTTCGCCTAGCATCTTCGGCAACATCTCGCAGAATATTCGTCAGCTGAAATGCAATCCCCGTCTCCTCCGCGAGCTCTTCCGCATGCGGATCCGAATACCCAAAGATCCGAATACACACGAGGCCCACAACTGATGCCACCAGGTAACAGTAGCGATAGAGATCGGCAAAGGTCGAATACGTATCCAGCGCGCCCATCGAACCGGCCTCCAGATCCAGCGTGACACCAGCCACCAGTTCATCCAACAGGCTAAAGGGAATTCCGAATCGCGCAGCGGCATCGCGCACAGCGATAAACACCGGCTCCTGCGTCGGCCCGCCCTCCCGTGCTTCGTACCAAGCCCTTAGCCACACGTCCAGCAGCATGCGCCGCTCAGAAATCGAAATGCTCTCGTCATCTGACAAATCGTCGGCCTTCCGCATAAACGCATAGATGGAGCAGATCGCATCTCTGCGCGGTGCCGGCAGCGCAACAAACGAGTAGTAGAAGTTTTTCGCCTCGCGCTTCGCAATTCCTCTACAAATGGCGTAGGCCTCCTCCAGAGAAAGCCCCTGGAGCACCTCTTCTACCTCTGTCTCGGAGCTCATGCCGTCTTGCCTCTCAGCCTCAGACCAGGCAAAACCTTTCCAGAGAGCGCCCGGAGCGCCAGTCCAATCTTCGTCCGCTTTGATATCGCCGGCCTCGCGCTCAGCACGTCATAATCCTGCTTCTCAATCGCCCGCAATATCTCAAGACCACCCCGGCTGAAAAGGTCGAGATCAAGCGCGAGTTCCTTGTCAACCATTCCGATAAGCGGCAAACCGACTGCGAACAACGACCTTGCATACTCCACTTGTTCCTTGAGCAGGCCGCGAAACTCTGGTGTCGGCCGCCCCGCAGCGATCATCTCTTCACTCACGCCATGCCG
>Ga0206922_1224_pt1 | contig 10907 bp, 12 predicted proteins | sample Alteio_BWOrgHeat_63_FD_152976 | JGI IMG/M metagenome (GOLD analysis project Ga0206922, IMG submission 152976) | Enriched cells from forest soil in Barre Woods Harvard Forest LTER site, Petersham, Massachusetts, United States -... | ecosystem: Environmental > Terrestrial > Soil > Temperate forest >... | reverse complement strand
CTTTCCCAAAAAGTTTTTCTGAAAGAAAAGTTGTGAGCACTACCCCGTCGGCGTCGGTAAAATGTTCCTTATTTCCCCATTTAACCGGGAAGTCAAACATTTTATAAAAAGCATCATCAACAAAAGTTACACTTTCCCTAAAAACATTATCACCCTGTTTTATAACAACACCCGTATAATTTACCCTTGCGGTGTTTTTAATTTGCGGGAAATCGCTTTTAAGCATAGGCCCGATCTCTGCGGGCGAATTACCCCAATATTGCTGCTGCCCGTCTTTTTCTGAAACTTTTTCAACAACAAAAAGATTGTTTATTTTATGATTGAAGTTATCCATGTGCATGGACCAGTCGAAAAATTCAAAAACCACCATGCAACAGCCGACAGCGAGTGCAAGGCCGAGAATGTTTATAGTGGACGATAAGCGGTTTTTTACGAGGTTCCGGAAACCCAATTTGAAGTAATTTTTTATCATGATCTTGATTTTTAATTTGATTACTGTGTAATTGGAATTTTCAGGATCCGGGAAGTTCGTCTTGCAGGAATACTGTTTCAGCTAATCGCAAGCATAGTAGTGAACACTATGCCGATATTTTAACTAGCTAATTATCAAACCATTATGTTTTGGGTTGAAATTGGGGTGTAGCATAACCGGACAGTAAGCGTGCGTTTTTGTTTGCCGGGGGCTGTAATTCGCCTCACCCCCTTATTCCCCCCGCCTGAACAATTCATTCGGGCAGGCCTCTCCTCGCGGCGAGGGGGGCGAAGGAGAATAGTTAGAAGAGCAGGGAGGAGAGGAAGATTCACGTTTTGGTCTCATCCCCTTATTCCCCCCGCCTGAACGATTCATTCGGGCAGGCCTCTCCTCACGGCGAGGGTGCCCGACGAGATCGTGGAGGAGAGCGCATGTTGTTTTAAAATCTGTAATAAGGAGACCCCGAGGGTTTCAAAAAACCCTCGGGGTCTTTTCATTGCGGAAGCCTAAAGATCACAAGGGCTTTTATTTTTTTATGACAAGATAAGCTCCAATAATAATAGAAATGCCGCCTAAAATCCTCATATAAATTTGGTATTGCTTTGGCGAGAATACCTGTTGGGTAATAGCTGTTCTTTTCCAAATCCCTCTCCTAAAAATATCCGGCTTAACGAGGTAAATCACTCCAATTATTATCAATAAGATCCCATAAGTCGTATTGCTCATTGTGATTAAAATTAAATAATCTGAATATTAACTTGCTGGAATGCCTTTCCAACGGCCACACGTGCAAGTCGGGGCAGGCCACGCTAACCGCCAGATTTTCCCACCAGCTTCCATACATAGGAATTGCCTTCTTTAACGATACTGAAGTAGTCATAGGTGCCATTGGCCCTGTCGCCCGCTGCATCAAGCGCCTCGGAACCAACAATGCCGTTGTATTTATTAGCCTGCTCAACGAAAAGTGCTTTGAGTTTAGCGAAGCCGTCTGTACTGCCATTGTTGGCTTCTATTGTGTAGGCTATCGTCCACATGGCATCATAAGCCACCAATGCAAATGCATCAGGTTCTGTACCGGTTTTTGCTTTAATGCGGGCTGCAACAGGTTTCCATTTTGCTTCGGTAGCCACGGGCAAACCAAACGACGGTGCAAAAAACCCCGTCTTCATCACGAATCCGGCAACTGTTGCATCACCTAAAAATGCAGTGCTTAAAGTAACACCATCGCCACCAAACCATTTTACGCTGCTTAAAACCGGGTCGGCTGCGGCCAGCTTAAAAATCTCCGTGCCTTCGTCAAACGATGCCAGGTAAATGCCAACCTTGCCCGCTCCATAGGTAGCAATTAGCGTATTAAGCTGGTCTTTTATAGAAGCGACAACAGCGCTATAGTCTGTTAGCGTAACAGAATAGGGCGTAATAGCTGCTATTTGGCCGCCTTTTGCCGTAAAAGCCGCACCTGTTGAATTTTGCAAGCCTATATTGCCTGCATCTTCCCTGGCAATGGTAACTAATCCTTTGATTCCATCCCTGGCGATGGTTGCCGCCATCGCTGCCCCTTCAATTCTGTCGGACGGGCAGAAACGAAAAATATTGTCACCGGCGATGGCCAAACTGCCGGCTGTACTGCTTTGGCTTACAACAATAATATCTGATGTATCGCTCAGAGGCTTTATAGCGGCAACCTCGGCGCTTGACTGCGGGCCGATAATAAAGCTTATTTTATCGTTTTTGGCTTCAGTAAAAAATGTTTTTGCGCGATCAGTCTCCAGTTTCGTGTCTGATACCGAAACGGCTAACCTAAAACCGGAAATCTTATTGGTTAGGTAGGTATTGATGTCGTCTGCCGCGAGTTCTATGGCCGCACGGGATGTAATACCCAGCGACGACCAGTTACCCGTTAACGAGAAAAACCCTCTGACATTTATTGTTTTTCGGGAAGGGGTTTCGGTTTTTTTACATGCCTGGAAAGCGATAATCACAACAACCAATGCCACAAGGGGAATAAATAATCTTTTCATTATATACATTAAATGCGGTTTATTAAAAAGCAGGCAACATACACAAATATTAATAAAAATAATATTTAATCGGAGACAATTTGAGGAAGGGGGTGGTTTAAGGGTAATCGCACTTGCAATTTGAATCCTGGTCAACATAACTAAAGGGGATATATTTAAATGCCGAAACCGCACCCTCTACAGGTATGCGGCCCGGGTTAGTGAAAGCCCGTACACTATGCGTTTTCGGCTGCTTCAACAATTACTTCCGCCACTTTTTCCGGCTGCGACATAAACACCACGTGACTGCCCTTTACTTCAATGAATTTGGTGCCAGACCTTGTGTACATGGCCCGCTGTATTTCTGGGGCTATACTTTTATCATCTGTTGCAACAATGCCATAAGCGGGCTTATTTTCCCATGCAGGCTCAGTAATGTTGGTAACAAAGCCCTTGGCATAAAACGCACCCTGCGATGCGTACATAAAATCGGCTTCTTCAGCGCTTATATCTGCGCAAAAACCTGCATGGTATTTATCTTTCGCATAATATACTATGCCTTTGTCGTCGGGGGCAAGCACACCGTTTTCAGGGGCGGGCGGTGCTGTCTGCAACCAGTAAAGGGCAGATTCACCTTTGGCCGGCTGAAAGGCTGCGATATACACCAGCGCAGCTGCTTTGGGATGATTGCCGGCTTCGGTAATAACAGCCCCGCCCCATGAATGGCCTGCCAATATAGCCGGCCCATCCAGTTTGTCAAGGGCAACATGTACCGCTTTAACATCATCCTCCAGCGAGGTAAGCGGGTTTTGTACCACGGTTACTGTAAAGCCTTTGGCAGTAAGTACATTGTAAAGGGCCTTGAAACCTGAACCATCGGCGAATGCGCCGTGAACGAGTACTACATTTTTTACCTGTTTCATATTGTTTGTTGTTGATGGTTTTTGTTTGTATCAACAGTACAAAGGTGGCCCGCAAAAGGCCGCAGGAAAATGCGTGAACTTCCCGCGCACATGCAATTAATTCCCTTTTTCAGCGATTTTTTGATGATTACGGAAGTCAAGGGGCGACAGGGAGGTGTATTTTTTGAAAAAATTAGAAAAATGAGGCGGTTCTTCAAAGCCAAGCTGGAAAGTTATTTGCTTGATGGATTGGCCAGTGTGGTGCAGCAGCCTTTTGGCCTCAATCAATATGCGCTCCTGTATCACCTGGAGTGGTGTTTTATGGTTATACAAAGCAAACAGGTTGGCCAGGGTTTTTGGCGACTTGTTGAGGCGGGCGGCGTAGTAGCTTACGGAATGTTCCCGGCAATATTCCCCTTCTACAAGCAGGTTAAACTTGCGTATGGTATCAAAGCGGTCATCGCGCAGCGCCTCTGCCGGCACATATTCATTTCTTGCAAGCCGTGTAATAAAGATTATCAGCCTTTTCAGCAACGCCAGCAGCAGCTCATGCTGTACAATATCTTTTGTCCGCAATTCATGCGTAAACATTTCTGCAAGCAGGGCGATTTTTTGCAGTGCGTCTGTGTCCAGGTTAACAAAAAGGTGCTCTGTTGTACCGAACAGGAAGCCAACACAGCTTACTTCGGCATCATTATCAATAATGCAATAAAACTCCCGGTTAAACTGCCAGGCGGTAACCTGCGTGGCATCCGTAAAACTGAATGACTGGTTAAACAGCAGCGTAAGTAATGTATCAGGCGGAAAATCATAATCTGTTCCTTCTATTGTTACGGTTTGATGCTCGCCGCGGTTCCAGGCAATGGTAAAATATTTAGGCGCAATATTGCGGCTGTCGTACAGGCGGCAAAACCCGGCCTCACCGCTTACCAGGCAAATGTCTGCGCCGGTTTTAATATCCTTCAGTGATAATTTCATTGGCTGCGAAAGTAAGTATTTTGCCGGGCCAAACCAGCCTGTTTTGATACCATGAGATCCAGAGACACCCTGGCGTTATTAGAAATCCGAAGAGACCCACAGAACCTACGGATCACGGGGCAAATATTGAGCATTCCGAATAACGGGCATGTTAAATTTAAACCTGGGCCACTGTCGCGAATGCCCCCTTGAATTGGCGCAACAGCACCGGTGTTTTAAACGTGCCTTCCCTTAGCTTTACTAAATAAAATAAATTTCCAATGGAAACAAAAACAGCCAGCACAAGAACAGAGGGGCTACTGACCTTATTTGATATGCAAACCACTTTTTTTGCACGCGCAATAGAAGGGATATCCGAAGAGGATACTTACAACCGTTTAAACACCAAAGCCAACCATATGGCCTGGCTCACCGGGGCACTGGTGCACCAGCGGTATTTGATGACATCGGAGACACACCCGGAATTGAAACAGGCTGGTGCAGACCTGTTCAAAGACAATAAGGGTATCCAGGACAATGTGAAATATCCGACTGCCGCGGAATATTTGAACGACTGGAAAAAGATAAGCCCTTTTGCACGGGAAGCACTGATGACTATGACCGATGAAAAGCTTGATAGCGAATTTAATATGGGGCCCATGAAAATGACTTACTATGAGTTGTTGTCTTTTACGGTTTACCGGGAAGCGAGTATTATCGGCCAGCTTGCCTTATGGCGCAGGTTGCTGAATTATCCCGCATTGAAATATGATTAGGTAAGATGCTAAATAACGGCAGGTTTTCTTTAGTGGCCGCAGTGAGGTTGCGTAAAAACTTTAAACCAGGTCAAAGCAGCCCGGAAATAATTTCGGCCATTAGGCGCCCGGCAATCAATCTTCGTGGGTTTCCGAATAATCTTCATGTTTTAGCCAGGTAACAATCCCAACAACAACAGGAACTGCCAGCAGCAGAAATACTATTAGCAGCAACATGAATACTGAACAGCCCTTTAAGAAGATTGAAACAACAATCAGCAGAATAGCAACTATCATATCCCACCGGATCACCTGTTTAAGATAATTTCTTGTTTGCCTGTCGTCACCGGCAATAAGGCGGCCGATGACGCACATTGCGGCAAGGAATATGGCCAGGCTTATAATAATTACCCGGTTCAACACCGGAGGTGCAGGTGTTTCAAAATGCCCGACGAGGTTCTTCAGGTACGCGCCGAAAACCCCAAGGGCTCCCAGTAACACCAAATGAGCAAACACGAAGCACTGGTAATACCCGTAACCCTTCTTTAATTCCTGCTCGTTTGTCATATCGAAATAAATGCTCCAGAGGAGGAATGCGATGCTGATAGACAAGCAAAAAATACACCACACAAGCAAATTCCCCATATTGACCAATGAAAAGCCGGACACAATGCTGAGGATGCTCTCCGCAAGTACAATAATGGTGAACTGCCCAAAGCGTTCTATAAGCGTGGAAGATGCCAAAAACCGCTGGCCGCGTGATGCCAAGGTTTTGTTGAGATAGCGGGTGCTGAGCACCGGGGCTGACATGTTGATAATGATGGCCAACAGCAGCAACGGCAATACCGCCGGGCGTGGACAAAAAAGTGAAATGAACAGCAGGACGAATGCAGCGCCATAGCATAACAGGAACGGGCCGCTAAGTTTGATATACGATCTGTCATAAAACGAAACACTGGCGAGCAGGTAGATGATAATGCCCTGTATGACAAGGAAACTTACCGTGAAACTAAAGAAATTACCAAGGAAAGCCGCAGGGACTGAAATAGCCACAGCGCCAACAGCCAGCATTTGCAGAAAAACGAACCAGCGTGTGCGGATCGTGTCGTTGCCATGCAATTCGTAGTACTCCGTCCCAATTATCCACGACCAGTAAATGAAAACAAAAAGAAGAGCAGCGTAACTAATATTTTCTCCATCCGTATGCGCGGCAATATGGCCGGTTATCTGCCCAATGCAAGCTACATACACAAGATCATAGAATAATTCAAGCCAACTGATCCTGCGCCCGTTTTGCCTGTCCTTAAATAGCCGGGGCGGCTGCCACCATTTCTTTTTGTTCATATGATATGATAAAAAATTTTAGCCCGGGACCGCCCCGGAACAAACTGAACGTGCCGCACTTTTTTTGAGGTTTACTAACAGTGAAACACCTCACCCAACTTCAAAATCTTTAACACGTTTTCGATCTTTCCCTCAGCATTCAGCTTGTTTAATATTTGTTCAGGTTCCCCCGGTGGTTCATCTGACAAATCGAACGTGCCATAGTGAAATGGTATAAATGTTTTTGCGTGTGTTGCGTGGAATGCTTTCACGGCATCATACGGGTTTTGGTGCATCGGTGACATAAACCATGCAGGCGAATATGCACCCACACCTATGAGCGCAATATTAATGTTTTGAAAAAGTTCCCCAACATCATTGAAATGTGATCCATGGCCGGAATCGCCGCTATAATAGATACGCTTTCCATCTTTCTCAATTATAAACCCACCCCAAAGAGTAGTGTTCACATTAAAAAGGGTTCTGTTCGCCCAATGTCTTGATGGCAGGAATGTAATCTTCAGGCCGCCCTCAAGTTGATACTGTTGATACCAGCCTGCAGTTTGTATTTTGTTGTCTGCCCATTTGCTAATTAAACCATCCAATTTTAATCCGGTTAGTATCTGAGCTTGAGGATTATTTCTGGATAATAACTTTATGCTGCTTTTATCGCAGTGGTCATAGTGCGCATGTGAAACTAATATGAAATGAATATTCAATAATTTAGCGGGCGCCACTGGCATATCTGAAAGGCGCTTACCAACCGGCAGTTTGCCATAAACCGGGTCTATCAGCATGCGGATACCTGATAACTGAATGAAAAAACTGGCGTGGCCTAACCACACAATCTTGTCAGCTGGATCTGTCAGCCATTGATCATCTTTGAGAACAGGTATTCGCCAGGTATCTTGATTTTTTATTGTTTTCTGTGGATTACGGTGTGTTATATACTTAAATACATTACGGAACTCAAGCTTCCACGGGTACTCATGATTGATGAATAAACCATCTTCATCAAGCGGAGTGCCTTTCCAGCCAGGTTTAACAGTTGCAAGAACTGGATTCGAGGTATAGCTGGTTATCGCAGGTGTTTTCTTTTTTGCGGGCATAATTTTTTGTTTGTGACTACCTGTTCTCAATCCAATCAACCAATGATCTTCGTTCGGCAAAAAGCCATTTTCCGTTTTGTATTACAAAGCTGTCATGATATTTAATATTGGCAATCATAAGCTTTTGAACTCCATCCCTGATAGTTTGATGATGGGCAGGGAACTCAATTATCAAAAGTAAACGCAATGGCAAATATTCCGTCGCAAAATGCTTCTAACCGGGTGCTGGCGTTTGTTCCCGTCATCTTCAGTGCAGCTTTTTTGTTGTTAATCCTTTATGATTTTTCCGTCCCATCCCTCACCGGAAGGAACAGAGGCATGTTGATGCACCAATAGCCATTCGTTATTGTCCGATTTCCTAAAGCAATCTGTTTGGCGAACCAGAAGCGTTTTGGCAATATCATTTTTGAATATTATATCTACTTTTTGAATTGTGCATACAATTCCCATATTATTGCTCATTATTGTTTCACTTTCAAGGATTGACACATCGCAGGACTTAAAACTGCTGAAAACGCTGTCAAACATCTTAATGGCAGGTTGAACGCCTTTAGATGCAAAAGCCGGGATGTCAAACCATAGTGCGTCTGATGCCCAATGTTTAGTACTTGCTGCACCAGTCCTGGATCCGGCCATTTCTTTAACGATAGATGAAAGCGTTTCTTTATCGCCGTTGTTTGTTTTTTCCATTATTATTTGAATTGTACTGGTAAAGGTATTTCAAGAATTTAATGGTTACAAACCACTGCAGATGATTTTTTTCCTGTACATAGTTGGCCTTACTGCTTTATAGTTGGCTTGTTTGTGACTACCTGTTTTCTATCCAATCCACCATTAGTTTGCGCTCGGCAAAAAGCCATTTCCCGTTCTGCTTTACAAAGCTGTCATGATATTTAATATTGGCGATCATCAGTTTTTGAACTCCATCGTTGATGGTTTGATGATGAGCAATGCAGTATGCAATGCCTGTTGCGGTGTCATCGTTCAGTTGCAGCACCGTGCTTTGCCCGTTGAAGTGCATTGTGGCGCGGTAAGTATTAAGGTTATCAAAAACGGGAAAAAGATCTGCTCTTTTATTGATGGCCTGCGTTGGTTCAGTTGATTTAGCATCCATGAAAACAATGAAACGGGTGTCTTCGGTAAAAAGGGCCATTTGCCCCTGCGCATTACGGGTGTCAGCACAATAAGCGTATTGATCTACCAGGTTGCGGATAGCCAGCCTGTCGGCTGCCTGTTGTAATTGTTGTTCGGTGTTCATTATATGTTGATTTTAAAAGTTATGCTGATCAACGTATGCCGGCGGGCGTTACGCCAAATTTCTGTTTGAAAGAAGTATAAAAATGAGAAAGGTTTTTAAAACCTACCTCCAGGTAAATCTCGGTTGGTTTTCGTTTTTTTTCCTGGATAAGATGGTAGGCCTCCGCCAGTCTTTTTTCCTGCAACCATTTGCGTGGCGGGGTTTGAAAGACATGGCCAAAATCTCTTTTAAATGCAGCTAAACTTCTCCCCGTGAGTTTTGCAAAGTGTTCTATAGGTACATTGTAATGATAGTTTTGTAACATAAATTTTTCCAGGTCAATCTTATATGGCGCTGAAAAATCAAATAGAAAAGATCTCAGGGAAGGGTTTAGGTGCAGCAGCAGCTCTATGGCTTCATTGGTTTTAATAGCTGCCAGTCTTTTGCTTATTTTTTCAGATTGCTCTGCGTAAGGCAGTAACGATTGAAAATAACTTTTCAGCAATGCACCCGGTTTTAGCAAAAGGTTTTTTTCGCCTGTATAATTTTTGTTTTCATGAATTGAATTGTCCAGTGCATATTGCCGCAAAGCTTCATCCGTTATTATTACAGAAATGATTTTATATACTTTATCTGTGGCGGGAATTTTTATGGATTTTGCCAGTTGATTTTTTTGAGCCAATAGTAGTTGACCCTTTTTTAAGATCAACTTGCCGTTTTGATGTTGAATATGTGTTTCACCCGAAAACTGAAACGCCAAAACGTGGTACGGTACAAATTGCTCATGGCTGCGTTGCTGCCCAAAAGTGCAGGAATACACAAAGCTGTCTTCTAAAACCCGCGTTACAGGTATTATTTTTTCGTTCATTGTTTTTCGGCTAATAACTGTTGATGATATGCTGTGTTTCGTGCGTTGGTATTGCTGTCAATAAACATCAATATAGTCATCAGTGCAATAGCAGTAATCCCAATGGCCCGCCATAAGGGCGTATTTACAAACATGATCAGCAACGCTGCTGCAATAATAATAAGGGGAAGCACTTTGAAAACCAGTGCAAGGTCATTTTGAGATTTTGCCGTACGCTGTGTTTCTGTTTGGGCAAATGCTTTCGCATCTGTATTATAAGCTGTTTCAAATTGTGTGATCCTTGGTTTGTTGGCAAAAAATAAACCTGCGGCCACAGCCGCTATTAATATACCCGCCACCAACATTGGCCATACAAAAGCTTTTGCCATATTGGTTTTGCCTAATTGCCAAAAGCCAATGGCTGCCAGGAAAAACAGCAGGCTAAGCAGTAAATTTATTTTAGCAGAAAACACTTCTGCCTTTGCCCAATCTGTACTTAATTTTAAAATATCCATCTCTTTGTGTTTGTTTTACAAAGATGGACATTTCCCGCGGGAATGTATTTGCTATACGGCTCAAATTTTATTTGGTGTGTGGCTCTAAATACGCTCCATTTTGTGTTCCCTTATCCCCATAATCAAAAGCCAAAGGCATACTGACAATTCGCCAATAAAAGCGGGGAATAAAATATAAGGAAATAAAGGATTGGCAAAGCCACGGGAGAGAAACATTATAAAACTATTGAGAATATAACAAAACCCTGCAAAAGCATACAGTATTCCAAATATTTTAGGAATATAGCGGGTTTTATAAATAAGATAGCCTATAATGATACAGTAAAATCCAAAGAAAACTAAACCAATTGCATAACCCTGTGACTGCACCTGTAGTGCCATTGTTGACAACACTGCCAATTGGCCTGGTTGAAATACCTGCAGGTAGTTTGTGTTTCCATAGATCAATAAAGGATGAAGCTGATTTACTATGTTAGTTGCGAATATTGCATTGGAAATAATTACAAAAAAAATTGCCAATGTAACTATATACTTATGCGATTGCCTGAACAATATCCAAAAGAACAGAATGACCGGCAGGCCACAAATGAAATTAATAAGGTCAGCAACAAAGCCTAAACGATAAAACATTTCTGACGCATGTATCTTGTTTGCTATTACTAATGCATTATTTGAAACAGACATTGCCTCGCGAACAAATACTTCTGCAAACAATCCTGCTCCAATCACTATTAAGTAAAGAAACCCTGCAATTTTAGAAAATGTTTTCAAAGATTTAAACGTAATATTA
>Ga0206922_1222_pt1 | contig 10941 bp, 7 predicted proteins | sample Alteio_BWOrgHeat_63_FD_152976 | JGI IMG/M metagenome (GOLD analysis project Ga0206922, IMG submission 152976) | Enriched cells from forest soil in Barre Woods Harvard Forest LTER site, Petersham, Massachusetts, United States -... | ecosystem: Environmental > Terrestrial > Soil > Temperate forest > O... | reverse complement strand
AACTTTAGTCGACGAAAATGTAGGTAATGCTATAGAGAAAATATCAGAAACTATCAAAAATGATGATGGATCTGAGGAGACGATCAGTCACTATAAATTAAAGCTTGGTGATTTTTCAGTTCTTGGAAATTTCATTCAAGAACTGATTGGCATTGACCAATTTAAAATAGAAGATGCATAATAAATCGACATATTTAGGTATAATTCAAGATGTTAAAGGAACAACGGTAAGTGTTACACTAGCGAATGAATCTCTGTCAGGACTGACATATGTTGATGGCGAGGGTTATCGCATTGGTCAAATAGGAAGTTTTGTTAAAATCCCTATAGGATATGTCGATTTGTTTGGAATCGTCACGCAAGTAGGTGCAAGTGCTGTTCCTGAAAATCAGGTTGCAACTCAGCCCTATGGCAATAGATGGATGACCATACAATTGATTGGTGAGGGTCAAAGGAATGGTAAATTCCAAAGAGGTATTTCACAATACCCTACAATAAGTGATGAAATTCATCTTGTATCAGAATCAGATTTGCAAAGAATATACGGGCAGTCAGATAAACCGTACTTTGTAAAAGTTGGACATATTGCAGGAGCTGAGTCTATACCGGCTTTAATTGATATCAATAAGCTTATTACAAGGCATTCGGCAATAGTTGGTACTACAGGTTCCGGAAAATCAACGACAGTTGCCAGTATTCTGAATGCCTTATCAGACCGTGAAAAATATCCTTCAGCTAGAATATTGGTTTTTGATATTCATGGTGAGTATGCACAAGCATTGAAGAATAAGGCCAACATCTTTAAAGTCAATGCCGACAAAACTGAAGGCAGTATTGAAAAGGATCTATTTATACCTTTCTGGGCTTTGAATTTTGAAGAGCTATGCAATGTAAGTTTAGGCGCCTTTGGTAATGAAAAAGACGAAAATATTGTCTTAGAGAGAATATTATTAGCTAAGCTAGAAAGTATAAAAAGCTATCCGAAGGACGGGATAAATGTGGAAACTATGAATGTGGATTCGCCGGTTGCATTTAATCTGAACAAACTTTGGTACGAACTGTATATCGAATGCTTTGCAACCTACTATTCGAGAAATTCAGGAAATCCAATTGATAATCTGGCATATGAAAGGGATGGATCAGGCAGTGAACTCAAAGGCAATATGGAAACTGCAATTTCGCCAATTTTCAGAAAACCAAAGAATGAAAAAGAAGATAACGAAAAAATTAATTATTTACCAGGTAATTTAAATATAGGTCAACAGCTTCTATCTCTTGGCGCAAAATTGAGAATTCCAAGATTCAATTTTCTATTCAAGCCTGGTCCATGGACGCCTGGGCCAGATGGTAAAACCGAAGAGGATTTGGGTTCCTTAATAAAGGAATGGATTGGAAGCGATAAACCAATAACTATATTAGATCTATCTGGTGTCCCCATTGACATATTAAATACAATAATAGGAGTATTATTAAGGATCATATATGAAGGATTATTTTGGGCCAGAAATTTATCCCAAGGAGGAAAAAATCGCCCTCTATTGATTTTAATGGAAGAAGCCCACAATTACCTTAATACCGAAAGTAGTGCCCTTTCAATTGTGCAAAAAATTGTCAAGGAGGGCCGCAAATACGGAATGGGAGCAATGATTGTTAGTCAAAGGCCATCCGAAATAAACTCAACGATTCTCTCTCAGTGCGGAACATTCTTTGCCCTCCGTCTTGCTAATGCTACCGATAGGGCACATATCACAAGTGCAGTTACAGACAATCTTGAGGGATTGACCAGCATGTTACCCATTCTTAGGACTGGGGAAGCGATAATTCTGGGCGAAGCTGTTAAATTACCTATGCGCACACTAATAGAAGCACCACCTAAAGATAAAAGACCTGATAGCCAAGACCCGATTATATATGATGAGAAGGACTTGGAAAATTCACTTTATCCTGGAGGCTGGGGTATAAAAATGGAAGAAAACCCGAACTATGATGAATTTGTAGAAGCTTGGAGAGGCCAAAGTCCATTTATAAAAAGAATTATTAAGGAATAAAATAAGTAAATATGAAAAGACAGCATGTAGAATCTTCCAACATTGCTTCTATTGGTTATGATGAGAAGAGTCAAACATTAGAAATTGAATTTTTAAATGGCGGGGTATATCAGTATTTCGATGTTTCGGTCAACATATACAACAGCCTAATGTTAGCCGCTTCTCACGGGCAATATTTAGCTCAACATATTAAGGGGTACTACAGATATATAAAGGTGTAAGTTTCTCGGAATGGGAGTTTACTTGATTGAAATTAATCACCGAGAATTTATCCTTCCTGGATACAATCTCTAAAATAAATATGACAAACTTATATCTCATTCTGCTGATACTTACATTACTTTTGCTGATTGTGATTGCCGCGAAGATTTTCACAGGCGTAAAAGTGGGTGGTGAACCTGAAACGGGAATTAAATATAGATTGGATAACTTTTCGAATGAGATATTAAGAATTGAAGTATCCGTAAAAACAGAGATTTCTACGAATCGAACAGAAACGAACGAAACGCTGAGAAATGTTCGAATTGAATTGTCTAGTTCCTTAAAATCATTTGAAGATAAACTAAGCGCATTAACTTCTACAATTGATAATAAGCTCGTTTTGTTCAATGAGAGTATTATTTCTAGCTCAAAAGGAAATAAAGGATGCATTAGAATCCTTTATTTCAGACTTCTCAAAATCACTTGCAGATTTTAATAGCGCCCAAAAAGACAATTTCTTTGCCCTGTTATCAAACAGAGCGAACAAAATAGTAATACTTCCACGAGGCTGGATCAAATGCGCGAAACTCTTGAAAAGAAAATTTCGGAATTACAGAGCGCAAATGAAAGGAAATTGGATGAGATGAGAACAACCGTTGACGAAAAGCTACAAAAGACGCTAGAAACCAGACTCGGAGAGTCATTTAAATTAGTCAGTGAGAGACTTGAAGCAGTACATAAAGGTCTAGGTGATATGCAGCAACTGGCTACAGGCGTCGGCGATCTAAAAAAGGTGCTCACAAATGTAAAAACAAGAGGAATTTTGGGCGAGTATCAGCTAGAAAGCATTCTTGAACAGATTCTCACTCCAGAACAATACGCTAAAAACGTAAAGACCAAAGATGGATCTAATACGGTAGTCGAATTCGCAGTTAAGCTCCCAGGAAAAGAAGACAAAGAAAAGATACTTTGGCTGCCGATTGATTCAAAATTTCCCAAAGAAGATTTTGAATTACTAATTGACGCTTACGACCAATCAAATCTATCCTTAATTAAAGAACACAAAAAGAGTTTCATACGAGGTATTAAGAAGTGCGCCTTCGATATTCAGTATAAATATGTGGACCCACCTAACACTACAGATTTCGCAATTCTTTTTCTTCCTTTTGAGAGCCTTTATGCCGAAGTGCTTCGTATTCCTGGTCTATTTGAATCGATACAAAGAGAATTCAAGATTATAGTTACTGGACCCACTACCTTATCCGCGCTTCTAAATAGCCTACAAATGGGATTTAGGACACTTGTAATAGAAAAGCGGTCGAGCGAGGTTTGGCAATTATTAGGAGCTGTTAAGACAGAATTTGGAATATTTGGTGACATCCTTGATAAAACTCAGAAAAAATTGCAAGAGGCGAGCAATGTAATTGAACAAGCTGGGACCCGGTCGAGAGCAATTGAAAAAAAGCTGAGGAATGTCCAGGATTTACCGAAAGATCAATCGTCAGAACTGCTAGGAAGCACACCCAAGAATAATGGAACTGAAGATATTACTGAAGACGTTAAAGGACCTGAATAAGTATTAATACTCTCTTTAATCTGGCTTTGGCATGGAAAAATACATCAAATTATATAAGCAATTTTCGGACTTTATTATATCCACAAATAGCGCTTCACTAAGTACTTCCGAAGTAAAGCTAATCAACTTAATTCTGCAAGATTTCGAAAATATTGCTTCTTGTGGAACAGGAGGTGGCAAGCGTGCAAAAATTATCAATGAACTAATTCAAACCAAGTCTGATTCTATATCCGCTTCATTAAACCTCCAAAATAGCAGCGGCGTAAAACAAGACAACCAGCATTTAGTAAGGTTAATTTCACTTGAAATAGAAAAATTTAGAGGATTCACCGAAAAATGCGCTTTCAGTCTCGAAAAACAATATAATTTAGTCTATGGGCCAAATGGGTCTGGAAAATCCAGTTTCTGTGAATCACTTGAATACGTATTGCTTGGTTATATAAACGAAGCGGAAACAAAGAGAATCCCCGTTCAAGAATACATCAAAAATTCCTACTTAAGCAGTTACTCTATTCCAGTTCTAAAAGGCGTCAATAATGATGGTGTATTAGTAGATATTCATGAGGATTACAATTTGTACAATTTTTGTTTCATAGAAAAATGTAGAATTGATTCATTTGCCCGCCTATCGTCGTTTACTGCCGCCAATCAAACTCAACTATTATCCACAATATTTGGACTTGATGGATTTAACGAATTTGTAAAGGATTTTACGGATAATATTGAAAATTATATTCGTACAGAAAATTTAAAGCAAAAGGAATTTGATGAAAAAGCATTGTTGGTAAATACTAGCAAACAGAATATTATTAACTACAGAGAAGATCTGGCAAAACTTGAGGAAGATAAGAGAAAGGTTGAGTCTGGTAGTGATTTTCAAAAATCTATCGTAGAACTCGATGAATATATTAACGGAAAACATACAGAAATAGGTCGTTTAAGAGCAATCGAAATTGAGTTGCAAGGTCTCACCAAACAAAAAGTAGAATTTAAAGATGTAAGAGATCATTTCAATCAAATAGGATACTTAAGGCAATTGATCGATAACTTTAAAGAACGCCAACAATTATTTGATCAGAAAATTGATGAGATAAACCTAACAGACTTATATCGATCAGTATTGTTATTTGAATCTAAAATTACGGACAAATGCCCTGTTTGTGAAACTCCAATGCTAAAGGTAGGCAATGGTTTAATTGTCGCAGAAAACCCCTATGAAAATGCCAAAATAAAGCTAAATCAGTTAAAAGATGCAGCTGCAATACAGGAAAATAGGAACAAAAGTTGGGAACAACTAATAATGAAGAAAACAGAATTTATCGAGAACCTTCTAAGCTTCATTAAAACCGTTAAAATTTTATCAAAGGAAATTGGCATAGTGCTACCAAAGGAAGTTATTGGAGCTAAGAGTAGTGATATAATTGGGCAGGGAATTTTCTTATTTAAATTGGGGCTTTTTTTGGATGACCTAGAGAGTAAGAGAGACGTTATATTTCAATGTGAAGCAGATTTAAATAAACTAAATGCTGATATAGAGCATTCCAATGATACCAGGAGATTATTGGTTACTGAAAAAGAGAAGCTGGACAAATTAAATTTGGAAATTCAAAAAATAAAAACGCAAGAAACTACCTTTAGATCTTTGCTATCAAAGGCGCAATCAGAGATGGACTCATTCAATTCATCTAATGCAGATTTCTTAAAGGCAATCGAAAACGAACAAAAGATTATTGATAGAAACAACGTTTTTATTGGCGCCTACAAATCTTTTAAACAAAAGTTGGTATCGTACAAAGAAATGCTTCCTTTGCAATTAGTGACGGAGCTTAACGACTTGATCAAGGAGTTTTATAATTTTATAAATCAGGATGATCAAAAATTTGAATTATTTCATACTGTTAAATTACCAATTAAATCGAACGAAGTGATTCAAGTATCTTTTCAAGATAACCCAACAAAGTTTGTAAATGCGTTGCAGGTTTTAAGCGAAGGACATATCAAATGCCTCGGATTATCAATTTTATTATCCAAGAGTATAAATTCTGAATCAACTTTTTTAATTTTTGATGACATTGTAAATGCAATAGACGACGATCACCGCGGCCGTATTCGGGATCTCATTTTGACCAATGACCATTTTAAAAAAAAACAATTAATTATCACTTCTCATTCCGAAGAATTCATTAAAGACTTTGAAAACTCATTTACAAAAGAACAGTATGAGCATTCAGTAAATAAGATAGCGCTTCTCAATAGAATTAGCAAAAAAATACAAAAGGCAGAAAGTACAGCACATTACCTTCAGGTGGCACAAGATTACTATGCGAAAAATAATAAAAGAGATTGCTTGTCTAATTGTAGGAGGGCGCTAGAGAATGTTTCAGAAAGGCTTTGGAAGAAGCTTACTGGGTTTGAAAAGGCGCGATTTAATATTGAAGTTAAGCTGATTTTAAGAGGTCCGAACCGAAAACCCGATTTGTTAAATCTGATTTCAGGTATTAGGGCATGTTTGAAAGGTATCGACAATGAATCCCTAAAAGAAATACAAGAGTTGCTTGTATGGTTTGAAGGGCTACAAACCAGCTCCCCTAGATTATGGGAGTTTTTGAATAAAGGCACACATGAAGAATCCGAGAGAGATGACTTTGATGCGACGATTGTAAAGCAAATTCTTGATAAGAGTATCCTTCTTGATACTAAAGTGAAAGATAAATGGGTCACTAAAACCGCCTAGTTTTGTTATCAAGACTTGGTGCGCTGAAATGCTATTTTTAGAAATTATGTAGATCTTTGTAGCCATTTTAATTATAAAAAAACTGTAATGACAAGGTTATATTTAAGTGTAATTGTCTTAAATGCAATGTAAATCATATGATTGATACTTTGCATGTCTCGTCTTCCGTCAATAGATAAGACACTATATTAAAAAGGTCCTTTATATCAGTTCGGGGTGTCATTGTTATAGTGCTTAAACGTTTCCCCGCTTCGGTAGAAGAGAAGAAGTTGGAGTTATCTTCACCATGTGTTAAATAAAGCGCATTTCTGGTATGATTCAGTCGCAATAGATCAGCGAGGATTGCTGCCTTGTTGCTAGGTGCCATCCGCTCGATGATAAAACTAATCTGCAATCTGATCTGTTGTTCAAAACGAAATTTTTGAGTATCTGCGGAGGCCCCAGCAAACCAACCTGGCTTGGCTCTAAGGGCACTATGGAATTGGGCAGGGAGTCGCCTGGAGTGACCTCGAGATGCCTGGTACTTTATATAGTAAGATCCGTCCGAAAGAAGCTTCCACTCAGTGTTAGGGCCTTGTGTTTTCTGAAATCTATATGCCTGTATTTCATTCAGCGTACTCCACAAGGTCATAAACGCAAGTTCATGATCCGAATAAAAAAACGTCCTTATATCATAATTGCTTTGTTCATATCCCTTTTTCAACAACCCATAGAACATCTTAAGCCGTTCTGCCAATCTGTCCTTCATCTTTCTGGTGCCATTTTCGATTGCCACAAAATTCCTATTTGACAGGATGGTATCGATGACCTTCCAATAAGGTCTTAGCACTTGGTACTTTTTGTGTACAGATGCGATAGTACGTTTAAAATCGTTATAGTTTTCCAGGCTATATTGTTCATCTTTGAAATAGACAGGAGACTCTTTGATATACATTCCATCAGCCCCATTGTCCATTACTTCATCCAGGTTCCAGGCTTTCTCAGAAGCAGTGAATATTACAACGGGAATATTTGGATGTCTGTCTTTTATGAATTTGAGAACAGCCATTGAGAGCGTTTTATCGGGACGACCTTCCAGGTAAAGGTCTAGTAACACGAGATCGTATTGTTCGAAGTTCTTTGCCTGCCAGCCCAGATCCGTCGGAGAAGGGATTAGAGAGTCAACCTGACATACAAATATTTTTTCCATCAGTTCCTTCCAACCCTGACCGGCATGGTCATCTATTAATAAGACCTTATTAAACAAGCCTGAGAGGGATTCGTCCTGTTGGATGTTCCCATCCTCAAGAGAAAGAGCAAGATATTTAAAGTAGAGATGTTTCGGGTAATTGAATGTTACCTGATTACCAAGTCCGAAATTGTAGGCCAGCCGCATGGCACCCCACTCATTGGTCGATTGGTGACGATTATCTTCTGAGCCATTGATCTGCAATTTATGATGATCTACCTTTGCCAATTGTTCTCTCTCGAAAGAGAACATAATATTACCCGAGATGGGGTCTTCTTCCTGGGTGAATAATTCTTTGTGTGTCTTGAAATGGAACCCGCCAGTATGGAAGGGATTGCCAATGAAAGTAGCTGTCAGCGAACTATCTTTCATGTCTGGATGAGATCTATCCGTTAATAGGATCGGCAACTTGTTGAGCTGACAATTCGAATAAGGCGTTGTTGCAATATGCCCCGCAAGTCGTATCGCCCGGGACCAGCCATCTCCTTTTAGATCCTTGTCGATGATCACTGCTTTTATATCTTTATATTCCGGCCTGTCCAGGGAGTTGGCAATGTGATCCGCCAGGAATTCTTCAATATTTGTTATATACAGATAGCTTGAAAGGTCTTCTCTCAAATACAGACTTTGTAGGTCTATAGGAATGAACGTATGATCGGGCATCCCTTCGGGCTTGTTCGAGCGATATAACAGAATATACATTGATGGCAATTATTTTTGAAGTAATCTGTCCAGGGCTGAAAGAAATCTTTCGTCTGACAACTTTGAGAACCGTTCCAATATACTTTCGTTATCCTGATAGCCAAAAAGTTGTAAAAGTTGAACGAGGGCGTTCGAATGGGCCGCTTCCTGTGAAGATACTTCTAAATGACTGCGAACTTCATTAGCCAACTCCTGACCTCGGTCTTTTTTGGGATCACTGTACCTATTATATAAGTACTCGATCTTATAATCACCAAAAACTACCAGGCTTTCGATGAACCTGGACAATCCATCAAAGTATTGGCTTCGCCGTAGTTCATACCAGAATACCTCTTCTATATCATCAGCAAAGACCTTTTGCCCGGTAATGCTCTCCTTTTTAGTCCCTGAGAAAAGTACAACCGTTGAGGTTACGCTTAGCTTCTGAATCAATACTTCCTTTAGCCCTCCCTGAATAATCGGCTCGTCATAACTATCATGTATGAAAATATAGCGATAACAGGAAAAGTCCTTGTTAAGCAGCACGTCGTCATCCTGCTGCATCCAGAAGCCTGTTGCGTTCCTATAATGATCGACCAATGAACGCTGATAATCATTCAATTGGTCGATAGCATTTTCCGAACTATATTTTTCGGTCTTCGATTTATCATCGATGATCAATATCTTATCTGCTCTCATAGAATCTTAATATGTTTTTATATCCTCCTACGGGATGATCCAGGGGGTTAATCTCATTCTGATCCGAATGGGCGCTTTTTGCGGTCAGCAGATTGAATCTGCAAGAAGGTTCGTCATCGACAAAATCGCACTCAACTATCCAGTCACATAAATTTCTGAAATCACGCAGGTATGCCGTTGAATTGATCAAGTATTTCCATAACGTATATCCGTCGACACTAACTTTACTGAATTGGTCCAATATACGTAACTCAGTATAGTATGTATCATCGGCTTCAACTTTTACTGCTTCGATTGAGATCTTCTTATTTGAAAAATCAGATATCCTTTCTCCGTTGATATTCAAATGATCCCTGATTCCTTGTACCAGGTATTTTATACCAGTGAGGAGGGATGGTTTCCAGGTAAAGAACGTAGCTCTTATATTGAATTTTCGTATATCGGGCTCAATGATCAGCATTTCTTTGGGCAGGCCTTGTTCTTCAAATATTTTGGTAAGGTCTATTAAGAATTTACTATATTCCTCACCACTACCATATCTGTAGTTCCTTTTGAAATTTCTTGCAAAGTTTGTATAGGTCTCATCATTATTGTACGGATGTCTCCCCGTACGCTCGAAATAAGGTACTCCTTCTTGCTCAAAGTTATCAATAAGGGCAGTGACTGCGCCATGTAATTTGGGGTTTAGGAAAGAGATGTTTTTGACCGTCTCCCCTTTATATCTATATATGAAATTCGGGTTGCTCTTTACTTTGTTGAGGATTTCACCAATCGTCTCCCCGGAGAGTTCGGTGTCGTGGACCAGTTCCTTGAATCCACTACCATCACCAATTTTGAAATTCTTAAGGAATTTGACAGTATAGACAGGATCATGAGGAAGAATGGGTTTCGATAAACCTTGGGTAGTGTTTTTCCTGTTCTCCTGTTGACCTTCTACCGTACTCTTTGTCAAAGTATCGTATCTATCTTTCAATCCCAAATAGACATTATCCTCCTTCCCCTTCACCATCTGCAGAAAATCCAGCTTGCCCGCGATGACCTCTTTCATATTGGGCTCTTTCCCGTTGAAATGCCTCTCCCGGCCTCCATGTTGTCTGCTAAAGAAGGCGGCTGCCCTAATATAATCGTATCGTTCCCAATAGTTTAGCCACATGCGTAATTCTTTGATGTATTTTTTCTGCACATTCACCTTTTTATTGACCAATAAACCGGTTACTTCCTGCCGATAGCCTTCTTTTTGCAGTCTGGTCTTACTTTCCCTGATATAAAAGCGCTGATCGGCTATGATACGGTGTAATTCCTTCATGAACCCATGATCTTCCCTGTATACATTATGCATGGAGCTGAATGTAATGTCATCTGCATACCGGGTGTATCGCATACCGAACCGTTTAGCCACGGCAGACAGCAGGTAGTCCAACCGTTGGCAAATAATATTGGATAAGACCGGGGATGTCGGCGCCCCCTGCGGCAGGACATACTTTTTTACAGCGGTCCATTCTCCCCCTTCATTCATCCGTTCCACATCCATCTCCGCACAGCAAAGCGAGGCTATGATATTGGCTAGTTCGAGCCGTCGCGGAGCTTTTTCATTGGTGAGATCAAACGGTCTCAGCTGCAGACATTTCCATACCCTTGCCTGGTCGATTGAAGGAAAAAAATCCTTAAGATCGATATTATACACATATCTGTTACCCGCGTGAGCCTGGGCATTGTCAATGATGGATCGCCCCCTCACAAAGCCTGTCACGGCCCTATGGGGCTCAAAGACACA
>Ga0206922_1221_pt1 | contig 10961 bp, 3 predicted proteins | sample Alteio_BWOrgHeat_63_FD_152976 | JGI IMG/M metagenome (GOLD analysis project Ga0206922, IMG submission 152976) | Enriched cells from forest soil in Barre Woods Harvard Forest LTER site, Petersham, Massachusetts, United States -... | ecosystem: Environmental > Terrestrial > Soil > Temperate forest > O... | reverse complement strand
AGGAACTCAATGAGGTGAGAGTATCCCTGGAACTCAGGAATGAACCACTACGGGCTGCTTTTTCAAAGATTGAAAAGCAGACGGACTTCAGATTCGCCTACAACAGACAGCAGGTGGATCATTTTGGTAATATCAGCCTCCCCCGGGGCAGCTATACGGTGGATAAAGCCCTGGAGCTGATCCTTTCAAATACCCACCTGTTGTACAAACAGGTGAATAACAAGATCATAATTTTTCGCGCGGACGACCCCTCAGCCGACCCGTCGGCCGTACCGGACGCACAGACCGGGGGCTCCGTCAAAGGAAAGATAACCAATGAAAAAGACGAGCCGGTGGTCGGCGCCTCCATTCTCTTAACAGGCACGGATAAAGGAACCTCCGCCGGACTTACAGGAGAGTTTACCATCGCAGGCATCAAACCCGGCAAATATAAAGTACAGGTCTCCGCCATCGGGTACCAAAACATCATCCGTGATATCACCATCGCAGATGGCCAGACACTGGAGCTCAATTTTCAAATGAAACCCGGTGGTAACGCCCTCAATGAAGTGGTGGTCACCGGTTATTCCAGACAGTCCAAAAGAGATGTGACAGGCGCAGTCTCCACGGTCTCCGCCGATGTAATAGCACAAACACCCGTCACAGACATCGGTACCGCTCTCCAGGGACGGGTGGCTGGTGTAAGTGTAGACGACCAGGGAGGTCCCGGTAGTTCAGGAACAGTACGCATCAGAGGGGTGGGAACACTGAATAACAACGACCCCCTCTATGTTGTCGACGGGGTACAGATAAGATTGGGGGGTAATACCAGCCTGGGTAGCGAGAATATAGCTAATCTGCTTAACCCAAATGATATAGAAAGTATCACCATCTTAAAGGACCCTTCCACGACAGCATTATATGGAGCCGCCGGCGGCAATGGCGTCATCGTCATCACCACCAAATCGGGTAAGCTGGGTACGCCTAAGCTGGAATACAGCGCTTATCTCGGTGAAGAAATGCCTATCAAGCTTCCCTCCATCATGAGTCCGCAACAATACGCGAATGCTTACTGGGGATACCTGGATAATTCAGGTCTCCCAAAAAATAATTCCCTCTATGGCAATGGCGCCAGCCCGGTCCTGCCTTATTATATTATTCAGGACTCTGCTTTTCCCAATGCACCTAAAGGCGTCCCTTCAGGCGATCCTTCAGCAGATCCCTCCCTTTATAATATAAGCGCCTATCGCATTACCAAAGCTAATCAACAAGGGACAGACTGGTTCAAACAGGTATTTAAATCGGCCTTCTTCCAAAGTCATCAGCTGACACTTAGCGGGGCCACGGATAAAAGTAATTACGCGCTTACTTTTAATTATGTAGATGAAAAAGGCACCTTGCTCTACACCTATTTCAAAAGATATAGCCTACGCACAAACACCGAATTTAAAATTAAACCCTGGCTCCGGGTTGGAGAGAATATATTGTTCTCCTATACCGAGAACACTGGTCTGGGGAATAACCATAGTAGCAGCAATGACGTCAGTAATCTTTATATGTATTCCCCGCTTCTGCCTGTACGTGATATCGCGGGTAACCTCACCGGGACAAAATACGGAGGCGGTACAGACGGCATCGGCTCGCTCATCGGTAGCAACCCGATCTATGCCCGGCAGGCTTCCCTCAACGGTCATGGCTTCAGCGCCGGCATCATCGGCTCATCCTATGCAGAAGTAGAGCCGATAAAGAACCTGGTCCTCCAGACCAAGATCGGTGTCCAGTTCCTGCCCTATTCTTCACGACTTTTCACCGATACTTTCCCCGAGGAACGCTATTCCCAGACAACCAATTCCTTTTTTGAAGGCAGTGGCTACACCACCGACTGGCGCTGGACCAATAAGCTCGCCTACGATATCTCCATCAATAATATCCACCATCTCAGTGCTTTCATCGCCTACGAAGCGCACCAGTATACCTATCGTTACACCGGCGGCACCACTCAGAGCCTCGCATATACCGTTCCTTCCTATCAATACCTGGGCGATGGCGTTTCCTTTACAGGTCCTACCGTAATTGTCAATGGCGGCGGAGACAAGTATACCACAGCTTCGGCTTTCGGAAATATTAACTATTCCCTGCTGGATAAATATCTTTTCTCCTTTGTATTGCGCAGAGATGGCTCTTCCAAGTTCGGCCCTGACAAGGTATACGGTATCTTCCCGGGCGGCAGCGCAGGATGGCGGATCTCCCGGGAAAAATTCATGGACAATGTTAAGTGGATAAATGATCTTAAATTAAGAGTATCTTATGGAACAGTGGGAAATGATGGCATTCCATCAGGCGCCTACCTTGCCCAGTTTATACAGAACGCTTATGTCACCAATTATTCATTAAGCGGAAGTAACACTTCCTCAGCAGCTGGATTTGCTTTATTACAGCAAGGCAACCCGGATATACAATGGGAGACTAACCGAACCACCAACATCGGTCTGGATGCCACATTGTTTAACAACAGCCTTACCGTAGGCTTTAACTGGTTTAACAGGATCACGGACAAACTATTATATGCGCCCCCCTCTACACAGACAGCCGGGGCTGCTCTTCCGCCCGTCGAAAATGTTATGAAGTTCTCCAATAAGGGGATAGAGCTTGAGCTGGGTTATACCAGTAACAAGAATAGCCTGATCAGGTATGACATGAATTTTAATATTGCCACTTACCGCAATAAGGTCCTTTATATTAGTGGCAGCCCCAGCGACTCCACCATCGGTATAGCCGGCAGCACCTACTCTTCCTCTAATCACTATGTCCTTACCCGCTCGGTAGTGGGTCGACCGGTCTCCAGCTTTTACGGCTACCAGGTGCTCGGCATCTTCCAGACCCCGGCCGACTATACTAATGCAAATGTTACCCAGCCAGGTATTGCTACGGCACAGGATGCTCCCGGCCATTTCAGATTCAAGGACATCAGCGGCGCCAATGGAAAGCCTGACGGACAGATTAATCCCAACGACCAGACCTTTATCGGAAGCCCCATTCCCAAATTCACTTATGGATATAATTTGAACCTCTATTACAAGAACCTGGATCTCGGCATTTTTATACAAGGTGTATATGGGAACAAGATCTTCAACTATTGGAGAGAGTCTTCCGAATGGCCAGGTGCGCTGGGCACAGGATCTTTGAATACCTGGAGCAATAACAACAAAAATGCCAGCCTCCCTATCTGGTCTAATAATGTCAATACCCTGGATAATAACCCCTCCAGCTTTTTTGTAGAAGGAGGCTCTTATCTGCGTGTTAAGACCATACAATTGGGCTATACTTTCCTCAGGATAAAAGGCATCAGCCGTTTAAGATTCTATGCCCAGGCATTCAATATGTTCACTGCTACACATTACTCCGGTATAGACCCCGAGGTCAATTCAGGGAACCCCGGAGACATCGGCGTCGACTTCGGCGGCACCTACCCGGTAGCCAAAAAAATATTGTTCGGCATCAATATGGGACTATAAAAATTTTAAAAGATCATGCATATGAAAAAGATATTATTTTTTACCATTTGCCTGGCAGCAATGCTTGTCTCGGCATGTAGTAAAAGTTTTTTAAAAGTACCACCCCAGGGTAGTACGCTCACAGGTAATCTGTTTTATAATAAGACAGGCGTTCAACAGCTGCTGACAGGCGCCTATCATAGTCTCACCGGCCTCACCCAGACCAGCAGCTGGTATGGCACCGCCGGCTCTAACTGGGTGTATGGAGATATCACCTCCGGCGATGCCTACCGCGGCGGCAGCAGTGGTGATAACCCCCTGGGTATAAACTTCGAAGAATTTCAGGAGGTGTCCACCAATGGTTATATGGAAGAAAAATGGGGCGCAGACTACGATGGCGTGGCCAGATCAAACTCTGTTATTGTAGCAGCCAATGCCGCCACTGATATGTCCGGCGATGAAAAACAGGAAGCCATTGCCGAAGCCCGCTTCCTTCGCGGCCACTTCCATTTCGATGCAAAAAAAATGTGGAACCATGTCCCCTATATCGACGAGAATGTCAGCAATTTTAAAGTTTCCAATGAGCCGGATATCTGGCCCCAGATAGAGGCTGACTTCCGATTTGCGTTTAATAATCTTCCCGAGATCCAGTCCCTTAAAGGAAAAGCCAATAAATGGGCCGCCGCCTGCTACCTGGCTAAATGCTATATTTTCGAACAAAAGTTCCCCGCAGCAAAGGCGCTGCTGGATAGCATCATTGCCTCGGGTAAAAACTCCCAGGGTATCAAATATGATCTGACCCCCTGTTATCATGATAATTTTGATGTGGCGACGGAAAATAACCAGGAGTCGGTCTTCCAGGTACAATATTCCGTTAATGATGGCAGCTCCGCTGGAGACAATAATCTGGGAGAGATCAATAACACCGCCGTGATCTATCCTTTAAGCAGCTATTACGTCAGCTGGAAACAGCCCAGCTTTAATCTGGTGAATGCTTTTAAAACGGATCTCAATGGCCTCCCTATGATGGACGCTTCCGGGGCGGATACTTCCAATAAGACCAATATGACCAACGATATGGGCCTCGCCTCCAATCAAACCTTTACTCCCTATACCGGAACCGTAGATCCACGCCTTGACTGGTCCGTTGGCAGAAGAGGGGTCCCTTACCTGGATTGGGGCCTGAACCCCGGGATGGATTGGGTATCCGATCAGGGTTTTGGCGGTCCCTTTACCAATATAAAGAACAGCTATCGGTCCAGCCAGGTGGACACCGCCGCAGAAGTACCGTACAACAATTATTTTTATGCATCCAGCAATGCCGTCAATTACAGCATCATTCGTTATGCGGATGTATTATTATGGGCAGCGGAGGCAGAGGTGGAAGCTGGCTCGGTAGATAAGGCCAGACAATATGTGAACCAGGTCCGCAATAGGGCCAGGACAGGTTGTTATGTACAGAACGGCAATGCCAATGCAGCTAATTATCTTATTAATCTGTATAACACCACCTGGAGCGATCAGACTTACGCCAGGAATGCAGTCCGATTTGAAAGACGGCTGGAGCTCTCCATGGAAGGGCATCGCTTCTTTGACCTGGTAAGATGGAATATCGCCGCCACATATATAAATAGTTATCTCACTGCTGAAAAGACGAGGATCGCACACCTCGCAGGCATCAGCTTTGCAGCAGGGAAAAATGAATATTTCCCTATTCCGCAACAGGAGGTTGATCTGAGTAACCAAAACGGCACACCATTATTAAAGCAAAACCCCAATTATTGAGTGTTACCAATATGAAGAGGTTAATATTGTTTGCCGTTTTTATGTATTTGCAGGGAAGTACAGCCTTCGCCCGATCCTATTATTTTTCCGCAGCCGGGAGAGATGATGGCGATGGGACGAAGGCCCATCCCTTCAAAACCCTGCAACGCCTGAACACCCTCCCCCTAAAAGCCGGCGACACGGTCTTCCTCGAAGCCGGCGCCACTTTCAAAGGCTCCCTGCAACCAAAACCCGGTACAAAAGGCTCCGCCCAACACCCTATTGTCATCACCCCCTACGGAAAAGAGAAAGCCACCATCGACGGCGGCAATGGACCCGCCATCGTACTCTACCAGTCGGCCTGGATACACCTCCTCCACCTGGACCTCAAAGGCGCAGGCAGAAAGGATGGTAACAAAGAGAATGGCCTCGTCCTCAACACCTGCCGGCACATCGATGCCGATGACCTCGTCATCAGCGGCTTTCAAAAAGCGGGACTCTATATCTATAGATCCGGTAACGTCTCGGTCAGAAAAGTCTTCGCCCATGACAACGGCTACGCAGGCATCTCCGCCGAAGGCCCCTACGGTACACGGGACTGTGATCATATCCGCATCGACGGCTGCCGCGCAGAGAACAACCCCGGCGATCCATCCAATCTGTCTAATCACAGCGGTAACGGCATCGTAGTAGGCTACTGCAGACAGGTGATCATTGAAAAATGCACCGCTACCAACAACGGATGGGATATGCCCCGCATCGGCAACGGCCCCGTCGGTATCTGGGCTTATGAGTCGGACAGCGTAAGGATCCTTCATTGTATCTCATTCCGTAATAAAACAGCAAAAGGTGCCGACGATGGCGGCGGTTTCGATCTCGACGGCGGCATGACCCATTCGGAAATAGCCTACTGCCTTACCTACGAAAATGAAGGCAGCGGCTTCGGCATCTTTCAATATGCAGGCGCCGCCCCCTGGACCGATAACAGCATCCATGATTGTGTCAGCAATAACGACGGACTCGTCTCCGCCGCCAGGGCAGGGGTATACATCTGGAACAGCTCCCGCGATCCAAAACAATTCAGGAGCTGCTCCTTTTATAACAATGTCGTCTATAACACAAAAGGCGCCGCTATCAACTTTGCTGGCGAAGACGAACATATGGGCTTCCGGTTTTATAACAACGCATTCATCACCACGGACAGCCTGCTCAAAGGACACCCCGACCCAGCCGATGTTTTTGAAAACAATCATTGGACAGGCCTTCTTCCCGACAACAGCCTGCATTAACGCCGGAACAAATGAAAAGAAGAAACTTTATAAAACAGACGACAGGTTGGATGGGCGCCCTCGCCGGCGCCCGCCTGCTCCCGTTGCACTCCACCCCCTTCTCCGGCCCCCGCCGACCCGTTTTTGTCTATAACAACTGGTCCGCTTATGACGAGCTATCCGATAACGTGGTCCAGACAGAAACGCTGGCCATGCGCGAGCTCAACGAGCTCATCCGGTTAAAAAAGAAAGGCGTACAGATGGACTATTATGTCATGGACGCCTTCTGGTTTGACAAATATGGGGGCTACCGCACCTGGCACAAAGAACACTGGCCCAATGGCCCGGACAAATGGCTAAAAGCCTGTCACGATAACAAGATCCTGCCCGGTATGTGGTTCTCCTCAAACCTGATCGCCACACACGATGGCCGTTTCCTGGAACCCGTTCCCGAATGGCAGGACTCCGTCGCCACCGACCCGAATATTCTCTGCCTCTTCGACGGAGGCTATCTCCGCCATCTCGCACAGACCTTACAACAATGGTATGACAAGGGCGTCAGACTTTTCAAATTCGATTTCGCTTACTTCGAAGCCGTCACCCCTGCGGCAAAAAATAAATTTACAAAAGAAGAAATAGAAGAAAAGAATAAAGTGGCGTTCATGACGATGTTACAAACCTTCCGCCGCCACAACAACGACGTGCTGATCACGGGTTACAATGGTTTCGGCGGCAACATGGAAAATACATTCACCCCCTTTTCAAAGGTGGAAAAAATAGACGCCCGCTGGCTGGACACATTCGACACCCTCTACAGCGGCGACCCCCGCTTTTCCGATACACCTATGATGAATATCTGGCGCTCCCAGGACAATTACTCCGATCACATGGTCCGGCAGTTCCAATACAACGGTCTGCCTTTAAGACGCATCGATAGCTGCGCATTTATGATCGGCACGACAGGCACCTGCTATTACCGGGGACACCATGCCTGGAAAGGTATGCTACTCCTGGAGCTGGCAAGAGGAGGCTGGATGAATGTTTATCACGGTAATCTGGAATTGCTCACCGATGAGGACGCTGCCTGGTTTTCCAAAGCACAGCAAATGTACCACCCCCTGCAAAAGCTGGACGCCATCACGACTTTCGGAGCCATCCCCGGTACAGACCAACCCTATGGTTTCAAAGGGACGGGTGCCGGTGGCGCCCTTTACACCATCGTCAACCCCGGACAGGACATCACCACACTGACCCTCACTTCCGACAACCACCCCACCCGCATCCTGTATGCCGACAGCGGTTTTATCCCTGTTATAAAAGAAGGCCGCCTCACACTGGGTGCAGAACAATTGGTCGTCATCGGCGCCGGCGAATACACCGCCGCCCAATATACCTTGGGCACGGACAAGGACATCCGTATCCCGCTTACACAGCAAAAGCTAACGGCATCCTTCACCCCCACAGGTCATAACACCATCGAAGGAGAAGTACAGCCCATGGCCGGAAAGGACATTCGCATCCTGTTACAACAATTCGGAGGAGACGGCTTCCCTTATCGCAGCTGGGGCGGAGCGCCGCCGGACGGAAAGAAAATGGACGCCCTTATCCGCATCGTCGTTCGGCAAAAAGAGAAAACACTCTCCACCCATGTCGAGTATGATAAGATGATCTGGAGCGGGCTGTCCTGGGCCGCAGCGGAGATCCCCGTGGACGCCATCGATATAAATATACCCCTGAACATCACCTGTTATTCCGCCGGGAAAGACCCCCTGCGCCTCGAAGCAAGGGTCTACGCGGTGTCTTATTAATTCAATAGAGTATGAAGCGTGTAGTTTTTGCATCCATCATCAGCATCCTCAGTATCATCAGCGGCGACGCCCAGACCCTCTATACCCTCGACGCCTCCCATGTCAACACCAGCATACAATCCGGTTATTTTAAAATGGGACAGCCCGGCCCTGAAGGAAAACAGCTGCTGGTGAACAGCCGCTACCTCACCATCGGCGGCACGCCCAACATACCCGTTATGGGAGAGCTCCAATATTCCCGGATGCCGCAGGATCGATGGGAAGATGAAATATTAAAAATGAAAGCCGCCGGTGTCACCGTCATAGCCACCTATGTATTCTGGATCCACCACGAAGAAGTAGAAGGGGAATTTGACTGGTCCGGGAATAAAGACCTGCGCAGCTTTGTAAAGCTGTGCGCTAAACTAGGTCTCCTGGTCTATCCCCGCATCGGCCCCTGGTCCCATGGAGAAGCCCGCAACGGAGGAACCCCGGATTGGATCCTGCGAAAAAAATACCTGGCAGATCGCGCCCTCGATCCCGTTTATCAGCAATATGTCGAAAGATACTTCCGGCAAATAGGCCTGCAGCTAAAGGGGCTGTTCTATAAAGACGGTGGACCCGTCATCGGCCTGCAGCTGGAGAACGAATATTGGAAGGGTAGGGCAGGAGAACCCTATATCTACTGGCTAAAGCAGACGGCCCTGAAATACGGAATGGACGTCCCTCTTTATACAGTGACAGGATGGGGCGACGGCTCTGTCCCAAAAAATGAAGTGATCCCGCTTTGGGGCGGTTACCCCGATGAATCCTGGAACCCCAATATTGAAAAGATCACCGGTTGTGATAACTACAGCTTTCAGCCCTTCCGCGACGACCCCACCATCGGTAATGCCCAGGTGAAAAAGAAAGAAGGATACGACTATTCGCTGGACCCTTATTTCACCTGCGAAATGGGCGTCGGCATCTTCAATTCCATCCAAAGAAGACCCATTATCGGAGCCCTCGACGGATTGGGCCTGATCGTGAGCCGCATCGGTTCCGGAGGCAATCTCCTGGGATACTACATCTTTGCCGGAGGCTCTAACCCACTAGGTCTTTACAGCACCATGGAAGAGAATAAGGATGAAACAGGCTATTGGAGTGAGCTGTCACCCATCTCTTATGACTTCCAGGCCGCTATCCGGGAAAATGGACTACCCGCGCCTTCCTGCTACGAAGTAAAAAAAATGAACTACTTCCTCGATGAGTTCGGATCGCTGCTGGCGCCGATGGAGCCCGTGTTCCCTCCTAAAGCCCCCGCCACCACACCCGGCTCCCACCCGAAAGCCAACCCCACGTCTGCGCCCGTGCCCGCATCCACCCTTCAATACGCCGTCCGCACAAAAGACAACAGCGCCTTCCTCTTCGGCATCAACTACTGCCGCAATAACCAACAACCGCTGCAAAAACAATTACGCTTTAAAATAAAGCTGAAAGGAGAGACGATCACTTTCCCGGAAGAACCCGCCGACATCCCCGACAGCAGCCTCTTTATCTGGCCGCTCAATCTCGATATGAACGGCGCCCGCCTGGTATACGCCACCGCCCAGCCACTTTTTAAAACAACATTGGAAGAACAGCCCATCTGGGTCTTTACAAGCGACGCCCTGCAACAACCGGAATTTTGCCTTGACGGAACCGATCTGACAACCGTGACCCTTCCCGATGGCAAAGGCCGCCTGATAAAAAAAGGTAATTATTATATCCTTTCCCAGCTTCACCCCGGCAGCGATTGTATCATTACCCTGACCCGTAAAAATGGACAAACACAAAAGATCCTTTTGTTATCCCGCGAAGAAGGCCGGCAGGCATGGATCCTGCCGGATGCAAAAGGAAAAAAGCGGCTGTATCTTTCCCGCGCCACACTCTATACAAAAGATGACCAGCTATACATGACAGATACAACCCCGCAGCTCAAAGCCCGCTTGCTGACAAATAAACCCGGGGCTTTCTTCACCACCATCACAAAGGACTTCCCCGAAAGATCCCTGCCCTGTAACGTCCTTCAAACCGGCGCCTTAAAAAATGCACAATGGCTGACCACATCCGTCAAAAGCATCGACCCCTCCACCTTGCTCTATCACCGCGAATTTCAAAAAGAATTCAGCGCGGATGATCCGGCAAAGATCCGGTCGGCAAAACTGATCCTGGCGCCGGAGTCGGAATGCCGTTTCCGCGTCAATGATAAATGGGTCGACCAGCCCATCCAGCCCGGCCAGCTCAATGTCCTCGATATCACGGGCTATATTCAAAAAGGAGATAACGTCCTGCTCATGGACTTCCCCTTCACCACCGGTGATAAGGCTTTCGCCGCCCGCGTGCTGGTGGAATACTTCAATACGAACAGGCTCGACTTTTCCACCGACACTTCCTGGTTAACCACCGATCTTTATTATTTCCCGGCCACCTATGGCAGCAAACCCGTCTATCCCCTCGGCTTTACCACCCCAAAAGTCGCGGACAATACAGACGCCACCCGCACTGCTTTAAGCCAACACTCCCTCCCCGGCTTCAGCGCCTGGACCCTTCCCATTGCCTGTGACTACCGCGATGGCCTGAACAACGTATACATGGCCGTCCGATACCAGGGAGACCGCATCTCCGTAAGATGCAACGGACGGCTCATC
>Ga0206922_1220_pt1 | contig 11020 bp, 10 predicted proteins | sample Alteio_BWOrgHeat_63_FD_152976 | JGI IMG/M metagenome (GOLD analysis project Ga0206922, IMG submission 152976) | Enriched cells from forest soil in Barre Woods Harvard Forest LTER site, Petersham, Massachusetts, United States -... | ecosystem: Environmental > Terrestrial > Soil > Temperate forest >... | reverse complement strand
AGAACGGCAGTTAGAAGAGGAGTTAGCCAGCGGTTTACCGGCTACGGATGTGGCGCTGTATCTGGATGCTTATTACTTCAGGCTAGATGAGAACCGGTTCTATGTGCCGGTGTCGCTAATTGTGCCGGGATCGCAGATTCCATTTGTAAAGGGTGGGGATCGTGACAAGGCGACGCTCGACGTTATCGGCGAGGTAATTGATGAGGCGAAGCGGCCGATCGGGCATGTGCGCGAGACGGTGAAACTAGCAGTTAATGAGGAGCAGCAGGCGCGGCAGAAGAATATTCAATATTCCACGAGCTTTAACCTACCGCCGGGCAAGTATCACCTGAAGTTTGTGGTGCGCGAGAACCAGAGCGGGCACATGGGCTCGTTTGAGGCGGATATCACACTGCCGGATATGCGCAAGGCGCCGCTGAAGCTTAGCTCGATATTGCTGGCGTCGATGCGTGTGCCGAGCAAGGGGACGAGTCCGCTGGTGCGGGAGGGGCAGCAGTACGTGCCGAATATCAGCCATGTCTTTCGGCAGGGGCAGCATTTGTATCTGCTCTATGAGGTGTATAGCCCGGCGAAGGTGAAGGCAGTTGCCGATTCGACTGGTGCGGCACAGAAAACGGCGAAAGGCAGCATTAACCTGATCAGCAACCTGGAGCTGATACAAGGGTCCACGAAGGTGTTTGAGACGCCTGTGGTGCAGGCTACGGCGCTGAATGTGGCGGGTCGGGATGCTGTGGCGGTGGAGCTGGATGTGCCGCTCGATAACTTAAAGCCAGGGACTTATATCGGGCAGTTAAATGTCGTGGATGATGCGGGCGGGAGCTTTGCGTTTCCGCGATTTGCGGTGCTGGTAAAGGAGCCGCAGCCGGCTGATGGGGCTTCGGCCGGCGCGGCTGCGATTGCTCCGAAATAGCCAATCTGATTGGCGCGAGAGCTCTGGTCAGGCTCGTCTGCCTGTAATCAGGCGGAAGAGGAAGACGAGTATTACAGCGCCGACAATAGCGATGAGGATGGTGTAGACCATGCCGCCAGATGATGCGAGTCCCAGCGCGGTTGCTATGTATCCTCCGATGACCGCTCCGACTATTCCCAACACCACGTCGGCGATGAAGCCGTAGCCGGTGCCCTTCATGATTTTGCCGGTTGCCCACCCAGCGATCAGGCCTACGATGATCCACCAAAGCCAGCTCATGTTTCTCCTCCTTGCGGTGAGATGCGCCAGAGCGATGCGCCCTGGGTTGGTTACAGAATGGATAAGGTTTATACCACAAGACTTACAGGGTTGGATGTAGGGAACTCTAAAGAGATGTATGCATGGCTGACAGAATTATCAAACGGAGAGATGTCAGGTGTTAGCGGGTAGTTCCTTCTGAAAGCCGTAGGGACAGTGGCGGCAGCCTGATTTGCAGCACCAGCCGCGGCGCAGATGGTAGGCCTCGGTGAAGACGATGTAAGGGCCGTCGTAGTAGAACTCGCCGGGTTTGGGGATGGGAGCCGCGCGGGGCTCTTCGTCCGGCTTGGTTGGCGTAGTCATGATTTATTGTCGCCGATGGCTGGATAGAATTGGCTCGATAGAATTGAAGGATGAGCGAGTTTGGGATTCAGGATAAGACGGCGGAAGATAGGGCGCGGCGGATAAAGATCATCCTCTTCGATGTGGATGGAGTTATGACCGATGGCGGGATATGGATCTTTCCTGCTCCGGCGGCCAAGAACGAGGAGACGGAGAAACATCTTTCCCAGCATGATGGGAAGGCCGGCTACGGCATTCAATCGGGTTCCATGGTCGAGGCCAAGGGCTTTCATGCGCATGACGGCACGGGGATTTCGCTGGCGCGGCTCGGCGGGATGAAGTGCGGCTTTATCACGAAGCGGGTTTCAGATACGGTGGCGCTGCGTGCGCGTGATCTGAAGATTGAGTTTCTATTTATGGGGCAGTCATTCAAGATGCAGGCTGTGCGCAAGATCATGGAGGGCGAAGGCGTCGCGCTGGATGAGATTGCGTTTGTCGGGGATGACATTATCGATCTGCCGGTGATGCGGGAGTGCGGACTGGCGATTGCTGTGGCGAATGCGCGGATGCAGGTGAAGGCGGCGGCGCACTACGTGACGGAGCATGAGGGTGGGCATGGCGCGGGGCGCGATGCTGTGGAGTTTATTTTGCAGGCTAAGGGTGTGTTGGATGAAGTGATAGAGGCTTATATCGACGAGCGGAATCCTATTGCGGCTTCTATGGATATTGGGAAGGGTGGGGTTTAGACGGAAAGTAACAGCAGGTCCTTCGACTGCGTCTCTCGCGATGAAGCTGCGAGAGACTTCCTCAGGATGACGGCCTGTCTTATTGATTCCTCGCGGTTGATGCGAGGGATTGGTTAGGGTGGCTGGCCATCCATTGGTGGGCGTGCTGGAGTTGGGGTAGTTGGGGATCGGCGGTGCTCCAGGCGGTCAGGAATTCGTGGTAGGCGGCTTCGGTCTTTGCGGGGTCGCCGGAACGTTCTGCTATTAGCGCCAGGCCGTAAAGTGAGTAGCCGGATTTGGGGCGGTCTTCTAGAGCTTTTTTCCATGCCTTTTCGGCATCGGCGTCTTTGCCTGCAGAGGCTAAGAGCTGGGCTTCGAACTCGGCTGCGGGCTGAATGAAGGCCGGCGGCTCGCGGTAGCCGAGGTCGGTTTCTTCGCGACGGGCCTGGGTGAAAAGAGCCTGTGCTTCGGGAATCTTGTCGCTACGGACGAGAATTGCGGCTCGGAGTTCAAGCGAAAGCACGGCGAGGTTCTTAACCATTGCTCCCAAGTTGGGGTCGGTGGGGACGACCGTGTTTGCAGGCTTAACGGGGTCCTCGGGCTTCTTCTTTTTATCTTTGGCGTCCTGCTCGTCAAGCTGCTGAGAGAGGCGCCAGAGTTGGGCGTCGAGCTCGGTTGAGTTTTGGCGGGCAGCTTCAAGTTTTTTGCGGTCCAGGTTTTGCATACCGCGAGCGTAGGCCGTGAGCGAGGCGGCGAGGGCGGCTAGATTGGGGAGTGCTGCCGGGGGATTGGCGGTTGAAACCAGCGATTCGACACGGGGCCAGTCGCTGGTGCGCAGGGCAACGGGCAGGAGCGGATTGAGTCGCGTCATGGAGTCGCGTGTGGACCACGGGTAGAGAGTGGCGGCGCGCGCGCCGCGGGCGGTGGTGAGCTTGGCGGAGACTGCGGCGGCCTGATCCAAACGGCCCGATTCGACGAGATTGGCGATCGAGTACATGAGATTGTGGACGTAGTTCCAGTCGTCATCGACGGCTACGTTCTGCGACTTCATGTAGGCTTCGTCGACAGACGTGGACAGATCGAAGGAGACCTGGGCGCGCGCGTAATCACCGGTGCGATAGAAGATGTGGCCGGGCATGTGGGTCATGTGGCCGGAGCCGGGCGCGAGATCGGCAAGAACCTGGGCAGAGTGCAGAGCCTGCTCGGGATGAGGGCTGGCCTCTACGGCGTGGATCCAAAGATGGTTCGCGGCGGAGTCGTCGGGCCTCTCTTTCAGGATTTGCTGCAGCAGCGCGATCTTTTCCTGCGTGCCTTTGCGAGGTTTTCCGTTGTCGTCATAGCCGTCGCCGATGGATTCGGTCAGCAGTAGACGGGCTGTGAGGTCTTTGGGGTATTTCTTGACGATCTGGCGAAGTATAGCGGTGGACTTTTCTTCGCCGCTTTTGTCGCCTTCTTTGGCTGCGTCTTCGGCCTGAGCAGCGTCGATGTACATCTTTTCGCGCTTGTCGGCGTGGGATTTGAGCGCGGCTGCTTTCATCAGTTCGTCGTGCGCGTAACCTTCGACTTCTTGGTTATGGATGCCTAGGGAGCTGGCCAGCGCCCAGTGGCAGATGGCGCAATTCGGGTCAGTGCGGATGGCCTGCTCGAAGGCGCGATTGGCTTCGTAATCCCAGAAATCGAAGACGAGGTTGATGCCCTGATCGAACCACATCTGGGTTTCTGGATTTTTGGAGCTGATTGGGAAGTGGAGGTTGCCGATTCCGGTGAGCTTTTGCGGGGGTGGGAGCTTTTCGGGGGCGATGATGTCGGAGTTGGAGGGCATCGCGTGGCACGCGGGCATCTGCATCTGGGCAGTGATGAGGGATGGACAACAGAGGCTGAGGGCCGTGAGGGCGATACAGATGCGGATAGTGGTGCGCGGCATGGAGATTCCTTGTATTGCGATCGAGTATATCGTTTGGACTGTCGAAGATGCAGCTTCGGGAGGGACAGATTCGCATCGCATTTGAGTGTGGTTCATCTAAAAAGATATGAGTGATGGGATTGGGAATAAGGAATTAGCGCTTTCGGTGCTGGACCTGGTGAGTTTGCATACCGGGGAGACGCCCGGAAGCGGGATTGCGCGGTCGGTGGACCTGGCGCAGCATGTGGAGCGCGCGGGGTACAAGCGGTATTGGTTGGCGGAGCATCATGCGATTGCAGGATTGGCTTGTTCAGCTACTTCAGTGCTAATTGGGCATGTGGCAGGGGCGACCTCGACGATTCGCGTGGGTAGCGGCGGGGTGATGCTGCCGAACCACGCTCCCCTGGTGGTGGCCGAGCAGTTTGGGACGCTGGACGCGATCTATCCGGGGAGGATCGACCTGGGCTTGGGGCGTGCGCCGGGTGGGGATTTCGCCACGATGCGGGCGCTTCGGCGGGATCTGCGGCAGAACGGAGATGATTTTCCTGAGCTGCTGGCGGAACTGCAGGGTTATCTTAGGCCGGAGCGGCCGGGGCAGGCGGTGAAGGCGTTCCCGGGGCAGGGAAGCAATGTGCCGATTACGTTGCTGGGTTCGAGTGGTTACAGTGCCCAACTTGCGGCTGAGCTGGGGCTACCGTTCGCTTTTGCAGCGCATTTTGCGCCGGATTATCTCTATGTCGCGGCGAGGCTGTATCGAGAGCTATTCAGGCCGAGCGAGGTGCTGGACAAGCCTTACCTGATGGTGGGTGTACAGGTGGTTGCGGCGGAGACAGATGCGGCCGCGCAGAGGTTGTTTACGACTCCGCAGCAGAGGTTTCTGCGGCTGATTCGGAATCAGCCAGTGGAGTTACTGCCCCCGGTGGATTCGATGGAGCCGCTATGGCTACCGCATGAGAAGGAAGCTGTGAAGAGCAGACTGGCGGCGGCGATTGTTGGCTCAGAAGCGACGGTGAAGGCCGGGGTGGGGAAGCTGGTGGCCGATACCGGAGCGGACGAGTTGATTGTTGTTACGGATACTTACGAGCATGCGGACAGGTTGCAATCCTATGAGCGGCTTGCTGCTGTGGCTTCGAAGGTAAATGCGGCTCATGGCCTTGCATCTGCGACTAGGTGATTCGCAGTTCGAGAGCAGCCACCGAGCGCGGCGGAAGTGTGACTTCGGCTGCGTTGCTGCGAATGTTCACTGAGAGCGGAAGGATTTTGATCGCTTCGGGATGATCGAAGGTGTTTCGGGCGGTCATGTCTTCGTGGGTCAGGACCTGGCCGCGACCTTCGAGAAGGTTGCCACTTGTCAGTCGAAGACGAGTGGTGATCGATGAGTCCAGCGATGGGTTTGTGAGCGTTGCTGTCAGCGTTTTGTCTTTGATGGATGCTGAACCTGAGAGCCCAGGTATGGTTGTGCTGCCGCTGCGGGATGGGACTTTGAGTTCGTCGCAGCGGATGTGCATCGACTCCTGCTGCGCGTACATGTGGGGGCGATACATCTCGAAGACCGAGTAGACGGGGGTGCGCACGAAGCGGTCTTCTTTGGCGAGGAAGAGCGAATGGATGCAGTTGACCGTTTGCGCTACATTGGCCATGGCGATCTTGTCAGCGTGCCTGTTGAAGATGTCGAAGGTGATGGCGGTGTGCAGCGCATCGCGTAGCGTCAGGGGCTGACTGAGGATGTAGTTGGGCGCGATTTCTTCGCCGGTGTGATACCAGACCCCCCATTCGTCGACGATGAGTTTGGTGTGATGCGCGGCATCGTACTTGCTCAGGATGGCCCAGTGCTGTTCGATTACGGACTCGGTGCGCAGGCCTTCGCGAAGGACGTCGAACCAGCCGCGGGCGTCGAAGGATGTGACCTTTTCGGGGCTGTTACGGAAGTCGGTGTAGTAGTGAACCGATAAGCCGTCGATTGGGGAACGATGGCCCTGCATGGATTCGAAGAGGCTGTTAGTCCATCCCAGATCGAGATCTTTGGCGTGTCCGCGAGGGCCTACTGCGACGAGGTAGGGCTTGGGGGGGATAGGCGGGGAACTGGGTCACGAATCGGCGATAGAGGGTCGAGTATTCCTGCGGAGTCATATCGCCGCCGCAGCCCCAGGACTCATTGCCCACACCCCACCAGCGGACTGCGAAGGGCTCGGGATCGCCGTTGGCGGCGCGCTCGGCCGCCATGGAGGCGGTACCGGTGGGAGCGTTGCAGTAAAGCACCCAGTCATGAAATTCGCGCGGTGAGCCTGAGGCCATGTTCGCGGCAAGGTACGGCTCGGCTCCGGTGAGACGGCAGAGACGCATGAATTCGTGAATGCCGAAACGGTTGGTCTCGGTGTGATCGAAGCCGGGAGGTATGCTTGCCTGCCAATAGTTGTAAGTGCGCGGGCGCTTCGCGGGGTCGCCGGTGCCGTCATGCCAGTGATACCCGTCGGCGAAACAGCCCCCGGGCCACCGGAAATTGGGCACAGCGATGCGTTTCATATCGTCGACGAACTGTTTGCGGATGCCGTCGATGTTAGGGATCTTAGAGTCGCGGCCAACCCAGATGCCGTCGTAGATGACCCCGCCGAGGTGCTCGATGAACTGGCCATAGAGATGAGGGCTGATTTCGGGGCCGGTTGCGGATGGGGTGATTTCGATGTCGGCATCGGCAGCGAATGCGGGGGCTGCTCCGGCGATGACTGCCGCGGATGCACAGGCGCTGGCGCGAAGGAAGCTTCGGCGATTCATACTGGAAGTGAATGTTACCGGATGATGTGGGGATTGTGCAGGGTGGGAGTGACGCGGGATAGGATGTAAGGCGGCGAGGGCGATTGGGCGGAATGGTGGAAGCGGGAATGACAAAGCTGTGGGCGAGCGCGGATGCTGCGCTTGAGGGGATTGTGCGCGATGGAATGCTGCTGGCGGTTGGTGGCTTTGGGATGTGCGGCGTTCCCGAAGCTTTGATCGATGCATTGCGCGATACCGGCGTGCGGGATCTGACGATTGCCAGCAACAACGCGGGCGTGGATGGCTGGGGGCTCGGGGTGCTGCTTGAGAGGCGACAGATCCGGAAGATGATCTCCAGCTACGTGGGCGAAAATAACGAGTTTGCGCGCCAATGGTTAGAGGGCGAGCTAGAGGTTGAGTTCTGCCCGCAGGGGACGCTTGCGGAGAGAATGAGAGCGGGTGGCGCGGGGATTCCAGGCTTTTATACGCGGGCTGGCGTGGGGACGTTGGTTGCCGGAGGGAAAGAGCATAAGGATTTCGATGGCGTGACTTACATTCTTGAGCGAGGGTACCAGGCTGATATAGCGCTGGTGAAAGCGTGGAAGGCGGACCTAGACGGCAATCTGATTTATCGCAGGACGGCGCGGAATTTTAATCCGAATGCGGCTACCTGCGGCAAGATTACGGTGGCCCAGGTGGAGATCATTGTCGAGCCGGGTGAGTTGGACCCGGATGAGATTCATACGCCTGGAATCTATGTGCATCGACTGGTGCATGTTCCCAATCCTGACAAGCGGATCGAACGAAGAACGGTGCGGGAGGCATAACGCGGTGGCGTGGACTCGAAATCAAATGGCGATGCGCGCGGCGCAGGAGTTGCGGAGCGGAAATTACGTAAATCTGGGAATTGGGATGCCGACGCTGGTAGCGAATTACATTCCCGCGGGAATGAAGGTGACCCTTCAATCCGAGAACGGACTGCTCGGAATGGGGCCATATCCGCTCGAAGAGGAGGTTGACCCTGATCTGATCAATGCGGGCAAGGAGACGGTGACGTTTTTGCCCGGGGCATCGACGTTTTCGAGCGCGGAGTCGTTTGCGATGATCCGCGGCGGGCATATCGATCTGGCGATCCTCGGGGCGATGGAGGTTTCAGAGCGGGGTGATCTGGCGAACTGGATGATTCCGGGGAAGCGTGTGAAGGGGATGGGCGGAGCGATGGATCTTGTTTCAGGTGTGCGACGGGTGGTTGCGCTGATGGAGCACAATGCGCCGGGTGGTGGCGCGAAGCTGCTGCGCGAGTGCACCTTGCCGCTGACCGGGACGCGTGTGGTGAATCGGGTGATTACCGATCTGGGTGTGCTGGATGTTGGGGAGTTGGGATTTGAGCTGGTGGAGCTGGCTGAAGGCGTAACTCGCCGGGAGTTGGAGGACCGCACTGGCGCACCGGTGAATTGAGAGAGATTATTTGGTCCAGTTGGGTTTGCGCTTTTCGAGAAACGCCGAGACGCCTTCATAAAAATCGGCGGTTTCGCGGGCTTGTGCGTTGGCTTCCATTGCGGCTGAGATTGCGGTGTCGAGCCAGGCTTTGTTCTGTGCTGCCAGCAGGCGCTTAGTGGCGGCGAGTGCCTCTGGGCTATTGGCTGCTAGCTGCTCAACCAGTGCGCTGACGCGGGTCGTTAGGGTCTCTCGAGTGACGATTTCGTTGACGAGGCCGAGGCGATGGGCTTCGGTTGCATCGAAGAGGCGGCCGCTCAGGAGCAGGTCGCGGGAGCGCTTGTCGCCGATCTGCAAAGCGAGGTATGCGGAGACGATAGCGGGCACGAAGCCGATGCGGACTTCGGTGTATCCGAACTTTGCGGTGGGAACAGCTAGTGTGTAGTCGCAGATGACGGCGAGGCCTGTGCCGCCCGCGATTGCAGGGCCGTGGACTGCGGCGATGGTGGGTTTGGGTAGCTCGTAGAGGGTGCGAAAGAGTTTGGCGATGCGCTCCGCGGCTGAGTAGTGGTCGGCGGTGGAGTTGGCACTCATCGTTTGCAGCACAGTGAGCTCGAGGCCGGAGCAGAAGGCTTCGCCTGCGCCTGCGAAGATGACGACTCGGCAATCGCTGCTTGCGGCATCCTCCATGGCGGCGATCAGTTCCGACTGCATTTCGGGCGTCATGGCGTTGCGGCGCTCGGGGCGATTGAGCGTGATGGTGCGCGCGGGGCCGTCGTCGGCGACGAGGATCGTGGAGTACGGCGTGTCGGGTGTCATTGTGCTGTCGGACCGTAGTTGCGGGCGATCTCTGCATTGGAGCGAATGAGGTCATCCACTAGCAGTAGTTGCGGGAGGTCGGCGTCGAGATCCTTCAGGACTCGCGAGAGCGTTTCGGTGGGGATGTTGCCGACCAGAACATCCTGCGCGAAAGGGCAGCCACCCAGGCCGCCGATGGCGGAGTCGAAGCGGCGGCATCCGGCTTCGTATGCGGCGCGAATTTTGAGAGCGGCCTGATCGGGGCGGGAGTGGAGGTGCACTCCAATCTCGATGCCTTCGTGTATGGCTAGCACCTGGGACATAGTTTCGGCGATCTGTTCTGGAGTGGCAAGGCCGACTGTGTCGGCCAGGGAGATCTGGCGCACGCCGGAGTCGATGAGCAGGTCGCAGGCGTCGACAACCTCTTCGATGCTCCACTGCTCGCCGTAGGGGTTGCCGAAGGCCATGGAGAGATAGGCTACGAGGTCGAGTCCCGATTTGTAGGCGAGAGCGCCGATCTCTTCGAGGACTTCGAGAGATTCTTCGGGCGTCTGGTGCTGGTTGCGTTCGAGGAACTGCGGCGAGATGGAGTAGGGGAAGCCGAGTGTCTGCACGGCTCCGGTGTCGATGGCGCGCTCGGCACCTTTGGGGTTGACGACTATGCCGATGATCTCGATGTCGGGGGGCAGATCGAGGAAGGCAAGTACCTGTTCCGAGTCGGCCATTTGCGGGATGGCTGCCGGAGAGACGAAGCTGACGGCGTCGATGTGATGGAAGCCGGCGGCGACGAGCTTCTGCAAATAGACAGCCTTTACGTCGGGCGGTATCTGCGTCGGCAGGGCCTGCCAGGCGTCGCGCGGGCACTCGATGATCTTGACCGCATCGGGCATGTATCGATTATCCGCGAGAGGGGTGGACCTTGAGGATTTCGCGGGCGATTACCATGCGTTGGATTTCGCTGGTGCCTTCGCCAATGGTGCAAAGCTTGACGTCGCGATAGTACTTTTCGGCTGGGTAATCCTTGATGAATCCGTAGCCGCCGAAGAGTTGCACGGCTTCGTCGCAGATGCGAACGGCAACTTCGCTGGCGAAGAGCTTGGCCATGGCTGACTCGCGGGTGATTCGGCGGCCTGCGTCTTTAAGCACGGCTGCGCGCTGGGTCAGGAGACGGGCGGCGTCGAGCTCGGTGGCCATGTCTGCGAGCTTCCACTGGATGCCCTGGAACTCGGCGATGGCTTTGCCGAACTGGCGGCGCTCTTTGACGTATTTGAGCGCGGCGTCGAGTGCGCCACGGCCTATGCCGAGGGAGAGGGCGGCTATGGAGATGCGGCCACCGTCTAGGACGCGCATTGCGTCGACGAAGCCTTCGCCTTCTGCGCCGAGGAGATTTTCCGCGGGGATTTCGCAGTCTTCGAAGATGAGCTCGCTGGTGTCGCTGGCGCGGAGGCCGAGCTTGTTTTCTTTCTTGCCGGGACGGAAGCCGTGAGTGCCCTTTTCGACGACGAAGGCTGAGAGGCCGTGAGTGCCTTTGTTCTTGTCTGTGACGGCGATGACTACGACGACATCGGCGTAGTGGCCGTTGGTGATGAAGGTCTTGCTTCCGTTGAGAATGTAGCGGTCGCCGTTTCGCGTCGCGGTTGTGCGAGCGCCTGCAGCGTCGGAGCCGGAGCCGGGCTCGGTGAGGCCCCAGGCTGCGAGCCATTCGCCGCCGGCGAGGCGCGGAATGTATTTGCGGCGCTGAGCTTCATTGCCGGCGAGGAAGATATGATTTGTGCCGAGGGAGTTGTGCGCGGCGACGGTGAGGCCGATAGAGCCGTCGACAGCGGAGAGCTCTTCGATAGCGAGGACGTAGTCGACATAGCCCAGGCCCGCGCCGTTGTATTCGGTTGGGAAGAT
>Ga0206922_1219_pt1 | contig 11044 bp, 6 predicted proteins | sample Alteio_BWOrgHeat_63_FD_152976 | JGI IMG/M metagenome (GOLD analysis project Ga0206922, IMG submission 152976) | Enriched cells from forest soil in Barre Woods Harvard Forest LTER site, Petersham, Massachusetts, United States -... | ecosystem: Environmental > Terrestrial > Soil > Temperate forest > O... | reverse complement strand
CTGTCTCAACAAACATCCCGTCTTCGCTCTCGGCAGTGGTGACGGTGAGAACTCGCAGCAGGCTCGTCTGCATCGCCTCCGCTGCATTATCGACGAGGTTTGCGAGGGCACGTTTCCTGCTTTCCTTGCCTGTAATGGAGAGTGCTAGTGCATCGAACAAAAATACTGGTGTGGACGCGGTTGCAGATTCTTCAAAACAGTTTGAAGTCGAATCCGCCGCAGTTCGCATTAGATAGCTTAACCGAATGAACAATAGGATGCGCTGCGGGGACATTCCATTTTCAATAGAAGCAGTATTACATTTGTGTGCTCGGCAGCTGCATATCTTCAATTGAGCGATTTTATTGAGGGATTCGTCCCTATTAACTCCTCTTTCGTCCCAGTTATGAATATCAAAACAGGAATACTTAGCCCCTGTGAATTAACGGATGAAATCTTCCGATTAACCTAGATATCTGCACTTTATCCCGAAGAGGCGTCTACGTTCCTCTACAGCAATCTTCAATTTGTCACTCTCAAAGGTTGTTCGTCACAGATATCCCACGATTCGCACGAATCGGATACTCATGTGCTTCGCTCTTCTAGGTGGGGCCAGTGACTTGAATCGATCAGCCGGGGGCCATCTTAGAGAAGCAAGGAAAGACGAGCGCTGCAAGCACCGCGCCCACTTGCATGGCTCCCGTCTGAATCTACCCCGGAACTCAAGGAGAGTGAGATGAACGTGAAACATATCTGCGCAATGGCAATCGCGCTTATTTTGGCTGTTGCAGCTACTCATCTGTTGATAGCGCAGACCAGCAAAGGAATTCTTGCAGGTGTAGTGCGTGACCCGAGTGGCGCTGTTATTCCAAAGGCCGACGTGACAGTCACATCTGAGGAAACTGGGGAGACTCGCAGCGTAATCGCTGACGAGCGCGGATCGTTTCGAATCGACGCTATCAACTCCGGTCACTACACGATCAATACACAGGCAGAGGGTTTCGAGACCAGCAATGTGAAAAGCCTCAAGGTTGAGCCGTCAATCGTGACGACATATGACCCCGTGCTCACAATTGGCTCTGTATCGCAATCAGTTACCGTCGATGCGAATACCAACACCATCAATACAGAGAACGGGCAGCTATCCAGCACAGTAGGCGCGGGTGAACTCGCCAAGATCCCCGTCTTCACGTTGAATCCGATCGAACTGCTGCAGACAGTTCCCGGTGTCCAGATTGTTGATCAAAATCTGGGACTGGGTGGCATTGGCGGTAACTTCGAGCAGATAGAAGTAAATGGCGCACGCCCTCGCGCAAATAACTTCATGATGGATGGTCAGGATATTAACGATATCGGAATCGGCGGGCAGGCATTCAGCATCCAGATTCCCGACGCGTACGAGAGCGTGACAGCGCTGACAAACTCAGCAGGAGCTGAGTATGGCCGTTCTGGTGGGGCTGTCGTAAACCTCATCACCAAGTCTGGTACCAACCAGTTCCATGGGACAATGTGGGAGCTTTACACAGGCTCAGGGCTCGATTCGCTCGACGGCATTACTCGCCAGGGCAAACCTTACGCTACGAATCCAAAAGCTAGATATAACGAACACCAGTTTGGCTTTACCCTGGGCGGCCCAGCCTGGAAAAACAAGCTTTATGGCTTTGGAGGAACACAGTTCGCGAGATTTTACGGTAACTCACAGCCAGGCTCCGTCGAATTACCGGATCAGGCAGGTTACGCTCAGTTGAGCGCCATTGGTGGACCACAGGTCGCGTTGCTCGACAGTTATCTGTCGCAGGGTGCTTACCTTACGGATTACACCAATGTTGGCGAAGCGAACGCCTATAAAATCAGTCCCCGTCCCGGATGCCCCTCTGGATGCGAGATCACCACGGCTTTGTTCCTGCGGCCTCCTGTGCCGCAACAGGAGCCAGAGACGCAGTGGCTGTACCGGGTCGATTTCATTCCGAGGCCTAAAGATACGTTTACAATCCGCTATCTTCACGACCGTGCTAATTTTAACCCCGACCTGTCGTTGAATACATCAGGACTGCCTGGATTTGATGGCGAGGTCGGCGGTCCATCCGATGTCGGCATCGGAACATGGACTCACGTCTTCGGACCACGATTGTTGAACGAATTTCGCGCCTCTGAGACAAGGGTAAACTTCCTCTTCCAGGCCACACCGGAAACGCTTGCTAATCCGCTCTCGAAGAATTACAACATCACATTCAACGGGCAGGGTTTCGGTGGCACCACGCCTCTTGGAATTTCGCAAAACATCCCGCAGGGAGATATCGAAGAGCTCTATCAATTCCAAGACACCGTCACGTTAACTCGCGGCAGACACACGCTTCGAATGGGCGCGGACGTAGGTCGCCAGATCGAGATCGATGTTGTCGCACAAAACGCGCTGGGTGGGCTGCTCTTTAACGCCGGCGGAGCATTGTCTGCGCTGGACAATTATCTCGATAACTATCTTGGTGCATCCGGCTCAGCGAGCAAAACCTTCGGACCGACACGTATCGATCCGCATACCTGGAAGAGCGCATTCTTCATCCAGGATGACATTAAGCTTTCGCCCGATCTAACAATCAATGCAGGCGTGAGGTATGACTATCTGACCAGTCCGGAAAACTCGCTGCCCTATCCAGCTGTCGACCTGAACAATCCATTCGCGCCGATCGACACAGTGGTCAAAGTGAAGAACGATACCAATAACTTTGCTCCGCGCTTCGGGTTCGCATGGAATCCTCACTCCGGTTTCCTCCGTGACGGCAAAACCGTGATTCACGGCGGATTCGGCGGTTTTTACGACACAGACTTTACGAATATTGCAACGAACGGAGCACAGGCTTCGCCGAATGCCCCTACCGGACTACTCACGTCGCCTTCCGGACGCGGTTTGCCCAATGCGACATCGCTGCTGGATACGATTTCGCCGGAGTTAAGTCCTATGTCCGCGGTTCAAAGTATCGCCAGCAACTTCGTCAATCCTCTTACCTGGCAATGGAATTTTGGCTTTGAGCGTCAACTTCCGTGGGAGATCAAGCTGACTGCCAACTATGTTGGCAATCACGCATCGAAACTATACGCGAATCAGCAGCTCAACTACTTCATCAATGGATCACGCATTGATCCGGATCGCAATGCAATCAATATTCGCGCCAACCGCGCAGATTCCGAGTACAACGCCATTCAGACAGAGGTTTTGCGACAGTTCTCGAAGGGGCTCTTTTTCCGCGTCGCCTATACGTACGGCAAGGATCTCGACGATGCATCGGATGTCTTCGGCACATTCGCGGCCCCCACTTCCTTCTCTGCAAATCTGGCTGCTGACGGCCTAGGGCAGGACTGGGGCCCCTCCGTCTGGGATCACCGCCACTATGTTTCGTTCTCTTACTCGTGGACACCCGCAGGTTTCCACTCCAGCAACGCTGCCGCCGACGCACTATACAGCGTCTTTACACGGCACTTTACCATCTCCGGCACAACGCAATTGCAGTCCGGCTACCAATCAACGTTTAATGTCAGTGGTCTCGATACGAATGGTGACGGCAGCTCAGCCAACGACCGTCCTCTAATCGGAAATCCTCACATGCCCCTCGACAGCGTTGGATTTGATGGCATTTATCTGGGCCTGACTCCGGGTCTTTACTTCGATGAATTTACAGGCGCTCCGGTAACTGCCGCCGATGTTCACTGGCTGGTGCCGTTCGGTACTCAGACGATGAGGCAGGAGGTCGGACGCAACAGCTTTTCGAATCCGAGCGCTCAATACTGGAACATAGCAGCAGAGAAAGATGTTCCAGCAACATGGCTGCACATGGATCGCGGAATGTTCGTCTTCCGCGTTGAAGCGCAAAACTTTACCAACCACGACAACGTCGGGCCGCTCGATATCAACCTGCTCGATATTGGGACACCCAGCTACATGAATAAACAGAACGCAATCGAGCCCATGACCCGGCATCTGCTCTTGTGGGCCAAGTTCCAGTTCTAAGGGCTGATTGCACTTGGATTGTGTTCGAAATGAAGATACGACTCGACGGCGGAGATGAAGACGCCTTGCCGCCTCTTTTCGCCGTCGTCTTGTTCAGAGGGATGCACTCGTCACTGGTGGGGCGCATTCTGTCACATTCCATAGCTACAGATATGACTGCAGAACCTATATATGAATTAAGCAGCCGGGGCCGTGCGCCAGCTCTTTCAGGGCAGGCGTCTCACGTGTATCCTTGGCATAGATCGGAGGGGCGGCGCGCGGTGTGCTAGGAGCGGTCCTGTAACGTGCTCGACTTACTGCCACGCCCGGTTCCCATATCCGACGACCGACGTAAGCGAGCACAGAGCTCGATTCGTCCTGGTTTTTTTGCGGCCTCCGCAGTGTCGTCCCGTGGACAGCTTCGTCTATAGCGCAATGGACGCTGGAATCGCTTTCAGCGCTCTAAGTGCAGCTTGCACGAAAGGAGTGCATGCGGGAATCAGAATTTCCTGATCGTCCCCCCGAATGAGTTGTCCACAAACAAAACCATGCGAGCGGACCAAGTCCACTGAAAGTTGAGATATCTCGCTGAACCTTTTGTCGAAGTTAAAAAACCGTTCGCAGCCTCTGTTTCTGCATCCTGCGATCTTCATAGGTGCCTTTGTTTTGCTGGGTTTCATATTCGCGATGCAGGCATGGGTCGGCATGCGCCTTGAGGGTTACAAAGGAAGAGTGCTGCTCCTGCTCGAGATGTGGGGTCTACAGTTTTTCTTATGGGGTACGATCTGCTGGCTGCTCTGGTGGCAGTGTCGGCGTTACTTCCAGGAGATCGGTGTTAAGGGCATGTTCCTGCAGATCTTGCCACTGAGCATTCTTACCAGTGTGGCGGAGGAGATGATCTGGGTGCTGTTTTTCCCTGGCATCCCCCTGAACGCTCCACATATGAACTACTGGCACAGAGTGGCCTTCCAGCTCGATGGGGAACTTGTCGGCAACATGGCAATCTTCTGGTGCGCCTTCTTCCTCTTTCGAGGAGTCGGCTACTACCAGAAGTACCGGGAGAAAGAGGATGCTGCCGCGCAGCTCGAGGTGCAGCTGGCGAATGCAAAGATTTCTGCGCTGCGCATGCAGCTGAATCCCCACTTTCTGTTCAATACCATGAACAGTATCTCCAGCCTCATACGAACCGATCCTGTAACCGCAGATATCATGCTGGAACAGCTGGCCAGTCTTTTGCGTATCACCCTGGAACGCGGTGATGTACAGCTCATTCCTCTGAGTGACGAGATTGAATTCATCGAGCTTTATCTATTGATGCAGGAGAAACGATTTGCGGGTCGCATTCGTCAGGCATTGTCCGTCGATCCGTCCCTGCATGATGCGCTGGTACCAGCAATGATTCTGCAGCCGATTGTAGAGAACGCATACTCGCACGGCCTCTCGAAGCTGGATCGCGATGGCTCGCTCGTGATTGAGGCGAGCAAGTCGAAGGAGCGTATGACACTCAGCGTTGTCAACAGCGGCGTTGGTCTGCATTCTGATCCGAAGCGCAATGGCTCCGGTTCAGGCGTAGGCCTCTCAAATGTCAGAAATCGCCTGCGGCTGCATTACGGCGAAGAGCAATCACTATCAATCCAGGAAGTTGGGCGAGACCAGGTGCAGGTAAAAGTTACACTGCCCTTGAAGTTCGCCTCCACTCGACCACTATCAACGACAAGGTATGGTGCCTAATGATCCGCGCTGTGCTGGCTGATGATGAGGTTCTGGCGCGCCAGAAGTTGCGCCAGTTGCTTCGCGAGGAAACGAACGTTGAAATCGTCGGCGAAGGCGCCTCGGCCTCGGAGACCATCGAACTGGTTCGTGCAACCGAGCCTGAGCTGCTCTTTCTCGACATTCGCATGCCGGGCATGGACGGCTTTGACGTCGTAGGTGCATTGTCCAGTAACAAAGAGTTCGCCATGCCGAGCATCATCTTCACGACGGCTCATGATCAATATGCTGTACGCGCCTTCGAGATCCACGCGGCTGACTATCTACTCAAGCCCTTCACGGCAGAGCGCCTTCGTACCGCTGTACAGCGTGTGCTTGGTCAGATTCAGGACGCTGAGCAGGAAAAGAACCGTACAAATGGCCGCAATCACGCTGAGAGTCCTTACACCAACCGCATTGTGTTCAAGTCTCGCGGCCGAATCCTTTTCCTGCCTGTCACAGACATTCGCTGGGTCAAGGCAGAAGAGAACTACGTGCGCATATGCACCGCATCGGAGACACATCTGCTGCGCGAAACGATGGCTGGACTTGAAGAAAGGCTCGACCCCCAGCTATTCCTCCGCGTCCATCGCTCTTCGATCGTCAACCTGCAATTCGTAAAAGAAGTTCGCAGTGAGCCGCATGGGGAGTTCACCGTTGTGATGCTTGATGGTCAGAAAGTTGTAATGAGCCGCAGCTATCGCTCGCGCATTAGCGAACTCTTGATTCATAACTAGGCGAAGTTCCGCAATTCCATATTGTATCGCTGCGCGTGATGGCCTGTGCGCAGGTGAATTCCTATCTCATCGCGGCGCAATTGTCGCTCGTCACGACCATCTGCAATCTGTCACAGGATACGGAATGGTGGATTGCGCGTAACCACGGTCTCTTGAAAAATGAAGTAATTTCCGCAGTTATGACAGGATGCTTTTGAAGCACGATCTTCACACTTACCGACGGCAGCCCGCATAAAGCATGTCGCCTGCCTAATATCTCTTCCGGTCACAATCCTCAACATGGCATTGCCTTTGGCGTCAAAACTGCTCTCCATTCTCGCGAACAGAGTGGTCACAACTTAACTGAGGGGTACGTGTATGCTTCCCGGACTACATCCGAGCCCGCGCCATCGCCGTCCGGTTTTTACCAAGCTGGATCATTCAAACTGTGACGTACTTGCCTCCGTAGTGATTCAGGCCGAATGGCGACGGGTCCTCCACGCGCTAACAATCCCGGAGTACATGGAAACCTGGTTTCAGATGCCTGACGCCGAACGAGTGGAATGCCGCCCTGAGCTTAAGTCGCTTGACCAATTTCGCATCGATACCTTCACAGGAGGAGTTCGAAGGCGGAGCATCTATGGATCGTGCATCCAGTCACGGCCTGACGAAATTACGTATCTCTGGGACCGCACGCAAGCCGGTAGTATCGGCAGATCTATTGTGAAGCTGCGGCTCAAAGCAGGACCGCGAAGATGCTCACTGCACCTGATCCATAGAGGACTGTGGGATTCCGGAGAGCGCCTGTGGTACTCCGCTATGTGGCGTCGATCCTTGAACCGGCTCTGCAGGCTCATGGAAGGAATGTCCGATCTGACCAACTGATTCCCCGGCTTGGTCCCTGCCTTGGTTCTCTCGTCCAGCCTCCATTGCGAGGCTGGTTCAGCCCGCCTACAATCCAGATAGACTGAAGCAGCGTCTTGCCTTGACCCGGGTAAGCTAAAAGGGGCACGCTCCGTGACCGGTTTTTCTACTGGCCGATATGGGTGATCGCCTGCCGCCAGCTCGACTGTAAGGAAAGACCCGCGAATGAACCACATTCTGATTGTTGATGATGAGGCAGAGATTCGCGCATCTCTCGAAGAGATTCTGCGCGAGGAAGGCTACGGCGTAGCGTCCACCGGCAACGCAGTAGAGGCCATCACACTGCTGCAGGATGCCTCCTATGACGTAGTCCTCCTCGATATCTGGCTGCCTGACCGCGACGGTCTGGACGTGCTGAATGATGTGCATTCGCTTCCCGTCGAGGCGCGGCCGGAGGTTGTGATCATCTCCGGCCACGGAACGATTGAAACCGCAGTTAAAGCAACCAAGCTGGGTGCCTACGACTTTCTGGAAAAGCCGCTCTCCCTCGATCGCACGCTAATCGTGCTGAAAAACGCGGTCGAAGCAAGAAGACTGCGGCGCGACAACGAGGAATTCAAGCGCCAGTTTTCCGTGCACAGCATTCTCACGGGAGACAGCGTTCCGTCCAAAGCGCTGCGGCAGCAGATTCGACTCATGGCCCCGACCAACGGTCGAGTCCTCATCTACGGCGAGTCCGGGACGGGAAAGGAGTTGATCGCGCGAGCGATTCACGCCGAGAGCCTTCGCCGCGACAGCGTTTTTGTCGAGCTGAATTGCGCCGCGATTCCTGAAGCGCACATCGAGGCAGAGCTGTTTGGATATCGACATGGTGCGTATCCCGCTCCCGTGGTGCAAGGCGCGGGAAGCAGCGTGCTTATGCCCAACTCGGCACCTAGTCCGCCGGAGAAGCGAGGAACGCTCGAGCGCGCCGACGGTGGAACTCTGTTCCTTGACGAAGTCGGCGATATGAGTCTCAAGACGCAGGCCAAGGTTCTGTCCGCGCTGGATGAGCAGCTGTTTACGCCCGTAGGCGGGACACAGCCAATTCGCGTCGACGTTCGCGTGATCGCTGCTACCAACAAAAATCTCGAGGAAGAGATACTCAAGGGTAATTTCCGCGAAGATCTTTTTTACCGTCTCAACGTCGTCCCGTTCTCGGTTCCCCCACTGCGAGAGCGCAAGCAGGACATTCCTCCCTTAGTGCGGGAATTCCTTCAGGAATTTGGCCGACAGTACGGCCGCCCTCGCATGGAGATAAGCAGCGACGCCCTCGATGCATTGGCGCATCACACCTGGCCCGGCAACGTGCGCGAGCTGAAAAATCTGGTTGAGCGCGTCCTGATCCTTAATCCTCGGATTTTACGGATCGAACGCAAGCATCTGCCGCCATTGACTCAGCGCTCCAGCGCTCGCAACAACGAGGATTTCTCAACCCTGCAGGAGGCAAGAGATGCGTACGAGCGTGACTATATCCTTAAAAAGATGGAAGAGGCCAAGAGCAACGTAAGCCGCGCAGCAGAGATGCTGGGGTTAGAACGAAGCCATCTTTATAGGAAGATGAAGGCTCTGGGCATCGCTGTGAGGGAATAGTCGATTAGGCCCTTGAATGGATGCTATTTGCTATCGATCGGCCCAATCGCCGACTCATTCAGCTCAGCTCGCGGATTGACCTGGAAATCCCACACGCTGGCATTCATATCCTTGCTGTCTAGAATCTCTACGAGGGCATATTCGCCGATGAGCAGCGGCTCTTTAGCCTTGAGTTTCAGCCAGTGTTTGCCCGGCAGAACCTCGGCGACCATCGGAATCACATTCTCTTCCTGCGTGATATTTCCCGTCGCGCTCACATGGACCGTACCAACAATCCGTACCCCCTTTCGCTGGTCGACGCGGACAATTGCAAATCCTGACTTCGGAGAAGTCGCTCCACGCTTGGGGTGCTGCACCTGCGAAGCCCCCTTCGTATCGACGGTAATGGAGTGCGACACCACCTGCTCCGCATCGTCCCTGGCGTCGAGAGACAGATAGATCGTCGGCTCATTCACATGAATGTGCACCTTCGCCGCAGGACCCTCAAGCTCGACATGAGCAAGCTGGCTCTGCAGCGGCAGCACCGCGCGAACGCCATGCTGGCGCGCCATCTGCAGATCGCCGGTAGACGGCACAATCTCAACCAGCTCGGGAGTGCCCCGGTACTCGTCGAGGATAAACACCCCGTCCTGGTTTGGCAGGTTCAGCCCGTGCGCCACCTCGGGCATGCGATCCTTCTGCAGCTGCCGCTCAGTGGCCTCTTCCTTATCGATCTCGAGCGCTTCCTGCATCGCAGGCGAAAGCTGCTCGGCCAGCTCCGCCTGCTTCTGTTCCCACTTCTTCGTCGCCGGCCAGTCAACCAGCTCTTCCGGCATCTCTTCCCAGTCACCGCCGCGCTCAACAGAAACATAGCGAACGCGGTTTCCCGTAACTTCATATTTGCGAACGATTTGGTAGCTACCGTCCTTCAGAATCAGCCGATGATTCACCTGAACTCCGGGCACGTCAGGCCTGAGCGGCAGTGGGGTCTTGTGCGGCTTGTCATCGCTGTTCTGAGCATTCGCTGAAGGCGCCAGAGATCCCAGCACCACAATTCCAGGAACGCCGTAAATCGCCACGACCAGGCTCAACGCGGCCCGTGAAATCAGCGATTTGTACACACGCAACATGGACGCCAGTTTAGACGATGCAGGCCGCCGATAGTCGCAGCCCCAACTTTGCCAGCTAATTCCAGATCTTTCGGAACCCCGAATCGCCCGCGCCGCAAGTCTAACCTGTGTATTCTGGTAACGTAGGCAAACGATGAAGTCAGGCAGCGATTTTAGGTCAATGCGAGCAACAGGCAGTCCGCGGGCGATGCGCGCCACGACGATGATCTGCCTGCTGCTACTGGCGCTGCTGACGTTTGTCCAGGTTGCGCACGTCCACCCCGCAGCCGCGAGCGCTGATAATTGCCAGCTTTGCGTGGTCATGCATTCGGCAGCTCCAGCTGCAATGACTGCGGACGCGATTGCCTTGGTCAGCGAATCCGCGCCGGTACCGGTACCGGTGGTACTTGTTGTTGTGCGAAAGTGGCACTATACGCAGTTCAATCGGCCCCCTCCAACGAACGCCTAAGAAGCCTCGACGCAGCGGCCCGCAAGTACGAAGTGGGAACCGCACTCTCTGAAACGACAGACAACATGACTTGCTGAAGCCTTCCCATTGGGGCAAGGTTTTCGGCAGCTACGAAACCTGCCGATTTTCAGAGAATTCGAAAACGTACGATGCAGCGCTTGTTTCCATGGAGGTTGTTACTATGCCGTCAATTCGCGGCCCGTTATTTCGAGTTTTCGTATTCTTGTTTCTTTCTGTCGCGGCCCTGCCGCTTTTCGCCCAATCCGGAAGCAATTCAGGCACTGTTACCGGCACTGTTACCGATAGCACGGGTGCGATTGTCGTCGGCGTTCAGGTTTCAATTGAGAATCCAGTGAGTGGTTACGTCAAGAAAGCGGTTACTGACGCCAACGGCAAATATCAGTTTTCCAATCTGCCTTTTAACCCGTATCACCTCGTCATCGCAGCGCCCGGTTTCGATAAGTACACGCGGGATGTGGATATTCGCTCGGCGGTTGCCGTTACGTTGGCAGATCACCTGAAGATCGGCGCAGCGACAACGACAGTAACAGTCGAGGCGAGCGAT
>Ga0206922_1218_pt1 | contig 11127 bp, 11 predicted proteins | sample Alteio_BWOrgHeat_63_FD_152976 | JGI IMG/M metagenome (GOLD analysis project Ga0206922, IMG submission 152976) | Enriched cells from forest soil in Barre Woods Harvard Forest LTER site, Petersham, Massachusetts, United States -... | ecosystem: Environmental > Terrestrial > Soil > Temperate forest >... | reverse complement strand
TTAAAAGAACATGTCGCCTTTCAATGGCTGCCGGTGGAAGAACTCCAATCGCTGGATTGGGCCGCCGCAGACATACCCATCGTTGAAAAATTAATGGAACCCCAATTGACTTGAATGGATCCACAATTGCTGGTGAATGACCACGCGAATGGAAAGAAGGTATTAACCACGATTCTCCGAGAATTAACCGAATGCAAAGCATTTTGCTTTGCCGTTGCCTTTGTGACCAAAGGCGGTGTAGCGGTGTTGATCAATACATTAAAAGAACTGGAGGAGAAGAACATCAAGGGCAAGATTTTGGTCTCTCAGTATCAAAACTTCACGGAGCCCGAAGCCTTAAGGACGCTGTTGCGACTACCGAATATAGAATTAAAGATCGCGGTGACAGGGAATTTTCATGCCAAAGGCTATCTCTTTCAGAAAAGTGATGGCGCTAGCATCGTGATCGGCAGCAGCAATATGACGGATAACGCCTTGTGTGCGAATAAGGAATGGAATTTGAAGCTGTCTGCGGCGGCGGACAGCCCCATCATCGTTAGCGCATTGACGGAGTTTGACAGCGAATTCGACGCCGCTGAATACGTGGATAACGCCTTTATTGATGCCTATGAAGGCCTGTATATCGATCAAAAAAAACTCCTTGTCGCAAGAGAGTCGCCCCTTACAATCCTGCCCAACGGCATGCAAACGGAGGCCTTGGACAATCTTCAACACCTACGCTCGGGGGGAAAAAAGAGGGCCTTATTAATATCCGCCACGGCCACCGGGAAAACCTTTTTATCGGCCTTTGATGTTAAGAACGTGGATGCCAAAAGATGTCTATTTGTCGTTCACCGGGCCAACATTGCCCAGAAGGCGATGGAAAGCTACCGGAAGATTTTTGGTCGTAGTAAGGTATTGGGTATGTATTCGGGAGAAAAAAGAGAGATCTCGGCTGATTTCTTGTTTTCCACCGTACAGACCATTTCTAGGGACCAACACTTAACTCAATTTGATCCAGCTCATTTTGACTATATCGTCATCGATGAAACCCATCGTGCAGGTGCAGAGTCGTATCAAAAGATTATCAATTACTTCCAGCCCGCTTTCTTACTCGGCATGACGGCTACCCCGGAAAGAACGGATGGCTTTGATATTTTTAAGCAGTTCAATTATGACATCGCCTACGAGATTCGGCTGCAAAAAGCCCTGGAAGAGGACATGTTGTGCACCTTTCATTACTATGGGATAACCGATGACATGCTGCCCGATAAGCGCGTCGATACCATTATTGAAAAGGCCACCTTGTATGGATGTGACAACGGCTGTGTTCGCGGGCTGATCTTTTGTAGCACCGTTAAGGAGAGTAAGGATTTATCCAGCCTGTTTAATGCTAGGGGGTATAGGACAGTAGCGCTCTGCGGCGACGACAGCCCTGCGACACGCGCAGCGGCGATTCAACAATTGGAAGATAGCGATGAAGCCACAAAGCTGGACTATATTTTTACGGTGGACGTCTTTAATGAAGGCATTGACATCCCGAAAGTAAACCAGATCATCCTGTTGAGACCTACCCAGTCTGCGATCGTCTTTGTTCAGCAGTTGGGTAGAGGACTGAGAAAGGCGGATGACAAGGCCTATCTAACAGTCATCGATTTTATCGGGAATTATAGCAACAACTATATGATCCCGATTGCCTTGTTTGGGGACACTTCGTATAGTAAAGACACCCTGCGAAAATTAATGGCGAGTGGCAGTAGCCTGATCCCCGGAGCGTCAACGGTCAATTTTGACCGAATAGCGCAGAAACGGATCTTTGAGGCCATCGACAGTGCGAACTTGAGTTTGCGAAAAGATCTGGCCCAAGACTATCAATTGTTGAAATTTAAGATTGGTCGGATGCCGATGATGGTGGACTTTATAGAACACGGCTCCAGAGACCCTTTCCTATATGTAAAATATGCAAGATCGTATTTTAACTTCGTGGTGCAGGAGGAAGGGAACTTACAAGGTACACTCTCCCCGGTTGAAATAAAATTGCTTGAACTCTTTTCCAACCATATTGCGGATGCTAAGCGGATTGAAGAAGTTATTCTCCTAAAAGCGCTTCTTTCTAAGGGCAGTGTCGGGCGCGAAGAAGCCATGAAAATGGTATATGATAAATACGGATTTTATATGGGTAAGGGAACCCTAGAGTCCTGTATCCGTACCATCAATTTTGAATTTGTCAAGGCTCCCCAGAAGGTGATTGTTGAAGACGGCGGAGTCATTCAATTTCATAATGATTTTTTACGCTTGCTTCAAAATGGCTCTTTTAAATCGTTTTTTGAGGATGCACTAGACTATGCAGAAATGATGTATACTCGACATTTTGATGGTAAGAACTTTGTCGATGGTTTTCTTTTGTATCAAAAGTATTCGCGGAAGGATGTCTGCCGTATTTTGAATTGGGAAAAAGATGAGCATTCGACGATGTACGGATATAAGGTCAACCACACTGCCTGGAACTCCACTTGTCCCATCTTTGTAAACTATCATAAAGAGGAAGGCATTGCCAGCACGACAAAATATCAGGATCGGTTTTTAAGCAACCATGCGTTTGAGTGGATGTCTCGTTCGAGAAGAACCTTAGATAGCAAAGAGATCGTCGAGATAAAAAATTATAAGGATGGCTTGCGACTCCCTCTTTTTGTCAAGAAACACAATGACGAAGGAGCCGATTTTTATTATATGGGGGACGTGACACCTACCACGTTTGAACAGACCACGCTAACAGATGACCAGCAGAACCCTGTCTCTATTGTTCGAGTCCACTTTTCGATGAATCAACCGGTAGAGGAGTCCATCTATGACTACCTGGTTACGACCTAAAAAGTAGGGTTACTCTTCCTGGTCAGCCTTTTCCTCATCCTGGATGGATTCAGCTTCCATGTCAAGTGTTTGGCCGATCAGTGCGGTAGCCTCATCCCTTGGCAGTTCTTGCACTTTTCGTAGTTGTCGTTCGATGGCGCGGGTCCGGATACCAGCCTTGTCGATGGTATTGGTTGCCTCCATGAGCTTCTTTTTGGTTTTTTCCAGGACGGCGCCAAAGTTAGAGAATTCGGTTTTTACCGCGCCGAGGATCTCCCAGACTTCACTTGACCTTTTTTCGATGGCCAGCGTGCGGAAACCCATCTGAAGACTATTGAGAAACGCGACGAGATTGGTGGGGCCGACGATGGTCACCTTATAGTCCCGGCGAAGGGTCTCAAAGAGACCTGCCCGGCGAAGGATTTCGGCGTAGAGTCCTTCGGTAGGAACAAACATAATGGCAAAGTCGGTGGTGACTGGCGGGTTGATGTATTTTTCCCGGATGTCTTTGGCACATTTTCGAACAGCGGCTTCGAATTGCTTGCTGACATTGTCGACGTCTTTGGGATCGAGGTTGGTAATGTTATCATAGGCGTCGATCAACCGCTGATAGTCTTCTGTCGGGAATTTGGAGTCGATGGGTAATAAGAGGGATTGATTGTCGCTATTCCGGCCAGGAAGCTTGATGGCATATTCGACGCGTTCCTGGCTACCTGCCTTGACGGTGGCATTTTTGTCATATTGGTCGGAGGAGAAGATCTCTTCGAGGATGGCGCCTAACTGAATTTCCCCAAGATTACCGCGGGTCTTGACGTTGGTGAGCACCTTTTTGAGATCTCCGACACCAGAGGCAAGGGTTTGCATTTCGCCCAACCCTTTATGCACCTGTTCAAGGCGGTCGCTGATGAGCTTGAAGGATTCGTTGAACCGCTTTTCTACGGTGGATTGGAGCTTTTCATCCACGGTATTGCGCATCTCGTCAAGTTTCTTGCTATTCTCCTCCTGAAGGGAGCGTAGTTTTAGTTCCATCGTCTCACGGATCTTTTCGAGTTTGCTTTCAGTCTCCTGCCTGAGCTGATCCTGTTTGGCAGCGAGATCAAAGAATTTCTGGCGTTGCAGATCGTTGAACTCTCTAACATTTTGGGCAAACTTATCTTCAAAGGATTTCAGGGCGGTTGTCTGCTCTGTCCGGCTGTCCCGGGCGGCCTTGGTCATATCCTCTCTGTTGGAATTTAATGCAGTGGAGACTTGCTCCGTGAAGGCGCTATTTTGTTGAGTCTGTTGACTCAGGACATTGTTGAGGTTTTGGTTCAGCGTATCACTAAGCCGGTTGAAAGAGTTGCCTAGTTCTTCACGTGTCTCTCTGGCCGTACGCTGGCTCTCTTCCCGGCTTCGACCGATCTCATCCCGTAAGAGAGGGGCTATTTTACCCATTTCTGTATTTAGCGCAGTGAATTCGTGTTGACCGGTCTGTGCGCCCGACCCGCCCGGTTTCCGGATAAGCACGAACAAAGCAACAAGAAATGTAAGAACGAGATTGATAATAAGAAGGATTTCCACGATTGGTATAATATTGGTTTAGAATTGTTGCAGTCTTTATTTGCCGCTGCAAAATAAGTGTTTTTTCAGGCGTCAGTAAAGCGTTTTTACACGGTATTTTCGTTTATTGCAACATTTTAGCGTTTTACCTGTCTATTCCAACAAGTGAGTCTTAACAACGAAAAAAAGCAGGCAGAAAAAACCCTGGTTAACAGTGTAATACAAGGTAATACGCCTGCTTTTGGTATGATCATTAAGCATACAGAAGGACTGGTCGCGCAAATCGTTTTTAGAATGTTACGCAATACGGAAGATAGAAAGGATATTGTGCAAGAGATCTATTTAAAGGTATTTAAGAACCTCCGCGAATTTAAATTCCAGTCAAAGCTTTCCACCTGGATTGCCAGGATCGCTTATAATACTTGTGTAAATCACCTGGAGAAACAAAGCCTCGTGCTGGATGATTCGATCAACCCTGCACAGACTGCCCCCCAATATAGCGTGCCGGAGGAACATATTTTTAGAAGAGAGCTTTCCATAATTTTAAACGTGGAAATAGAGAAATTGCCACCACTGTATAGAACGATGATCATATTGTACCACCATGAAAACCTGGGCTATATAGACATTGCACAGGTCACCGGTCTGCCCGTTGGCACAGTCAAAAGCTATTTATTCAGGGCAAGGAAGAAATTAAAGGAGAATATCCTTGCGCAATATAAACAAGAGGAACTATGACGCCTATTCACTTATCGGATACGGAAATACAACTGTATTCCTTAGACAAGGACAATTGCGGACTCAACATAACGGAACATATAGCTCAATGCGAGTCCTGTGCCACAAGGGCAAAGAATTACACTTTGCTGTTTTCAGCAGTGGAAGACATGCCAAAACCTGTTATTGATTTCGATATCACCGCTATGATATTGGCTGCACTGCCTGAACACAAAAAGTCACCCACATTAAGTGATCGATTGGTTTATTTCGTCTCTTTTGCAGGAATGTCCTTGCTGGGAATATTGGCCTGGTTTCTCCAAAAGGACCTTTCCCGGATATTTGATAGCGTTACCTCCATGATAATGTATGTTTTACTAATTCCAATAGTTGGCATTTTAATGTGGGAGTGTTACGATCTGTATGAAAAATATAAAAAACAAATGAATGTATTGAACTAAAAAGTTGCAACAATAAAGACAGACAGCTGTCTAATAAATAGGAGGAAAACAATATGAAAAGAATATATACAACTGTGATCGTCCTTGCGCTGTGGGCATCGGCAAAAGCTCAAAACAACAACCAGTCAATAGACGGACAGATTAAATGGTCGTCATTTCATCTTTTCGAGATGCTGCTCACCAACGCTTTTTTTGCTACAGCGATCATTTATCTTATAAAAATGATTTTAGACGATCGGATTAAAAATAAGTTGATAGAAAAAGGGGCTTCCGATGCCCTGGTAACACAATTGCTCCAACCTGCAGCAAAAGGCGAGAAGAATATTATCATAAAATGGATATGTATTTTAAGCAGCTCCGGCATAGGACTACTGCTTGTGAGCCATTTCCAACCGCTGGGGATACATTCACTCGCTATCATATCCCTAAGCCTTGCAGGGGGCTTTTTGGCGTATTTTTTCCTCACACGCGATAAAGTTCAAAAATAATCCCAAAAAAATTACCATGTCACATTTATTCAGAAAAACCTTTCTGCTGCTCATTCTTTGCACCCTGGTAACGGGCTTACGGGCACAAACAAGTAATCGTTTAGCAAAAGTTGCACCGGCAGCCTTAAAAAGCGATTTTATATTGCTAAGAGATACAATGCAAAAAATACACCCGGGCTTGTACCGGTATAACAGCAAAGCGACAATTGACCATATTTTCGACAGCTGTTTGGCTACCATACAAGACAGTATGCCTGTAACGGATTTTTATGCCCTTACAAGCTTTGCAATGGCATCCATTGGAGATGGCCATGCAAACTGCAGGTTGCCGCGTCAGGTAATGGATGAGTATTTGACCAGTGTAAAAGTATTCCCCGCGATGGTGCTCTTTATACATAACAGGGCTTTTATCTATTGTTGCAAACAAAACGACGGGCTTGCTGAAACAGAGCTGTTGTCTATAAATGGCCAATCTATGAATGTGATCATACAACGCCTGTTTCGTTACATAACTACGGATGGCAGGATCCAATCACGTAAAAACTGGGAGATGCCTGAGTTTTTTCATCTACTATATAATACCATCTATGGCGTAAAAAACAGTTTCGATATAACATACAGAACAAAAGCCGGCGAGGTACAGCGTACAACATTACAACCGGACTTTGTAAAGAACATCATCTGCCCCAGCCCCTTTCCCCGACCAACAAAATACCTGCAGCTACGTTATACAGCAGACAACATAGCCATACTCACCGTTAAAACCTTCTTTGATGGCTTTTTGCAACAAACCGGTGAAAATTATACCCGCTTCTTAGATTCGGCATTCAATGACATTAAAGACAAAAAAATTAAAAAGCTTATCATAGATGGTCGCCGAAACCAGGGGGGCTATGACCATAACGGGGAGATCCTATATTCCTATCTAACCTCGAAACCATTCCTGTATTACGCTTCTCAGGAGACTGTTAAAGGAAAGATCACAGAAAGCCAAAACCACGATTTAAGCTTGCAGCAACCCAAAGAAAACAGCTTTGACGGCAAAGTGTATTTTCTTATGGATGGGCGAAGCTTTTCGGCCACCGCGGAATTTGCGGCCATTGCCAAAACTAACAAGAGAGGGTTATTCATTGGTGAGGAAACCGGGGGCGGCTATTATGGCAACACTTCCGGTGGCGAGGCTATGGTCACCTTGCCAAATACACAAATTAGTTGCAGGATACCATTGATTAAATATACAACGGCTGTAAAGAAGGCCAAATACAAAGACAGGGGGGTGATACCGGATTATCCTGTTTATCCGACAATTACCGATATAGTTGAAAAGATGGATGGGCAAATGGAGTACACACTGAAGATAGCGAGGAAAACCAGAAGATCTTAGCTATTGCTTTACCATGGTATACGTCAATCTATCCCCGGCTTTTATTGCATTTTCTGTGTAAAAAACCAACGTTTTACAATCGTAACTGGCAATGGTGCCGTTGAATATACCGTCACTGGTTAGGGTACTCCCATTGACCGCCCAGCTACCATGCTGCGTTCCATTGGGGGCGCACACGGTCCCAGCGTCATTATAATCATAGGCACCGTCACTGTTTAAGATCAGTATATCATCTTTTTCGCAGTCATCCATAAAAGCTAAATAATCCGCGGGAACGGCGGACGGGTCCGATTTGTATTGTAAGGCGGTAAGCTTGTAGGAGCCGGAAAGTCCAGTCATGCTCGTACTGCACTGAAAGCTGTCAGTTTTTTCCTTTTTGCAGGAAAGAATCATCATACCGAAGGTCATTGCGATCAAAGTCCATTTCATAATAGCTGTTTTTAGTAGTACCCCCTCACCACCCCCGATAGTTGGGATAAAATGAAAATTCTTTTTTGAGGGGATTACCCAACCTTTCCTGATAAAAGAAGGTATATTTAAAGAAGGCATCTTGCTATAGATCATCAAACAATTAGAATACAACGTGTTACATCGTAGAAATAAATTAAAAAATGCAATATTGATCATTGGGGTCGCTTGTTTACCGGCTTGCAGCGCTTCGATAAAACTGGCCGTACCGGAGAAATTTAAAGCACAGGCCACCATGGAGCATGTGAACGGCGCAAAAGGCAATAAAATGTCATTCACCAATTTTACCACGTCCAGGATAAAGAGGGGGCTGCTTGGCGCTTCTTCCGAAGAGGGCCGTGATTTCTTTCTGCAAAATATGCTGTTGAACCAGATCGGTATCCAGAAGAATGAAACGGTAACAGAAGAAAAAGGGAGATTCCGTTATACACTGACGGACGGAAAAAATCATGCAGAGGTTCATGCTGAGGAGAGGCGGCTAACGGTAGGATTGGAATACCAGGCCTTCAAGAGGGAAAGCATTTTTAATAAATTCGGTAAACTGGAGCAATACACGTATATATTTTCCGCCATCATCAGGACTGATGAGGGGCAGGAAAACAGGAACTGGGAGTTATTGATGACAAATTATTATGACTCGAAAACGGGGAATGAAAAGAACTCGTTCACCTATTTCAAACAGGGCGCTTATGGACTGGCGACAAATGGGAATGATACAATCATTATAAAGCCGTTAATTATAAAAAATACGATATTGTCGAATGGTAAAACGACACAAATGCCGTTTAAAATACTGTCAGGTTATGAGCTAAGCATCGATGGCGATGTGATCGCCATCGTCGATATGATCGGCCAGAATATATGGTTTTACAATGAGCTGGAGCCAGCCGATAAGTTACATGTCAGCGCTGTTGCAACGGCCATTTTTGCCAGAAGAGTGCAGGACGAAAAATGGTAGTGTACCCAAACAAGTCTAATTAATCACTGGAGCAGGACCTTATCAATATTATCAGCGATTGCCGGGACGGCAAAAGAATGGCGCAGGAACAGCTGTACCGGCAGCTTTATGGCTTTGCCATGGCGATCGCCATGCGCTACGCTGTCGACGAACATGAGGCGGCCGATATTCTCGGGCACGCCTTTGTCAAAATGTTCAGAAGCATCAACTCCTTTGACCCGCAGAAAGGGAATTTCCACGGTTGGCTTAAGAAGATCATCATCAATGAATCCCTGGACCATATAAAACAGCGCAGCCGATTTGGCAGCCTGGAGCTGGATGTGGCCGAAGAACCATTTGTCAATAACAGCATTATTGAGAAAATAGACGCGGCCGGCATACTACAGCTGGTAAGGCAGCTGCCGCCGGCTACACATGCAGTGTTTGTATTATACGCCATCGATGGTTATACGCACAAGGAAATTGCAGCGCAATTGAATATCCGTGAGGGTACCAGCAAATGGCATTTGAGCGAAGCAAGAAAGATCCTTATCCAAAAAATAGCAGCAATAAAAACAAGTGAATAGAACCACACCATATGAGCAACTAATGGCAGCCAAACTGGACCAGGTGCCTGTACCGGATATGTCGCACAGCATCTGGGCTGGTATTGAAACCCAGCTGGACGCAGGGGTGCAGGTGGATACGCCAAAGGGTAAAGGCTGGTGGTATGGATTTATTGGAATAGTGACCGTGGTTACTTTAATTTTAATAGGGTGGTATTATAGTCATAAAAGCAACGCACCGGAAAAAACGGTTCCAAAGGAAAGCGGCCCTGTGACAAAAGCGCCATTACCAGCCAGCGATAGTAATACCATCATCAACAAGCCTAAAAGGAAACAACTCCCGGTTGCGCCGCCCCCTGGTAAAAAAGATACACTATTAAATAACAATATCATCGTTGATTCCACCTTCAGACAAGATCCGCCACCTGCCAGACAGGATATTACACCCCCTGTCAGGGTTGATTCTTCGATAAATATTCCCCCGGCGGTTAAAAAACATCGGGGTGTACGAGGCATTACCGACGACGATTACAAGATATCCGCCAAAAAAGATTCAGCGGGAAAGAGAGACTAATAACAGGTATCGTTCCTTATTATTGCACGACGATCGTTTTGGTCCTGACGGTCTGGGCGCTGAAATAACCCAGACAGCCGCCAGTAATATTGCTGATGGGGTTACCGGGAGAGTTAGCGCTGCCATTTCCGCTGGCCTCGGTATTCAGACTATACCAGTATTCATAGACTGCGGAATCCATGCAGATCATATCCATACGAACGGTATCGCCGATCTTAATATCCCGTTTCGGATCATTCGTATTATTATTATAATTCAGCTGACCCGTTATAGTAAGCCCATCCGTGAGCTCATCGTCGCTAATAAAGATCGCCTGCCCCTCCAACCCGTTGATATATTGCACCCACCGGTAATAATTGGGTATGCCGGCAGGATCTGTATATGTCATCGTCACATACAGTTTGTTACTACGGACCCCATTACTGACATACATGCTATCCAGACCGACAGGCTGCGGCATGGTGGAAGATGCAGTGTAGGTATCACCGTCTACAATAGCCGTCATGGTATAGGTCTTTCCCGGCTTGCCTGTTAGGGCGCTCGTGGCATAGGTCCCGGGGCTGGTCTCGGTCAGGGAATAGACGGTCCCGTCGCTTTCCACTTTTACGGTAGCGCCGCTGACACCGGGGAAAGTATTGTCTGCACTGAAATCTTTTGTTGTAGTAATAAAAACGCTGCAGGTACCGGGCTGGTCGGTAATTACTCCCTCAACAACGTATTTTGAGGCGCCGGGGCTCAGCTTCACATCGATCACTTTCTGACAGGCGCTGAACAGAACGGCTATACTTGCTGCCAGGATGCGGCCCGAAGTCCGGTTGATCATATTCGATGTTCGGTTCATGGCGGCTAAAATTTAAAATTGTAAGAAATGGACGGGACGAAAGTGAATAAATACGTGTTTACGGCTTCGGTCATATTGGGATTGTCCTTGCTTTGTCTGAAGTCGATCTGGTATGCATTTTTCCTGCCGTAAGCGTTGTACAGGCTAAACGCCAGCTCAGAAGAGAATCGCTTTTTCTTCTTCAGCTGGCAGGTGGCGCCCAGGTCAAGGCGATGATAGTTGGGCATACGATACCCGTTCCTGTTGGTATAATAGAAATATACATTCCCGTCTATCGTGTATTTTCCATTGGGGAAGGTGACTGCATCCCCGGTATAGAAGAC
>Ga0206922_1216_pt1 | contig 11196 bp, 10 predicted proteins | sample Alteio_BWOrgHeat_63_FD_152976 | JGI IMG/M metagenome (GOLD analysis project Ga0206922, IMG submission 152976) | Enriched cells from forest soil in Barre Woods Harvard Forest LTER site, Petersham, Massachusetts, United States -... | ecosystem: Environmental > Terrestrial > Soil > Temperate forest >... | reverse complement strand
TCCTCGCCGGTCACGCACAGAGCGTAGTTGTAATGCTGGATGGTTTGGATAGGGAGCGTGTTGAGATCGACGGCGCCGAGCGGAAGGAAGAGTCCGCGGCTGCCTACGTAGGCGAGGCTGAAGACCGTCTTGCCGGGAAGCTCGACTTCGAAACCGAGGTTGAAGTTGTAGGTAGTGAGCGTGCGCGGCGAGCGGAGGACTGTGCTGAGGCCCGCGCCTATGTTGGTCGCTGGTCCGAGGGAGCTGCCGGTAGGCTGGACTACTCCGGCGGGGAAGGGATTGTTGAGCGGGTTCAGCATGACGGTGTTGCCGTCGTCGTTGTATTGCGTCGCATTCCAGTTGCTCGACGAGCCGAAGCCGTCAGAGTTGAGCGCGGGGTTGGCGACCATCTCAGTGCTGGGGCCGTAGTAGATTCCGGCGCCGCCGCGTAGAACGAAGTGCGGCTGCGGCTGCCAGGCGAAGCTGACGCGAGGGCCGAAGTTTGTGAGGTTCGTGGAGAATGCGCTGCGGTTATCGTCGGTCGCGAAGACCTCGCCGCCGGTGAGGGAGACTCCGCTGAGGTTGAAGGCGAGGTTGGGATCGAAGTACTCCTGGCGATTATGGCGCTCGTTGCGGCCGCCGAAGATATCCCAGCGCAGGCCGAGGTTAAGTGTGAAGCGTGGGGTTACGTGGTAGTTGTCCTGCACGAAGGCTGCGTAGTAGGGGTTGGACTGTGCGGCGAAGACGTCTTTGGTGAAATTGCCGCTTTCGCTTCCTGGGGTGGAACCCATGCCCAGCAAAAAGGACGCGAAGTCGCTGCCATCCCCTGCGAAGGTGGTGGAGCTGGTAGCGGTGTTGTCGAAGGTGTAAGCGCCGGCAGGGGCGGGCGGCTGGCCGATGTTCATGAACTTCTTCTGATATTCGAAGCCGGTGCTGATCTCGTGCTTGCCGAAGACCTTGGTCCACGTCACGCTGGCGTCGCTGTTTTCGCTGGCAAAGATGAACGTGTCATAGTTGCCGGTGCCTCCGATGGGAGCTGTGGTGCTGAATGCCATGCTGGGGATCTGGTGGTAGAGCACCTGATCTTCGAGCGCCTGGGGAAAGCCCACGGTGGTGATATCGAAGCCGGCCTGGCGCGGGTCGCCGGTCTGGTTTTCATAGTGGCGGGTAAAGGAGTAGCGCAGCTGCAGCACCGAGGTCGGACTCAATGTATAGTCGTCGCCGATGAGCACATTGCGCGAGTTGGTGATGTTGACGAAGTAGAGCGGATTGTATTCATTAGCGCTGCCGTAGAGATTGGCGTTGCCAAAGTCGAGGCGGCCATAGGAGAAGCGGCCGAAGAGGCGGTTTTTCTGATTGAGCGTGTAGTCCATGCGGATGTCGAACTTTTGCGCGTGGAGTGGATCGAGCCCGGAGCCGTTGTAGTTGCTGATGTGGTAAGGGCCTTCACCGGGAAGATTGGGCTCGGGGAACTTGTTGACGAAGTTGAGAGCGACGGGGTCCTGCAGGGCAGTCGGGATTATGTTGCCTTCGAATGGCTGACGGGTGCCGTCGGGATTGTCAGCCGCGAAGGGGTTGTAGACCGTGAAGCTGTCGGCAGAAAAGTCGCCGGAGCGTTCGGCATCGGTCGGAACGGTGTAGTAGCCGTTTTCGAGCTGGGCCTGCTGGGTGGCTTCGTAGTCGCCGAAGAAGAAGAGCTTGTCGCGAATGATAGGGCCGCTGATCGATCCTCCTTCCTGATAGCGATGGAAATCGGGTGGTGGAAGGCCGGGGTTCGACTGCTTGAAGAAGTAGTCATTGGCTGCGAGTGCGTTGGGGCGGAAGTAGGCGAAGGCACCTCCGTGAAACTGATTGGCACCCGACTTGGTAACGAGGCTGATGACGCCGCCTCCGCCGCTGGCGTAGGTTACCGGCGTGTTCTGAGTCTCGACGCGGAACTCTGCGACTCCATCTTCTGGAACCTGGAAGGCGGGAATGATGCTGGCGGCGTTATTTTCTGCAATGCCGATGGGGCTGCCATCGAGCATGTAATAGACATTGCCCTGTAGCGAGCCATTGATGGTGTAGGCGGAGACGTCGATGAGAGAGCGGGCGTTGTTGATGCCGGGAGTGTCGGATGCGTTTGGCGTGCCATTAGTCGGCAACACGCCGGCGCTGAGTTGAACGAGCTGATAGACATCGCGGGTGACGAGCGGAACGCGATCGATTGCCTCGGCCGAGATAAGCTGGCCGACGGTCGAGTTGCTGGCATCGAGAAGTGACGTGGATTGGTCGACGGTGACTACTTCATTGACTGCGCCGACGCGAAGGGTGACGTTCACGTTCTTGGTCTGATCGACGGTAACCTGAATATTTTTTTCGACGGCGGTCTCGAAGCCAGTGTTGATGACCGTGAGCTCATAGTCTCCGGGAGCGACCGAGACGAAGGAGTAGAAGCCGGCGGCGGTAGTGACAGTCGACAGCTTGAGGCCGGTAGCGGCGTCCTGAGCAATGACGGTGGCGTGGGAAACGGCTGCGCCGCTCGAATCGAGCACGGTGCCGCTGATGCCGCCGCGGCCGCCCTGGGCCAAGGCAGCGACGGCGCAACAGATAAGGATTGCGGTGGAGAGAAAACTTCGCAGAGAAGGGCAAATGCGCGCGCTGGCGGGGTTCATAAACTGCCTCCAAGTGGAACGGATTTCTGTTGTCTTGATTCTTTGAACTGGCGCTCTGGTGAAGGCAGGCGCTTTGGGCATGTCTACGACTGTCAACTCGCCCGTCGAGGGGCCGGGTGAAATCAAGCAGATAGAAGCACTTGAGGCAATTCAAACCTTAGATAGCCGGGCTGTCAAGGGTCTCTGGTTATAGATGCTCGTGATCTGTCGCTGGAAGTTGGGCCGTCTATACTTGGAAAGGCATGCTTCCCTACATTCACATTGGCATTCACTTTGTTTTGAACCTCTTTGGCCGCGCGATTCCGATCGGGCCGTGGGATCTGCCGACCTTTGGGCTAATGCTTTGGGTGGCGACGGTCTGCGGCGCTGTGGTGATGCACTGGAGCTTTCGCCGGGCCCGGGTGCAGGCGGATGCTCTCGGGATTGTCGCGCTGTCGGTGGTGTCTGGACTCGTCGGTGCAAAGCTCTGGCATGTGCTCGATTCGCCGCAGGAGTTTCACGACTTTGGGTGGCAGGTTTTGTGGTCGACCGGCGGATTTGCCTGGTTTGGGGGACTGATTGGGGGCATTCTGGCGCTGCTTGTTCAGGGCAGAATGGCCGGCCTGAGTGGCCTGCGGATTCTCGATCTGGCTTCTCCGGCAGCGGCTATCGGGTATGCGATTGGACGCATCGGTTGCCTGACTTCGGGGGATGGGGATTATGGGATTCCGAGCAACCTGCCTTGGGCGATGGGCTTTCCGGACGGTATTGACCCGACACCGCCGGGCGTTCGCGTGCACCCTACTCCGATCTATGAGCTGATCGCCGGACTGCTGATTGGCTGGTGGCTGTGGCGGCGCGGGGCCAAGCCGCGGCCTACGGGGGAGATTGTCGGTGAGTATCTGCTGCTCTCAGGAATAGCTCGCTTTCTGGTTGAATTTATTCGACGTAATCCTAAGATAATATTTGGGTTATCGAATGCACAACTGGCGAGTCTTGGGTCGGTGGCGGCGGGGCTGGTGCTGATCTTGATTGCTCTGAAGCGAAGCAAGCCGGCACCCGAGGACCCGGCTGAAATGGCCAAGGCGGCTTAGACCGAGGCGGCTTTCGGGGCTTCTGCCCAGTTGCAAACAACCTCACAATGGCTGGCTGAGCTTTCCTCGGCCCACTCGAGCAATCGGGTAGAACGCCATGCATCTACCGCCTGAACAGGAGGCGCAGCCTTGCCCAGGATTGCGTCCCGCACGCCGGCGTAGAAAAGCCGGTAATCCCCGGGGATTGGTTTGAGGGACTCACTTTCGATGACTCCGTCGGTGTCGACGGCCAGCGTTCCCCAAGCCGAGGGCGGTTCGTCGCCCCAGCCAAGCTCTTCATTCTCAACGACTCGGCCGGATTCCTTCAACCGGGCTTCCTGGGGGTCGAGACCCCACTTGATGAAGTTTCCTTGGGTACCGCGAACGAGGTAGCGAGGCCGTGGAATTGCGGCCAGGCAGTTTGCACTTACCGTGACGGCGAGTCCGGAATAGCGGAGCCGGATGGTGAAAGAGTCCATCGTAACCCCGTTGTTTCGCTCGATTCGGACGTCGCCGGTTACAGCTTCAGGCAGACCGAATAGGAAAAGAACCTGATCGGCTACATGGGTTCCGAGATCAAGCAGAAGGCCGCCACCGTCGCTGCCATTTTCGCGCCAGATATTGCGACGCGGGGTTGGCCGCCAGCGGTCAAAGGTAGACTCAAGATAGACAACGCGGCCAAGCTTTTCTTCATGTAGTAGTTTCTGAAGCGTCCGAAAGTCGCTGTCCCATCGACGATTATGGAATGGGATAAGGAGGCGGTTCTGCTCGGTTGCTTTGGCGATCAGGGCCGCGATCTGTGCGGAGTTGTTGCCGACCGGCTTGTCGACTACGACGTGGCGACCGGCTGCAAGGGCTGCCTCGGCCTGAGGTGCGTGGAGCAGATTTGGCGTGGCGATGACGACCAACTCGATGCTCTCGTCCTCGAGCATGGCTTCGAGTGAGGTGTAGGTGGTGATTCCGGGATAGGCCTGTTCGGCGTTGCGTGAACTGCGCTCGACGACCGCAGCGAGCTCGAGGCCCTCGACCGCCGAGATCATTGGCGCGTGAAAAACCTTGCCTGCCAGCCCGTATCCAACCACACCTGCACGAATCATTCCGCCACTCCTCCAAACTCGTTATTCGGTTTGCAGAACGAGTCTAGCAGGACGGCGTCGCGGGGCTATTTTGTAAGAACGAGCTGGCCCAAGTGGTAGGCGGAGTGACTGGTGCGGCTGAATAGAATCGCTAGGCGGTTGCGATGCGGCTCTTTGGCGAAGTCCTCCTCGGAAACTGTGGAGTGTCGTTCGAGCCACTCCTCCGGGGTCAGATGTTCGAAGGCTGAGTTGAGGCGTGCTTGCAGATCGTGCCAATTCGAGCGGAGCTCTGTGAGCGAGGGCAGCTCGGGCACGGAGCGGTCAGGCTTGGTCACGAAGTCTTCCCAGAGATGGTTGTACTGGGCCTCGCCGATGCGCAGCTGCGGCAGCATGGCGTCGTTGACGGCGATCAGGTGGCCGAGGATGTAGATGGGGCGGTTCTTGCCGGGCGCGATCTCCTGCAGCATCTTCTCATCGCTGAGGGAGTCGAAGGTCTTGGTCAGCCGGTCGGTCCACTGCTTCCACGCGTTGAGGGCCGTCACCACAAACGTTTGTTCGTGCAAAAATTCGCTTGCCATCTGTGAAGCTCCTTTTCATCTCCGTGGATCAATGCCCGGCGGGGGCTTTGCCTGCCACTTTGAAACTGCGAATGAAGAAAACTACCGGCACCATGGCCAGCGTCAGCCAGCCGATAACGCGAAAACAGTCCATGAAGCCGAGCAACCGGGTCTGCTGCTCAAGCTGATTGTAGTAGCGCAGATAGGCTGCTCGCAGCGCGTCGGCTTGTGAATATCCGTGAGCGGCGAGATAAGCGGCAGTGGCGCGCACTGACTGCTGCAGGCCGCCTGTCGAAGTGCTGAGGTTGCTTCCGGTTATGGATTGATGAAAATTCTGCCGCCGTTCGCTCAACGCGGTGACCAGCGCGATGCCGAAGCTGCCGCCCCAATTGCGCGCGAGGTTGGTCAGGCTTGAGGCTCGGTTGTTCTGATCAGGCCTGAGTTGCGAGTAGGCGATAACTGATATCGGCACGAAGAAGAAGGCATATCCCAGGCCTTGAAGCGCGCGCGCTAATGCGTAGTGGTTGTAGTCGGTCTGCAGCGTGAAATGGCTGTAGTCCATCATGGAAAGGAAGACAACGACGAGGCTGAACAGCAGCAGCTTTTTGGGATGGACCAGGCCGCGCTGGATCAACTGTGCGCCGACTGGGGCGAGCAGTGTGATGACGAAAGCTCCGGGACCGAGGACGAGGCCTGCATCGATGGCTCGGTAGCCGTAGAGCGACTGCAGGATTTGCGGAATCATCGTGGTTGTGGCGAAGAGGCCGACCCCGAAGATGAAATAGAAGGCCGAGGCGATGGCGAAGTTGCGATTGGCGAGCAGGCGCATCTCGATGATCGGGTCGGGATGTTTGAGCTCCCAATAGACAGCAGCTGACCAAGCGACGATGGCGATGGCGAAGAGCCACGAGATGAGCGGGCTGCCGAACCAATCGTCGATCTGGCCACGGTCGAGGAATATCTCCAATGCAGCCGATCCGATGCCGACGAGCAGGATGCCGACGGTGTCGATGCGAAGGCCGCCGGACTTGCGGGCGGCTTTGCGCTCTTCGACGAATGCCGGCGGGTCGTGCACGAACCGGCTGGTGAGATAGAGCGACAGGATGCCGATGGGGATGTTGATGAGGAAGACCCAGCGCCAGTTGTAGTTATCGGTGATCCAGCCGCCGAGAACAGGGCCGATTGCCGGAGCGGTGACGATGGCCACGGTATAAAGCGCGAAGGCCGAGGCTCGCTTGGCGGGCGGGAAGGTGTCTACGAGGATGGCCTGCTCCACTGGAGCGAGGCCACCGCCGCCAATGCCCTGAAGGACGCGCGCGATCAGCAGGAAGTTGAGGCTGGGGGCAATGCCGCAGCAGAAGGATGTGATAGTGAAGAGGGCGACACAGGCCATGTAGTAGTTTCTGCGGCCGAAGACGCGGCTGAAGAAGGCGCTCATGGGCAGCACGACTGCGTTGGCTACGAGATAGGTCGTCAGAATCCAGGTAACTTCGTCGAAGCTGCGGCCAAGTCCACCGGCGATGTATGGAAGGGAAACGTTGGCGATGGAGGTATCGAGCAGCTCCATGAAGGTGGCTAGCGTTACGGTCAACGCTACAACCCACGGATTGATCGTTGGTCTCGCGAATTGTCTGACTGGTTGGACGGGAGCTGGATTTTGAGCGGGTCGTGGATTCGTCTCGTCTGCAAGAACTTCCGGTTCGAGTACGCTACTTTGGGCCACGCAGAGATCCATCCTTTTTGCCGGCCGCGATATGGCTATACAACAGGCCGTGAAATATGAGACCGATCGGTCTCATTAAAGGATGCGATTATTCTGCCTGGGATGCGAAGATATGGGAGGTTTGTTGATTCAGGATTTACGGCGTGGTTTTTCGGCAGGAGTGCGCAGGCTGGACTCGACGAAACCGTCGAGTTCCTTCAGGGCCTGATGAAGGGCCTGGTCGCTGCGCTCGATGCGGCTGATGAGCATCGCGCCTTCGAGACTGCCGATGATGCGATTGGCGGTGGCTGTCGCGTCGACTCCTGCGCGGATTGTACCGGCCTTTACGCCTTCTTCGAGCACGTTACGTAGCATGGTCTGCCAGTTGCGCAGGGCTTTGCGAACCCGTTCACGGAGCACTGGATTGCCGTTGTCCGAGTCTACGGCTGTGTTTAGCAGCGGGCAGCCGCCGGGCAGGCCGGTGCGGGAAACGAAGTTGGCGATGTGTTGCTTGATGCGGTCGGCGTGATTGGGAATCTCGTCAAGATTCTGCCGGCGGCGCGATGAGGAGAAGGTCCAGGCATAGTCGAAAGCCTCGGCGGCCAACTCCTCCTTGCTTTCAAAATGCCGGTAAATGCCGCCTTTTTCGAGGCCGGTGGCGGCCATGATGTCCTGAATAGAGCAGCCCTCGTAGCCGCGCTGGTTGAAGAGAGGTGCGGCCTGCGCGATGATGCGGTGGCGAGTGTGTTCACCTTTCGACATAGTTACATCCACGATTCAGCGTCGGAAGCAACCGATCGGTCTCTTTATTATAGTTCGCTTGAACTATCGTTGGCTAAAGTTCTTTTTCCGACCGGTCTTTTAGCTCGAACCGTCATCGTGGAGGACGGTTCGCTGGTCGCATCCGTCGTAGCGGCGAGGTCTTCAGCGGGAAGCAGGTGTGGAACATTCAGAATGTTCCACGTAATGCTCTACGTAGAACATTTTTGGGCGAGGCTTTTGCTAGAGGCTGTCAAGCAGATTTGGTGGGATGTGGTTTGTTTTGTTCGCAGTGCAATTGCAGAGAATTTAGCTGGTTTGTGGTTAATCGCCGGGCCGCAGAGTTCATATAGCCAAAAGGCTATTTTCTGATTCGCTGTAGCCTGAACGCTGAACATCGGGACGAAATGCATCGGAGAACCCGTGTCTCAAAATCGAGGTATGGAGCACCTTCATTGGTTCTTGCGCAAGAGATTCATATCTGGATCACCCCTCCGACGAAGAACGTAGGCAATTGAGAACAGAATTATGCCAACCAGGAGAGCGTCCTCGTGGAATCCGTCGAGCGGGCTAAGGAGCGTCGGAGGGCGGCTAACCAGACACAAATTAATCCATCGAAAAATGAAAAAAATCCAGAGACCCACTAGCGCAATAGTCCTGTGAAGAAAAGAAATGAGGAAGATGGGTAAGGCCATCGTTAGGGAGGGTCAAGCATAATATCTTGCATCGAATTGAATCCGATGCCCGGCACGGCGAAACAGCCGAAGAGTGTCTCCGCGAGAAAAATGATGACCGCGAATCCTGTACAAATCCCAGCAACCATTGAGCGAGTGTCAAGCATAGTACGCCTCAAGAATGATATCTCTTGCCTGAAAGCGCTATCCATTTGACAGCTTGTAACACGTAACCCCGCCTGCATTGTCAGCTACTTTTCGGAGTCTTCCGAGGCGACGATTGCCGGCCCACTGTCAGGGCAAGCCTTGCCATTGTTTATTGAGATTTGGACCGCCGCCCGTATCCAAAACGTTCTCCTCTAAACGCTTCCGACTGACAATTCCGCACTCGGCATAATGTCGATACGGTACTAGAGATTCCTCAACAACTGACAACAGTTTCTTCAGGCTCTTACTTGCTTTCCAGCACGACACGGTCATATAGCGGCTGAACAGGGCGCGCGTCGTTCCGGTACAGTTTCGAGAACCGTTCGATCTCTGCGGCCGAAACGGACACAGGATGTTTAAGCACGAACCACGTCACGTCTTCACTGCAAGGAGGAGTAGTGAGGGAGCCCGAAAAGGTGTAATAGCTGTGATCGTGCGGAAGCAACCCATCGGCATCGATCTGGATATCCGGCGCGAATTCTTCTTTTCCCTTTTCCTTGGGCAAGTCGTTCCACAATTTGTGGATGAGAGGGTTGTCCTCCCCTCTCTCGAGGAGAACTGCCACTACCGCCAGATCACCTTTCTCGTCGGCGTGCCAGATGCGCGGACATCTCGTAGGCTTTGCCGTTAATCCTCTCCTCGCTGGGTCTATGAAAGTGCAATTGTTTGAGTTGGTACTTCTTGCCACCCACAGAGATGAAGCTGCCAGAGCTGTAGTTAATCATGATTGTGTGGCCGTTATCGATGATGTCCAACCGTGAGGGTTTGTAATCGAACTGGATGGGCAGAAGATCGGCCTTTTGCGGATTGCGGATGTCGATGGGGGATTGGTGATGCCCGTTCTTGCATGGAGCAAACTCCGGTTTGAGTTCACCCCAATGACTCGGCCCTCGCGACGTACCGTAATCCCAGGTATGTTCGGGACTCTGGTGCTCCTGCGCTCCGGCGGCGACTGCTAACACGAATGCGCAACGAGTAATTGTAACGATGCAATGATTCTGAAGATGCATATCAGACCTCCCCATGACCCGAGGATGCTATGAAGTGCCAATGCCTGTGCTTCTTCCTGATCTGATTAGGTTTTTACCACTAGCTGTCATGCATAAATGGCCGGTCACTATTTGCTTGCTCCAGCCGTCATTCCCTTGCGGGAATTCTCTAGTCGGATCTACCAGTTCAAGCTAGCCTATGCTTCTGCTCACTCAAATACGTCGATTGATCGTTCGTTCATCTTCGCGGGAGCAAGGTTCAATCCGAATCAAGGACACCTTGACTATACGCCCCGTTTCGCATTTCTTCATTGTCTGCGAGTAGGCGACATTATGGGGAAACTCCGCCGCTATTTTTCCGAGTCCTCGGAGGCGGCGATTGCCAACCCGCCGTCAACGGCGGCCTTGCCTGCGGCAGCGGGCTTTGTTACAGGCATCTCTTTCGGTTTGGAGAGGGCGTCGGCTATGGCTTTTTCCGCTCCAAATGACGCGGTGATGATGGACGTAGGATTGGCCGATGCAATGGCCGTGGCCATCGTGACGCTCGCGCCGACGATGGCGGCCAGTTTCTCGACGGTCCTGGCGTTCTTCACTGCCTGCAACAAGTCGGCGGTGCAGGCTGCTAGCTTCGCCTTGTCGAGATTGAGCTGGTCCAGCGTGGCCTGGATATCCGCGTCGACCATTGCGGTGGCCTTGTCGAGAAGCTGATCGCGCTGCTTTTCGAACAGGCCAAATTCCGTGTCGCTCATCTGGGCGCCATCATTGGTAAGCCGCGTCTGAATAGCTTGCGCCATCTGCTGGAACTGATTTGCCTGGTCGGAAAAGAAGGACATCGATCTACCTCGCAATTAGAAGGCTTTGGCGAATTTGATGCTTTGTACGGTCAGGTCCTGCGCGTACGGCTCAACGATTCCGACGAGTTGTTTGCCCGATGGATGCAGACCGGCGTCATAGAGCTTCTGATGGCCTTCGGCGATATCGTCGAGGATCTTGCCATAGTCCGCAGCGGCCTGCTGCTTGCGCGCGATACCGGCAAGATCCTGCTCCATCTGCTGGCGAATGGTGACGGCTGCGAGCGGCTCTTTTTCGCCGTACCGCCGCAGAAGTGCCGTGTAGTAGCCCTCCACGGAGGTGCGCTCGGCGGAGAGCAGGACCGTGTAATCGACAACCGCGATCTGCTTCAGACCTGCAACGTAGTCCTGCAGGAGCGGGTTGCAGTCATGAATGACAGCGCCGGTCTTGTTGCTGCGATAGCCGGCGGTCAGAGCCTCCGTAGCCTTGCGGGCGAGTGCGACTCCGGAGCCGGCTTGTTTGAGGGAAAAGCCGATCTTCTGCAAATCGTCTTTGCTGGCCTCTGCCGGTTTTTCGTGGCCCGCTGCTCCGTCGGTGGAGATGGCGGCAAGGGCCGAGATGTAGTCGGTGAGCACTTTTTCGGCGGCGAGCATCGCGGGTTCTTTGGCCTTGAACCCGTGAGACTGCTGGAGAACAATGGGCTGCTCCTGTTCCGACACATAACGGGCACGTCGCGCGGCTGAAGCGGAGAAATC
>Ga0206922_1214_pt1 | contig 11427 bp, 11 predicted proteins | sample Alteio_BWOrgHeat_63_FD_152976 | JGI IMG/M metagenome (GOLD analysis project Ga0206922, IMG submission 152976) | Enriched cells from forest soil in Barre Woods Harvard Forest LTER site, Petersham, Massachusetts, United States -... | ecosystem: Environmental > Terrestrial > Soil > Temperate forest >... | reverse complement strand
GTTGTCGGATCCGTCAAGCTTGGGCATGGAAGAGCAGTAGCCCAGTTTGCCCGCCTCCGCTGCTTCCGAGGAAGTCTTGCCCTCGGCGATGGCCTGCTCTTTCAAGTTCAGATACATCTGGCAGCAGATTTCCACGGCAAGGTTGAGAACCGGGTAGATGCCTGCCTGCTTTGCGGCTCTGGCGATGAGACGATTGGGCGGCTCCGGCGTGACATGGCCGTGCTGCTCCATTTGCTCGAGTGTGGACAGGACTCCGGCTATAGCTTCATTGAGACTGTTCGACATGCATGTTCTCCCTGGCGGGCGTTAGGCAAAGTGAATGTAGGCCGCCACTTTGGATTGTGCGCTTTTGGGGATGAATTGCCTGCAACTGGGTTCCGGATGGAAGTAGTTGCAAGGGGTGGAGTTACAGAGATTTAAAGATGAAAGGGGTTGACATGGGGAAGGGTCAGGGGATAGGTTCGCGCGTAGCGCGAATTGAGCCCAGGTCTCAGAAGCGAGACCCGTGACACTCGCACCCGGCCTTAATCAACAAACGCGAATCATTCGAAAACGCATCGAGCGGGAGGAAGTCATGTCTGACAAACCTTTTTTGCCTTTACGCGGTTTACGAGTTGTTTCAGCAGCTGCACTTGGCGTAGTACTGGTGGTCCTGGGCGGCGGGGCCTTTTTCCCACAGGATAAGTACACACTGAGCGTGCCAAATGGGCTCGCATTTTCTGACTTCAAGGGGTACGAGGACTGGCAGGTTGTCGCCGTCAGTCAGACGGACGATCTGCTGAAGGTGATGGTCGCCAATCCCACGATGATCAATGCCTACAAGGCCGGCGTTCCGGGCAACGGCAAGCCTTTCCCTGACGGATCCAAGATTGCAAAAATCGAGTGGAAACCGAAAAAGAACACGGAATCTCCTTTTTCAGTGAGGGTACCGGACACCTTACAAGACGTTTTCCTTATCGAGAAGAACACCAAGAAATTCCCGGACACGAAGGGATGGGCCTACGCCGTGTTCGACTACAATCCCGCGTCGGACACGTTCAAGCCCAGTCCGACCGGCACCGTCAATTGCGGCTTCGCGTGCCATACGAGAGTGGCGGCCAAGGATTACATTTTCACGGCTTACGGCAAGAGGTGACGCAGTCATCGAGATCTCTTGGCTAGTTCCGGGCGAGTTCGGGTTTGAGGTTCTCGCTAAGCGAGAATCTCAGGTCTCAGAAGCGAGACCTCGGGCACCCCGCGCTTGTGGAAGAAGACTAAAATCTGAGAGCCTCGCTGCTACTTGAGAAAATCTGTAGTCTCATCACGTAACTTAACTCCGTGGGACGTAGCAATTTCCTTCATTTCTCTTAATGTCTGGATATAGCCTGCCTTCGTAGTAACCTGCGTAAATCGTGACTGAATGCCGGCAAGTTGCTGTGAACTTAGATACGGGGCAATGATGTCCCTATTTGATTCATACAATCGACGCGCCAATATCGATTGACTTGTGGAAGCAAATAAAAATAGTGAATACATTAAAATGGCTATCACCGTGGTTGCATGCATAAATGTAACTACCGACGTCATTAAGCTCAGTCTTCTCATTTCTGAAAGACTTGGTTCAGACGGTTCCACCGGCGGAACTCCTTCGATGGCACGCAAATATCTGTTTATTCTGCGCTTGAGAGAGAGAATGGATCGGAATTCTATGTTGGCACTCCATACAGCGACCAAGAAAATAAGCAAAAACGAATCTGACAACGCCAATGGATAAGGATTTATGGCTGCCTTCGAATATATCGAGTCCGTTACAGTACAGACTTCGAACCAAAACTGATGACGGTTACGATTTTTCCCCATAGCCCCGCCGTTGCCGTGTCTAAGAGGTGCCCTAAGAGCCAGGCACCCAACACGCCGAAGACCCATGGACCCCATTTCTTAAACTTCAGCCAATTTCTCATTCGAACATTGTAAGGGCTATGACTCGCATCCTCCGGTGAACACGGAACGCAAACGGCGTTCCTTGAAGAAACAGCCTCTGTCTTTTATCTGCACACGAGCAGGCTGGCCGCCGACCCTGCACGTCACCGCGGAGGAAGTCTTTGGCTACCTGAACGATGACGTCTCGGGAGATATCGCTGATCACTTCAGTGAGCGGAAGCCGCTTCGGCAAGCATTGACGCAGTTCTGCGCGACGCCGCACTGTTGGACTCCGCCGTCGCTAGTGAGGGCGTGTGACAAGCAAGAATACGCCTCGGGGCCGAAAGGCCCCTCGGTGATGGCTGTTGGCCGAGGCTTGGATGGGCAAGCTGAAGCATGCCCTTACCTAATGCGGAGAAGCAAATTCCATGCGGAATGACAGAAAGAAAGGCTAGAGCGAAAGCAGATCCTTCGCTTTCCACCCACGGACGAAGACGCGTCCGCAGGGACCCCGATGCGCTCAGGATGACAACGTTGGTTGTGTCGCGGGAAGCGCCGCTGATGGCTTGGGTCAGTGGGTGCTGCTTGGGGCAGGCGCCAGTCCACCCAGGTCACCGCTGCGAGCATTGGTTGTTCCCATCCTTTTGGCAAAAGACGCCGAAAGGATGGGGCACCCGGCCGGAGGTGTTACAGTTTCACTGTGAAGCTTCGCCGCCACCTGCGAACGTTCTTCGCGTTGCTCCTAGCAGGCACGTGGTTCACGACGGCGTCCTGGGCACAGTATGTGTCTGCGGAATTTCCACTGTGCCAGCCAGCGCATTCACCCTGTTGCCCTCAACCGATAAGCAATACCAACGAGTCCTGCCCCGCCTGTCACATCTCTGACACGGTTGCGACAAAAAGGACTCTCGAACGGGAGCGTGGGCGGGAGCGGCAGACGTCTCTTCCGCAGACCCAGTCTTGGCGAAGCCATCAGGCGAAGACGCGTGTCACCGCAGCCCGCCTTGAACTCACCCCGGGCCTGCGTTACCAGTCCACCGTCTTTGACCTCAAGGACGATCTTCGCATTTAAAGCATCTCCTTTTTGCTTCCCGCTCAGCGTCGGGTTCACATGGGCGCATGTCTGTCACGCAGCATTTTCAAAGGAGATCATCTATATGAAATTCAAAGCACTCGCATTCGCGTTTGCAGCAGCCCTCTTCATCACGTTGTCGTCACAAGCAGCGACCGCCGTCGCCTGTTGTGGGAATCCCGCCTGCTGTGACAGCGGCGGTTGCTGCAAATAATCGATAAAACGCTCGTGCCCACATTCTTCGCGCATTCAGTTCAGGGAAGAGTGTGGGCACAGTTCCGTTCAATGCGGGACTAGATGTTCACCCGCATCACCAGCTTGCGTGCAATCGACTCGACGATCTGAGTATCTGTCATTGGTTGTTATTCCCTTTGGTCGCGGCTGCTGGCTGAGGTTTGGATGGGCAAGCTGAAGCAAGCCCTTACCTAATGCGAGTTGCGGTGGGGTATGTGAATCCCATCCTTCATGCTAAAAACGCATGACGGATGGGGCACCCTCATTGGCGGTGAATTAAAGGCTGGGCTGCGTTCTAAGCGCGGACGAGGTCTTTTAGTTGCTGGATTACCACGTCGCGGGAGACGTCGCTGATGGCTTCGGTCAGCGGGAGCTGCTTGGGGCAGGCGTTGACGCAGTTTTGCGCGAAGCCGCACTCCTGCACGCCGCCATCGCCGGCGAGGGCGCGGAGCCGCTCTTCTTTGAGGACTTTGCCGCTGGGGTGGGCGTTGAAGAGCTTGACCTGGGCGATGGTGGCTGCGCCGACGAAACCGGTGGCGTCGTTGAACTGAGGGCAGACCTCCATGCAGATGGTGCAGCTGATGCAGTTCGAGAGAGGGTAGGCTGCCTCCTGCGCCTGCGGGAAGATTCTGGGCCCCGCACCGAGGTCGTAGGTGCCGTCGACGGGGACCCAGGCTTTGACGGCTTTGAGGTTTTCGAAGAGGACGCTGCGGTCCACGGCGAGGTCGCGGACTACCGGGAACTTGGTGAGAGGCTGTAGGCGGATGGGCTGTTCCAGTTTGTCGATGAGCGCGGTGCAGGCCATGCGAGCCTTGCCGTTGATGACCATGGCGCAGGAGCCGCAGATCTCTTCGAGGCAGTTGGAGTCGTAGGCGATCGGAGTAGTCTCTTCGCCGGCGGCGTTCACGGGATTGGCGGCAATATCCATCATGGCCGAGATGACGTTCATACCCGGCTTCCAGGGGAGTTCAAACTTCTCCCATGTGGCTTCGGCATCGGGGGTGCTTTGACGCTTGATCTCGATCTGGATTGTCTTTGCCATGGTCGTTTTCTCGTTTACCTGCTTCTCAGCGTGACTATTTTCGGTGACTAGTATTTCCGGGCTCGTGGTGCAATGTATTGAGTGTCAACCTCTTCCCACTCGAAGCGCGGCTCGTCAGCGTCGGGGGCGAAGGTGGCTTTGGTGGTCTTGAGGAAATTGGCGTCATCACGATCGGGGTAGTCGGGCTTGTAGTGGGCTCCGCGGGACTCGTTGCGCAACGCTGCGCCCTGGGCTACCACCCGCGAAACCTGGAGCATGTTGTAGAGCTGGCGGGTAAAGGCGAAGCTGGTGTTGGCCCACTGGCTCTTGTCGCTCAGGTTGATGTTGCGATAGCGGTCGAGCAGCTCGACGATCTTTTCGTCAGTTTGCTCGATGTTTTTGTTGTAACGGATGACTGTGCAGTTCTTGGTCATCGTCTCGCCGAGCTCGCGCCAGATGCGGAAGGGATTTTCGGTGCCATTTGAAGTCAGAAGTTTCTTGTTGAGCTCTTCCTGGCGGGCGAGTTCGTTGGCTGCGCCTCCATCGCCGCTGGCTGCGGTGAGGCTCTTCGCATAAGCCAAGGCATTAGGACCGGCTACGAAGCCGCCGAAGATGCAGGAGACGAGTGAGTTAGCGCCGAGGCGATTGGCACCGTGGTACTGGTACTCGGCCTCGCCGGCGGCAAAGATGCCGGGGATGTTGGTCATCTGGTTGAAGTCGACCCACAGGCCGCCCATGGTGTAGTGCATGCCGGGGAAGATCTTCATGGGGACTTCGCGCGGGTCGTCGCCGACGAACTTTTCGTAGATTTCGAGAATGCCTTCGAGCTTGCGGTTCAGCGTTTCCTTATCGATGTGGGTAAGGTCGAGATAGACCATGGGCTGGCCGTCGATGCCGAGACCGTGCTCGTAGACGACCTTGTGAATGGCGCGGGTAGCGACGTCTCGTGGCACGAGGTTGCCGTACTTGGGGTACCACTCTTCGAGGAAGTACCACCGTTCGGATTCAGGAATGCTGCGCGCGGTGCGGTTGTCGCCTGCGGTCCTGGGCACCCACACGCGACCGCCTTCGCCGCGGGCTGATTCAGACATAAGGCGGAGCTTGTCTTCGCCGGGGATGCAGGTGGGGTGGACCTGGATGAACTCGCCGTTAGCATAGTAAGCGCCCTGCTGGTAGAGTGCCGATTGTGCGGAGCCGGTGCAGACGACCGAATTGGTGCTTTTGCCGAAGATGGCTCCGTTGCCACCGGTGGCAATGATGATTGCGTCAGCCGGGAAAATCTTCAGCTCCATCGAACGCAGGTCCATAGCGCAGATGCCGCGGGCTGTGCCGGTTCCATCAAGAACGGCGGAGAGGAACTCCCAGCCCTCGTATTTACGAACTTTGCCTTCGGACTCGTAGCGGCGGACCTGCTCATCGAGAGCGTAGAGGAGCTGCTGGCCGGTCGTGGCTCCGGCGAATGCGGTGCGGTGGTAAAGCGTGCCGCCGAAGCGGCGGAAGTCGAGCAAGCCTTCGGGGGTGCGATTGAAGGGCACTCCCATGCGATCGAGCAGGTCGATGATGGAGGGCGCGGCCTCGCACATTGCCTTGACCGGCGTCTGGTTGGCGAGGAAGTCGCCGCCGTAGATGGTGTCGTCGAAGTGCTTCCAAGTGGTGTCGCCCTCGCCTTTGAGATTCTTTGCGGCATTGATGCCGCCCTGCGCGCAGACCGAGTGCGATCGCTTGACCGGAACGATGGAGAACAGGTCTACGGTGCCGCCTGCCTCGGCGATCTTGATAACGGCTGCGAGGCCGGCGAGACCTCCGCCTACGACGATGATTTTAGGTGCTGCCATGATTCGAGTGAATCCTTTCCTATTTCCTATGCATGCGCCTGTTCTTTATTGGCAGGCTTGGGAATCGGCGGCGGAAAGCCAAGCGGGCCGGCGATGCGATTCCATGAGTTGATCAGCCCGATAGCTGTGGTCAATGCAGCCAGCTCAGCCGGCGAAAAATACATGGCCACTGCTGCGTAATCGTCGTCAGAGATGTGGTCAATTGCGACGCGTGTCAACTTTTCCGTCCATGCGAGCGCAGCCTGTTCGCGCTCGGAGAAGATCCCGGCATCCCGCCAGACAATGAGCAGATCGAGCTTTTCGACCGGGACGTTGAGCTTGCGGGCGGCGTTGAGGTGGTACTGCGTGCAGAAGGCGCAGCCGTTGATCTGCGATGCGCGTATTTTTAGCATCTCGATCAGGTCGGCCTCAAGGCCGGAGGCGCTGACAGCTTTGCTCAATGCAGTAAGTGCGGCATAAGCTTCGGGCGCGAGCTTCTGGTACTCCTGCCAGCCGATTCGTAGTTTTGGATCGGACATTTTCGCCTCCTTACGCCTGGGCTGTAATCGCCAGCTTCCCTTCCCACATCTCTGCGAGATATGGGGCACCCGGATTAATCGTCGGGTGAATGAGTTGGCTGGATGGTGTGACATCCTGCGGCGCATCTTTGTAGTCGGGGCCGACGAAGGCGTAGATGCTGGCGAGGCCCAGACCGCAGAGGATGATGCCGCCAATGGCGCAGACCCACGCGAATCGCTGGCGCGCCTTGTTGCCGGGAGTAATACCCCACTTCGCTGCGAAGAGCCAGATGCCGTAAGAGAAATGCCAGCAGACGGCGATCATCGCGATGATGTACACGACGAGCATCCAGGGGTTTGCCAGCTCTGTTTGAACCTTGTGGAAGGCCATGCCGGGGTGTTCGGGCAGGTTGTCGCCCATAAACCGTTGCCGCAAGACGTGCTGGATGATGTAGACGAAGGCGATGTATCCGGTCCAGCGCTGGGTTACGTACATCCAGTTGCCGGCCCAGGGATAGTAGATGACATTGCTCTTGCCACGCAGCGCGATGTAGACACCGTAGAGTGCGTGAAAGGCCAGCGGGATGAAGATGAATCCCCACTCCAACACGCGTACGAGAGGCAGGCTGTTGAGAAACTTGACCTGTGCTGCGTAAGCTGCAGGGCCTTTGAGCGCTTCGAAGTTGGAGAGGATGTGCTCAATCAGGAATGCGCCGATGGGTACGATTCCGGAGAGCGAGTGCAGCTTGCGCAACAAAAAGGAGTGGCCCTTGCCTGCCCTGAGCGGCTCAACACCCTTCCCCAGTTTGTTCGTCGATCCGGTGGTTGCGGGGGGGACGGCGGTAGCCATGAGTTATCACTCCTTTGGATCGAATAGGTCAAATAGATTGAATGGACCGACTCGGCGGGTGATGCACCTATTTTGTCGAATCTATAGTGCATTATTCGTGGCTGAGTTTAGGACCGTCAAGGAAACGAGGGCATGGCTTGCCGCATTGCGAAAAGCGCGGCTAAATCAGAGACGAACGAAGCTACAGGTTGAGGCGCGCCAGCAGATCGGCCAAAGCGAGTCCGCGATGACTGACGGACAGTTTGACGCCGATGTCAAGGTCAGCCATGGTCTGGTCGAGGCTTGGTAGATAAAACAGCGGATCGTAGCCGAATCCACCGGTGCCGTGCGGGGCCTCTAGGATCTGGCCTTCCACCATTCCCTCTGAAGTCAGCACGATTTCCCCGTCTCGCGCAGCAGCCAGCGCACAACGATAACGAGCCGTACGGCGATCTTCAGGTATGCCGTCGAGTTTTTGCAACAGAACAATGTTGTTCCAGACGTCGGTGTTGTCGTTGGCGTCGGGCGAATCGGTGAGGCCGCTGTCGGCAGCAAATCGTGCTGACCGGATTCCGGGAGCCCCGTTGAGGGCATCTACCTCAAGGCCGGAGTCGTCGGCCACCACAATCTGGCCCGGAACGAAGCTGCTGTAGTAGATGGCCTTCATGACAGCGTTTGCTTCAAAGGTCGGTCCGTCCTCCTGTGGTGTGGGAATGGTGTGCAATCCCGGCACAGGATCGATGGCGATCTCGTACTCCTCGGCAGCCTCGCGAAAGTCAGCCAGTTTGCCAGCGCTGGTGGTGGCGACGAAAAGTCTGAGGGCCATGCTGCGAGTGTATCTGTAATCGTGTCGGAAAACTGGCCGGTTTCGGTAGTATGTCCGAAGCTTAGCTCAGATTCACTGTGCCAGCAGATACACGCCCACGCAAACCAGCACAGCCGCAGTCCAGCGACGACGGTCGACGTTCTCTTTGAGAAAGACTTTGCCGGCGATCGCGTTTGTGACCAGTGTGAGTGATGCGGAGGCAGGCGCGACCAGGCTCAACGGCAGATGATTCAGGGCAAAGAGCAGAGTAAAGAAGGCGAGGGCCAGAAATCCGACGCCGAGAAAGAATTTTGGGCAGGTCAGGACGGCGCGTATGGCTCCCTTAAGGCCTGAGTGAGCACGAATCTCATCCAGGTCGCCGATGGATTTCATTGCTGCGGCCGTCAGCACTTCGCCGGCGGTAGAGCAGAGCACGACTGCGGCGATCATTCCGGTTGCGACAAGCGGGTCTGTTGATCCTATTGAGGTTGGAGAGAAGAGGATCATCGGATGGGAGCCTCCTCGACCGGGCGAAGTTCGTCACCAGCGCCGGCGTCGGCGAGCAGTCCCGGCTTCATGGCGGGTTCGGTGCGCGATGGTCCCTGGGCCACGAAGCCCACGCCGACTGTGATCAGCGCAATTCCAGCCCAGCGAGAGATCGAAATTGGCTCATTCAACCAGAACCGCGATAGCAGGGCCACGATCACATTGCCGAAGGCAGTGGCGGGTAGGACGTATGTGAGATCAGCCCACGAAAGCGCCGTAAGATAGCTGGCGAAGAAGCCGATGAGCAGGGCGATGCCAACGGCGATCCACGGCGTAAAGACGGCGGTGATCAGTTGGCCTGGGTGCGAGAGGTCGATTCCCGGGAGCGATTTCATGCCGCGCGAGAGACACGTGTCACCCAGCGGAGCGCAGATGGCGACGAGCGCAAGGACCAGGTATTGGCCCGGTTTAAGTTTGGAATGTGTGCTCAGCTCGCTCTCCTGACCTTTAGCTTTCCGGATGTCCGGAACGGTGATGGATCGGGTTCCCCGAGAAACACAAGCCCTGGGCCTCAAATCTGAGACCCAGGGCAAAGGTGTGGCTCGAAGGCTACGGCTCTAAGCCTAAATTCAAGCGCCAGCGCTGACCGGGTCTGGTGTCTTACCTTGGAGTTTCTTGGCGTCCTTGACCATCTTGTTGCGCTGCGAGCGCAACTTGAGGAACGCCTTGGCTTCCACATATAGACGGGGTACATCGCGGTTTACGATGGCCTTCCAGATTACGCGGAACGCAGCCTTGGGACGGAAGTAATACGCATCGTAGAACTTGTGCACCATTTCGAGGACGTATTCCTTGGGCAGGCCCGGGTACTCGATGTGCGCCATCTGGTGACCGCCCGCGTCGCTCATAGCATCCACATTGGTGATGAAGCCGTTCTTCTCCGCGTAATCAAAGAATTCAGTGCCTGGATAGGCATGGGCAATTGAAACCTGGATCGTTTCAACGTCCAGCGACTTGGCGAAGTTAATGGTGTTCTGGATCGACTCCTTTGTCTCGCCGGGAAGGCCGAGAATGAAGTCGCCGTGGACGACCAGCCCGAGGTCGTTGCAATCCTTGGCGAAGGCGCGTGCGCGCTCGACGGTGGCACCCTTCTTGATGTTCTTGAGGATCTGCGGATCGCCCGACTCGAAGCCGACGATCAACAGGCGACAGCCCGCATCCTTCATTGCCTTCAGTGTCTCGCGGTCGGTGGTGACACGCGAGGTGCAGGACCAGGTCAACTTCAGTGGCTTCAGCTTTTCGCAAAGCTCGATGGTGCGGACCTTCTGAATATTGAAGGTGTCGTCGTCGAAGAAGAACTCCTTTACTTCAGGGAAGTTCTCCTTGGCCCACTTTAGCTCGGCTGCTACGTCATCCGTTGACCGCTTGCGCCAGGCATGGCCGCTCAAAGTCTGCGGCCAGAGACAGAAGGTGCACTGCGCTGGGCAACCGCGGGTGGAGTAGAGAGCGATATAAGGATGCAACAGGAATGGGACGTTGTACCGGGTTACGTCCATATCGCGCTTGTAAATCTTGGTCGCCCACGGCATCGCGTCCAGATCTTCGATCTGCGGGCGATCGGGATTGTGCACGACCTTTCCGTTGTCTCGGTAGCTGATGCCCAGGATCTCGTTCAGCGGTTTGCCGTTTGCGTACTCGACGATGGAGTAGTCGAATTCCCGGCGGCAGATGAAATCGAGAGCATGGCACTCGTTGAGCGCCTTATCTGGAGAAGTGGTCACAGGCGGCCCGACGAATGCGATCCGAATCGACGGATTGGCAGCCTTGATCGCCTCGGCAAGGCGCTGATCGCCCTCCCAGCCGACGGTCGAGGTGAAGAGCACGAGGAACTCGTAGTCCTTACAAATCTTGATCGTCTCTTCAGCGCTGACATGATGCGGAGGAGCGTCGAGCAGACGCGAGCCTTCCAGCAGTCCGGCGGGATACGCAAGCCAGACCGGGTACCAATAGGACTCGATTTCCCGGGTCGCGGGCCAGCGGGAACTTGCCCCACCGTCGAAATTCTCAAAGGAAGGCGGATTGAGAAAGAGCGTCTTCAGGGGCATCTTTTTCACTTCCGTAGATTCTGATTGCACGGTACTCAATGACATGGACATCCCTTTCATTTTAACATCCGGTAAGTTACGCTGCCTGGTCTGCATTTAATTCACGTCCGTGGCAGGTTTCTGCTTCAGCAACTTATCTGAAAGCTGGCCTGTCGCATTGCCTACTTTGCCCGGCGACTGGCTCGGGTCTAGGCTTGGGACCTGGCTCGGATCTGGACTCGGCAGCAGGTGCAGCCAGTCGTCCATATGGCCCAGCGCGCGTAGCAGACCCAGCCTGGCCTTGCTCAGGTCAAAACCCGCGTCCAGCGCGTCGATCATCTTCTGCCGCTCGTCAATTTGAGCCGACTGCTCGGCCTTGGGAGAAAGCTGCTGGGTGCGACTATCACCATTGCCGTACCGCAATTGCGACTGCACGGCGCTTAGCTGCTCCCTGGCAATCTGTTGCTTCAGGCTCGAAACTTCCGCCTCCGCGTCCAACTCGCGAATATTTCCGCTTAAGGTCGCAATTTGCACCTCATTCTGACGCTTTGCCTGTTCGGCCTCGACCGTCGCGCGCAAAGCATCCGCCGCCGAGCCTCTGGCCTTGGCACGGTGCCCGATGTCAAAAAGCGGTACCAGAATATTGAAGCCTGACCCGAAGTTGT
>Ga0206922_1213_pt1 | contig 11445 bp, 9 predicted proteins | sample Alteio_BWOrgHeat_63_FD_152976 | JGI IMG/M metagenome (GOLD analysis project Ga0206922, IMG submission 152976) | Enriched cells from forest soil in Barre Woods Harvard Forest LTER site, Petersham, Massachusetts, United States -... | ecosystem: Environmental > Terrestrial > Soil > Temperate forest > O... | reverse complement strand
TTTTTGCGGCATGAAGAAGATTACTACCATACTACTGCTTTCAGGCCTTTTTTTTGCCTGCAAACGCCAGGCCGGCGATGACCGCGCTACTACCGCTGAAAAATTAAAAAAGACAATGACCAATTTTTTGTACACGAGCACAAAAAGTGATTCAACCCAGGTAAAGTACCATGTACTGGATGTTACTTTCTATGAAGGTGCTGATGAATATGATTGTGAATTTAAAGTAGAGCTAAAAGAAGGCCACATAGATACCACCGGGACGATGGTAGCCAAAATATCAAAAGACCTGTCGAAGGTTACGAGGAGGTATTAAGATTGCAGATTTGGCGATTGCAGATTGCAGATTTGTATGTGCGCCGCCAACTTCTGAGTAATCATTACTTATTAGGAATTAGCCAAACCGTTTGGTGTTCCTGTGAACCACGAAGTAGCCAGCTATGAATACCCACTATTCCGTCTTAAACCCAAGCGCAGATATATAGCCTTTGTTAGGCGTGCAATTCTCAAACCGGCAATTATTTAAAAAACCTTGCAGCGCCTGTTTAACCGCTTCAATGTTCTGGGGTTTTACCCTGCGGATATCGGCAAATGTGCGGCGTGCGGAATCGGAATAAGCTATTACCATCCCATAATTTTCAGGCACTTTAAATGTTACAAAGCCCCGGGTATTATCAATTTTCTTGTACGGCCAAAAATGCCAGCCTACATTGTTTTCATCCAATACGGTACGAAAGCTATCCACCCATCCATCTGTATTCTCACCGGTTTCACCACAATAAACAGGAACCTGGTATTTATCTCTAAAATCAAGATAATCCTGTATCACTTTTTTAGTGGGCGGCGTCCAGTATTTATGAAAAGTATAAATAGCTTTGCTGTCGAAAGGAGGCCCGAATATTTTAAAATTACTGTCCCATTGTGCGCCGCCCAAAATAACAATATGGTTGGTATCCACCGAGCGTATAGCTTTGGTTATTCTTTTAAAAACGGGCTCGAGTAAGGGGTTCAACTTCTCTTTATCAAAATAATGTGCAATTGGTTCATTCAACAGGTCGTAACCTAATATTGCGGTTTCATTTTTGTAGTGGGCAGCTATTTTTTTCCAAATTGAGGCGGCAAGTTCCTGGCTGCCTTCATTCTCAAACAAAAAAGGGTAACCATAGCCATCGTCAATATTATCGCCTGTTTGGCCGCCCGGCGCGCAATGCATATCCAATATTACATAAATACCTTCTGCTTTGCACCAGGCTATCACCCTGTCAAACAGCATAAATCCGCGGCTTTCGCCACGGCCGCCAATGTAATCTTCATCGGTAAACAGCCGGTAATTAAAGGGTACCCTGATTGAATTTACACCAATCGTATGCAGGTAATGAATATCTGCCTGCGTAATATAAGTATCCAAATATTTCTTCCAAAAGGCTGTTGCCTCGTCGGGGCCGATCAGTTCAGTGATTGCCTCATTTATCAGGCGGGGGCTGTTTATGCCGCCGAATTTAAACATATACCCTTCCGGCACAAGCCAGTTGCCGAGGTTAGTACCTTTTATCAGAAAAGGTTTACCATCAACACCAATTACAGCGGCGCCCTTTACCCCAATAAATTTATTTTTTTGAGCTATGGCTGTCGTACAAACAAGTATCGCAGCAACAAGTAAGTATTTTATTTTCATGGCAACAATTATAGAAAAATGTGAAACCAAAAGTATTGGTTTATGTGTTATGGAACAAGAAGATGATTATTTTTGACGAAAGAGTGGAACTATTAGCTATGACTTTAAAAAATTTAAAACTATGTCTTTAATATTAGGCAGAACCGTGTTTGGAAAGGAAGCGGATAAAAGCAATGTACTTAGCAGGGAAGATGCAGATGCCCTGTTTAATTCATGGGTATTGAACAGCCGCCTGCAATTGCACATGAAACAGGTGGCATATTTAATGAAGTGCTGGGCCGCAGAAAAGGAAGGTTTGGATGAAGCCGGGCAATGGAGATGGGAACTGGCAGGGTTATTACACGACGCCGACTGGGACCAATGGCCCGACCTGCATTGCAGTAAAATAATAGAGGAACTGGAAAACAGGCATGTGGACCCCGAAATAATACATGCTATCGCCTCCCACGGGCCGTTGCATTTTGGCGTAGAGCCTGAAACTACGATGGATAAAATGTTGTTTGCTTTTGATGAATTAAGCGGGTTGATACACGCTTACTCATTAATGCGCCCCGGCGGCTATGAAGGAATGGATGTGAAAGGAGTAAAGAAAAGGCTAAAGGAAAAAAGCTTTGCCGCCAATGTATCCCGCGAAGATATTGCAGATGCCTGTAACCGCGCTGGTATTGAACAGGACGAGCTTATTGCGTTTATCATCCCGAGACAGGCAACAGTTAAATGAGCGTTGCTGCATAAATACATTGCTGTTTTCTTTTAATTGAATACTTTAACTTGCAGCAGAAAAATTGCCTTTGTCACTCCTAATTTGCTTGTAACAGTGAACAATGAACATACATCGCCTGCTACCGTTAAAAGTTCAACGGAAGCCATGGTAAATGATGCGGTTATCAATACCCGCGAAGCTTTTATTGAATATAAAAAAATATCGCCCGCTCAAAGAATTATATTCCTGCAAACTATTGCAGCAGAAATTATTGCAGTTGGCCCAACTTTAATACCGGTAACACATAAAGAAACATTTTTACCACTGGCAAGACTGGAAGGTGAGTTACAGAGAACCACAAAGCAGATAAATCTTTTTGCAGAGTTGTTAAAAGAAGGCTCATGGGTAAGGGCCGTAATTGACATAAAAGAAAACCCTGCTGTTGATATACGCCAAATGCAGGTTCCGCTTGGCGTGGTGGCTGTTTTTGGCGCCAGTAATTTTCCGTTTGCATTTTCTGTCGCGGGTGGCGATACCATTTCCGCCCTCGCAGCTGGCTGCGCGGTAGTGCATAAAGGCCACCCGGCTCATCCTCAAACTTCAAAAATAGTTGCTGAGTGCATTGTTACTGCGGCAAAAAAAACCAATATGCCGCCTCATGTTTTTGCGATGGTGGAAGGTGCGGGCTATGAAGTAGGCCTACAATTAGTAACGCACCCGTTAGTAGATGCGGTGGCTTTTACAGGCTCTTATAAAGGTGGTAAGGCATTGTATGATGCTGCTTCCAAAAGAGAAAGGCCTGTGCCTGTGTATGCTGAAATGGGTAGTGTAAACCCCGTATTTATTTTACCCGGAATATTACGCCAGAATGGTGATGATATAGCAGCAAAGATCATCAGTTCAAATCTTTTAGGTACCGGCCAGTTTTGTACCAACCCCGGTATAATAGTTCTGCCGCCTTTGCATGATGCAGGAAAATTCCTTAACAAGTCTTCTGAATTAATTAGTGCCAGTAAAGGAGGTGCAATGTTAACGGGCAATATACATTCCTCCTATTCTCACGGAATAAAAAAGCTTCAGGAACATCAACGGGTACGTCTTGCGGGTAAAGGCATAGAAGCCAATGAAGACGGAATTGCGACCCCTCACCTGTTTGTAACGGATGCAGACAATTTTTTAAAGGATGAAACTTTGCAGGAAGAAGTTTTTGGGCCTTCTTCTCTTTTTGTGGAAACAAACGATAAAGCTGCGATGTACAATATTGCTGCAAATTTACAAGGCCAGTTAACAGCAACCATTTGGGGTACCGATGAAGATTTGAAAGAATACGAAGGGCTGGTGCATATATTGGAAGATAAAGCGGGGAGGTTGTTAATAAATGGCGTGCCAACCGGGGTGGAAGTTACAGCAGCAATGGTACACGGTGGCCCTTTTCCTGCAACTACTGACAGCCGTTCAACATCGGTAGGCACTGATGCCATATACCGTTTTACGAGGCCGGTTTGCTATCAAGATTTCCCTCAGTTTCTATTGCCGGATGCGTTGAAAGATAATAATCCTTTGGGGATAAAAAGAAAAGTGAACGGGCGTGAGGAAAGATGACAGCAAAAAAAGTCATTAGGTCATTGGTCAATAAGTCATTTAGGGAAATTGCACATTTCAGATTTGTTGAAGAAGATTAAAACAAAGAAAGATATAGGAAAAAAAGTGGATGCGCAGTGTAGCGACAGAAGATATGGTTGTGAGTAATTAACTTTTGAGGCTACTATTCACTTTTCACGATTGACGTTTCACGTTTTAAAATATTTTGATTATGGCGAGAACGGTAAAAATACACCCGGCGGATAATATTGATGTGGCGCTTGCCAACCTGCAAAAAGGTGAAATGGTGAACGGCCAGGGTGAGGCTTTTGCATTGGTGGAAAACATTCCGGCAAAACATAAGTTTGCTGCCAGGCATTTTAATGAAGGCGACGATATTGTTATGTATGGTGTATTGGTAGGCAAGGCTGTGCACACGATTGAAAAAGGCGCTTTAATAACAACACAAAATATTAAGCACGCATCAAACAGCTATGCACTGAAGGAAAGAAAAACAAGCTGGCATAAACCTGGCGTTGCAAATTGGGAAAAAAGAACTTTTAACGGTTATCATCGCGCGGATGGCTCGGTTGGTACCGCCAATCATTGGGTGGTGATACCCTTGGTGTTTTGTGAGAACAGGAACGTGGATGTTTTACAGGAAGCATTTATGAAAGCACTCGGCTATGAGCAGCGGCAAAGCCCCTACCAGGCCATGGTGCAAAAATTTGTGGAACTTTATAAATCCGGCAAGAGTGAAGGTGAAATTATTACAACCGAAATATCTTTTGATGATGTTGAGGAAAAACAAGCGAGGATCTTCCCAAATGTTGATGGCATTAAATTTTTAACCCACACCCTGGGTTGTGGCGGCACAAGACAGGATGCGCGGGCTTTGTGCGGCTTGCTTGCGGGATACATCACTCATGCAAATGTGGCGGGCGCTACGGTATTAAGTCTTGGTTGCCAAAATGCCCAAATGAGTATTTTACAGGAAGAGATAAAAAAACGCGACTCCAATTTTTCGAAGCCGCTGGTGTTGCTTGAGCAGCAACAGATCGGCAATGAGCAGAAACTATTACAGGAGGCCATACGCCAAACATTTGCAGGGCTTGTAGTTGCCAATAAACTGGAAAGAGAGCCTGCCCCTTTATCAAAGCTTTGCATAGGGCTTGAGTGCGGTGGTTCGGATGGTTTTTCGGGCATTTCCGCAAACCCCGCCATTGGTTATACCTCTGATATATTGGTCGCGCTTGGTGGATCGGTGGTTCTTTCTGAATTTCCGGAGCTGTGTGGCGTAGAGCAGGAATTAAGCGACCGCTGTGTTGACGAGCCCACGGCAAAACGTTTTATGGAACTGATGAGTGTTTATAATTCAAGGGCCATGGATGTGGGTTCGGGTTTCTACGCTAATCCGTCACCTGGAAATATAAAGGACGGGTTAATTACGGATGCGATAAAATCCGCCGGCGCAGCAAAAAAAGGCGGTACATCACCCGTAACAGGAGTACTGGATTACCCGGAGAAAATAACAAAACCGGGCCTCACCTTATTATGCACGCCCGGTAGTGATGTTGAATCCACCACAGCGGAAGTAGGCAGCGGTGCAACAGTTGTTTTGTTTACTACGGGTCTGGGAACCCCCACCGGAAACCCTATTGCGCCGGTAATAAAATTATCAAGCAATACGGTGCTGTATAAAAAAATGAGTGACATTATTGACATTGATACGGGACCCATTATTGATGGTACAGAAACCATTGAACAGGCCGGCGAGCGGATACTGGAGCATGTGATAAAAGTGGCCAGTGGCGAAATAAAAGCGAAGGCGGATGCATTAAAGCACGACGATTTTATTCCGTGGAAAAGAGGGATATCATTGTAGCTAAGAGGCTAAAAGAGGGTAAAGAGAAAAAGAGTGTTTAATCTCTTTTTTCTCTTTCATCTCTTAGCCCCGAAGATCAGAAATTAACTTAATTGTCATTATGAAATATATGACCAGGTTCACTTCGCTATTGCTATTACTTGCCTTTGCTGCTGACTGCAACCAGCCTGCTTCCACTGATAAATCCACAACCACTGATTCCTCTTTTACAAAAGGCTCTTATGGGTACGATGCAGCCTTCCTCAAAAAGAATACAATCAAAATATTGGAACTGTCCGATGGGCAGGCCAAAGTGTTACTGTCTGCAGATTATGAAGGCAGGGTGATGACAAGCACAGCAGGTGGTGATAGCAGCAATAGTTTTGGTTGGCTGAATTATGACCTGATTTCTTCAGGTAAAAAGAAAGGCCATTTTAATGCCTATGGAGGTGAAGAACGTTTTTGGTTGGGGCCAGAGGGCGGCCAATATTCCATCTATTTTAAAAAAGGCGATAGCTTTAATGTAGCACATTGGCAGGTTCCGGCCTTGGTTGACACCGAGCCGTATGATGTTACAGACTCCTCTCAATCGCAGGCAACATTTACAAAAAATGCGACCATCAGCAATTATATGGGTACAAATTTTACACTTAACATCACCCGAAAAATTCAGTTACTAAGTAAAAATGCGCTCGAAGAGAAGCTGATGACAACGGTACCTGCAGGCCTTAACTACGTTGCGTTTGAAACAGATAACAAATTGAAAAATACCGGCACAAATAGCTGGAAAAAAGAAAGCGGCCTTTTGTCTATTTGGTTGTTGGGCCAATTTACGCCAACGCCCGAAACAAAAGTGATCATCCCATTCTCACCGCAAAAAGATGCGCGCAATTTTATAACAGACAATTATTTTGGCAAGATACCGGCAGACAGGCTTTTGGTTAAGGACAGTGTGCTATACTTTAGGTGCGATGGCAAGTCGAGAGGTAAACTCGGTATCTCGCCGGTCATTGCCAAACCGATTGCAGGCAGTTTTGACTTTAATAAAAATGTATTGACCATTGTCATTCCACAGGTGGACAAAACAGGTTCTTATGTAAATTCAAAATGGGAGATACAAAAGCAACCATACAAAGGCGATGTAATAAACAGTTATAACGACGGCCCCATGCAGGATGGCACGCAGCTTGGGCCTTTTTATGAAGTAGAATCATCTTCTGCCGCAAAAGAATTAAAGCCGGGAGAAGTGCAGGAATACAAAGAGGCCACCTGCCACTTCCAGGGAGATTATAATGCTTTAAAGGCACTGGCAAAACAACTACTTGGTGTTGATTTGGACGAAGTGAAAAAATGGTAACTCCAGTCTGACGGTCTCCGTCTGACTGACGATGATTTGATAAAAAGACATAAGAACAATTTTGTATTTAGGCATTAAACAACTCTCTGGGAAATTTGCCAACTTACGATGTTTACAAAGACTTATGTATATATTTGACTTAGACTATTGAGGGAATTAACCGCTACTCTTAATTAATAAAATAACTCTACTTTTAAAAAATTAATTTTTAATATGAAAAATGTTCTTTTATCCGTATTCATTCTCGTTAGTTATATTTCTTTTAGTCAAAAAACAAAAGAAGTCACTGAGGAAACTGTAAAAACACTTTATAATTCGTTACCAAAAATTGATGGTAAATGTGAATATTCCGAGGTAGTGCAGTTGGATTCGACCTATAAGAAAGATGTTCTTTATAAAAATTCAAAGCTATTTTTGCAGATGCCTTCAAAAGCGCTAAGGATGTGATTCAATATGATGATAGGGAAGAAGGCAAAGTAATTGGAAAAGGTAATTTTATTATAGAAGGAAGTCAGTCTGCTTTTTTAATCTATACGATTCAAAAATGGCATGTGAACTTTAGCCTTGAATTATTTTCTAAAGATGGCAAATACCGATATAGAATATATGATTTAGAAATATCAGAAATTAGAACTGTAAGTGGAGGTAGTTCTCCAGATAATATTTCCAACTCAGATTTAAGTATTGATGATGCATATAATCAAACTTTAAAAGGGATAGATAAAAAGATGAATAGGAAAATGTTTTCAGAAATAATTGATAGAATAAATGGTACGATATTAGAGATAAAAAATTATATGTCAAAGAAGCAATCTTCATCAAATTCGGATTTCTAACTGTTTATTATCCGGTTTTCGATTATAAATTTAGCACATTACTTAATAAGAAAAAATGGAACTTTCAAGAACAATCTAATTTTTGTGCACTGCAAAGCATAACAATAATATTTTGTCTTTATCAAGATTAAATATGGTGAATTTATTACAAAATATGCTTACAAAACAATACCTTATAGTAGCATATATTGAACAAAAATTGCAAATTGTAAACTTTATAAAAGAAGGCAATGATGCCCTGAATGTTTGATGGCCTTCCGCATTCTGGTCTTCGCAAAACTCCGTATGCCGTAACGTTCTTTCGAGTAAGGGGAAGAGGTGCGGGATGGCCTGCGCATAATTCCATACATGCGTACAGGAGCCGTGGCAGCAACCTTCATTATCGCCGCAACCTTCAAAACTCCATAAACGCCCGTCATATTGCCGCATAACAGTCGGCGACTTTAATATGGTGAGATTAGCAGCTACCGCTTCTGTCACTTCAGCTGGAAGGGTAGAGGCATAAAATGCTTCTTTAAATAAGGTTGACTTTTTTTGCAGTTCATCATAATGCTGTTTCCAATAATCGGCCACTTCATAAATATCTGCAAACCTTTTACTGTACCAGGGTTTATAATTTCCTGAGGTATAATTTTTATCTGCGATGGCATCGCCAAGATCGGCAGAAGTAAAACACTGGCCCGCAGGCACGTCGCTATTCTCATCCTGTTTTACATCTTCGCCTATATGAATATCAGTATTGGGTACATACCATGCCAAAATCAGGCGTATCTTTTTTTCGTGCCCCGGCATCAACGCGAAAGGCACATACAACGATGCGCCTGGCGCACCCTCATCAACCGGTTCAACACTTTTTACATTACCGCTGCGTATGGTTTCCCATGTAATGGTGAGCGGGTCAAACCATCCGCCGCGAAACCAGCAATGATCTATCATTGTTTCACCCTGGTCAGTATATATGGCGACGTCGCCTTGCAATTGCGGTTTTTCTTTTGTACCATCGCAGGAAAGTACAAAGCCATTCTTTATTTTTTTGATGGAATTTTTTACATCCCCAGCAGCCATGAAATTTCTGGAATTGAACGAGAAGACAGACTGGATGGTTTTTGTACCTGTATTTGTAAATGAATATTCAAGAGCACCGCAAGGTAAGCCCGAATTGTCTGCATCGCCGGGTATAAAAGGGCTCCATCCTTCAATCTTTACTTTCAGGGGCATATCTTTATCAGCCAGCGATATCAACCCAAAAGGGAACCTTGTTTCAAATTCGGCAGAGTGAAAACGTGGCAAGCCATAAATAGTACCACCGGAGCCATTGCCCGAATCCGGTCGCCCGAATTTCTTCCAGTCAGGGGCAGGCCCTTCCAATACTTTTGCACCATACTGCAGATCTTTTACACAAATCGCCGCAAACAAACCGGGCTCATTAAATACATCAGGTTTGTTGCGTACCGACATGTGTGATATGGCGCCTGTACCTTCCAGGCAAAACATGCCCGCACCCAAACCGCCAATGGGAAAAGCAAGCCGGGTAAGGTACTCATTCTTATAAACTCCATTAAACGGGCGGCCAGGCGCGTCGCTGTTAAAAACATCTTTCAGCGGTGTATCAGCACTATCCTTCAAACCCTTTTTATGCTTAAGCAAGTCGGTTGGAGCAACGGTAGCGGTAATACCGCCAATGCCTAATGTTTTTAAAAATGACCGCCTGCCTGGACTCTCTTTCATGGAATTTATTTTTAAGATTAAATCAACGAACGCCTATCGTGTTCGTTAATGTTCCAATGTTCTCTATTGTTATAGAAACTTCATCGCCAACATGCAGTGTAAAATCGTTTCCGGGCACCATGCCTGTTCCTGTCATTAGATAGCAACCAACAGGAAATGCACATTCCAAAAAGAGATACCCGGCAAGCTCAGTTAACGACCGCTTCATCCTGTTTAATTGTATGGAATCATTAAACAATTCTTTCCCATCACGTTTTATGATGATGCTGATAGTGGTTTCAGGAGCAATGGGTAATTCCGGTATGTACAGGCATGGCCCCAGTGCAGCACTTCGTTCGTACACCTTTGCCTGCGGAAGGTACAAAGGGTTTTCACCTTCAATGCTTCGTGAGCTCATATCATTGCCAATAGTATATCCCTGTATTTCGCCCCATGAGTTGATGTATAAAGTAAGCTCTGGTTCGGGCACATTCCATGTGGAATCCTTGCGTATATATACTTCAGTGTTATTGCCCACAACACGCTGTGGCAGGGCCTTAAAAAACAATTCAGGCCTTTCGGCTGCATAAACCTTATCATAAAAAGTCGCGCCGCCCGATGTTTGCGATTCCTCCATTCTTGCATCGCGGCTACGCAGGTAGGTAACGCCCGCAGCCCACATTTCCTGCGTGCCGATAGGGGGCAGGCAACCGGTTACCCATTCATCAAACACTTCAGCAGTTATGCCTTCCTTCGTGTTTTTGTGCTCTTTTAAATATCCATACAGGTTTTGCCTGTTTACAAGCTTGTCCCAGTCTTCCTGCAAAATATATATGCCTGTATCAGTTTGAAGTAAGATGCCCTTTGTTGTTTTGTAGAGTTTCATTTTGGTGTGTTTGTGCAGCCTGACGGAGACCGTCTGACTGGGGGTTAAATGATCAAATAGAAATCGTTGTAAGTATTCCATGCCCCGTCGGGGCATTTGGTGGGTAGTGAATCAAAAAAAATTGGATTTCGTTCCGTAGGAACGTCTGGTGCAATTATTTCGCTTAGCACCATGCGTTCCTATGGAACGCTTTCCTTCCAAATTTCTACCCACCAAATGTTCCTATGGAACATCACGATACATAATTAATGATTTTTATTCGTCCCGCACTGCAAGCTCTGCTTTAAAATCTAATAAGCTTAAGATGTTAAGCGTTAATCTTTCCATATTTCAAATGTACAAAGTTTATAGATGAAGCAATTGGGAAGAAAATATTGTGTTACCGGCTGAAGTAACACGGATGAGGCTGTGGTTGCGTCGCACACTGGAACGGGGTGGAAACGGTGTTGGGTTTGAGGAATATCTGTAATTTGGCTTCGTACACGATATATTGCCGGCTTACAAAAAAGGTTATCAGCAAGCAGATTTATTTATTAGCATTTCCAAAGAGTTTAATTCGTCAGAGCGATTTCCAAAGTTAAACGCAATTGAAGTATTTTCATCCTTAAATGAACATCCATAATGAGAAATGATTTTTTGAGCTAAGATGAATAAGTCATTTAAGTCGGCAAGATTATAGAAATTTAAACTTATAGATTCTTTTTCAGGGAAATCATAGTGCGCCATTTGCTTATTGCGCAAATCCTTTATAATTGCAATTTCTGTCTCAGCTTTAGATATCCACTCTTTGACAGCCTCAACTGTCTCAGGCTTAAATAAATCCTTGTATTCTTTTT
>Ga0206922_1189_pt1 | contig 11458 bp, 9 predicted proteins | sample Alteio_BWOrgHeat_63_FD_152976 | JGI IMG/M metagenome (GOLD analysis project Ga0206922, IMG submission 152976) | Enriched cells from forest soil in Barre Woods Harvard Forest LTER site, Petersham, Massachusetts, United States -... | ecosystem: Environmental > Terrestrial > Soil > Temperate forest > O... | reverse complement strand
TATAGGCAATGGCGATGGGCGTCCGGTAAGGCATGATCCGCTCTATAAAACTGATAAAGCGGTTTCTGAACTTATCAAAACGGGTCAGCTTTCCGCCCTCACCGCTACCATGTTGCAATGCCTTCATTTTTTCTTCCGCCAGGTCATTCTCGTCTTCAGGCCGGAGACCGGATGCCTTATATTCTTCTTCGTCTGAAGCGTATTTTTCTTTCTCTCCTTTCTTATGATGTCCCTTCATGAGATAGTTGGCCATGATGGGAACAAAGGTCTGGGCCATCGTATAGGAAACGATCATGGAGAAGGCGATGGCGAGGGCCAGCGGCAGGAATAAGGAGCCGGGGATACCGCTCATGGTAAAGGCCGGTGCGAACACCGCCAGTATACAAAGCAGGATCAACAGCTTGGAGAAAGCTATTTCGCGGCAGGCATCCCAGATGGCCAGCGATTTCGGTTTCCCCATCGAGAGGTGCTGGTGAATATTTTCAATGGTCACCGTCGACTCATCCACCAATATACCGATGGCTAGCGACAGACCGCTGAGCGTCATGATATTGATGGTCTGGTGGAACAGATTGAGGAAGAGCACGCCGGAGATGACACAGATGGGGATCGTGAGGATCACGATGGTGGCGCCCCTAAGATCACCCAGGAACAGCAATACCATGAGCCCGGTCAGGATGGCCCCGATGGCTCCTTCCGACAGCAGATTTTTTACGGCATTGATCACGTATACGGACTGGTCGAATACATAGCTCAGCTTTACATCTTCCGGAAGCTGGGCCTGGAATTTTGGTATGGCCTTCTTCAAATTCTGTACGACCTCCCAGGTAGAAGCCTGTGCGGATTTTGTGATCGGGAGATAAACGGAGCGTTTACCATTGATAAGCGCATAACCGGCGGTGATATCCGCAGCGTCCTCCACTTTTGCCACATCCTTTACATAGAGGTTCTGGACGCCATTGATATAGATGGGAATATTCCCAAATTCCTGTATTGTATTGATAGTCGTATTGGTAGGGGTCAGATAGTTGAAATTACCCATGCGGACATTACCGGAGGGATTTGCCTGGTTATTGATCCGCAGGGCAGCCACCAGCTGATCAGGCGTAAGATTGTGAGACCGCATAAGGTCCGGGTCCGCCTTGATGACGATGGTCCGGACGTTGCCGCCAAAAGGCGCAGGCGCCACAAGACCGGGCACTGTGCTGAACTGGGCCCTTACATAGATATTGGCGAGGTCGAGCAATTCGTTGTTACTGCGGATGGGGCTACTCAGCACCAGCTGTCCCACCGGCAGGGTGGATGCGTCGAAGCGCAGGATGAACGGCGGCTGTGAGCCAGGTGGAAAACTGGCCTGGGCGCGATTAGTATAGGCCGTCACCTCCGCGGCGGCCTGTGCCATATTCGTGTTTTCATAAAAGGTGAGCTTCAGCAATGACAGCCCCTGGATATTCCTGGTCTCGATACTTTTCACCCCGCCGACATAGAGCAGCAGGTTGACATATTGCTTACCGAAATAAGTTTCCATCTGATCAGGCGTAAAACCGCCATAGGGGTGTGAGATATAGATCACCGGCAGATTCATGTCCGGGAAGATGTCGATCTTGATACTCCGGACTGCTGCGATGCCAAAGAAAAGCAGTCCTGCTACCAATACGAGGATGGTGATCGGTTTTCTAAGTGCGCTTCTGATTAATCCCATGATATAGACAATTCAATTAAAATTCATTAAAAAACAATCCGAAATCGCCGCTGGAAGCAGCCTTGAAAAGCAGGGCCTGCCATACATTATTAAAAGCGATATCGCGTTGTGTCTCGGCCTGGTTCAGGATGAATGCGGCGGTGGTCACGTCCACGATGGTGGCCAGTCCGTTCCTGTAAAGCGTTTCTTTCTGCAAATAGGCGTCGCTGGCGGCTTTTACCTGTACAGGCGCTTCGCGGTAATTGTCCAGCGCATTCTTTATACGGGTCTCGGACAGCACGAGCTGGGCTTTTAATTGCTGATTGATCAGCTCATATTCTTCTTTCAGCCCTGCGGAGGTCCATTGCTGTGCAGTCACCTGCTGGTGGATCCGGAGAGGAGTGGTAATGTCCCATACGACCCCTACCCCTATCAGGTAATTGGCTGAGCCGAAGCTGACCCCTTTAAAATAATCAGTAGTATAAGCATTGGGCGCCAGTGCGCCATAGCTATTCCCGAATCCTGATCCCCTGTCCTGGAAGGCGCCGAAGAGAGAAAAGGTGGGATAATAAGAGGTCTTGAGATATTTCGCCTGTTCATTGCTGACATTAATACGTTGCTGGAAGTATTTGAGCAGGGGGTGATTTTCGATGGACTGAGCGGGTGCGTTGTTCAGTGCGGTGGGGATCTTTGATATAAAGAGGCTGTCCAGCGAATAATTATTCGAGTCCGGGGCCGGCACCTGCATCAGCTGGGCCAGCTGGTTACCCTGTTCCTGTTCTAATTCGATGGCGTTGGTAAGGGCGATTTTTGCATTGGAGACCTCTGCGTTGGCGAGGGAGGAATCCACGCCGGGGTTAAGACCGCTTTTGGCCCTTGCCGTCACCACGGTCTGGAAGGTCACGGCCCTGTCCAGGTTACGCTGTTGGGAGATGGCCAGCTCCTGTGCTGCCAGCAGGTTGAGATAGGCGGCTGAAACTTTGATGCTTTGCTGGAAACGTTCCTGGTCCAGATCGCCCTGGTCTCTGTTCAGTATAGTCTGTGCGACCTTTGTCTTTTCTTTTGCGCGACCGAACTGGAAAAAATCCCAGTTGACGCTGGTGAGGTAGAGCGCGCCAAATGCTGCGTTCCAGTTTTGGTTAGCCAGTACGGGACCGGAAGAGGAGACGCCTGCCACCTTATTGACGCCTAAAGGTCCGAAAGAGCTGTTGATCGTACCATAATCCTGTTGAATGGCAAAGTTGAGATCGGGTAAATATTCCCTTTTTGTCTCTGTTACATTTGCCCGGGAAGCCTTTACATAATCGGCCTTGGCCCTGATGGTGCCGTAGTTGGTCAGGGCTGTTTGCACGGCCTGTCTGAGTGTCAGCACCTGTGCTGTCGTATCAGCGGCAGACAGGATGGAAAATAATAATACTAACAAGCCGGAAAGTAACTGTTTTAGCATGTCCGTTCTTTTTTATTTAAATGTGCCGGGAATTCGCAGTTTGGAATTTAGCGAATTCCGGCAAAGCGCTAATGTTTGTCCTTGCGGACGAAGCCTCCTTCGTCGGCTTCCATAGCCAGCAGGAGAAGTACCAGGTGTTAACTTATGGCAGCAAATTGTAATGTAAAGGGAGCGAAAGATTTTGAAGTAATTTTGAAGCGGAGGTTTGCGGCTGGAAGCTGATAGCGATGATATGCAGGCCGGACGTGTATTCGTAAACGACATTAAAATTCATTAAATCGCAAATCTGGCGGACGATGGCCAGCCCGATGCCGATGGAATCGCTGGCGGGGTCTCCTTTTTTAAACCGTTCGAACAGTTCTGCAACGGGTATTTCGGGAGCTTTCCCCGTATTACAGATGATAAAGCCGGTCTTTGTGAGGATCACTTCAATTTTTCCATCGGGGATATTGTGGCGGATGGAATTACTGATCAAATTTGTCAGCAGGAGATCAGCGAGGGACAGGTGAAGAGGGACATACACTTTGTCTTCTATCTGTGCCGTGAGTGACAGTGACTTTATCTGGATCAGCTCACTAAAGGAGTCCAGGGCTTCCCGAGTGAGATTACTGATACAGACGGGCGTTTTGGCCTCATATTCTTTGTTTTCCAGTTTTGTGAGCAGGGTCAGGGAGCTGTGGATGCGGGAGAGCTTTTCCAGGGCGTTCTGCATTTCGGCGATAAGGATGGCCTGTTCGTCCCGGATATCGGATTCCATGAGCAGGTCCAGCTTACCACGGATGATGGCGGTGGGCGTTTGCAATTCATGGGAGGCGTTCTCTGCAAATTCTTTTAGCGACTGGTATTCCTCCTTTGCCTTGTCGGTCATTTTTTTGAGGAACTCATTCAGCTCTCTGAATTCGGAAGTGCGTGTTTCCGGAAGCTGGATGGCCTTTTTCTGTTTCAGATCAAAATGCTGGATGACCTTTAGCGTGCGTTTGAAAGGGGCCAGGATGTATTTGGGTATGAGCTTTCCTGAAATACCTACGAGCACCAGCAGCAGGAGAAGGATCCATTTAAAGGAGTCCACTACGCCCGGAAGGATCTGGTAGAAGGAAGGGATATAAGAATAGGTGGTGATGCGATAATGTTGTCTGGCGATGGTATAAAAAGAGGTGACGACCAGCCTGTATTCATTGGCCTGAAATTCAGGATTCCATCCGAGACCTCTTGTATAAAAGGATGCTGTTCCTTTTGGAACGGAGTCGGCGGGGATGATGGCAATGGAGGCCCTTTTCCGGGTGGGATGATTGATATAGTCGCCGCCCGACCGGATCTGCTGAGCGATGAGGTCATTGAGGCGTTGGTGACGGACCACTTCTACCCTGCCGACCTTCCATTGGATCTCGTTATATACGATGGCGCCGCCGGTGAGCAATACCAGCAGCATGACAGCGAAATACCATAGGGTGAATTTATTGGTCAGTCTCATGGATGTGTGAATTGAATTTATACCCCAGGCCATAGACCGTGTCAATATAATCCGTGCCGCCTGCGTTACTGATCTTCTTACGCAGATTCTTCACATGCTGATAGACAAAATCGAAATTCGACAGATTGTCCGTATAATCGCCCCAGAGGTGGGCGGCGATGGACTGCCGGGAGAGGACGCGGTTTTTATTGACAAGAAAATACAGGAGGAGATCGAACTCTTTGCGGGTGGTGTCCAGCAGGGTGTTGCTGACCCTGACCTCGAAGGTATCGGTATTCAGGGAAAATTCCCTGAAGGCCACGATATTGGCGCCGCCGAGATTTTTACGTCTGTAGACGGCGCGGATCCTTGCGTGGAGCTCGGCCAGGTGAAAAGGTTTTGTGAGATAATCATCCGCGCCTTTTTCCAGCCCGATGATCTTGTCATCGACGGCATTCCGGGCGGAGATGATCACTACATTGCTTTGTTTGTATTCGGCGCGGATGAGGTCCAGCAGGTGGATGCCGTTGCCATCAGGCAGGCCGATGTCCAGGAGGATACAATCGTATTGAAAGAGGCTCAGCTTTTCCCGGGCTGTTTCCAGGGTGCTGCAGGATTCGCAGATATAGCCTTCCCGTACGAGAAAGTCGTGGATGTTACGGGAGAGCTCTATGTTGTCTTCGATGATGAGTATCTTCATGACAAATGTAGCGCCGCGGCGGACCGTGGCGCTACAAAAGTACCTATTCCTTTACTTTCTCCCAATGGTCTTTATCAAAGGCCAGCGCGCCGGTGGCAGTGCCGTTGCTGTCCAGTGTAAATACGATGGAGAAGGCCCTTTCTTTACTAAAGAAGGAAGTGGGGGATTCTGCTGTGAGCTGGACCTCTGCATTGTCCCAGCCTTGTTTTAGCAGGAGGCCATGATTTGCCTGGCTGATCTGGACATAAGAGTCCTCTCCTTTCTCTGTCTTCATGTGATATTTACCTTCCAGCGGTCTCAATTGTCCCTCGTCCAGCATGATACCTTTTTTTATGACGGCTTCGGAGGGGTCGGCGAGACGTTTCCATAGATCTTTATGAAAAGCCAGTACCTGGGTGACATTGCCGTTCGCGTCCTTTGTAAATTCGAGGGGGAATGCTTTTTCCTTTGAATAAAAAGAGGTCTCCGACGTGGGAAGGAAAGATATTTCCTGTCCGTCCCAGCCCTGGCGGAGGATAAGAAATTCGCCGGTGGACAGGATCTGTATGTAAGATTCTTTGCTGCCGTCGAAACTGAAGTGATAGAATCCTTCAAAGGGTTTAAGCTGTTCGGAGGGCAGTGTAATGGTGGCAACGGGTTTATATTTCTTTACTTTTTTCCATAGATCTTTATTGAAAGCCAGTACGGAAGTGATGTCGCCATCGGGACTCTTTGAGAATTTCAGGGGAAAGCGGCCATCCTGACCGGAAAATTCCAATTCTGACTTTTGATCAAATCGGATCTCCTTGTTGTCCCAGAGTTGTTTCAGGATAAGCTGTTTGCCGGAGGCCGTGATCTGTATATAGGCTTCTTCCCCTTTACTGAGCTGGTAATAACCTTCGAATGCTTTCAGCTCTTCAACAGCGGGGGACAGCACTTTGCTGGATCCGGGGAGTGGCATGGCGGTGGCTTTTATGGGATTAGTAATGAGATAGGCGCCTGCCAGGAGCGGGAGGGCCAGCGCATATTTATATAAATTGCGCATGGGCGTTCTTTTGGTGTTCATCATATAAATGCGGAGTTTGATTTTTGAAGCGGTGAACGGGTTTGTGAGCGGCAGGGGCGACAGCTTCATACAGCTGAGAATGCTGTATTGGTATATGCGGGCATCCAGGCCTGTCTCCAGTACTTTTTCGTCAGCCATATATTCCAGGTTCAGCTTTATGGCCCGTTTTAGTCCGATGATACAGGGGTTGATCCAGAACAGGGCGTGTAAAAATTCGATGAGCAGGAGATCGGCGGTATGGCCTTCCTTTATATGTACTTTTTCATGGGCTATGACGGAGGGGAGCTGTTCCAGCTTAAATGAACTTTCATTCAATACCAGGTAACGGAAAAAGGAAAAGGGGGGCAGGGGCTGATCATGATAACAGTAAATGATACCTGCTGCTTTTCTCCTTCTGCTGTGCCGGATGTATTTGCGGAGATGATACAATTGGATGACCAGGCGTGCTGTTAGCACCAACACCACAAGTGCGTATATGCTTTCGAGAAGTTGTTGCAACGTAAAAGGTGAAGCAAGCGCAGCGGGTGAGGATGCAGTCACTGTAATCTCTTGCTGGCCTGCAAGCCTGTGATGGTCAGCGGGCAGATCGACGGGCAGGAGGTCATAGAAAGGAGAAAAGTCGAATACGCCGTGCTGCAGGGGACTTTTTGCCGGGCTATGAAGGGACGGCAGCAGCGGAAGGAGGAAGGGCAACAGAATGACACTTAAAAGGATGATCCTGTTGAGACGGAAGAACTTCTCTTTTCGTAAAAGCAGGTAATAAGCGGCATAGAGAAAGACGATGCCCACATTGACCTTTAAGAGATAGATAAGAAAAGGTGTCATGGTGTTTATTTTTTCATTTTCTCGATCATTTTTACAATTTCTTTTAGTTCTTCCAGTGATATTTCTTCCTGTTCCGCAAAGAAGGAGACCACGTTCTTCATCGAGTTACCGAATAGACCTGTCAGCAATGGTTTGACAAATTTGTTGGTATAATCCTTTTTTGAGATGGCTGCTGAATACCGATAGGTGGAACCAAAATCCTCATAGGAGAGGAAGCCTTTGTCTGCCAGCCTGCGCATAGTGGTGGCCACCGTATTGATATGTGGTTTGGGTTCGGGCAATTCCTCACGGACATCTTTTGCAAATGCCTTTCCCAGGCGCCAGATGATCTTCATGAGCGTTTCCTCCTTTTCGCTGAGCCGTTTTTTCATACTGTGAAGATGCAACTATTATTGTAATTCCACAACTACAATTGTAGTTTTTAAGAAAATTTTTTATTCAGTTGCTATCCGAAGGTGTTTACCGGTATCCTTGTGCCTGAAGATTAAAGAGTTCTGCATAACGGCCGCCTTTTTCCAGCAGTTCAGCATGAGTACCTAGTTCCAGCATCTGGCCTTTTTCCAGCACGAGGATACGGTCTGCCATGCGGACGGTGGAGAAGCGGTGTGAGATGAGGACGGCGGAGCGGCCCCGGGTCAGCTCTGCAAATCTTTGGAAGACCTCGTATTCGGCGCGGGCGTCGAGGGCGGCGGTAGGTTCGTCCAGGATGAGCAGCTGTGCTTCCCGCATATAGGCGCGGGCAAGGGCTATTTTCTGCCATTCGCCGCCGGAGAGATCTACACCCTGGCTGAAGCGGCGTCCGAGGGCCTGGTCATATTTTTCAGGGTAGCGGGCCACCAGCAGATCAGCAAGACTTCGTTGTGCGGCAGCCTCTATGAGGGGACGGTTATCCTTTTGGGGGATATTGCCGACAGCGATGTTCTGGGCGATGGTCATCTGGTAGCGTAGATAATCCTGGAAGATGATGCCGATGTGGCGGCGCAGGTCATCAGGATCGTATTCCCGGAGATCGATCCCCTCCAGCAGGATCCTGCCTTCTGTAGGATCGTAGAGGCGCGCAAGCAGCTTGATCAGTGTGGTCTTACCGGCGCCGTTCTCCCCTACCAATGCTAATTTTTCGCCGGGTCTGATGGTAAAGCTCAGGTGACGATTGGCCCACCTGTCTGAATTCATATAACGGAAACCAACGTTCTCAAAAGTAAATCCTTCCCGTATATGTTTGGGAAAAGGACGGGGATGGAGCGCTTTTACGATGCGGGGCTTGATCTCGAAGAACTCGAAAAGATCACGCAAATAAATGGCGCCCTGTGAGACGCTGGTGAAGCGGGTGAGGATGCCTTCCAGCAAGGATCTTAATTGCCGGAAGGACCCGGCCATAAAAGTAAGGTCACCGATGGACAAGCTGCCATTAACCGCCTTTATTATAATGACTACATAGGCTGTATAATATCCGATGCTGCCCAGGAGAGCGAAGACAGTGCCCCAGATGGAGCGGCGGATGGACAGGGCGCGGTTGTCCCCATAGAATTTTTCGGATAGTGTCCTGAATCTGTCGATAAGAAAATTGGACAGATCAAAGAGCTTCACCTCCTTGGCAGTATCATCGCTGGCGCCCAGGTAACGGAGATAATCCAGTTCCCGCCGTTCAGTAGTCTGCTTCCGGGTGAGAGCATAGGTCTTATCATTAAAATAAGATTCACCCAGGAAGGCGGGGATGACCGCCACCAGCAATAAGAGTATAAGCCAGGGGTTGAAGGTCATGAGACCGGCCGCGAGAAAGGCCATGGTGACGAGGTCCTGTACCTGGCTCAGCACCTGCGAAAGAAGTATGGTGCGGCCTGTTGTCTGCTGGCGGGCCCGTTCCAGCTTATCATAAAAAGTAGAGTCTTCGAACTGATCGAGATCCAGCTCTGCGGCATGTCGCATGATCCTGATGGAGGTAAAATTGGAGAACAGATCACCCAATAAACTATCCATCAAACTAACAGCCCTGCTGAGGCCGTCCGACAACAGCGCAAGGCCAAATTCCAGGGCCACCAGCTCCCAGAGGTGGTGAAGGGCCTCAGGATGCGCACCCTTTGTTTTGGCCAGCAAAACGACCTGGTCTATAATGAGCTTACCGATATAAAGCACCGAGACAGGAATAGCGGACCGGAGGATCCGGAGAAGGCCATTGGCGATCATGAGCGACGGGCTCGTCTGCCAGACAAGCCGGAAGAAACGGGGCAGATTACGCAGGGCCTCAATGCGTTCTTTCCAGGTAAGTGGTTGGGTCGTACCATCCTTTCCGGCGGGCGGTGTCCCATTTGTTGCTGCGGTTTTGTTTTTGGAGCGTCTTTCGGCCAATGTTTATCCTTTGCTTGTAATATGTTACAAAGATATCCCCTTATTGTTCTTATATTTATTCTGATCATGAAAAAGCCTATACTACTGGTCCTTGTCATAGCGATCTGCCTGCGGGGAGCCGCTCAAAATGTTGCCCCCGGCGATACGCTCATCTCCGGTGTATCAGAATGGAATAAGTTGAAAGTCCATACCACCAAATATGGAGAGAGCCGGGAGGTGCTGACGGGGAATACGCATGATCAGCTACAGCTGACCATTTATGCGTATACACTTCTTACAGGCATTTCTTTTGTCCCTGGGGGACATACACCCGTAGACCGGCTGCTGATCGTCAAAGAAGGTGATCTTACCATAAAAAAGGGAGATTCTCTCAAAGTGCTGGGTCCGGGTGGCATCGGGCTTTTTCCTGCCGGGTATGTACCTGAACTGCTTAATGCCAGCACTTCCAATACGACCTTTTATCTTTTCACCTTTAGCGGGAAGGGGCAGGTGAACGGGCAGCGTGCAAAGCAGGCGGGAGGCCCCGTGCTGATCGACTGGCCGGAGATGGTGATGAAAAAGACGGACAAGGGCGAAAGCCGGCCCATTTTCAGCCGTGCTGCCGGCTGGCTGGGAAGGATAGATCTTCATGCCACCACACTGAACATAGGACAGGTGAGCCATCCTCCCCATACCCATCACGCGGAAGAGATCATTCTCCTGCGCAGCGGGCATGTCCAGGAATTTATCAATGGCAATCATGAAAAAGCATCCGGCGGCGACCTTATCTTTCTTGCCTCCGGTAGCCTGCATGCTGTTGAAAACCATGGCAATGACCGTTGTGAGTATTTTGCCCTGCAATGGGAGGAGTGATGTACCTTTGCAGATGTCCCGAGTATGAAGCCAAAATTATTAAAAGTTCCCAAAGCGCCTACGCATTCCTTCAGTGTACGGGAGGACAGGGACCCTTACATCAATAATCGCTGGCATTATCATCCTGAAGTGGAGCTGATCCATTTTCATGAAGGGAACGGTACGCAATTCGTAGGGGATCACATCAATCGGTTTAGTTCAGGAGATGTTTTTCTTGTGGGCGCCAATCTCCCCCATTACTGGCGATATGACGAAGCCTATTTTGCCGGCGACCCCGGAAAACAGGTGCATTCCACTGTCATTCATTTTTCTGAGAACTTCTGGGGAAATTCCTTTTTAGATCTTCCGGAGACCAAGATCATACGGAGTCTGCTGGAAAAAGCCCGGCGTGGTATTCTTGTTCATGCACGCGATCATTCCAGGATACCGGAACTGATCGAAAAGATCAGAATGGCCGAAGGGATTGGCAGGATCGTCGCTCTCATAGAATGTCTCTCCGAATTTGCAGCCACGGGTACGCCCGATCTTTTATCCTCCATCGGATTCAGACCGGAATTCTCCGAAGCGGAGAACGACCGGATCAATGCCATCTACGATTATACTTTCCGCCACTTTACCCAGAATATATACCTGGAGCAGGTAGCCGCTGTTGCGGGATTGGTACCCAATTCATTTTGCAGATATTTCAAGTCCAGAACGGGGAAGACATATACGCAGTTCCTAACGGAGATCCGCGTAGGACACGCCTGTAAGCTGTTAATAGACAACAGGATCAGCATTAAGCAATTGTGTTTTGAAAGCGGGTTTAATAATTTTACGTGTTTTCACAAGAACTTTAAGCAGATCACAGGGAAGAGTCCGCAACATTATTTGAGGGAGCATTTGGGGTAGGGTTAGTGCCAGGCGGTAAATTCATTACATTGCAAAAAATATTAGCAGGATGCCAACAGATATAAAATGTCCGAATTGCGGTCATCATTTCCCTATGGAAGAGGCGGTGTCAGAGGAATACAAGAAAGAATTGAGGGATCAGATGATGAAATTCAAACAGGAAAAGGAAAGGGAGATGCAGCGCAAGCAGGAGGAATTTGCAAGAAAGGAGCAGGTTTGGC